>Ga0306921_10010062_pt1 | contig 10045 bp, 6 predicted proteins | sample sta12Cox44000080_FD_203760 | JGI IMG/M metagenome (GOLD analysis project Ga0306921, IMG submission 203760) | Lab enrichment of tropical soil microbial communities from Luquillo Experimental Forest, Puerto Rico - statoxic.12C.oxic.44.000.080 (v2)... | ecosystem: Environmental > Terrestrial > Soil...
CGATCACGCAAAAAGCCGCAGCTGCGATCATCGGCAATGCGGTCCTGCAACGCTCGCAGATCGATGCGAAACTGTTCGTCGGTCGGAATCCTGCGGAGATGATCGCCACCGAGGCCTAGGATTTCCATTGCCTTGATGACACATTCATGGACCTCGGTTGAAGCGTAAGCGACAAGACGCGGATGTCCGCCAACACCTTTTGCCCGAATTTGCCCCGAGTCGCGGGCATTGCGGGCAACGGTGAGAGCGATCAGATTGGCCATCGACGTTCCGCTGACGAGAAGCCCGCTCGCCTGCGCCGGGAACCCAAACAGCTCCTTGCACCAGCCGAGCACAACGCGCTCGACATGGATTCCGACGTGGTCGCGCCCGCCGCAATTGGCGTTCATCGCCGCCGCCAACATCTCGGCGACGATCCCGCCAGCCTGTCCAGTACCGTGCACCCATCCAAAAAAGCGAGGATGAGTATTGCCGGTACTGTATGGCAGGATCAAATCCTTAAATTCTTGGTAAACGCTGTCGAAGTCTTGTCCCGCGGTCGAAACCGGCGCGTCGAGCGCAATGCGGACGAGTTCGGGAGCAGGCTGCCATACCGGGCGCTGCCGCACAGTTCTGAGGAATTCGATGGCATCGTCGAGCGCGATGTGCGCCGCGGCGCGAAAGCTCTCCCAATCATCGGGATCCAGCGACATTTCCGGCTCGCCACACGGCTGAGAATTATCGCTCACCGGCTTCCATAACAAAGGCAAGGCCTGCCGGCGGAGCAGGGTCATACACTGGCGGATTGCATCACGGTTGATAAAAAACGTCATTAACGCGTATACGGTCATCCCGGTGATGATCGCGCCGGACAGACGCCACGGTGCCGATGCGTCGGCAAAGATCAGGGTCCTGACGAGCCAGACGCAAACGTACATCACGCCGCCCCCGATCGCCGTTGGAGCGACGGCGCGCACGAGCGCTCCGGGGCTGAGTTCAAGAAGGCCCAGGCTTCGACGACAGTTGATGGCGAGTCCCACGATCGACGCTATGATCAGTGCGGTGCACACCCCGGTCAGGCCTTTCAAGGTCCCGATCAGGATCGCGGGCGGGATCAGCGCCGTCGACGTCAGCAGATTGCGCAAGCCCAGGTCGGGGCGCCCGAGCCCGTCCATGAGCGGAGCAATGAGGAACAATATCACTCGAAAGGGCACGATCAACGGTACGAGCGCCAGCACCACGCCTGCCTCTTCCCAATTGTGGCCCATAAAGACTTCGACAAACTCATCAGATACGCTCGACAAGCCCCAAAGGATCGGGCAGAAGGCGAACCAGGTCAGCTTGACGCTGGCAATAAAGTATTCTGCCGCCTGCCTGTTATCATGCTGAAGTCGTGCATAGGCCGGAAACGCCACTCGATTGACAATGCCAAATACCTTTGATACCGGTAAAGTCGCGAGTTGGAAGGCGACCGAGTAGACGCCGAGCGCATGGTCGCCCAAGAGTTTGCCAATCAGCAACACGTCGGTCGAAGAATAGGCGTGCCACAGGACTCGTTGTCCCGTGATATTGGCGCCGAAGGTGACGAACGATCTCAGCCGGCTCCAACCAAAAAGCGGCGTCAGACGAAATCGGCTGACGACCAGGATACCGATGGTCTTTGCGACTGTTGCCACCACCTGGCCGATAACGAGAGACCACACGCCGAATGCTTCGATTGCCAAGGCAAGGGTCGCCAGGCTTCCGACGATCATCGACGAGAATTCGACCAGAGAAATGCCTCTGAACTGCAGCTCCCGCTCCAACAGTGCATTGGGTACTGCAGAAACCCCTCCGACCACCATCGCAGCAGCCAGCACACGCGTTATCGGTGTGAGCCGTGGCTCGTTGAAGAAAGCCGCCAGCGCCGGCGCGGCAAGGAACAGCACACAAAAAATCAGCACTGTCGAGGTGATGACAAAGCCGAATAATTGCCGAATCAGCTGCTCGTCTACGCGCGGCGACTGGATCAAGGCTGGGATCATGCCGAGTTCGTTTAAGAGGGCCGCGAACGGCATCAGAATGCTCGCCATGCCCATCAAGCCGTAATCGGCCGGGTCGAGTATCCTGATCACGTAGATTGTGATCGCCCAACTACCCAGCTGGCCGACCACCCGCCCGGCCGCGCTCCAGCGCAAAGCGTTCAGCACCTCAGCCTTGACGGACATCCAAGAGCCCCAGCACACGCCCTTGATCAAACATTTGTCGAGCCGCGCCGTAGACCGCTTTCGTTGTGCTAAGGTCCGACGTGCTCACCCGCGCGAAAGTCTTCCGGCCCAGATTACGCACCTTCAACTCGAACGGCCACTGACTCTCACAGCGAATAACTATGTAAGCTCGTGGATTAAGAAAGGTTATTCCGGGACTTTTTCGTGGGGTCGGTTGCGGGGCGGTAAAGCGAGGATAGGTGAGTGAATGCGGCAAATGAGCGATGTCCTGCCGATGAAAGCAAGATGCGCGGCGCCGATCGCCAGCCGATCTGGCCCCACCGCTTCGACCGGTCGTACCGCGCCCCGAAGACGCATCGAACCGGTCGCCATACATGAAATAGCATCGCCCTCAAAGAAGGGATCTGACGAGTCGCTGGATGCCCGCCGCGGTTTGGCTGCAGCCCACCGGTGATCAGCAGCAAATGCTGCGGAGCCTGATCGCTGCTCTCGCGAGGCGGAACGGAACCGCGGCATTCGAGCCGCATCTGACGGTATGCAGCGCACGGGATTTGAACCCTGCGAAAATCGAAGCCGCCGCCGGTTACGTGCGGAGGAGCAGGCTGCTGCCCCTCGCCGTCCGCAAGACCGGCATATCCTATTCGACGACGACGCCGTTTCGGGCCGTCGTGATCGAAATCGAGAGCACTACCGAACTCAGCCGCTTCCGGGAGGAACTGCAGCAGACCATCGATGCGGCTGAGCCGCCGTCGCCGCATATCAGTCTGCTGTACACGATCGACGAATATGGCCGGCGGCCCGGCTGGTGGTCGGACGCAACGCAGCTGCAAGCCATTGCCGAAGAATGCGCCGCGCGCCTTGAAGCGACGGAATTCGTCCTCGACCACCCAATCATCGTCGCCCCTGATGGCGATTGGACGAAGATCACAACTTGGAGGGTCCTGCGGAAGCTGTAAACGCGGCTGCCGCACATTTTGAATTGGAAAGGCTGGTGGGCGCGACAGGGATTGAACCTGTGACCCCACCCGTGTGAAGGGTGTGCTCTCCCGCTGAGCTACGCGCCCGTCTTGGCCCGCTGTATTTAGCGGGGCGCAGAGGCGGCATGTCAAGGCGCTCACCGGGCCGCCGACGGGTATATCTTGACGATCATGCTCCGCCCATGGCTACCCGGCGCACATCGGAAGGCTCTGGCGCTGCTCGTGCTCGTAATTCAGGGCGGGTCGGTAGGCGCCGAGGAGCCGGAGCGAATCTTCTTGCGGTTTGAAGTGTTCGGCGGCCCCACCGCAGGTTTACATTTTCTGACGTTGACGGCGACGGTTGACCAATCGCACCAGGGCTATGTGATCGCCGCCGAGGCCAAGACACGCGGGCTCGCCGATGTTTTCCTCGCCCTCCACAGCCGGCTCGATGTGCGCGGGAGGATTTCCGACGGCGCGTTGCTGCCGGAGGCAATGCAGGCCGAGACGCACCGGCGCGGCCTCGACCTCTACACCCGCATCTACTATGGCGTGGACGGCACGGTGACGGCAGAGACAAGGCCGCCTGTCGGCTGGCCGGCGGTTCCGGTGACCGCGGCGCAGATGCGCGGCACGATCGACCAGTTGACCGTGTATCTGGCGCTGGTGCGCCACCTCGCCCGCAGCGGCTCCTGCGCGTTGACGTTCGCAGTCTTCGACGGCCGCCGCCGCTACGATCTGGGCTTCGCCGACGCCCCGCCGGAGGTCTTGCCGGACATCGGCGGTCGGACCCGCGTGTGCCGGATGTGGCGGCGCAGGATTGCCGGCTTTCCCGCGGAAAGTAGCGGCAACGAGGCGACCGATCAGGGAAAGGTGTGGTTGGTGCGGCTGCTGCAGGCCGACCTGATGGTGCCGGTGCGCATGGAATTCGGGAGCGAATTCGGCACTTTCACGGCCGATCTCGCGGAATTGCGCGGAGGCGGTCAGTATTTTCGCTTTTTGGAATGAGGCCGAGGCGATCGAGCGCTCCGGGCAGGTCGGAGAAGTGGTCGAGGATGGCGTCGGCGGCAAGTGTGTCGGGGTCAACCCGGGCATAGCCGTATCGCATCAACAGCAACGGGATCGCAGCGGCGCGAGCCGAGGCGGCATCGTTTTCGTTGTCGCCGATCATTGCCGCCGCTTCGCGGCTGCCGCCGAGCTCCGCGATGAGCGCTATCAGATGACCGGGATCGGGCTTTCTGACCGGAAAGCGGTCGCCGCCGGCGATTGCGTCGAACAGCGGCAGGAGGCCGAGACCCTGCAGCACCGCGAGCGTCGCACGCTGCGGCTTGTTTGTGCAAATCGCGGTGCGATATCCGCGGCGGCGCAGCGCCCCTAAGGTCTCCCGCACGCCGGGATAGGGGCGCGTCAGATTTGCCGCGTTCGCCTCATAGATTTCGAGAAAGCGCGGCAGCGCTGCCCGCGCCTCGGCCGGATCGGCGCCGCTCGCGGCGAGGGCGTGGGCAACGAGCGCCGGGACCCCGTCCCCGACCATGCGTTTGACTTGCGGCGGCGACAACGGGCGACGACCGCGCTCACGCAACATTTCATTCAGCGCAGCGTGCAGGTCTGGAACGCTGTCGACAAGGGTGCCGTCGAGATCGAAGATCAGCAGAAACCCCGATTTCATTGTGGAAGTCTGCGGTCTTGTGCCGTTCCCTACAAGCATTTCCGCAACCGCAGTCCGCGGCATCATCTAAGGAGCCACTACGCGCGCCGGCTTAGGATCAATGAAAATATCGAAGCCTGAATCCGGTATACATTTTGCAACAATCTGTGTGTTGTAATTCCCGCGGCGCCGCGCAACGGTGCGGTTGCTCGTGTTTGTTCTGCTTCTGGGCTGTCGATGAGCCAATCTGGATTTGCCGCGATTATTCTCGCCGCCGGCAGCGGCACGCGAATGAAATCAGCCGTCCCCAAGGTGATGCACCCTGTTGCTGGGCGGCCGATGATCGCTTATCCACTCGCCGCTGTGCGTCCGCTTTCACCGGCCGCAACCATCGTCGTCGTCGGGCTGCAGATGGACGATCTCGCCCGCAGCGTCGCGCCGGCCGAGACCGTTGTGCAAGATCCGCCGCTCGGCACCGGCGATGCCGTGCGGGCCTCGCTCGGGCGGCTCGATTCCCGCCTGGCGCCGGACGGCGACATCGACGAGATTCTCGTGCTCTACGGTGACACGCCCTTTCTCGCCACCGAGACCCTGTCGCGGCTGCTGACCGAGCGGCGCCGCACCCAGGCGACGGTCCTCGTCGCCGGCATGCGCCCCGCCGACCCCGGCCCTTATGGCCGGTTTGTGCTGGCTGCCGACGGGACACTCGAGCGCATCGTTGAGGCCGCCGACGCGACCGTCGAGGAACAGGTCATCGGCCTTGTCAACGGCGGCATTATGGTGGTCGAGGCACGCCATCTCCGCGAGTTCATCGCAGGGCTCGGCCGCAACAACGCCAAACGCGAATTCTACCTCACCGATGTCGTCGGCATTGCGCGCCAAAAGGGGCTCAGCTGCCGCACCGTCGAGCTGCCGGCTGAAGAGCTGATCGGGATCAATTCCCGCGCCGAGCTCGCCGAGGCCGAGGCGCTGATGCAGCGCCGGCTGCGCCGCGCCGCAATGGATTCGGGTGTCACCTTGGTGGCGCCCGAGACCGTGTTTCTCTGCGCCGACACGGAGCTTGGCCGCGACGTCGTCATCGAGCCGAACGTCACGTTCGGCCCTGGCGTCGCAGTAGGGGAGGGGGCGCGGATCTGCTCGTTTTCGCACCTCGAAGGCGCTGTCGTCGGGGCCGGCGCGCGGATCGGTCCGTTTGCGCGGCTGCGCCCGGGCGCGGTGCTTGCAGAGGACGTGCACGTCGGCAATTTCGTCGAGGTCAAAGCGGCCCGGCTCGGCACCGGCGCGAAGGCCAATCACCTCAGTTATATCGGCGACGCCGAGGTCGGGGCACGCACGAATATCGGAGCCGGCACGATCACCTGCAACTATGACGGGTTCAACAAGTTTAGAACAACCATAGGCGAAAACGCGTTCATCGGCTCGAACACCGCGCTGGTAGCGCCGGTCACTGTGGGGGACGGCGCCATCGTCGCCGCCGGCAGCGTCATCACCAGCGATGTCGACGCGGACGCGCTGTCGATCGCGCGCGGCCGGCAGGTCGACAAACCGGGCCGCGCGGCGGAAATCCGCAAGCGGCTGCGCGGGAAGAACCGCTGATGTGCGGCATCATCGGCATCATCGCCAAGGACGCGGTGGCGCCCGGCCTCATCGAAGGGCTGCGCCGGCTCGAATATCGCGGCTATGATTCGGCGGGCATCGCGACCCTCGTCGACGGCCGCATCGAATGCCGCCGCGCCGAGGGCAAGCTCGTCAACCTTGCGCGACGCCTCGACCACGAGCCGGTCCACGGGGTGATCGGCATCGGCCACACGCGCTGGGCGACGCACGGCCTGCCGATCGAGACCAACGCCCACCCGATCGCCACCGACCGCGTCGCCGTTGTCCACAACGGCATCATCGAGAATTTCCAGGCTTTGCGGCGCGAGCTCGAAGGGCTGGGTTATGTGTTCCGGACCGACACCGATACCGAGGCGGTGGCGATCCTGGCGACGCATTTTCTCGAGAAGGGCCTGTCGCCGCGCGACGCGGTGGCCAAGACCCTGGCTCGGCTGGAGGGCGCGTTTGCGCTGGCGTTTCTGTTTGCCGGCGAGCACGACCTGTTGATCGGCGCACGCCGCGGCAGTCCGCTGGCGATCGGCTATGGCGACGGCGAGATGTATCTGGGCTCCGATGCGCTGGCGCTCGCGCCGTTGACCCGCCGCATCACCTATCTCGAAGAGGGCGACTGGGCGGTCGTGACGTCGCGCACAGTGACGGTCTTCGACGCCGCCAATGCCGAAGCCGCCCGGCCGATCCGCGAATCCGCCGCCTCGGGCGCGCTGATCGGCAAAGGCAATTACCGCCACTTCATGCAGAAGGAGATCTTCGAGCAGCCGGCGGTCATTGGCGACACGCTCAACGCGCTGATCAACCCGGCGACGCGCACCGTCCATTTGCCGGAGCTGCCCTTTGCGCTCGACGAATTCGACCGCGTGACAATGATCGCCTGCGGCACCGCTTACCATGCCTGTGTCGTCGCCAAATATTGGCTCGAACGTATTGCCCGCATCTCGGTCGAAATCGACATTGCCTCCGAGTTCCGTTACCGGGCCCCGGCAATGCCAAGAGGCGGCGCAGCGATCTTCGTGTCGCAATCGGGCGAGACCGCCGACACCCTGGCGGCGCTGCGCTACGCCAGGACGCAGGAGCAGAAGATCATTGCCATCGTCAACCAGCCGGAGAGCTCGATCGCGCGCGAGGCCGATTTCGTGTTGCCGACCCTGGCAGGTCCGGAGATCGGCGTCGCATCGACCAAGGCGTTTACGACGCAGCTCGCCGTGCTCGCTTGCGTGACGGTGGCGTTGGCGAGGGCGCGTGGCACCGTTGGCCATGTCCGCGAGGCGGAGTTCGTCGGCGTCATGACCGAGATCCCGTCGCGCGCCAGCGAAGTCTTGAACCATGACGAGCGCATCCAACAGATCGCCGCCGAGATCGCGCTCGCCCGCGATGTCCTCTATCTCGGCCGCGGCAGCGCCTTTCCGCTGGCGCTCGAGGGGGCGCTGAAGCTCAAGGAAATCTCCTACATCCATGCCGAGGGCTACGCCGCGGGCGAAATGAAGCACGGGCCGATCGCGCTGATCGACGAGAACGTGCCGGTCATCGTGCTGGCGCCGCGCGACGATCTCTTCGAGAAGACCCTCGGCAATGTCGAGGAGGTGATGGCGCGCGGCGGCCGCGTCGTGATGATCTCGGACGCCGCCGGCGTCGCCCGGCTCGCCGACCGCCTCGCCTTCGGCATCGCGGTGCCAAGCTGCGACCCCTTCGTCGCGCCGCTCCTCTATGCGATCCCGATCCAGCTCCTCGCCTACCACACCGCCGTCATCAAAGGCACCGACGTCGACCAGCCGCGCAACCTCGCGAAAAGCGTTACGGTAGAATAACGTTCTCAGACATTCTCCTTAACGCCTGCTTCTGCAGAAAAAATACAGGCACCACTCTCGGACCGGAGCATCACGCCGCGGCAGGGGACATCCACGTTACTCGCTCCGTATGATTGAGAGCCAGGGTTCACATCGCAATAATATCACGGAAGAAGCAATTTTGTCAATTAACAAAATGCCGCGTTAGTAGCCCTCACCCCGGCCCTCTCCCCGCACGCGGGGCGAGGGAGATGATGGGAAGACCCCTCGCCCCGCCCGAGCGGGGAGAGGGAGGGGCCCGCGCAGCGGGAGGGTGAGGGGCATGATCGCCCCGGCTCCTACATCGCACTGAAGAAACGGTCGAGGGCCACGAGCACCACCGGCTCGACCAGGGTCGGCGCGTGCCCGATGCCGGGGACCCTGACCAGTTCGCCGCGCGGCAACCTGTCGACCATGCGCCGGGCCTGAGCCTCGGAGAGGACGTCGCTCTCCGTGCCCCACACCACGAGAGTCCGGCAGGACAGCGCCTGCAGCGCCGGCCATAGCGGCGGCCGTGCGGGCGGCCCGCGCTCGACTCGCTGCCGGATATAGGCCGGATCCATCTTCCAGACCCACCTGCCGTCCGCCCGCTGCCGCAGCACGCCGAGCGCCAGCTCGTGCTGGTCCTCGGCATTGCGCGCGGCGAGGATCGGCGAAGCCGACCGACGATAGGCCATCGCGTCTTCCAGGGTCGCGAAATCGTCCGGCCGGCTGCCGACCATCTGCGTAATGCGCTGGGTGCCGGCCTCGGCTTCGGGCCCGATGTCGTTGATCACGAGCCCGGAGAGCCGCGCGGCATGGTGGGCGGCATAGGTCATCGCGATGATCCCGCCCATCGAAGTGCCGATCAGGACGAACTCTTGGAGCCCTAGCCGGTCGACGAATGCCGCCAGATCGCTGGCCTGGTCTTCGTAGCGATGGGCGCCGGCCGGTGACCACGCGCTCTCGCCGTGCCCGCGGACGTCGAGGGCCAGCAGGTGAAAGCGGTCCTGCAGGTGCCGGGCGAGCGCATTGAACGCGTCCGCACTCCCGGTATAGCCGTGCACACAGACGATCGGTGGGGCGTTCTCCTTGCCCCATTCGAGGTAATGCAGGTCGAGATCGTTGACCCGCAGGGTCTTGCTCAGGGGTTTGGTCGGAGTTGCCATCGCAGGCCGCCTTTTGTCCAGTTTCGCGCGAGATTGCTTCGCTTCGCTCGCAATGATAACGCCGTCATTGCGAGGAGCGCAGCGACGAAGCAATCCCGGCCGATGCCCAATCTTGCCAAAGATTGGGCGCAGCCGTACCTATCAATTATCCTTACTTATGATTTATCCGGACGAGGGAGGTGCGCGATGAAGCTCAAGGACGGCAAGCTGTTCCGCCAGCAATGCTACATCGACGGCGCGTGGGTCGACGCGCTGAACCGCGGCACGATCCCGGTCACCAACCCGGCGACCGGCGAGACCTTAGGCACGGTGCCGCGGATGGGGGCCGAGGAGACCCGCCACGCGATCGAGGCGGCCGACAAGGCGTTGCCCGCGTGGCGCGCCAAGACCGCGAAGGAGCGCGCCCAGATCCTGCGCAAAATGTACGATTTGATGATGGCGAACCAAGAGGATCTCGCGACCCTGATGACCGCCGAGCAGGGCAAGCCGATGGCCGAGTCGCGCGGCGAGATCGCTTATGCCGCGGCCTTCATCGAGTGGTTCGGCGAGGAGGGTAAGCGCGTCTATGGCGACACGATCCCGGCGCACGCTTCCGATAAGCGCATCGTCGTTACCAAGGAGCCGATCGGCGTCTGCGCGGCGATCACCCCGTGGAACTTCCCGGCGGCGA
>Ga0306921_10010064_pt1 | contig 10045 bp, 8 predicted proteins | sample sta12Cox44000080_FD_203760 | JGI IMG/M metagenome (GOLD analysis project Ga0306921, IMG submission 203760) | Lab enrichment of tropical soil microbial communities from Luquillo Experimental Forest, Puerto Rico - statoxic.12C.oxic.44.000.080 (v2)... | ecosystem: Environmental > Terrestrial > Soil...
ATCGTGCGCGATAACCCCGGTCAGCGGGAGGATATTGCTGCAGCTTCCGAAAAAGCTTACGGCGTCGGCATCCACGGCTACACTCTCGGCGAACGCCGCGCCTTTGCGCCCGTAGCATGGAAGGCACTGGTGAGACAGGGCTCGCGGGCGGAGAGGATGAGGATTCGAACCGTTAGTCCCCCTCGAAACCAGATGGTCTGTTGACCGTCTTTGCTGAAGAATCTCGCAGCACTGGGCGGTGATCGGTATGGAGAATGCCTGCAAACGCGGCGGTCAGGGCGGCCGTGGTGAACCGTGGGTCGAAGCTGCAAAGTTGGAGATCCGTCGGACCCTGGCGAGCGAGGCATTTGCGTAGCCGCGCGACAAAGCATCGCGATCTGCAGGGCTCGACACGGCTGCTGCCTTCACGGTCGATTGCGCAACTCGGTCTAGATGGGTGAGCCACTGTTTGACATGGTATTTTTGGGTCCAGGCAGGCACAATTTGAACGCCCGCGCCTTTTATAAACCTACTCTGCTTGAGCGAGCGCGGTGCGACTCAGTATCCCGTCTCAACGGCACCGCTGCGGATAACTTCTGCATACCAGTCAAAGGACGATTTCGTGGCGCGTCGTCCGCTCGTAAGATCAAGGTAGACAAGTCCATACCGCGCCTCAAAACCAAATCGCCACTCAAAGTTGTCGACCAGCGACCACACGAAGTAGCCCGCGAGATTTACCTCGTCTGAGAGCGCACGATGGGCCGCCATGAGGTGGTCGCGTAGAAAGGCACTGCGTCTCACGTCTGCAACCCGCAAGCTAGAATCCGGCTGATCTTTGAAGGCGGCGCCGTTTTCGGTGATGTATATTTTCGGATTGCCATATTGATCACGAAGCTCAATGAGCTGCTGGTAGAGCCCATCAGGGTCCACTAAGGCTCCGTTGTCGGTCGCCGGAATTTCGCTCGGCGCTTTGCCCTCGGTACCAAAGGGCGCACCTGGAGCCGAACAGCGATACTGGGGCTCGTAGTAGTTGACCCCAATAAAATCCACGGCGTGCTTTATAGTCGTAAGGTCGTCGTCCCGAATGAACGACACCAATCGTTCCTCTACCAAATCGGGATACCGCCCGTGTACGAGCGGATCCAGGAAAAGTTTGGTCGACATTGCTTCATGGTACTGTGCGGCGACAACATCTGCGAGCGCAGTGGTCGACGGACGGATCGGATAAAGGGCTGTCGCCGTGCCGAATTTTCGCCCCGGTGAGGCTAGCGCCTTAAAAGCGGCGCCTTGCGCGAGGTTGAGGTGGTGAGCCACCGCGAAATACGCCTTCTCGTCCCGGATGAACGGCGGCCAAAAGCCTATTCCATACCCGCCATATGCGATTGAAAGGGCCTCGTTGATTGCGATCCAAAACCGTATTCGATCACCCATCCGATCGGCTACGATCGTAGCGTAACGAGTGAAGTTATCCACGATATCACGACTAAGCCAACCGCCTCTCTCCTGCAAATGCGTTGGTAGGTCCCAATGGTGCAGACACAAGAAGGGAGTAATATTTGCTTCCAGAAGGCAATCAACTAATCGGTCATAGAAATCCAAACCAAAATGGTTAACCTCTCGATTGCCCTCTGGTAGGATACGGGGCCACGCAACCGAAAATCTATAGGCTTTTACGCCAAGCTGCTTCAATAGTTCGATATCGTCACGCCAGCGGCGATAGTGATCCGCAGCCGGATCGGCAATAATTCCTGATCCGTCTGCTGCTACATCATCCCAGATGCTGGATCCCCTACCGTCCAAATTTAACGCACCCTCTATCTGAAAAGCCGAAGTAGACACTCCCCATAAGAAGTTTCTTGGAAACTCTACCCTGTCTGAACGTCCGCGGCGATATGCAACGGAAAGCGACGTCAGCGCAGCCGTGCCCGCTGATCCGGTTAGGAAAGATCTTCTACGCATTCCTCTCCTCGAACCCCACGCGCTGATCTGGTGCTCCATGACTATGAAGAATTGCAGACGCCACCGTAGAAGCAGTCGCACGTCTGGTAATTGTAGATCGTGCGGCTCACTCCGGCTGTGCTTCTAGCCTCATTCTGCACCATACGATGATATTCATGCCAGCCGCGGCGGTGTCGCCGAGCCTGGCGGGCGGGACGGGCCCCGATTTCGTCGGCCCGGCTGCTGATCCTCGCCGCGGGCCAGCTCTATGCGCATTTTAGGGCGCACGGGTTTTGGGGGAGTCAGATTTGCGACAGGCAGCAGCGGCGGAGAGGTACGCCTTGGCGCAGGCAAATCAGCGCTCAGGTGTGCAATACACCTTCGATGCACGTCACCGCGTGGCCGCCAAGCCAGATCGTGCCGTCATCGAACTGGACAGAGACCAGGCCGTTGCGGCCGAGACACCGGCCCTGACTGGCAACATACGAGCGCGTATTCAGGATCCCATCCCGACGTACGAGCGCGGCGACGCATCCATTGCCGCTTCCGCACACCGGATCCTCGGGGACCCCGTCGCCCGGCGCGAAAGAGCGCACCTCGAGGTCGGTATTAGCACTCTTGGGGTACAGGCCGAAAGCATTAGCTCCGGTGATGCCGATCAAGCTCAGCGCCGCGAGCTTACCCATCTCTGGAACAAGTGCTCTGACGGCATCGCCGCTCACGAGTTGGACAGTGAACCAGACGGGCCCGACGTCGATGATCGCAGCGCGCTGGATATCGGTCGTGGTGATGCCTAAGGCTTCCGCTACTGCAGTGAGATCTGAGGTTGTTGGCTCACGGAAGCGCGGCTTGGGTAACGCCAGCAGCAACCGCTCGCCGTCGATTTTGATGTCTACTAAACCCTTGCCGCACTCCTGCACCAGCCGGTCGGAGGTGTGCGGCTTGAGCCCACCGCGGAGCACTGCGTGGGCCGACCCGATCGTGGGGTGGCCTGCGAACGGAAGCTCTCTCTTGGGAGTGAAGATCCTCAAGTAGTAGTCGGCTCGCTGGTCCGTCGGAGCGCAGACGAACGTCGTCTCTGATAGGTTGGTCCAGGCCGCGATGGACTGCATTTTCTCGCTCGACAAATCGTCGGCATCGAGCACGACCGCGACCGGGTTGCCTTTGAACGGCACGGCGGTGAACACGTCCACTTGCTGGAACGCGAGCGATTTCATCCCGAACTCCTCTTTGGCTGTTCCTGGCTATCCCCACGGCGTCGGGTCTAATCTAACTGTTACAAATGCCATTGTTCTTTTGCCGCGCGTGTGTGATCTCTGAGACTGGTCTGATCGGTTTCAGCGCGAGCCTGCTCGGTAAGCGCACACACGCGAGCGGGAGATTTCGGTGAGCATGGCTCAGATCGCGGCGAGCATCGAGCACGAAAACTGCTCCACGCCCCGCCGGGCTTCCCGAGGACATGCGTCCCATGCCGGGCGCTTTGCTGCTGTTCCTGTCGATCAAGGCGGTTGACGGATTCAAGGTTCAGGCCGTGCTCTGGCAACCTGAGACCACAGCGCCGCCGCAATCGCCGCCCGCGCATCGGCCCCCTGCAGGAACAGCGCCCTTGCCCAGCTTGTCTGGTCCGGGCGCGGTTTCAGTCCGTCATGCGAGATCTCACACCGCGTTTGAAATCTCAAGGATTTCTGCCGCTCTCGGCGGTGTTAGCCTAACTTCGCCGATTCGAGCACTGTAAAGTATCTAAGTGTCTGAGATTGCTGAGGTGGCCCCCCGAAGGTCGGCACTGGTATTGTCAGGTTAATTTCTCGCGATCAAAAAAGCCCAAAGCAGCATGCGCGATCACACTGCGGCCACCGCATTCCGCCATTCGCTCGCCGCTTCAGCTCGGAAGATCCGCAGCGTCGATCGCGAGATGAGATGGCGCTGAAGGTTGAAGGTGTTGTAGACCGCGGCATGCATGTTGAGGAAGCGCTGGGCGGATCGAGCCGATTTGAACCGCTGCATCTTGCGCTCTTGTCGTCGTACAGGCTGATGCGAGTTCTCGGCGCGATTATTCTTCCGGAGCCCCTGTTCATGAGGGCAGGTCAGCCGTAACTGCCGGAACGCCGAGCCGTAGGAGCGCAGCTTGTCGGTTACCAGCAATTTCGGCACAAACCCTTGCTTCTTGAGAAGCTTGCGCATCAACCGCAACGCCGCCCGGCTGTCGCGGCGACTCTGGACCAGCATGTCGAGGACCTCGCCTTCGTGATCGACAGCACGCCAGAGATACATCCGCTTGCCGGCGATCCGGACAACCATCTCGTCCAGGTGCCATCGATCGCTCGGCCGGGGACGGCGCCGCTGTAACCGCCGCGCGATCAGCGGTCCGAACTTCAGCACCCAGCTCCGAACGGTTTCGTAGGAAATGTCGAGCCCGCGCTCCGCGAGGAGATCCTCGACGTCTCGGTAGCTGAGCGTGAAGCGCAGGTAGACCCAGACCGCATGCTGGATGACGACCGGCGGAAACCGGTGACGACGGTATGAGAGTTCCATCATCCGGTCAGCCTACTCGCAGCTCCCTTCTTAGCCATCCGGTTATCCTGACAAGGCGGTGCGGTTGAGCTGAGATTGGCGACGCGAATAGCGGGTCGCCGACGGTGATCTCGCCATCCGCCAACACCTCTGCGTAGACGCCCATATTGATGTGGCCGAAGCTGTGCTGAAGGGCCGCGACGATGTCGAGATCGCGCTCTGCGCTCTGCGGGTTGACCTGGGTTGCCGCGCAGCGCGTGATCGGGGAGATCACCCGCAAGCGCGCGTGCCCGAGGGTAATCTCGGAGCCGATCCAGTCGTGTTCGGACCAAGCAGCAGCGCTGTCGAAATAGACGTTGGCGCGAAATCGCATCGGATCAACCGGCACGCCTAGCCGCGCTTCCAGCGCCGCGATGCTCGCGAGGTTGATCAGCGAAACATATTTCTCGGTCGTCGCATTGGGCCTGCGCCGCGCATCGGCAAAGGCGTGCCCTGGCGCCTCGATAACCCGCAGCGGCCCCTTCAACGAGTCGCCGAGGAAGTGCGCAAAGAACTCCGCTATCAGCCGGCACCCCTCCGGCTCCGTAATCTTCGCCCGCAGCAACACCTCGCTGTTTTCGACGATCGTCAGAGCACCGCCTTCCGCGTCAAAGCGGGTCTGCAAGCGCGCCAGCTTCTCATCGCGCATCAGCATGATGAAATGCGTCTTCGGCAGCCATTCCGGGTGCTGCGGATTGAACGATGTTGACCCGAGCGCGATCGCGAAACGCCGATCGTACGGCAGGCATTGGCCCGACGTCAGCGCCACACGATCCAGTTTCTCGGCGCTCAGGCCCTTTACCGGGTAGCGGTAGATCGCGCTGATAGTCGTGGCCATGCCGAGAGCCTCGGTTTGCGGCGCGCCAAAGTAACTGCGGCGAAGCCGATTTTCACCATGCAACCAGATTGCAGCTCAACTCCCTGCTCGTATCATCCGGGGCGCCGCCTCGGTCATCGGCCGATATGGCGGAGGGTACCGTCGTCGTATCGAGCCTCTCGGAATTGCCAGCCAACAGGGACGAAGTTCCTATCCCTCGCGGCCGTCGCTGGGCCGGATCGGAATGCGCCTACAGCGCCAAACCGGTTGGGGGCTCGACCAGCACATTGATGCCGCGCGCCGCCGCGACGAGCTCGCGCCAAGTCTCCTCGTCGACCGGGATGCCGTTGGCGGTGCGCTCCGCGCGGGTGCGGCGCTCGGGGTCGCCCGGGATCAGCACCGGCTCGTTGGGGTTTGATGGCGGCGAGGCGGTGATGTAGGCGGTCATCGCCGCGATCTCTTGGCGCAGCCACTCACGATCGATGAGCCGCGACGGCTCGATGACGATCATCAGCATGCCGTTTGTCGCGGTGTTGCGGCCCTGCCGCTCGGGCCGCATCGTGCCGCTGCCGCACAGCGCACCCGCGAGCATCTCGCAGACAAAGGCGAGCGCATATCCCTTGTGCTCGCCAAAGGTTCTGAGCGCGCCCCGCGGCTGGCGGTACATGGCCCCCGGATCGGCGGTCTCGTGGCCTGCGCCGTCGACGAGGGTGCCGGGTTTCAGCTGCTCGCCCTTGTTGCGCGCGACGCGGACTTTGCCCATCGCGATGACGCTTGTCGCCATGTCGAGAATGATCGGCCGGTCGGGCTCGGGACCTGGCATGGCAATGCAGACCGGGTTCGTGCTGAATCGCGCATCGGTGCCGCGCCACGGCGCGACGGCCGGCCGCGCATCGGTGACGTTGACGAAATGGAATGAGACGAGGCCCGCCGCCGCGCACATCTCGCCATAGGTGCCGACCCGGCCGATGTGGTGCGGGTTGCGCAAGGCGACGACCGCGACCCCAGTCTCGCGCGCCTTGGCGATCGCGACCATCGTCGCTTCGCGTGCGGCGATCTGGCCCCAGGCGCGCTCGCCGTCATAGACGATCAGCGACCCGTTCTCGCTGACGACGCGGCCCTTGTGGTTGGCAACGACAGTCCCGCCTTCGAGATGCTGCAGGTAGTTCGCGATCAAGCCGACGCCGTGGCTGTCATGACCGCGCAGATTGGCCTCGATCAAATGGTCGGCGATAGCCCGCGCTTCGTCGCGCTCGCTGCCGGCGGCCTCGAATACGCGCGACGTGATGCCGTACAGCTCTTGATGATTGATCACCGGCATGGGGCTTCTCCAATCGGTCTGAGTTCAAAGCATATTGAAGCACGACGCCGAGGAGTGCCGCATTTTTGTTCTGTCCGGTTGCATCAGCTTCGCGCGTCGGCGATTGCCGAAACCGCTATGCGCAGCGGGTGGGCGGGATAGACGCCGAGGATCTTAACCTCGCGCGAGAAGAAGGCGAGTTCCTCGAGCGCTAGCGCCAATGGCCGGTCCTCGGGATGCGCCTCGACATCGGCATAGAACTGGGTCGCCGCGAAGGCGCCGCCGACCATGTAGCTTTCGAGCTTGGTCATGTTGAGGCCGTTGGTGGCGAACCCGCCCATGGCCTTGTAGAGCGCCGCGGGCACATTGCGGACGCGGAACAAAAAGGTCGTCACAGTAGGGGTGCCGCGCGGCGGGCGCTTGGGCTCGCGCGACATGATCAAAAAGCGGGTCGTGTTGTGTTCGGCGTCCTCGATGTTCTCCTTCAGCGAAATGAGCCCGTAAATCTGCCCAGCCAGCTCCGAGGCGATTGCCGCTACGGTCGGATCGCCGCGTGCGGCGATCTCGGCCGCCGCTCCGGCGGTATCGGCGGCGACCACTGGCTCGAGCCCGAGCGAACGGATCAATTTGCGGCATTGCGACAGGGCGTGGACGTGGCTCCTGACCGAGCGGATCGTGGCCAAACTGGCGCCGGGTACGGCGAGCAGGTGATGATTCACCCGCTCGAAATGCTCGCCGATGACGTGGAGGTCCGAGCCGGGCATGAGATGGTGGACATCAGCGACACGGCCGGCCACGGAATTCTCGATCGCAATCATGGCCAGCGCTGCGCGGCCTGCGCTCACTGCCGCAAAGGCATCATCGAACTGCGTGCACGGCAACGTCGCCATGTCGGGAAAGACGCGGCGGCAGGCCAGGTCGGAGTATGCCCCGAAGGTGCCTTGAAAGGAGATCGTGTGCGCCGGATCGGCTGATTGTGCCATCAATCTACTGCGCCTTCTTGGAGTGGACTGGCGAACGAGTTCTATAGCCAAAGCGCTGCAGGACAAGCCATCGACAAAAGCCGCTCGCCGCGGCGCACGCACGCAACGCAAAGGCTGGAGCTACACCGTCGCCGCCACGGCCTCCGGCTCTTTGGCCGACGCCTCGCCTGCCTCGGGCATCGCGACGGGCGGTTCGCCGGCCACGAACAGGATCGAGCATTCTGCGCGATCGAGGACTTCCGCCGGAACCTGGCCGAAGAACAGCTGGTCTCCGGGCCGCGGACTGACGCCCATCACGAGGAGATTGTAGTCGCCGACCTTCAGCTGGCGGAGGATGGTCTCCTGCGGAGTGCCGCTGCGACGCAAGGCTCCTTTCACCTCCACGCCATAAGGGTCGCCGAGTCGCACAATGTCGCGGATAATCGCCTCGGCGCTGCTCAACGGCGCGATCGCGGCGCTGACCTCACGCCCCCATGAGCGCTGCGTCGTTTGGTGATCTGCAACGTGGAGCGCGGTCACTGAGCCCTGCGACGCCTGGGCCAGCGCGATCGCGACCTCGGCGCCATGCCGCGAAATCGCAGTACCGGTGACGGGCACGAGGATCCTCAGCCGAGTTCTGATCGTCTCTTGTCGATCGATGCCGCGCGCAATCGCGATCGCGAACGGTCCGCCGAACCCGGCCGCGCTGTGCGCGATCTGCTCGTGAAAGGCATCGCCCTCCGAAGCCGGTTCGCGGCCGATGAAGAGCAACCCGTAGCCTTTCCTCGCTTCCGCCGCGATTGCCTCCTCGCCGGGTTTCTCGACCCGAGTGGTGATCTCCGCAGGATCACCGCCGGAATCCGATACGGCCGCTTCGTCTCCCGCCTCTGCGCTCTCCGTGACGACTGCCTTGGTGCGTTCGGCCTGCTGCTTTCCTCCGGGGAGCTCCTCGGCCGTGGCGTAATCCAGGTGCAGGACCGTCGTCGGGATCCGTCAGGCGCCGGCGATGAGCCCGACCAGTCGCGAAGCAAACCGCCCGGTGGGGCTCGCATCGACGGCGACGAGCAGCCGTTCAAGTTTTGGAACAAAGCCCCGGGCATCGAACTCCTCACGCTCCAGCCGGGCTTTCTCCTCGGGACTCATCTTCAGCCGGCCCAATGCCCAACGCAGCATCGGCGGCATCGACATCGTCGTCACAACGGCCATCGCGACGATCGCCGTGAAGAGGCTTTGATTGAGGACACCCATCGACAGCCCGATCGAGGCGACGATGACTTCCGTCGAGCCGCGCGCGTTCATTCCGCAGCCCAGAGCCAGCGACTCAGCCCAATTCATTCCGCCGAGCCGTCCGCCGAGAAGAGCGCCGCTGAATTTGCCGAGGCTGGCAATCGCGATCTGTCCGAGGGTCAGGAGGGCGAGCTCGGGAGCGGCGAGCACGGTGAAATTGGTCGATAGACCGGCCAGGCCGAAGAAGACCGGCATGAACAGCGCAACAATGAGCCCGCGCAACTGCTCATCGATGTGCCGTGTCAGGATCGGTGACTGTCCGACGAGGATGCCCGCCATAAAAGCGCCGAGAACCGTGTGGACGCCGATCGCGTTGGTTATCAACGCCATCAACCCGGTGACCGCGAGAATGGCGGTGATGACCGGAACCTCGCTCACAAATGTGTCATTGGTCCAGCGGATCAGTCGAAAGACGAGCCGCCGGCCGATCGTGAAGCTGGCGACCAAAAAGATCGCGGTCCCCAGGAGGCTCTGCGCAAGTGAGGCAGGATCGATCGCACCATGGGCTGCGAGCCCGAAGGTGACCGACATGATGATCCAGCCGATCGTGTCGTCGATGATGGCGGGCGCGACGATCACCTGACCGACGGTGCGTCGCAGAAAGCCGACCTCGCGCACGACCATCGCCACAATCTTCACCGACGAAATCGACAGCGCGGTGCCAAGAAACAGGGCCGTAATCAGCCGCTCTCCGGGATTGGGCAGCATCGTGTCGGGCAGCAGCTCGCCGAGCAGAATCCCACAGAGGAAGGGTATAGCGATGCCGGCGATCGACACGCTGAACGCGGCTCGACGCGAGCGGCGGACGACCGACAGGTCCGTCTCCATTCCGGTCAGCAGCAGCAGCAACAAAATGCCGAGTTGCGCGACGGCGTCGATCATCGCCTTCTGTTCGGGATTTGCCGGGAACAGAAAATGTTGGAATCCCGGCCAGAGGGCACCCAGAACCGAGGGGCCAAGCGCGATGCCGGCGATCAGCTGGCCCATGACCGCAGGCTGACCGATCCGCTGCATCAACTCGCCCATCAAACGCCCGCAGACGATCAGCGCGATGATCTGGGCAAGGAAAATTACGTCGGAGGGCCCGTGCGCCCCTTGGGTTGCCGCTAACCCTATCGCCGGAACGAGGCAGCACGCGAGAATACCCGCCAGCGCCGGCTTACAGCGTCGAGACACGCGGAACATCCTGTCCGGTTTCAGATCAAATGTTCA
>Ga0306921_10010070_pt1 | contig 10040 bp, 10 predicted proteins | sample sta12Cox44000080_FD_203760 | JGI IMG/M metagenome (GOLD analysis project Ga0306921, IMG submission 203760) | Lab enrichment of tropical soil microbial communities from Luquillo Experimental Forest, Puerto Rico - statoxic.12C.oxic.44.000.080 (v2)... | ecosystem: Environmental > Terrestrial >...
GAATCGCCGCCCTGTGGGCGGCGCACAGGACGAGGGGGTCCCACTCCGCCGGAGAGCTCCCCCACCCCCGCCGCCACCCGCCCCGTCACACATGTGGCACCGGTGAATGCTCCACGCTAGCGTGAGCGGGTGACGCCGAGCCGAGGGCAGGCGTGGCTCACCGGGCACACTGAGCATCTGGGCGAGACAGGCTGGCAGATGTTCTGGCCGAAGGATACGAGCAGGTCGTTGTAGCCGATCCAGTAGCGACGGGGGAGCCGGCGCCGGAGCGCCATCTCCGTCTCCTCGGGATTGCGGGTCTTCACGTAGCCGAGGCGGTTCGAGATGCGATGGACGTGCACGTCGACGCAGATCCCCGGCTTGTTGAAGCCCTGAGTCACCACGAGGTTGGCCGTCTTCCGCCCCACGCCCTTGAGGGTGAGCAGGGCGTCGATGTCGTCGGGGACGCGGCCGTCGAAGCGCTCGATGAGATCTCGGCAGACCCCGAGGATCACCCGCGCCTTCGTGCGGTAGAAACCCACAGGAAAGATGGCGCGCTCGATCTGCCGCGGGGTGAGCCGGAGCATGGCGCGGGGCGTGTCGGCGAAGGCGAAGAGCCGGGCGGCCGCGGGCCCCGTGGTCTCGTCCTTGGTGCGCAGGGAGAGCAGGCAAGCGATCAGAACGCGAAAGGGATCGTCACGCTCGGCGGCGACCTCGGCCATCGCGGTCGCCCTCCAGCTCGGGGCATGGCGGGTGAGCGTGCGGATCACCCGTCCGATGGCGACGGGAGGTCGCCGAGCCGTCAGGAGCGATCCCCGAGCGTGGCGAGGATGGCCTTGGCCTGCGGGACGTCCTTTACCGCCCAGTCCGCCGGATTGCTCGGGGCCTTCTCGCCGAGCACCGCCTCGAGCTCCCGCCGCGCATCCGCGGTATGGCCCTTCTTGAGGAGGGTGCGCGCGAGGCCCAGGCGCATGTTGGTGTAGCGCGGATCGAGCTCGAGGCCCTTGCGGAACATGGCCTCGGACCGGTCGAGATCGCCGCCCGCGTACGACGGCACCTCGTAGTAGATGCTGCCTCCGAGAGCGTAAGCGGGCGCGTAGCCGGGATCGAGGGCGAGGGCCGTCTTCATCGCTTCCTTCACGGTGGGCAAGAGGAAGAGCGCTCGCATGATGCCTTTGGTCTGTCCCCAGCGTCCGGTGTTGGCGCCGTACCAGAATTGGGCGGGGGCGCTCCGGGGGGCGAGCTCGATGGCGCGCTTGGCCGCCTGGCGGCCACGATCGTAGGCGGCGAGCTTCTCGTCCTCGGTAGTGGCGCGCACGTCGCCGTACATGAAGCAGACCTGGGCGAGGGCAAGGAGCGTGTCGACGTCGGCCGCCTGGGACTCCCCGGCCTTCTCGAGGGCGGCCTTGAGCTCGTCGATCTTCTCGGGATTCTCGTTGTAGCGAGTGGAGAGGGCCTGGAGCTCGCGCACCAAGGGTGAGCCGGCCCAGGCCGTACCGACGACGGCGAGGAGCGCCAGCGCCGTAAGGAGAGCGCGCATGCTTCGATGCTAGAAGTGGGAGTCACGAGTGTCAACTTGAAGTGGCTGGTCGCGGCCGCTAAGGTAGGGCCCATGGTCGCGCCATGCGCCAACTGACCCTGACCGCCGTCGCCGTCTGGCTCGGCGCCATGGGCTTCTTCGCCTTCATCGCCGCCCCCGCGGCCTTCGGGGCCCTCGACCGCGAGGCGGCGGGGCGATTCGTGAGCGTGGTGTTCCCCCGCTACTACGGCGTCGGTCTCGCCTTGGGTCTCGTGGCTTGCTTCGGTCTCGGCGTACGCTGGATGGGCGGGGCGTGGCGCGGGCTCGACTGGACGGTGGCGGGGCTGGTCCTCCTCATGCTCGCCCTCACGCTCTACGCGGGGGCGGTGGTGCTCCCCGCGGCCCACGCCGCCCGCGAAGCGGCCCGCGCGGCCACTGGCGATCCGGCCGCGGCCATGAGCTTCGCCCGCCTCCATCGCCTCTCGAGCATTCTCAACGTGATCGTGATGCTCTCGGGTATCCTCGTGGTCGTGATCGAAACGGTGCGCCGGCGATGACCATGTTCGAGCCGCTCGGCCTCGATCACGTGGTGCTGCGGGTGAGCGACCAAGAGTCCTCGCGCCGCTTCTACACGGAGATCCTGGGCTGCCGGGTCGATCACTTCAACGAGCGCATCTCGCTCCTCCAGCTCCGCTTCGGCGAGCAGCTCATCGACCTGCTGCCGGGCAAGCCGTCCAGCGAGGGACTCGACCACTTCTGCCTCTCGATCCGCTGCGCGGATCTTCCTGCGCTGCGGCGCTCCCTGGAAGGGCAGGAGGTGCGGATCGAGGGAGACGTCGTGGAGCGGCGGGGCGCCTACGGCACCGGACCCTCGCTGTACATCCGCGACCCCGACGGCTACCTGATCGAGCTCAAGCCCCGCTGAGGACGAGACCGAGGAGCGTCTTTACCAGCTCGCCGGGAGGCACCGCGCCGCCCTGCGTCGCGGCCTGGAGGAGGCAGCCCTCCGCCGCGCCAAGCATCACCGCGGCCACCGCGCCCGCGTCGAGATCGCGCCGGAATGCGCCCGCCGCGGAGCCCGCCACCAGGATCTCTTCGAGCGAGAGCCGGAGCTGCTCCCGCTGCCAGGCCAGGGCGAGGCGGTGATGCTTGTCGTGGCGTGTGCGCATCCAGCCCGTGAGGAGCAGCTCGGAGAAGTCGGGGTCGCTCAGGCCGTAGGCGCCGAAGATGATCTCCATGGCGCCCTCCAGCTTCACCGCCGGCGATTCGGATCCCGCGGCCACCCGCGCGACCGCGGCCACGATGGGCGCGAAGCGCTCCTCGATGGCCTGCACCTCGAGCATGGGCGAAGGCGGCGCGGGCGAGGCCGCCGGCTTCGGAGGCGGAGCGGGTTTCCGCTTCACGCTCCGATTATCCCACGCGAGAATCGCCAGGCAGGGACTTCCAGCTCTCGCTGAGCGGGAGCGAGGCCACGCCGTCGAGCGGATGCTCGACGAAGGACTGAGCCTACTGGCCCTCGCTGCCCCGCCGGGTGCCGAACTCGAAGGTTTCGACCTCGACCCGGTATCGGCGCTCGGAGCCCGCCGAGGAGAGCCGGATCTCGAAAGGCGAGGTCGTCCTCGGGTTGATGGTGCCAGGAACGTAGACGCGTCCCCGGCTCACCACGCGGCCGTTCTCGTCAAGCCCCTCCGCCTTGATGACGACGCGCTCGCAGGCGTGGCTCGAGTTGTTCCGCACCTCCCCCTGGACGAGGACGCGGGAGGGGCCTTCGCGCTGGGTCTGGAAGGTGAGGACGAGGTCGCGCGAGGACTGCGGGGTGAAGGTGTAGGTCTGAGCGAGGAGCGGAGCCGTCCACAGGGTGGCCAAGAGCATGGTGGGAAGCAGACGAATGATCATTCGTATCTCAGGGCCTCGATGGGGTTGAGCTGCGCCGCTTTGCGGGCAGGATAGAAGCCGAAGAAGATCCCTACGGCCGCCGCGAAGGCGAAGGCGATGATGATGGCCTCCGCGCTGATCAGTGTGCGCCAGCCCGCGAAGTAGGGAATGGTGTAGGAGGCGATGACGCCCACCACCACTCCGATGACGCCGCCGATCATGGAGAGGGTGAGCGCCTCCACGAGGAACTGGGCGAGGATGTCCCGCCCCCGCGCCCCCACCGCCATGCGGAGGCCGATCTCACGCGTGCGCTCCGTGACCGACACCAGCATGATGTTCATGATGCCGATGCCGCCCACGAACAGGGACACGGAAGCGACGGCGGCGAGCAGGATCGTCATGACGCGCGAGGAGGCTTCCTGCGCCTCGGCGATCTCCGCGAGGTTGCGGATGGAAAAGTCGTCGTCCTGGTACGGCTGGAGGCGGTGGCGCTGGCGTAGGAGCTCCCGCGTCTCGATCTCCGCTTCTTTGATGTCCGCGTCGTCGCGCACGCGCACGGAGATCGAGTTGACGGAGCGCGCGTTGGCCTGGCTCACCCCGAGGAGCTTACGCTTGGCCGTGGACAGCGGCACCACGATGAGATCGTCCTGGTCCTGACCCCAGGTCGTCTGTCCCTTCTTGTCGAGCACGCCCACCACGGTGAAGGGAACCTTCTTGATGCGGATCACCTGGCCCACGGGATCCTGATCGGCGAAGAGGTTGCGCGCCACCGTCTGCCCGAGGAGGGCGACCTTGGTCGCGCCGTCCACCGCTTCTTGGCTGAAGGGTTGGCCCGCCACCACCGGCCAGTCGCGCGCCTCGAAGAATTCCGGAGTTACGCCCTGGACGGTGGTGGACCAGTTCAGATTGCCCCACACCACTTGGCCGCCGCCCCGCATGGCGGGCGCGGCCGCGTGGACGCCCGCCACCTCGCGCTGGATCGCCCACGCGTCTTCCTCGGTGATGGTGAGCTGCGAGCCCGCGCCGATGCGCACTCCCCCTTGGTTGATCGATCCCGAGAGCACGACGAGCATGTTCGAGCCGAGGCTCTGGATCTGCTCGGCGATGCGGGCCTGAGCCCCCGAGCCCACGGAGACCATGGCGATGACGGCGGCCACCCCGATGATGATGCCGAGCATGGTCAGCACGCTGCGCAGCTTGTTCACCCGCAGGGCGCGCACGGCGATGCGGGCGCTGGCCAGGGCGTTCATGCCTCCTCCTCCTCTTCCACGGGCAGGGTGGCGAGGACCTCACGGGCGTCCAGGCGACGGACCGCGGTGTCGTCCTTCAGCACGCGCCCATCCCGGAAGGTGATGACGCGATTGGCGAAGCCCGAGATGTCCGCCTCGTGGGTGACGAGGACCACCGTGATGCCCTGGCGGTTCAGGTCCTGGAGGATGGCCATGACCTCGACGCTGGTGCGCGTGTCGAGATTGCCCGTGGGCTCGTCGGCGAGGATGAGCACGGGGTCGTTCACCAGCGCCCGCGCGATGGCCACTCGCTGCTGCTGGCCGCCCGAGAGCTGCGAGGGATGATGGTCGGCGCGGTCGGCGAGCCCCACCGCCACCAGCTTGGCTTGGGCCTGCTGGCTCCGGTCGCGCGCGTGCCGCGTGGTGTAGAGGAGCGGCAGCTCGACGTTCTCGAGAGCGGTGGTGCGCGGGAGCAGGTTGAATCCCTGGAAGACGAAGCCGATTTTGGCGTTCCTGATCTTGGCCAGGGCATCGCCGGAGAGGTTCGACACGTCCTGGCCGTCGAGGACGTAGCGTCCCGAGGTCGGGCCGTCGAGGCAGCCGAGCAGGTTCATGAAGGTCGACTTCCCCGAGCCCGAGGGACCCATGACGGCCACGAAGTCGCCCGCGCGAATGTCCAGGGAAACCTGGCGGAGCGCGTGCACCACCTGGCCGCCCACGTGGTAGTTCTTGGTCAGCTCGTGCGTCTCGATGAGGGTGGTGCCCACGCTAGGACACTCGGAGGGGGGCATCGCCCCCCTTCCGAACCTCCCCCGAGGATTCGGTTGCGCGGGCAAAGCCCGCGCTCGGACCGGAACATTTGAGCGGCAAGCGGTTGGTCAAGGGCGTCATGCGCGCTTTCTCTGACAGCTTGCTAGAGTCTTAGGCGTGGCCCGCTGTTCGACGGCGAGGCGCCGCGCGCGTCCGCCGCGCCCACCAGCACCTCCTGCCCTTCCTTCACGTCGCCGCTCATGATCTCCGTGAAGTTGCCGTCGCTCACCCCGGTCTGCACGGCGATGGGCACGGGCTTGCCCGTGGGCCCCGGCACGAAGAGACGGCCCGAAAAGGCGCCCTGGCGCGCGAGCTGCGCGTCGGTCAGCTCGGTGTCGTACTTGGCGCGCTGAACTGGGGTGAGGATGGCGCGAATCTGCTCGCGCGTCGCCTCACGGATGCGCTGGCTCTCCACGCGGCGCTCGCTGTCGCTGCGCCCGGCGAGCTCGCGCATCTTCTGCCCCGTGGCCTGGAGGATGGGGCTGAGCTTCTCCTGCTGCTCGGGGGTGAGGCCAAGCGACTTGGTCAGCCGATCGCGGACCTGCTCCGCGGACTGCGGCGCCCCGCCGCTGGTGAGGCCCGGTCCCCCACTGGCGCGCATGGGGACGTTGTCTTCTCCGGGCAGGCGGAAGCGCAGGGCGGAGTTGGGGACCTTGAGCACGCCCTCCTTCTGGGCAACGACCAGACGCACGTTGGCCGTCATTCCCGGCAGGAGCTTGAGCTCGGGATTGCGCGCGGAGATGACCACGTTGTAGGTGACCACGTTCTGGAGGACCTGGGGCGCCTTGCGCACCTGCATCACGTCACCCGTGAAGGTCTGATTGGCGAAGGAGTCCACGGTGAAGGTGGCGCGCAGCCCCTCCTTGATGCGCCCCACGTCGGCCTCGTCCACGTTGGTCTCCACCTGCATCTGGGTCAGGTCCTGGGCGATGGTGAAGAGGGTGGGGGCCTGGAGGCTCGCCGCCACCGTCTGCCCCACGTCCACCGTGCGCGAGACGACCACGCCGTCCACGGGGGCGCGGATCTCCGTGTGATCGAGATCGACCTGGGCCTGGCGTAGCCCCGCCTCCTGCTGGGACACGTTGGCGATGGCGGACTGGAGCTGCGCCTCCACCACCCGAAGCTGCGCCTCCGCCGAACGGATCTGCGAAGCCTGCGCCTCCTCCTGCGCCTTGGCCGACTCCGCCTGGGCCACTGCCGAGTCGTAGGTGGCCTGCGCCGTGTCCTCGTCGGCCTGCGCGATGAAGCCGCGTCGACGGAGATCCTGGTTCCGCTGGAGCGTGCGGCGGGTGTCCACGACGGCGACCTGGGCCTTGGCGGTCTGCGCCTTCGCTGCGGCGAGGGCGGCGTGGCTGTTGGCGAGATCGGCGCGTGTCTTCTCCACGAGCGCACGCTGGTTGAGCACGTTGGCCTTGGCCATGTCCACCTGCGCCTTGGCCTGGGCCACCGCGGCCTGGAATTTCTCGGGATCGATGCGCGCCACGAGCTGATTACGCTTCACGAGAGAGTTGAAGTCCGCGAAGAGCTCCTTGATCTGCCCGGACACCTGGGATCCGACCTGCACGGTCACCACGGCGTTGAGGGTGCCCGTGGCGGAGACGGTGGCCGTGAGTGGACCGCGCTCAATCTTGGCCGTGCGGAACCGTGGCGCATTGCCACGACTCTGCGCGTAGAACCAAGCGCCACCCGGCGCGGCAACCAGGACCGCCATCAGGGCCACGATCCACACACGTCCCCTCATGGCCATGAGACTAACCTTTAGGCGCTTTTATTCCTAGCGGCGGCCCAGGAAACGCTCGAGCTCGACGGTGGCGATCCAGTACGCGGCCAGGGCCTGGGCGACCTGGGACTGGGCCGTGGTCAGCGCGAGCTGCGCGTCGGTGAGCTCGATGATGTTGGCCACGCCGGCGTCGAAACGACCCTGGCTGAGCCGGAAGTTCTCGTCGGCGGACTCCACGCCCTTCTGGGCGGCGCCGATGGCCTCCTCGGCCTGCTGCACGGTGACGAAGGCGCGCTCCACCTGCTGCCAGATGGTGAGCTCGGTGTCGCGCACGCGCGCCAGCGCCGCGTCGCGCTGGGCGATGGCCTGCTTGTACAGGGCGATCTTGTTGCCGCCGTCGAAAATGCTCCAGTTGAGCTGGAGACCGTAGCTATAGGTCTCGTTCATGTCGGTGCCGGCGGAGCCGTAGGTGCCCTGGGCGACCACGTTGGGGAAGAAGTTGCGGAACTGCTGCTTCACCGTGTAATCGGCCTGCTCGTACTGGGCCTTGATCTGCTTGTACTCCGGTCGCCGCGCAAAGGCCTCGTTGAGGAGGCCCTTGGCTTCGAACTCTACGTGCTGGTAGGCGAGGTTGTCTGCGATCTCCGTGGGCGTGTTGACGGGGATGCCCATGAGCTGATTGAGGGTGAGGCGGAAGATGTTCACGTTGTTGACGGCGGTGATGAGGTTGAGCTGACCCGTGGCCACGTCGACCTCGGCCCGAGTCACCGCCGACTTCGGCTGCGTCCCCACGTCGAAGAAGCCCTTGGCGCTCCGCAGGTTGACCAAGGCGCGGTCGAGAGCCTGCTGGTTGACCAGCACCAGCCGGTTGCTCAGCACGAGGCTGTAGTAGGCTTCTTTCACCAGGCGCACCGCCTCCTGCTTCTGGATCTCCACGTTCTCAGCGAAGGACTTGGCGCCGGCCCGGGCGGCGTCGGTGGCCGCGAGGGTCTTGCCGAAGTCCCACAAGAGCTGCTGGGCGGTGACGGTGGCCGTGGTGGTCGTGCTGCGCGTCTGGATCGTCACGTTGCGGATGCTGGAGTTCGGCACGAACTGCGAGGCGGGCGACTGCGTGGAGACCGGGATCTGATTCCAGAAGCCGTTCCACTGGCCAGAGATCTGAGGGAGCTGCGGAGACAGGGCGATGGCGATGTTCTGGAGCTGTGCCTGGTAGTCGCTGATGCGGGCCATGATGATCGGCTGGTTGTCCAGCGCGATCTTCACCGCATCGTCCATGCTCAGGACCTTGCCCTTCGTCTCCTCGGGAGTGGGGAAGGGGCGGATGCCACCCGGGGGGGGAAGGAACTCGCGCGGGAGCTGCTGCATCGTCTGGCCCGTTGCGCCGGGGATGGCGCCCGTGCCTGGCGGAGGCTGATCGGGATTCGTGGGGCTGATCGTCATCGGCGGCACCGGCACACCCATCGGAGGCGGCGTTCCTGGTGTGATGGTGCCGGGCGACGTCGCGGGCGGCGGTGAAGGCGGAGCGGGCAGGGGCGGCCTTTCCGGGATCGGCGGCGTGCCGGGCACCGGCGGCGTGCCTCCGGGGAGCGGCGAGGGCTGCTGCACCTGGGCGAGGCTTGACAGGGGGAGACACAGCACGCTCGCCACGCCAACAATGGCGGCGACGAGACGCCCGCGAGTCATGCGAGGCCGCCTTCGAGGACGGCGCTACCCTCGACGCCTTCCAGCCGACGCGGGAAGCGCTCCTCCAGCATGAGATAGAGGGTGGGGATGAGGAGCAGCGTGAGGACGGTCGAGACGACGAGGCCGCCGATGACCGCGCGCGCCAGCGGAGCATTGGCCTCGCTGCCGGTGCCGATGCCCAAGGCCATGGGGATGAGGCCGACGACGGTGCAGAGGCTCGTCATCAGGATGGGCCGGAGCCGCGTCCGGCCGCCCTGGATGACCGCCTCGCGCACGCCGAGTCCATGGCGGCGCAGCTCGTTCATGTACTCCACGAGCAGGACTCCGTTCGAGACCACGATGCCCACCATCATGATGATCCCCATGAAGGACGTGACATTCAGCGTGGTGCGGGTGAGGAAGAGCGACCAGATGACGCCGATCATCCCCAGCGGCACCGAGAACATGATGATGAAGGGGTCGAGGAGCGAGCGGAACTGCGAGGCCATGACCATGTAAACGAGGATGATGGCGAGGAGCGAGGTGAACTTGAGGCTGCTGAAGGCCTCGCGCTGCTGCTGGATCTGGCCGGCGAGCTGGAAGGTGAAGCCGGGAGGTAGAGAAAGGGCCCGCAGCTTATCCTCGAGGTCCAGGGCGATGGCGCCGAGGTCCCGGCCCGAGGGCTGTGCGGTGATCTTGATGAGGCGCTGCTGGTACTTGCGCTCGATCATCACCGGCCCTACCCCTTGCCGCACCTCGGCCACCGATCCAAGAGACACGGGCCGGCCGCCATCACCGATGACGAAGAGGCGTGAGAGATCCTCGGATGAGGACCGGTAGGGCTCATCGAGCTGCACCACGACATTATATTGATTGCCCGTCCGGGGATCCGTGAAAATAGATGGGTTGAGGCTCACATTGCTGACCAGTGAGATGAGGGCGGCTTGGGCGATGTCACGCTGGCTCAGCCCCGCCATGGCCGCCTTCTCGCGGTCGACCACGATGTCGTACTGCGGGTAGTTCTCCTCGCGACTGATGAAGGGATCGCTGATGCCCGGGACTTCCTGGAGCGCCCGGGCGACCTGACGGCTCAGATCGCGCGCCCCGCGGAGGTCGTAGCCGAGCTGCTCGATCTGGATGGGCGCATCCGAACCGGAGTTCAGCACGCGGCTCACGATCCCGCCGAACTGCACACCATAGGTCGTGCCGGGGAACTGACCGCCGATCTTCGGCCGAATGGCATCAA
>Ga0306921_10010075_pt1 | contig 10038 bp, 4 predicted proteins | sample sta12Cox44000080_FD_203760 | JGI IMG/M metagenome (GOLD analysis project Ga0306921, IMG submission 203760) | Lab enrichment of tropical soil microbial communities from Luquillo Experimental Forest, Puerto Rico - statoxic.12C.oxic.44.000.080 (v2)... | ecosystem: Environmental > Terrestrial > Soil...
GCAGCTCCTTTGGCAGCGTCAGCTCTTCGAGCCGGAAGGTCTCGGCGGGTTCTGCGGCGGGCAGCCTGCCGAGCAGTGCCGTCAGCGCATCGCGCGTCTGTCCGAGCTGCTTCTGCAGCGGCGGCAGTGTCGCGGCGGTCTGAGCCTCCGCCGCCTGCTGCTGCAGGAGATCGGCCGTGCTCGCGGTGCCGATCGATCGCTGACGCTGCACGGTGTCGGTGAGCTGGTGCTGGAGTGCGAGGAGACGATCGGTGGCGGCAATCTGGCCACGGAGTGACGCTTCCTGCACGGCGATGTTAACCACGTTGCTGCTTAAGGTCACATAGGTCGCGATCAGCTCGAAGCGGGTGGCCTCGACCTGTGCGCGGCTCGCTTCCAGAGCCCGGCGTGATCCGCCAAACACATCGGGCATGTAGCTGAGGTCGAGCTGTGCGGTAAACAGGTTGTAGTAGGGGTTCTCCTGCGGAAGGCTGGTGGGATTGGCGAGCGTCTCGGTCGGGTTCTTAGCGCGCAGCGCACTGAAGCTGCCTTGCACCGTCGGCGAAAAGAGCGAGGCTCGCTGCGCCTTGTAGAGATCGTGCGCCTGGCGGAGCGCTGCGTGCGCGGCGTCGACGTTGGGATTTCCCTTGAGCGCCTGCTCGATGAGCCCGTTGAGCTTCGGCGATTGGAACAGGTCCCACCATTGCCCCGGGATATCCATCCCGGCGATGAACTGCTGGGCATTGCCGCCGGTGCCGGGCGCGGCGGCCGTCGTGCCCTGTCCGGAGGCGCTGCCGTAGTCGACATCCTTCGGCGGCGCCGGCCGGTGAAAGTTCGGGCCCACGGCGCAAGCCGAGACCACTGCGGCTGCCAGGCCCGCAACGACTCGCAATGACAGGTTCAGGCCCATCGCGCCTCGCCATGGCGCCGCTCGGCCCAATGCTCGACCACATGATACATCGAGGGCAGCACGAACAAGGTGAGCACCGTCGCGATCGCCAGGCCGCCGACCACCACGGTGGCGATGCCGCGCTGGACGTCGCTCCCGACGCCGGTGTGGAGCGCCGCCGGCAGCATGCCGAGGGTCGCTACGGTGGCGGTCATGAGCACCGGCCGCAACCGCTCGGTGGCTCCCTTCATGATCGCCTCGTGCAACTCGAGCCCTGACTTTCTCATGCGATTGAGATTCGACACCATAATGATGCCGTTCTGGACCGCGACCCCGAAGAGGGCGATGAAGCCGACGCCGCTCGCCACGTTGAGCGTCTGTCCGGTGAGGTGCAGCGTGATGAGGCCGCCGAGGGCGGCGAGCGGCACGACGCCGAGGATCAGCAGTGCCTGACGCAGCGACCGCAATCCGATGGTGAGGAAGATCAGCATCAGGCCCATGACGAGGCCGAGGATCACGACCAGGCGCGATTCGGCGCGCCGCTGGTTCTCGAACTGCCCGGCCCATTCGAGCCGTATCCTGGCCGGATCGAAGTGCACGCGCGCGGCGAGCTTCTCCTGTGCTTCCTTGAGGTAGCTCGTGAGGTCGCGGTCGCGGTTGTCGATGCGGATGGTGAGGTTGCGCTCGCTGTTCTCGCGCGTGATCGTGCTCTCGCCGGACTGCACGCGGATCTCGGCCACCTGCGACAGGGGCACCTGCTGGCCGCTAGAGGTGTGCACCGGCAGACTGGCGAGGGACTCGGGCCGATCGCGGCTCGCGGCGCTGAAGCGCACGGTGAGGTTGTAGATACGCTCGCCCACGAAGACCGTCGAGACGGGTGCCTGTCCGACACCCGTTTGAATGACGCTCTGTATGTCGGTGATGTTGATGCCATAGCGCGCCGCCTTTACACGATCGACCTTGATGTTGATCTGGGGGATCGGCGGCTCCTGGAATATCGAGGCGCTGGAGGTGCCACGGATGCTGTAGAGAACGTCGACCATCTGCTGGCTCACCTTGCGCAGCATGTCGAGATCGTCACCATAGACCTTGATGACCAACGGGCTGTGGGCGCCCCCGATCAGGTCGTTGACGCCGTCGATGATCGGCTGACTGATGCCGATCGAGTAGCCCGGCAGATCGCGCGCCAGCGTGGCCGCCAGCCGGTCGACGAACTCCTTCTTGGATTCACGGCCCGGCCAGGTGTCATAGGCGTTCAATCCTACCGGCGCTTCGATGTGCGACATGGTCCAGGGGTCGGTGCCATCGTCGTTGCGACCAGTCTGGGTCACGACGTACGAGACTTCAGGGAATTTCAGGATCTCGCCGCGCAGATCGCTCGCCATATCGCTCGCCTTGTTGAGGGCGATCCCGGTCGGCATCTGCACCTGCAGCCACAGAGCGCCTTCATCGAGGTCGGGGAGGAAGTCGCGGCCGATGGTCGCGCCGAGTCCGACCATAGCGAGCAGCGCGAAGATCGCGATCCCGTAGACGATGCGCGGTTGGGCGATGCACGCGGCGAGCAGCCGGTCGTACCTGATGGTCAGCCATTCGAGCCAGCGGTTGTGGTAGACCGGCCCCGGCTTGCGGAAGGCGTAATAGGCAAGCCCAGGTACGAGCGCGAGCGTCGAGAGGAGGGCGCCGAACAGCGCGTAGGCCATGGTGTAAGCCATGGGCGTGAACAGCTTCGCCTCGGCACGTTCGAACGAGAACAGCGGCAGGTAGGCAGTGATGATGATGAGGGTCGCGAAGAAGATCGGCCTCGTCACCTGTACCGCGGCCGCCTTGACCTCGCTTTCGCTCAACTCCTCGGTCGGCATGGCCTCGCGGCGCCGCAGGATCGCCTCGGTGACCACGATCGCGCCATCGACCAGGATCCCGAAGTCGATCGCGCCGAGGGACAGCAGATTCGCCGACACGTGCGTGAGATTGAGCAGCGTGAACACGGATACGAGCGCCATGGGGATGGTCACCCCCGCGACCAGGGCGGCGCGCGCGCTGCCGAGGAACAGGACCAGCACCAGGAAGACCAGGCTGATGCCCTCGAGGATGGTACGGCCGACTTTGTTAACGGTAGCGTGCACCAGGTCATCGCGATCGATGTAGGGCACGATGCGCACGTCCTGCGGCGCGAGCTGGCGGTTGAGCTGTTCGACCCTGGCGTGGACTCCCTTGAGCGTCCGCGAGGGATTCTGGTACTTCAGCATCAACACGATGCCTTCGATCGTGTCGGGGTTTTTGTTCTTGCCGAGAATGCCCTCACGCTCCTGGTGGCTCAAGGTGGTGCGCCCCAGATCACGCACCAGAACGGGTGCGCCGTTCACCTGGGTCACCACGGTCGAGCCGATGTCGGCCAGGCTTCTCATCAGCCCGACACCGCGGATGACGTAGCTCTGATCGCCGCGCGAGACGCGCCCCCCGGCGGCGTTGGCGTTGTTGCTGTTGATGGCGTTGATGACATCCGTGATGCCGAGGCCATAGCGGTGCAGCTGCTGCGGATCGAGGTCGAGCTGATATACGGTGGTGAAACCGCCGAAGTTGATGTTGTCCACAACGCCTGGGACCGATTTGATGGCGGGAATCACGGTCCAGCGCTGAATCTCGGACAGCTCCTGCAGATTCCTCGTGTCGGACTCGAGCGTGTAGCGGTAGATCTCGCCGCCCGGGCCGGCAACCGGATCGAGGGAGGGGCTTGCGCCAGGGGGCAACGTGACCTGTGCGATCCGCTCGAGCAGCCGTTGGCGTACCCAATAGTCCTCGTATCCGTCACGAAACAGCACCGTGATCAGGGACAGACCGAAGGTGCTGGAGGAGCGCATCAGCAGCAGCCCCGGTGTGCCATTGATCTCGCGCTCGAGCGGCACGGTGATCAGCTGCTCGACCTCCTCGGCGGCAAGGCCCGGCACCTGCGTAGTCACCTGCGCGGCAACATCTCCGAGCTCGGGATAGGCCTCGACGCTGAGCGTTTCCCAGGCGTAGATGCCGAATATGGCGAGCAGCACCGCGATGACGATCACCGCGATGCGTCGGTCCAGGCAGAATTCTACGAACCGGTCAATCATTGAGCAGGATTCCGCCCCTCACCACCACCTGCTCGCCCGGCTGGACGCCGGAGGCGATCGCCACCTGCGAGCTCTCCTCGAGGAGCGGCTCGACCGTGCGTCGCTCGAACGTCCAGGGCGCAGTGGCGATGAACACCGTGGTGCGATCGTTGTTCATGAGCAGCGCCGAGCTCGGCAGCACCACGCGCGTGTGGGCAGGGCCGTAGAGCGTGACGGTCGTGAACATGTTGGGCTTGAGGGCGTTGTCCGGATTCTCGAAAGCGATGCGGGTTTTGTTGCGGCGCGAATCCGCCTCGATCACATCCGGCACGAACAGCACCTTGCCGTGCAGCGGCCGGCCGGGATAGGCGGTGACGCTGACTTCCGCGTCCTGGCCGGGCGCAAGCACTGCGACGTCCTTCTCCGCCACCAGCGCCGTCACCCACACGACCGATAGATCGGCGATGGTCATGATCGGCTGGGTGATGTCATTGATCTGAGCGCCCGGAGCGGTGGCGAGCACCGTGACGCTGCCGTTCATGGGCGCACGCACCGTCAGCAGCCGCGCGGCGCCGCGAGCATCCTCCGGCGCGCCCATGGCGCGCAGCCGCGCGCGCGTGCGGGCGTATTCAGCGGCCGCCTGCGCGTTGTCGTTGCGGGCCTGGTCGAGATCGCGCTGTGCGGTCGCGCCGATCTTGAACTGCTCCTCGGCGCGCTTGAGGTTGGTGGCGGCGAGTCGCGCGCTGCTCGCGGCCTTGTCGTTGTCGTCGTAGGCCTGGGCGAGATCCGGTGAATCGATGACCGCGAGGACCGCCCCGCGCCGCACCCGATCGCCGAGCGCCACCTTGAGCGACTGCACGCGTCCGGCGCCCGAGGACAGCACCGCCACGGTGCGCGCCGGATCGGCCTCGACCATGCCAGGAGCCGTGATTCTGCCGCTCTCGAGCCGGGTCGGCGCCGGCATGACCGTGAGTCGCTGCCGCAGGGCCGAGCTCTCCGGGACGAAGATCATGTTGCCGTGGCGCACCAGCACCGGGGCTTCCGGCTGCGATCCGCCATGACTCAGCAGCCCGAACCCGTGCGTGAGCAGGAACAGCACCAGCAGGACACCGAGCCCGATTCCGCCCCACAGGAAAGCGGTGGCGCGGGGAGTCGCGGAGTGGTCGTGGGCGTCCGGCGGCTGCTGATCGTGCGGTTCGTGCTCGTTGGCTTCCATGACGATCACCTGCCAAAAAAACCGATAAGTCTAATCCCACATATGTGACAACACGTCGAGCCGCCGGGCGTCCGATCGCGGCACGTGGCGGTCCGTCAAGTGATCGACCCCTGTCGCTACCCCCGCGTTCGTCCGGCCCGTCCCGCGCCGCGCAGGAGCGCGCGCTCCCCAGACGGAGACGCCGATAGGATACCGGGTATGCTATATGGCGCGGGGCTGTTTCGGGGCGCGATTCTTCGCCTGCGCAGAAGCGAAGTCAACCCATACCATACCCCCCACCCTATATAAGTTTTGGCCACGGCCGCGGCTGGGCGCCGTGCCCGAGGTGGGCGGCGCCGGACGCCGGCAGGCGTTTCAGGGTGCAACCGCCTGAGCGGGGCAGTAGGCCACCGCCCGGCAGGCGTCGACCCGAATGTCCGTATGGAATCAGGAAGAGGGCGTAGCCGACGACCGGCTGATAGTGCAGGTCGGGCCAGGTGGGGCGCTCAGCGCCGGATCGGTCTTATCCGTGTAGAGAGATCCGCGCAGCCGAGGCTCCGCCGCGGGCGCTCAGGCCGGCGGTGCAGCTGTTGGCGAGGTCAAGAGCGGCGCTTTTCCGGGCCGACCGAAGTCGGACCCGGAAGAGCCGCGTGTACCGTCAAACTCAGAACTTGAAGCGCGCGCCGAGCGTCGTGGCGAGGTTGGTCTTGGCGCTCGACAGGTAGCCGTTCGCGAGGCCGTCCCGTACGCCGTTGTAGAAGACGCCGCCGTAAAGGTCAAAGCGCTTGGTCAGCTTGTAGTCAAGCAGGCCGGAGACGGCGTACAAGGTGCCGTCGCAGCTGGAAGCGAGGATCTTGCTCTCGTTGCATTTTGCGATGTTGGCCCCAGTCGCGAAGTTGTTCTGCTTGTAGCCGTAGCCGGCGACGGTCAACTCGAAGTCCGGCGTGAAGTTCCACTTCAGGCCGCCCCAGGCCACCTGGAGCGTTTTCTGGGTGGCGTAGGTCGAACCGGGGCCTTCTTGCTTGTTCACGAGCGCCAGCTGATAGCCGCCGATGATGGTCGTACCGACGGGGAGCGGGTTGGTCGGGTTGTTGAAGGCAATGTGCTCGTAGCCGGCGTACAGCTTCAGGGGTACAACCGCACCGAAGTTATACAGCGCCATGATTGCATAGGTCTCGTTGTCCGAGACGGTGCCTGATAACGCGGTGTTCAGCGAGTAGCACCGAATAGTCTTGGGGGCCTCCGCGCCTGGTGGCGGTGGTGCGACGTCTGCGTTGCAATTGTTGACCACGTCCGTTACCTGCGCGGCACTCAGGGCGCTGACCGAGATGGCGTTGTACTTCTTGAAGTAGTACGCATCGGCCGAGAGGCCTGCGGCTTCAACCCCGAGCTGGACCTGGTAGGCGGTATCCTGGCTCCCGGAGTAACTGCCGAACTGGTACAAGGCACCCAGGTGGATGGGGCCATACTTGGCGACGTACTTGATCGACTGGTCCAGGCGCCGGTCTTCGGTGTCACCGCCACCGGCCGCCGTGCCCGAATAGCCAATCACCGAGAACGCCTGCGCGGCACCCATGGGGTCGTATTTGGCGATGCCGTCCGCGACAATCGTCACGTTGCGGCCAAACGTGAAGCTGCCAATCGTCGGCGACGCGAGCCCGAGGTAGGCCGCACCGCCGAACAGCTGCCCCGCGACGCTCGAGTCAACACCCACTTGCTGCTGGTTGACCGCTTTGCCGTTGTTCAGCGCCACCGACTTCAAGGCATCGGAGATGTCGCCCGAGTGCGGGTTGAAAAAGGTCTCGAGCCGGAACACCGCCGCCCAGTCGCCCCAAAGGGGCTCGTTACCGGACAGGCCGATTCGCGACTGCGACAGGTTGTTCGAGCTCAGCCCGACGGGTGAGTCGTAGGCGTTCTTCTGGAGGAGCGCCCCAGTGGTCGCCGGGAAGTAATCGCTGTAGGGGGCGCTGTGCGTGTTGTACTGCACGCCGATATCGACGATGCCGTAGAGCGTTATGCCATGCCAGGTGAGGCTGGTGTCCTCCGCCTTGGCAGGCGCGGCGGCAGCCGCGGGTGCCGTAGTCTGCGCCTGCGCGACTCCGGCCGCCGCTAATGTCAAAGCCAACAACGCTCCGGCGCGCGCCATGCCGCGCGTACCGCAGCCACCCAAGTTCCAGGACGCTTGCTTACTCACTGGAGAACCTCCGAATCGAGTCGTAAATGAGCTCTGAAGTCGATGAGCCTTGAGGTCAGTTGAGGGGTCAGCCGCTGGTGATGCCCGGAAGGGGCTCGTCGGCGGCTCCCCTCAAACTTGACGCGAAAGCCACACGTCGATGCGCCCAATCGCTGCTTAATTCGTACATCGACCGACGGCTCCTGGCCACGCGATATGCTCCTGTGCCGGTTGACTTTATGGTTCTTGTTCCGCTGACCGAATGGAAGAGTATTCCATACGCAACGCCCGAAACACAAAGGGAACCCGCGAGTTGTGTCGGGATTACAACAAAGTGCAGTCTTTGGTAACCCCGGGCCCCGGTAACCCCAGGGTGCGGATGTGAAGCTTGTATGAGTCGTATGACAGTTGTATGAAAGGCGGTTTGGCACGAGCCGGGGCGGCCGCGCGGGGAGGCAACAGGCGGTAGCCAACAAGCGGGAAGGCCGCGCTGCGGCCCGTGTGGCCGAAGCGTCAGAGACCGGCGAGTTTGCTGTGAGTCTGTGCCGCTTCTTCTTCGGTGAGGCTCTGGCCCCGCGCGCCAGACTTCCTCACGAGGTCCACGAACTGCGGCGGGAGCAGGGCGGGGCTGAAGTAAAAGCCCTGGTACTGGTCGCAGCCGAGCTCGGTGAGCAGGGCCAGCTGCTCGGGCGTCTCGACCCCTTCCGCGATCACCTTCAGGTGCAGGCTGTGGGCGAGGGAGATGATGGCACGGACGATCGAGGCGTCCTCCGGGCGGCGGGTCATCTCCTCGACGAAGCAGCGATCGATTTTCAACTTGTCGATCGGGAAGCGCCGCAGGTAGCTCATGCTCGAATAGCCGGTGCCGAAATCATCGACCGAGACCAGCACCCCCATGCGGCTGATCGATTCGAGGATGACGATGGACTCCTCGGCATCGCTCATCACGGCGCTCTCGGTCAGCTCGACCTCGAGGTATTGTGGATCGAGCTGCGCGGCCTCGAGCGCGTGGCGGATCTGATCGACGAGATTGGTGAGGCGGAACTGCGAGGGTGCGAGGTTCACCGCCACGCGCATCGGCCGCAGGCCCTCCCGCTGCCAGCTCTTGGCCTCGCGGCAGGCCTGGCGTAGCACCCATTCGCCGATCGTATCGAGGAGACCGCACTCCTCGGCGACCGCAATGAAATTCTTCGGCGGGATGAGGCCACGCCGCGGATGGCGCCAGCGGATGAGCGCTTCAGCGCTGTTGACGCGCCCGGTCGAGGTGTCGACCTTAGGCTGGTAATGGAGCTCGAACTGTCCGTTGCGCAGCGCTTCATGCAGCTCACTCTCGAGCCGCACGCGGTCCTGGGTAGCGGTGCTCATGCCCTCGGCGTAGCACTGCACGTTGTTGCGGCCGTGCTCCTTGGCGGAGTACATGGCGGCATCGGCGCGCGCCAGCAGCGCATCCACCGTCACGCCGTCACGCGGGTAGAAGGCGATGCCGATGCTCGGGGAGATGTGCACGTCGATCCCGAGCAACCGCAGCGCCGGCCGCATCGCTTCGATGGCGCGCTCACCGATGCCCATCGCCTCCGCGTGCGTCGCCGGCCCATCGACCAGGATCACGAACTCATCCCCCCCGAGCCGCGCGGTGGTGTCGACTGCGCGCACCGCGCCCTTCAGGCGCTGCGCCACCTCGCGCAGCAGGTCATCGCCGGCGCGATGCCCCAGGGAGTCGTTGATGAGCTTGAAGCGGTCGAGGTCGACCACGAGCAGCGCGAACTCGTGCCCCTGCCGGTTCGCCTGGGCGATGGCCTGTGCGACGCGATCATCGAGCAGCAGGCGGTTCGGAAGCCCGGTGAGTGAGTCGTGCGAGGCGAGATGGCGCAGCTGGCGGTTGGCGGCCTCGAGTCCCCGGGTGCGGTCGGTCACCGCGCGCTCGAGAGTCTCGATGTGATGCCTGAGCGCGCGGGCGTTCTGCCATTTACGGCTGAGCGCGCTCGCCGACTGCAGGATCTCGATCGGCTCGAATGGCTTCTTGATGACGATGAGCTTGTCGGAATGCCCAAGCCTTGCCAACAGCTCCAGCCAGTCGTAATCGGTGTAGGCGGAGCAGACCACCACCTGCACCTCGGGGTCGATCTTCCAGAGCTGCTCGATGGTCTCGAGCCCGTCCCAACCGGGCGGCATGCGCATGTCGACGAACGCCACCGAGTAAGGCCGGCCCTCATCGAGTGCGCGGCGCGCGCGCTCGACACCCTCGCGTCCCTGCATAGCCGAATCGACATCGAAGGTTGGGCCCTCGCTGGTCGGTTGCTCGCCGAACAGCGCCGCTTCGGCGCTCGACACCCCAGCCTGCGCACGTCCGCCGAGAATCTTGCGATAGTCCTCGTGGATGCGCGGATTGTCATCGATCACGAGGAGGCGGTGGATCAGGAGGTCGGCGTTACTGGCCATGGCGACTCTCGGCATGAACGAGCGGCAGCGTCAGCGTGAAGGTTGCGCCCTGACCCGTGCCGGGGCTGCTCGCGTACAACGAGCCGCCGAGTTCCCGGGCAGCGAGTGCACTGCTGTGGAGCCCGAAGCCGTGGCCGTCGGCACGGGTGGTGAACCCATGATTGAAGACACGCTCGAGATTTTGCGGCGGGATGCCGACGCCGGTGTCGATGACCGCGACGACGATGGCGGCAGGCGTCGCGCGGATGCGTACCGTCACGCGCTTTTCACCACCTGGCATCTC
>Ga0306921_10010076_pt1 | contig 10038 bp, 8 predicted proteins | sample sta12Cox44000080_FD_203760 | JGI IMG/M metagenome (GOLD analysis project Ga0306921, IMG submission 203760) | Lab enrichment of tropical soil microbial communities from Luquillo Experimental Forest, Puerto Rico - statoxic.12C.oxic.44.000.080 (v2)... | ecosystem: Environmental > Terrestrial > Soil...
CCCCGGCGCCAACGACGTGGATGGTCCGGGGGCCTTGTCGAGAGAAGCGTCAGCGCCTCGATTTTTTTGCCTTCTTTTTCTTCTTGGCAGCCTTTTTGCCGGCCTTTTTTGCGGACTTCTTCGACGATTTCTTGGCTGCCTTCTTTGCGGCCTTCTTGGATTTCTTGGCGGCCTTCTTTTTCTTCGCCACAGCCTTTTTTGCGGTTTTCTTCTTTGCCTTTTTGACCGTTGGCGTGGCGGCCATTTTCGGTGGCTCGGCCGGAGGGCTCATCGCTTCCGGCATCGGTTCGCTACTGACGGGTTTTTCGTCGTCCATGTCATCCCCCAGGTTTTATCGACGCGACAACGATAGCGGGATTCTTGGTACTGTCAAAGCGACGACGATGTGTGCTCAATTCGCGCGAAGCCTGGCATAGGCTCTCAGCGCTCGTTCGCGACCTTTGCCGTGATCGATGATCGGTTCCGGATAGGTCTTGCCCAGAGCAATGCCGGCGCTCTTGAGCTCGATCGGCGCCGCGCTCCATGGCCGGTGGATCAGGCTTGCCGGCAATTGCGCAAGTTCAGGAACCCAGCGCCCCACATAGGCACCTTCGGGATCGAACTTCTCGCCCTGGAGGATGGGATTGAAGACGCGGAAATAGGGTGCCGCATCGGCGCCGGCGCCCGCGACCCACTGCCAGTTGGCGGGATTGGAGGCAGGGTCAGCATCGACCAGCGTGTCCCAGAACCAGCTTTCACCTTCGCGCCAGTCGATCAGAAGATGCTTGACCAGGAAGGAGGCGACCACCATCCGCACGCGGTTGTGCATGATCCCCGAGTGCCACAATTGGCGCATGCCGGCGTCGACGATGGGGTAGCCGGTTCGACCGCGGCGCCATGCGTCGAGCGCGGCATCGTCGTGCCTCCATGAGAAGGCGTCGAAGGAGGGCTGCAGATTGCGCGTTGCCAGGTCCGGGGCGTCAAACAACAGATGATGACAGAATTCCCGCCAGCCCAGTTCGCTCAAGAACTTGTCGATGTCTGCCGAAAGGGCAGGGTGCTCGGATGCTGCAAAATGGGCGGCGTGCCAGACCTGGCGCGGTGAAACCTCGCCAAAGCGCAAATAGGGCGAGAGTCTGGAAGTGTTATCGCGATCGGGCCGATCACGCCCGCTGGAGTAGCCGTCGATCCCGGTTGTCAGGAAAGCTTCAAGCCGCCGCTGGCCGGCCAATTCACCCGGCGTCCAGGTCTCGCGCAAGCCACCAGCCCAGTCCGGTCGTATCGGTTCAAGGCGCCAATCCTCGAGCCTTGCGCCTTGAAGGTCAGGGCCGGGACATAGCGCCTCGGGTGCTGCCAACGGTTTTGGGGGATCGCCACGCGCCTGAAGGCGCCGCCAGAATGGCGTAAACACCCGCAAGCCCCGGCCTTCCTTGTTACGGATATCGGCGGGATCGGCCAGAAGGTCGCTCGCGAAGCTTTGCGATGTGACGCCAATCTTCCCAAGCGCGGCGGCGACCTCGCCGGCCTCGGTCTGGCGCGGTGCCTGCGCGATCTCGTTCCAGAAGACGAGGTTCGCACCACTTGTGCGCGCCGTCTCGGCGATGATCCTGGCCGCAGAGCCTTTGCGCAGCACAAGGTTCGAGCCCGCCACATTGAGGCGTTTTTGCAAGGCTCGCAGCGATTGCGCCAGCCACCAGCGTGACGCGCCGCCCAGCGGGCGCGCGTAAGGCGATCGCGATATCTCGTCGAAGACAAAAAGGCAGATGACCGGCGCGCCGGTACTCGCGGCGGCATGCAGAGCAGGATGATCGGAAAGCCTGAGATCATCGCGAAACCAGACGATGCAGGGCGGAGCGGATTGCTTGGCCATCAAATGTCGAGCTCGAAAATGCCAAAATTCAAAAAATAGCGCAAAGCCCGCAAGCCGATCCAAAACTCGCGGTCATAGCTGGAAGATTGAAGCAAATGAGAATGCCCGGCACGAGGCCGGGCATTCTGTCGAATTCAGCCTGGATTTAGGCCTTGCTACTTTGGCTGCGGCACGATCCGGATATAAGGCTTGGGCGCCTTCCAGCCAGCGGGGTAGATGGTTTTGGCTTCGTCGTCCGACACCGAACCGGCGATGATCACGTCCTCGCCCTGTTTCCAATCGGATGGCGTGGCGACGCGATGCTTGGCGGTCAACTGTAGTGAATCGATTGCGCGCAGGATCTCCTGGAAATTACGTCCCGTCGTCATCGGATAGACCAGCACCAGCTTGATCTTCTTGTCGGGGCCGATGACGAAGACGTTGCGCACCGTCTGATTGTCGGCGGCGGTACGCGCGGTGACGTCGCCGGAGGTCGAGGCCGGCAGCATCTCGTAGAGTTTCGACACCTTGAAATCGGTATCGCCAATCATCGGATAATTCGGCGCAGCGCCCTGCGTCTCCCGGATATCCTCGGACCACTTGGCGTGCCTGTCGACGGGATCGACGCTAAGTCCCATCAATTTGACGCCCCGCTTGTCGAATTCCGGCTTCAGTCTGGCCAGCGCACCCAGTTCGGTGGTGCAGACCGGGGTGAAATCCTTCGGATGCGAGAACAAGAGCGCCCAGCTGTTGCCGATCCAGTCGTGGAATTTGATCTTGCCTTCGGTGGTTTCGGCCTCGAAATCCGGGGCCACAGCGCCAATTGGGAGAGCCATAATCGACCTCATTTCGTTCAGGTGGGGGAAGAATTCGCTACCTTCAGTATAGGAGCCGAAGAACCTCAAGTGAACGGCGGCAGGCAAAAAGGTAGATTCTTCTCCCTCACTGCCGGGTTCCAGTATCTTTCTCTTCGATTTACACAACTGCCGTGAAAAAGCCACATCGAGTTTGGTAAGGCGAGCGCCCGCAGCGAGGTTTGCCTGTCCGAACCCGATCGGGTCGCGGCCCTGCGATGGAACGATGGGCATCGCTGCCGCAAAACTGAAGCGACAAAACTGAAGACCTGGAAAGAACATGACAAACCAAGTTTCGAATCGTTAACCACTCGTTTACGCCTGCACGCGATGTACTTGCCGGTGATCTCTTCGATGCCAACTCTCGCAAAAGACGCCTGTCGGGCGGGATGCGAATGCTGGAATCGGACCGCCAGCCCAGAAAAAGAAACTGGAAGAGTAAGTTCCTATGCCTGCCCCATTGGCGATCGCCGCCGAAACTCTCGCTACCATCGAACCCTCCAGGATTTCCTGCAAAGACACAGCCGCCCTTGCACTGGCCGTCGTGCGCGATGGCGTGATCACAGGCGAGGGGCCTACCACCAGGGGCCGCGTCCATTTCTCCCGCACGCTGGATGCCGCTGACACGGCCTGGTGCGCGAGTATCCTCACCGCAACAGCGGTCGATCACGAGCCGGTCAGCCGGGCGGAAGTCGAGGCGCTGTTTGAGATCGACGAGGCCGCGGCCGAGCGCAGCGATAATGGGCGTTTCGAGGATCTCCTGGCCAAGGCTGTGGTGCATCACGCGGCCTCGGTATCCGGCTTGGCGGTCCCGCCACGCTCGGTGGCGCTGTCGGTCGAGACTTCGATAGAAAGCTGGGCGCCGACCCATGCGGCAAATGTCGATACCGAAGTGCTGGACTGGATCGCAAGCCAGATGCGCGGCAGCCGCCGCCCCAATCACACCCTGATGCGGCTTGTCGCCACTCTTGTTGGCGCGACACTGCAGTTCGCGCACCTGCCGAACGTCTTCGATATCGGGCTGTGAGGCAGGCCGGGATTTTGGACAGCGCGGCGGCGGGCTATTGCCCCGCCGTTTTTTGTTTGCCGGTTTCCGGATCGAGCCCGACCGTGCGGCCCGGGAAGCCTGCGGCGCCGAAATAGCGCTGCGACAACACGCGCTGGAATTTCACCACCGTCTTCAGGCCGTTCGCCGCGGGCTTCGATGCAACGGTGCCATCGAAAGCCTTCGGGATTATTCCGTTCGGCAGCGCCTCCGATATCACCCGGCCTGTCAGCCCGCCCGCATGCGACGGGCGCAGACCCATCAGATGGGCGATGGTCATGCCGACATCTGCGTTGTTGACCGGCAAGGGATCGGCATAGCCCGTCTTGAAGTCCGGCCCGATCGCCGCCATGAAGTTCAGCGTATCGCCACGGCCGAAACTGCCGTGCATGCCCTGGCCCTGGCGCAACACGGTGTCGGCGACTTCGACCGAGCAATTGACCGGCTCATCGCATCCGGTCGCATAGGAGCGGAAACTGACCACGATCGATGGCGTGGGGGTTACCGCCTTGCCCTTCAGGCCGATCTGCGACAGCGGCAGCGTGCCGGGAAAACGCCCCAGGCTGTCATCAACGAACAATCCACTGACGTAATCCTGCTCCAGCAACGCGGCGATGGTACGTTGCGCCAGCTTCTTGTCCCTGTTCGGCAGGTAAATGAGGTCCGATCCACCATTGGTTGCCACCACGAGGTCCGGTTTTGCCGGATCTTTGCCAATCAAGGCATTTCCGGCCTTGGGATGAGCATCACCGGCGACCGGCGCATTCCTGTCGTTCGGATCGAACAGCGGCAGATCGAGCGCCTTGGCGAGGTCGATCGCAACAAAGCCGAGCGGCAGGAAATCATTCGGCGTGTCCTGATAACCGATTTTCGCCGACGGACTGGTCTTGCTCTCCTTTGAAATCGTCGAGAAGCCGTGATCGGAAGCGACGATGATGTTGGTGCTCGCAGCCAGGCCAAGCTCATCCAGTACCTTGCGAAGCCGGGCCAGGTTGTCGTCGGCATTCCTGATGCCGGCGAGCGACGTCGGCCCGTTGATTCCCGGCGTGACCGTATTGAGGCTGTCGCCTTGATTGTGCTGGCTGCCGTCGGGGTCGCGCGACCAGAATACCATGACGAAAGGCTTGTTGCGGGCCTTGAACATCGGCAGCAGGACTTTGGTCGCCACATCGGCGAAGTAAGCCTGTTGAGCCGTGTTGGGCACGGTCGTGCCAGGGGTTTTGGCATCGCCCGACTTGCCGTTGTCGCCGCGGGCAGGCGTGGCGAGCGGAAGACCGGCCTTGGCAAGGGCTGCCTTTATTTCTTCGGAAAGCGGAACGCCCGTCTTGCTGCCGGTGGCGTCATCGATCACGATCGAATGCGCCCCATCACTGCCGAGCTTGTCGGTGTGGTCGAAAATCAGGGTGGGGCCGACCTTGCCGATGGCTGCGGTGCTGAACCCTTTGACACGCGCCATCTTCAGCACGGTCTCCTCGTTGAGGTAATCGCCGCCGAAATGCTCGTCGACGTCGATGATCACGGGGTTGATTTCCAGAAACGGCGTGACCGTGCCTTCCGCAGAGCCAACCGGATAGCCGGTATAAATCGTGTTCGAGAAATCGCCGGTATCGCCGAGATGGTGGCCGGTCGCCATGGCCGATGCGTTGGCGGTGGTGAAGGTCGGAAACAGCGAGTGCGGATTCTTGAAATTGACGCCGGTGTCGCGGACCGCGGCCATCGACGGCGCGGTCTGGTTCGTCACGATCCGGGAGCGCAAGCCGTCGGGCACAAACAGGATGATGTTATGCGGCGAGCCATTTTGCGCAAACGCCGTGCCTGCGCATCCCAGCAAAAGGCCGATGCATAACATCACCACTGAACGGCGCATTTGAATTTCTCCTGGAGATTCGGATGAGGGTCGCATGGCCAAGGTTAGTGTCTAGGTTTGCGATGCGACGGAAATGTTACGACCGGTTCGACGACGTCCGCGAGTCATTCAACCGAACGTCTTGTTTGTCGCCCTCAGCCTCTGGGCCAGCACGCGCATGACCTTGAGGGCGAAATAAGGGGTCTGGCCGACCAAAAACAAGAATTGCTTTTCGGACACTGCCACCATCTCGACGTCGGTGAGCGCGATCGCGGTCGCGCTGCGTGGCTCGTTGTCGATCAGCGCCATCTCGCCGAAGATACTGTCCGGTCCAAGCTCGGTAATCGTCCGGTTGCCGATCTGGATCCGAACCTCGCCGCTCTTGACCACGAAAAGCTCGCGCGCCTCGTCGCCTTCCCGAAAGATGATGCTTCCGGCCTTGAATAGGAGAGCGTCGATCTTGTTGCCCGTAAGTAGGCTAAAGCTCGCGTCCGGCTTCATTGCTGCCATGGTCGGTCCTATTTGAAAGATTTGCGACATTAGGGGCGCAAGGGTCGGGGAGCAAGAATCTGCAGGCCCTGCAGCGCTGACGTGGGTCGCCGTGCAGGCTCCGGACCGGGTGCTTTCCGAAATGTTACATGCTGTCAGATGCGCGGTCGCGTGATCGGCCGGCAATTATAGGCCTTGCGAAATCCGGCGGCCTTGGCGTCATCTTCCGAACAAAACCAGCGATCGGGGCGGGTCAGCGCAGGATAACTGCGGCAGGCCTGTACGTGGTAGATGCCGATGTTGCCGGTGACCCGCGCGCGCAAGGCATACTTGCCCTTCACGCTGCAGCCCGACGGCATCGTTGGTTCGTAGGGGAACAGCACTTCGCGTATTTCGCGGTCCTTGTCGCCCCGGCAGGCGCCCCCGAGCAGGGGTGCGTCCTTTTGCCAGCCACGGAATTCGGCCGGCGCGACAAAGCAGCCTTTCCAGAGGCCTCTGCGTTTGTCCTTTGCATCCGCCTCGTCTTCCCTGAAGCGGCCCTGTGCCGAGGATTCCTGGCTCAGCGCAAATCCCTGGCGTACGAGAAGCTGGCTCAGACTGGTGGTTTCGCCTTCGACGGTGCAGGTCCCGACGCGCCATTTCTTGTAGGTGGAATCCGGACCGAAATCGTCGCAGCGCACATCGCGGCCGCCGACAAGCTTGGCGAGCTGGTCGCGCGCATCGACGCCGCACGCCCAGGAATCGGCATGGTCGTCAATACAGACCTGGTCGAATGCGGGTGCCTCGATGCCGGCGAGCCGATACGTCACCTCGCCAATATCAATGGTCCCGCCGTCCCTGACCACCGGGCTGGCGGCAAAGCTTGGGCTGGCTGCGAAAATGGCCAGGATCGGGATCAACCAACGCATCGAAAAATATCGCTCTCGGCAACGGCGGAAATGATAACCGCATTTTGTGGCGGGGGTGAAGGCCGGGTTGAGGGTGCGAACCCCGGCTCGGAGCAGGCCGATCAAGCCCCGGAATCGGCTTTCGGGCATATCAGCCGTTGCCTCCGCTCGGTTTTGCTGTACGACGGAATTGTTAGGCCGGCCCCCGCATGCCAGATTGGCCGTCCGAGAGGTTTCACGCAAGTCCGCAAATGTTCAAACGAATTCTGATCGCAAATCGCGGCGAGATCGCGTGCCGGGTCATCAAGACCGCCCGCCGGATGGGAATCGAGACGGTCGCCGTCTATTCGGAGGCCGACCGCGACGCCCTTCACGTCGAGATGGCCGATGATGCTGTCCTGATAGGGCCGCCGGCTGCCGCCGAAAGTTACCTGGTGATCGACAAGATCATCGAGGCCTGCCGCAAGACCGGCGCGCAGGCCGTCCATCCCGGTTACGGCTTTCTGTCCGAGCGCGAAGCCTTTCCGCGTGCGCTTGCCGAGGCCGGCATCGTCTTCATCGGCCCCAATCCGGACGCGATCGCCGCGATGGGCGACAAGATCGAGTCGAAGAAGGCTGCCGCCAGGGCCAATGTCTCGACCGTGCCGGGATACCTTGGCGTGATCGAAGACGCCGGGCATGCCGTGAAAATTGCCGACGGGATCGGCTATCCCGTCATGATCAAGGCTTCGGCCGGCGGCGGCGGCAAGGGCATGCGGATCGCACATTCGACGGCGGAAGTCGCCGAGGGTTTCGGCCTCGCCAAGGCAGAGGCGAAGGCCTCCTTCGGTGACGATCGGGTGTTCGTCGAGAAATTCATCGTCGATCCCCGTCACATCGAAATCCAGGTGCTAGGCGACAAGCATGGCAGCGTGATCTATCTCGGCGAGCGCGAATGCTCTATCCAGCGCCGCAATCAGAAGGTGATCGAGGAGGCGCCCTCGCCACTACTCGACGAGACCACGCGCCGCAAGATGGGCGAGCAGGCGGTCGCGCTCGCGAGAGCCGTGAAATATGACTCTGCCGGCACCGTCGAATTCGTCGCCGGTCAGGACAAGAGTTTCTATTTCCTGGAGATGAATACCCGCCTGCAGGTCGAGCATCCCGTTACCGAGTTGGTCACCGGCATCGATCTGGTCGAGCAGATGATCCGGGTCGCCGCCGGCGAAAAACTGAAATTGTCCCAGAAGGACGTCACCATGACGGGGTGGGCCGTGGAGTCGCGCCTCTATGCGGAAGATCCGTTCCGCAACTTCCTCCCCTCGGTCGGGCGGTTGGTCAAGTACCGGCCGCCGGCCGAGAGCCGCGTCGACGGGATCACGGTGCGCAACGACACCGGCGTGCAGGAGGGCGGCGAGATCTCGATCTATTACGATCCGATGATCGCCAAGCTCGTCACGCACGCCCCGTCCCGCGCTGCCGCGATCGAGGCGCAATCCACCGCGCTGGATTCATTCTACATCGACGGCATTCGTCACAATATTCCCTTCCTCTCGGCGCTGATGAACCATCCGCGCTGGCGCGAGGGCAAGCTCTCCACCGGCTTCATCGCGGAAGAATTTCCGCGAGGGTTTTCGGTGCGTGCGCCGGAAGGTGAGATCGCGCGCCGTCTGGCGGCGGTCGGGGCTGCGATCGATCACGTGCTCGGCGAACGCAAGCGGCAGATTTCGGGCCAGTTGGTCCATCGAAGGGTGTACCGCGAACGGCGCCGCGCGGTATGGCTGGAGCGCGACGAAATCCTGCTCGAGATCGTGCGCGAGACGGATGTTATGGCCGTGCGCTTCGTCGGCGCCGATGGCGCGGCGGGTTCGGCGCGTCGGCTGATCTCGCCCTGGAAAGCCGGCGATCCGGTCTGGCAGGGCACGATCGATGGACAAGTGGTCGCGATGCAGGTGCGGCCGGTTCTCAACGGCTTCCGCCTGACATATCAGGGATTCGAGGTCGCCGTTCAGGTCTTCACCGAGACAGAGGCGGCCGCGGCCCGCCTGATGCCCGTGATCACAGCCTCCGACAGCGGCAAAAAGCTCCTGTGCCCGATGCCGGGGCTGGTCGTGTCGATTGCGGTGAGCGAAGGCCAGGAGGTCAAGGCCGGTGAGACGCTGGCGGTGGTGGAGGCGATGAAGATGCAGAACGTGCTGCGGGCCGAACGCGACGCCACCGTGAAGAAAATTCACGCCACTCCCGGCGACACACTGGCGGTCGACGCGCTGATACTGGAATTTGCCTGAGAACAATACTGCCGTCATTGCGAGCGAAGCGAAGCAATCCAAAGTCCAGCCGCAGCGAAAGTCTAGTGCCGCCCATTTGAAGTTCCTGCATTGCAAGCGGCAAATTCTTTTCAGGAACTTCAAATGGAAGGCGGCACTAGAATCGTTGGGTTTACCAGTGCCCATAACTTTTCGAAGTTCGTGAAAGATGGGCGCGGCGATGGAGCACGAACTTCGAAAAGTGGGTACTGCATTACTTCCTCGCCACTCTCCTCACGATGACAATCCAGCCGATAGATCAAACGAGGGTCGATGACTTTCCATCAACGCAGGGAAAAATTGCGTTCGGTCCTGTCGGGATCGGCATGCGTGCGGCCAGCGTCGGTCTATGACGCGATCTCGATCCGCGTTGCCGAAGATCTCGGGTTTGAGGTCGGCATGTTCGGTGGATCAGTGGCGTCTCTTGCCGTGCTCGGTGATCCCGATATCGCGCTGATCACGCTTACCGAGCTCGCCGAGCAGATGCGACGGATGTCGCGTGCATCGGCTCTGCCGGTCCTGGTCGATGCCGACCACGGCTACGGCAATGCGCTTAACGTGCGCCGAACGATTTCTGAGCTGGAAGCGGCCGGCGCCAGCGGTCTCACCATCGAGGACACTCTGTTGCCGCAAGCCTATGGCGAGGCGGTGACGCAACTGATCAGTCTGGAGGAGGGGGTCGGCAAGATGAAGGCGGCGCTCGATGGACGCGGCGATCCATCGCTCGTGATCATCGGGCGCACGGGTGCTGCGTCCATCACTTCGCTTGATGACGCAATCGCGCGCGCAAGAGCCTATGAGGCG
>Ga0306921_10010081_pt1 | contig 10036 bp, 8 predicted proteins | sample sta12Cox44000080_FD_203760 | JGI IMG/M metagenome (GOLD analysis project Ga0306921, IMG submission 203760) | Lab enrichment of tropical soil microbial communities from Luquillo Experimental Forest, Puerto Rico - statoxic.12C.oxic.44.000.080 (v2)... | ecosystem: Environmental > Terrestrial > Soil...
GGTTTGAACTTCTTCCCGTCGAACAGCGTTTTCTCTCGGTCCAATACCTGGGCGCCAAAGCTAAGAACATCAGCTATCGCCCCGACAGCAAGGTTTTGGGCGGAACCGACTGCCAAGGCTCCGACCTCCTCGAGCTTACCGCGATGATGCGGCGTTTTTCCGAGCAGGCCGTTCAGTTGCTTTCTGCCCTGTGCCCGGACTACGCGCAACAATTCGTTCCGGGGCTGGCGAGTTTTCGCCCGGCGGAAATCTCCGGCCGGGTCAGCTCCTGGCGCAAGGACGACACGCGGTTGCACATCGATGCGTTTCCCTCGCGCCCGAGCTACGGGAAGCGCATCCTGCGGCTTTTCGCCAACGTGAATCCGCAAGCTCCGCGCGTGTGGCGTGCCGGCGAGCCTTTCGAACACGCCGCGAGGACCTTGTTGCCGCGCGTCCGCCCCCCGCTGCCGGGGGCATTTTCGCTGCTGGCGGCGCTCCGCGTCACCAAGGGCCGCCGCACACTTTACGACCACTACATGCTTGGATTGCATGACGCCATGAAGGAAGACACGCGTTACCAGCAGGAGGCGCCGCAGGCGCGCATCGAGTTTGTGCCGGGCGCGGTGTGGACTTGCTTTACCGACAGCGTTTCGCACGCGGCCATGTCCGGCCAACACGCTTTCGAGCAGACCTTTTACTTGCCGGTCGGCGCCATGGTCAGCCCGGCCCTGTCGCCACTGCGCATCCTCGAAGGCCTGTTGAGCCGGCCGCTCGTCTGAGCTGCCGCCGGCGCGTGAGTGATCCGTCCCAGCTGCTTGATCGCCTGGCCCTCGGACGCGATGTTAGACGGCGTGCGGCGGCCGTCTCGGGCCGCAGGCAAGGATTAGCCGCGAGCCGGCCTGACTGAGCCGCACTTACCCGGGCATGATCACAACTTCGTCGCGGGGGATGGCGTCGAGCGTGGCGCGGTCGATTTTCATGTGCGCCATTACCAGTTCCGGCGGCGTGTGGGTCAGCCATTCCGAAAGCGCCAGATCCTGATAGGTACTGGCCTTGAACATTTCCAGAAACCTGAGGTCGCTGTCGCCGGTGTTTTCGATGTAATGAGGCAGCGTCCTTTCGACATAGCCGACGTCGCCGGCTTGCAGATTCATGGTGCGGGCGCGCCCTCCGGTGGCAAAGACGGTCATGCGGCCTTTTCCGGAGATGAAGTACTGCCACTCGTCGGCGTTCGGGTGCCAGTGCAGTTCGCGGATGCCGCCCGGCTTCACAGTTACGATGGCTGCGGTGGTGGTGGAAACTTTGAAGTTGCGCGAATCGACGATGCGCACTTCGCCGCCCTTCGTTCGCCTGGTTACCGGCATCTGCAGGGTGCGGAAGGCATAGTCCTGCGAGGAAAGACCGCGCTTGCCGGCCGCGGCTTGACGATCCGCTTCGAGCGGGCCGGGAACGGCGTCTTGAAAGATGAACAGCTCCTTGCCCGGAAGTTTGTCGAGCGCCGCCGGCGGCACCCCGAAATTTTTGGCCAGGACGTCTTTGGGAATGTGGGCCATCCAGTCGGAGAGCAGCACGGTGGCGTATTCTGAGAAATTGCCGTCGTCGAACACCAAAAGAAATTCCGCGCCATCCGGGTTGAGTCCCTGAATGGAGTGCGGGATACCGGTGGGGAAAAACCACAGGTCGTTTTCTTTCACGTCGGCCACAAAGCTCTTTCCTTCATAGTCAATTGCGGTGATGCGTGCGTTGCCGTAGAGCATCAAGGCCCATTCGGCGGCGGTATGCCAATGGAGTTCCCGGATGCCCCCCGCGGTCAGGCGCATGTCCACGCCGGCCATGCTCTTCGAGACGGGCAACTCGCGAACGGTGACTTCGCGCGACCAGCCGCCGGTGTGCATGCGCTTGTGCGAAAAGGAAAAGGGATACTTGAAGGGAGGCAGGCCGCCCGCGTCAGTTTCCGGAGGGTCGAACGAACTCTGGTTCTGCGCGTCAAGTTCGGGGTTGCCGGGCCCGGGATCGCTCTTAGCGCGGGCCCCGCCGGGCTCTGTCGGCTGCTGGCCCGGCAAGTTGCCTACGGAATTGACGCCCACCGCGGCGATCGCCCCGGAGCTGGCTTCGAGGAAATCGCGGCGAGAGAGCTTTCCGTCGTTCGTGGTTTGCGACACGGCATGCCTCCCTTACTGACTACGGTTGCGAATGCCGACCGCTCCCGCGGCTGCGGTCCGCGCCTTAGCATGCCGGAGTCGCTGTCTTCCTCGGCGGATTGAAAAAGGGCAAAGGCACGACCTTTGCCGTGACAGCGCTGCGCACCGCCTCGACCGTCATTTCCATGTGCAACGTGGTTCCGAGCGCGGAGTGTTGGCGGGCCACGCTCGCTAGCGCGATCATTTTCTTCAGCGTCGGCGACCAAGTGGTCGATGTGGCTTTGCCGACCTGGCGGCCGCCGCGGAACACCGGTACCGCCACGCGCGAGGCGGTGCTCGCAACATGCGGGGCCATTCCCGCTCGGTCGAACAGCGCTTCTACTTCGCTCCAGTCAATTTCGAGTCCGACGAGAGCGCGCGCTGCGCCTCTTTTCGATTCGGCTACCAGCGCGTCGCGCCCGACAAAACTTTCCTTCTTCAGATCGACCAGCTTGCCGAGGCCGATCTCCGCCGGGGAGTATCGCTGCTCGGGAATCAGCGCCTTCTTGCTCGAGGTATAGTCGACCTCAATCAGGATCAGTCCTGCCTCGATGCGCGCCACATCGAGCGCAATCATTCCAGCCGGGTGGATGTCGAACGGCTTGCCGGTCGCCATCAAGTGATCCCAGACCTTCACTGCCCGATCGGCGGGAACCCAGATTTCGTAGCCGAGATCGCCGGTATAGCCGGTGCGCGAAATGTCCACCGGCACACCGGCGATTTTGCCGTGCGTGACACGAAAATATTTGAGATTGCCGATGTTGGCATCGCTCGCGGCCAAGAGTAGCTTTGCGGAGGTGGGGCCTTGCAATGCCAGCGCCGCGGTGGTTTCGGAAATGTCTTCCATCTGTGTGTCGAGACCGAGTGCGTTCTGCTGGAACCAGCGCAGATTTGGATCGGCCGCCGTCCAGCGGTACTCGTTTTCGCCGAGACGGGTGATCGTGCCATCGTCCACCACTTTGCCTTCGCTGTCGCACCAGCAGCAGTAGATCACCTGGTCCACAGCAACCTTGTTGATGTCCCGGCAGATCACCCGGTTCACCAGACGGGTGGCGTCGCGTCCGGTGATGCGGTATTTGAAGAGCGGGGAAATATCGATCACCGCCGCGGAGTTGCGGATGGCGTTGTACTCGTGCTCGTGGTGTGTCTCGTAGGTGCTGACCGTGTAGTAGCCGGACCATTCGCGATAGTTCAGGCTTTCGCACAGCGCCAGCGTACGTTCATGAAAGGGGGTGCCGACAGGCAACGTTTCCTCCGCGATGCGCCTGCCGATTATAGGGAACTGTCCTCCGCCGCGTAAAGCTGCAGAGGAACCGGATGGCCCCGCCGAGCGGGGATTCTTCCGGCTCATTTGCGGCTTGACTCCTGGGCACTTGCGACACCATCCTTTAGCTCCGTAACCTCCTCTACCACTCAAATCCCTTCGGGCGGAGGTGTCCATGAAGCCCGCTGCGGTTGGTTTCCGGGTGCATTCGGGCTGGACGGCGCTGGTGGCGATAGCCGTCGAGAAAAACCGGCCGGTTGTGCTGGCGCGGCGGCGGCCGCACCTGGTAGAGAATTTCAGCTTCACCTTCCGCCAGCCTTATCACACTGCCGCAAAGATGAGTCTCGATGAAGCCGCAGCCTTTCTGCGGGGCCAGCGCAGCGAAGCGCGCCGCTTGGCTCGCCGGGCGCTCGAATCAGCCGAGTGCGATGTCGCCGAGCAAGGCTACCAACTGACGCGCGCCGCGCTGCTCGTGGCTTCCGGCCACCCGCTGCCTGAGCTGGCAAGAATTCTCACATCGCATTCCCTGATTCATACCGCTGACGGCGAGTTTTTCCGAAAGGCGCTGCTCGATGCCAGTGCCGCGCGCAAACTCGCGGTCACCACACTCAAAGAACGGCAGCTACTGGCCACCGCTTCTTCCGAATTGCGACAGCAGCCCGCCGCCCTGGACCTGTTCGTAAAAAATATCGGCAAGCCTCTCGGTTCTCCCTGGTCACAGGACGAGAAATTCGCGTTCCTGGCCGCCTGGCTTGCGCTAAGAGCATGATCGGGTTGTAGTACACTCCGTCGCTTGTCGCTGACGTCCGAAGGCCGGGCGCGGTTAAAGGGAGACGAGAATGAATCTTGCCGGGATCAAAACCGTAGCCGTACTGGGCGCGGGTACCATGGGCAACGGCATCGCGCACGTGTTCGCGCGTGCAGGTTACAGCGTCATTCTGCGCGATGTGGAGGATCGCTACCTCGACCGCGCCCTCGACGCCATCCGCACGAATCTGGACCGCGAAGTGAAGAAAGGGAAGTTGCCGGAGTCGGAAAAGCCTGTCGTTCTTGCGCGTCTCAAACCGGTCACCGGAATGGATGCCATCGCCGCGGCAGATTTTGTGGTCGAAGCCGTCCCGGAGAAGCTGGCGATCAAACGCGCGGTCTTGAGCGAAGCGGATCAGCTCCTTGGCCCAGATGTCATCCTGGCCAGCAACACGTCTTCGATCTCGATGACCGCACTCGCTGCGCTTACGACGCGACCGGACCGCTTTGTCGGGATGCACTTCATGAATCCTGTTCCGGTGATGGCGCTGGTCGAGGTGATTCGCGCGCTGCAGACCTCCGACGCCGCATTCGAGCTGACCATGGAGCTGGCCAGAAAGCTCGGCAAGACACCGGTTGCCGTCAACGACGCGCCGGGTTTTGTGTCCAATCGCGTGCTGATGCCTCTCATCAACGAAGCTGCCTACTGTGTGATGGAGGGCGTGGCCGCTCCCGAAGCGGTGGACGCGGTCATGAAGCTCGGCATGAACCACCCCATGGGTCCGCTTGAGCTCGCCGACTTCATCGGCCTGGACGTCTGCGTGGACATCCTCCACGTCCTCGAGCAAGGCCTCGGCGACCCGAAATACCGCGCCTGCCCGCTGCTCAAGAAATATGTTGCCGCGGGCTGGCTTGGCCGCAAGTCCTCGCAGGGTTTTTATCGCTATCCGCGGTAGGGCCGGGGAAATTCCACGCTGCAAGGAGGGCTGGCTCCTTGCGGAGGCAAAGATAAGGCGAAAATAGTATTTGCTTTTCTTTCGCCTCCGTGCTACTCTCTGGCCCGGCGTTTTCAACAGGTACTCCACGTGCTTCCTGCGGCCGCTGCCGGCTGTCGTCCGCGGCATGTTAGGCTCGAAGAGCACATCGCTCGGTCCGTGATCGAACGCGGAATTTGCGACGTTTGCGGGTACGGAAACGAGTCGAGCAGGGGGGCGGCTGGCCGGTATCGTAGCCCTGGCCATCGCCCGCTCGAAGAAGCATGGGCGGCACCGGTTTTTCAATGCTCAGTATAGCGATACTCTGGAAGTGCTGATACAGTAAACTTAATTTCCCAATTTCCTCTATCGAGGTGCGCAATGGCAGACGAAAAGGCAAAACTCTTGGAAGCGGCGATTTCCCAGATCGAGAAGTCTTACGGAAAAGGATCGATCATGCGGCTGGGCAGCCGCGACGTTTTGGTCCCCGTTAACGTGATCCCCACCGGTTGTCTCTCGATTGACGCCGCTCTCGGTGTTGGCGGTTTTCCTCGCGGCCGGGTGATTGAGATTTACGGCCCGGAATCGGGAGGCAAGACGACGCTGACGCTCCAGGTGATTGCCGAAGCGCAGAAACTCGGCGGCCAGGCAGCGTTTATCGATGCCGAACATGCGCTCGATCCGGTGTACGCACGCAAGCTCGGCGTGGATGTGGACAACCTGCTCGTCTCTCAGCCTGACCACGGCGAACAGGCCCTCGAAATCGCCGAAGCGCTCATCCGCTCCGGCGGCGTGGACGTCGTCGTCGTGGACTCGGTTGCCGCGCTCGTCCCGAAGGCCGAGCTCGAAGGCGACATGGGCGATCCCTCTATGGGGCTGCAGGCGCGCCTGATGTCACAGGCTCTTCGCAAGCTCACCGCCATTGTCTCGAAGTCGCGCACCTGCCTCATCTTTATCAACCAGATCCGGGAAAAGATCGGCGTCATGTTTGGCAACCCCGAAACGACCACCGGCGGACGCGCGCTGAAGTTCTACGCCTCGATGCGTGTGGACATCCGCCGCGTGCAGGCCATCAAGGAGGGCGACCGCGTCGTTGGCTCCCGCACCCGCGCCAAAGTCGTAAAGAACAAAGTTGCCGCGCCGTTCCGCGAAGCCGAATTCGACATCCTTTACGGCGAAGGTATCTCCCGTGAAGGCGACCTCGTCGACCTCGGCGTGGACGCCGGCCTACTCGAGAAGTCCGGCACCTGGATCAGCTTTAACGGCGAACGTATGGGACAGGGACGCGAAAACGCCCGCATCTTCCTCAAGGAGCACCACGACATCCGCGAGAAGCTGGAAAGCGCGCTGCGCAAGAAAATGGAGATTCCCGGGCCCGGCAGCCCGGCAAATTCCGCGGCGTCCTCAGGAACCAATGGAGTCTCCCACAATGAAAAACACGTTGCTACCGCCGCCGCGGCGACCGCAGCCAAGGCCCGCCCGGCCGGCGGCCGCTGACCGGCAAATCGCAATTTTTCCACCAGCAACGCAAAGGGCCGACCTTTTAGGTCGGCCCTCTCTTTCGCTAAGTGCCCAGCTGTTATGTGCTTTCTCGGCCTGGACGAGCGGCACGGCGCTTAGTGGCATCTCCGAATTCTAGGAGAGCGAGGCGCCCCTCACGGCTTGCTCGACGCGGGCATAGCGATTCCGGTTGGCGCGCTTGGCTTCCGCAATGGCGTACAAAGTCGCTAATGCCAGGGAGATGGCCAGGAAGGTCGTCCATCCGGCGTCTTCTTGCGGCTGCTGCGCAATGGCTGCCTTTTGACCGGCCGGCTGAGCGTTCGCCGTGGCGGCTGCGTCGGCGGCATTCGCGTCTGGCGCAGCATTGGCGACCTGGGTCGACGCTGTGTGTCCGGGCGTTACCACGTCCTGGCCATCAGGCCATTCGGTATTGGAGATTTCCTGCGACCGTGCGGCGCTCGCAAAGAACAAAGCCGCGGCAAATCCGATGGCAACCAGCTTCATGGAGATGATGTTTTGAGATTTCATTTGATACCCCTAAATCTGTGATGCGTCCGAAGACGCAGGAGAGGAATGCAGGCGGGTTGCCAAACCCTCCTGACGGCAGCACTTCATCGAAACTCTCTTCGATTCCAAGCAGTTAGCCGAAAAATCGCGCGCTGCGGTTCGCCGCTGCCGTCGCGAGACCTATCCAACCGGCTATGGGCGATCTGGCCTAGAGAGTGAAGCGGTGGTCCTCGAGGGCGCTCGATGTGGCCTGCGGAGGCCGGAATTCCTCGCAATCGACAGAAAACACGCAGCCTTTCTCTCAAAAGCCGGCCGCTAGGTTGGAGCGACCGAGGGCACCTCCGCCCTAGCCAATCGGATAGTCGCTCTATTCGTTTGGATAGCCACTGGCCAGGAACTCCGCGTTGGCGCTAAAATGGCGGCCTCACGTTGAGCTTCCTCAAGCCGCGAGGCCGGATGTGGCAACAAAACTCCTGGTGGTCAGCGGACCGCTGCGCAGATCCGAATTCCCGCTAGCCGGTGAAATGATCATCGGTCGGGAAGCCGGCAACGCCATTCGTCTTGAGGACTCTGCGGTTTCTCCGCAACACTGCCGCATCACCCAGACCGACGGGCGGACGGTTTTAGAAGATCTCGAGAGCCGCTCCGGCACGTTTGTCAACGGCATTCCCGTCAAGCAGCGCGACCTGCGACCGGGCGACGAAGTAGCGGTGGGGAATTCCGTGTTTGTTTTCGAAGTGGATCGACCGCAAAACGCGTCGAGCAGCCCGGTAGAAATCTCCGAGCGCGAGGGCCGCAGCGTCGCGGCACACGAATTTCACGACAGCGACTTGTTCACTCTCGAGCCGCAGCGGCTGGCCGCGCTGCCCCGCTCCGACCGCACCGCGCGCAATCTGAGCGCGCTGATCTACATCTGCAAAGGGATCGGGTGCCTGCGCGACGAGGCGTCGCTGCCCTGGCAGCTGCTCAGCATGATATTCGACGTCATCCCGGCCGACCGCGGCGCCATTCTTCTGCGCGAAGACGGCTCTCACGAAGTACGCTCTCATGTCGCCTGGGATCGCGCGCATGGCCCCGGCGAACCGGTTCACGTCAGCCGGAGCATCGTGCGCCGCGTCCTCGAGGAGGGCGTCTCGCTGTTCGACAGCGGAACCAACGGCCCCGCGGAGGTCGCCGCGCCGGGCGAGCCCTCCCCGAGCGATCGGGCGAACCCCGAGCGGTCCTTTATCTGCGTTCCGCTGCTCTCGAGCGAAAAGCCCATCGGTCTGATCTATCTCGAATCGAGCAAGCCGGCGACGGGGCTTACCGAAGACGATTTTCGCCTGCTCACCGCCATCGCCAGCCTCGGCACTATCGCCATCGAGAATGCCCGCCAGTTCGAGCGCCTGGGTAGCGAAAACCAGCGCCTTCGCGGCGAAGTCAGCCTCACCCACGACATGGTCGGAGGCAGTGCGCGCATGCGCGAAATCTATCAGTTCATCGAGCGCGTAGCTCCTACCGACGCCACCGTGCTGATCTATGGCGAAAGCGGCACCGGCAAGGAGCTGGTAGCCGGCGCGGTTCACAAGAACAGCCCGCGCAAGAACCAGCCATTCGTCGCGCTGAATTGCGCTGCTTTGACCGAGACTTTGCTCGAGAGCGAGCTGTTTGGCCATGAAAAGGGCGCTTTCACGAGCGCGGTCAGCCAGAAGAAAGGATTCCTCGAGGTTGCTGATGGGGGCACGATTTTTCTCGACGAAATCGGGGAGCTTTCGCTCATTCTGCAGGCCAAGCTCCTGCGCGTTCTCCAAGAGCGCGAATTTGTCCGTGTCGGCGGCACCCGCCCCATCAAGATCAATGTCAGATTCCTCGCCGCCACCAACAAAGACCTGCAGAAATGTGTCCGCGAAGAAAAATTCCGCGCCGACCTCTTCCACCGCCTCAACGTAATCTCCATTACGCTTCCGAGTCTGCGCGAACGGCCGGAAGATATACCGGCGCTAGCCGAACACTTTACGCGGCGCCACGCCAAGAACTGCAATCGGGAAGTGTTCGGAATCTCCGAAGACGCCATGGCTTGTCTGGTGCAGTACGACTGGCCCGGCAACGTCCGCGAACTTGAAAACGCGCTGGAACGTGCCGTGGTGATCGGCTCGTCCGACCGGATTTTGGCCGACGATCTGCCCGATACGGTGCTCGAAAGCGCGAAATGCGAGGGCCGTGCTCCGGCCAGGTATCACGATGCAATCCGCAATTTGAAAAGGCAGATGATTTTGAGCGCGCTCGAGCAAGCTGGCGGCAGCATCACCGAAGCCGCCAAAGTTTTGGGCGTCCACGCCAACTACCTGCATCGCCTGATGCGCAATTTGGAGCTGCGGCAATCTGCAAAAGGCACGCCCCAGAGTAACGCCGTGCGCCGAGCCTAGCGGCCGGGCTTACGGTCGGTCACCACCTCGTAGTGCGCCGCTTTGCCGTCGAACCGCTGTAAGTACCTTCTCCGCTCCTCTGGAATCATGGCCGTTTCATAGTCAGGCCCGGCCACCGCCCGCAAGTCCTCGAGCGAATCCCAAAAGATCACCGTCACAAATTCCACTTCTGCGCCGACCGCTCTTCGCAGCAAGTAACTCCCCAGAAATCCTTTCACTTGGCTTAGCCCGGGAAGCAGGTCCGGCTTCAGGTGAGCTTCATAGCCGTCCGCTTCCTCCCGTTTTGTCCATCCGTGCCAGACTCTGGCGATCATCGATCCTCCTCGCGGCCCCGACCCGCGAACCCGACCTCACGGGCGTCGGGCCCGCCGGGCGTTGACTCTGGTTGTGACCGCACGAGCCCTTGGCTATGCTACGGCAATGAAAAGAGCCCCATGCCGCTGCGGCCACCCCAAGTCCCTGCACTATCCTAAGGGACCT
>Ga0306921_10010084_pt1 | contig 10033 bp, 10 predicted proteins | sample sta12Cox44000080_FD_203760 | JGI IMG/M metagenome (GOLD analysis project Ga0306921, IMG submission 203760) | Lab enrichment of tropical soil microbial communities from Luquillo Experimental Forest, Puerto Rico - statoxic.12C.oxic.44.000.080 (v2)... | ecosystem: Environmental > Terrestrial >...
GCCGTGGTGCGTGCACACGCCTGGCTGGCCGATCTCCAAAGCGGACGTTTCTCGACAATTGAAGAGCTCGCAACCGCAGCGAAGATACACCCGAAAGTCGCGCGGCAGGCGCTAAGATTGGCGTTTCTCGCGCCCGAAGTGACGTCCGCGATCTTGGATAGGGACCAGTCTGAAAGCATGACGCTGAGCGCGATACCGAAACTGCTGCCGCTAGCCTGGACGGCGCATCAAGAATTGCTCGACTAGACGAAAAATCCAGAATTCGCCGCGTCCGCTTGGCGTTGATAGAGGACTGCAGCGAGTATAAAGTCAGGGCTTTCGACGTAGAACGAATCGCCGCTGATTACTTCTTCACTTGCTAGCGTCCATCTTGATCGAGCGGTCCAGCATGCTAGTCGTGAATGCCGTCTGCACGTCGAACGGCTTCTCCATGCCAAGGTAGGTCTGCACCAGCTTGTAATCTTTCTCCATGCGGTCGCCGTCGATCCATCCGAGAGCCTTGGTCGTGGTGAATTCGTCGGTCATCAGATACTTGATGCGCTCCCACTGACGCTGCTGGTTCTCCTTGTCAAGCCCCGAGACCTGATCGAGCAACGCCTTCAGGCAAGGCGCGACGTCGGCGACACAGGCCGCGTAAGCCTTTTGCGTGATCCGGACAAAATCCTCTACCAGCTCGGGGTTCCTTTTCAGATATGCGCCATTGACGATCAGCGAGTTACCGTAGGGGTTGAGGCCGATGTCCTTCCAGTTCAGGTAACCGAGATCGCTACCGAACGTGATCACTTTCAGATCGTGCTCGTTATAGAAATCGCTGATGATATCGACCGTATGGCTCTTGAGCGCCGCAATCTTCGCCGTCGGCCCGATATTGACGAAGGTGACGGAGTCGGGCGCGATCCCCGCGGCCTTGGCAAAGGCGGGCCACATCACCCGCGAGGCATCACCCGGCGGGTTGCCGATCTTGTGGCCGGGAAAATCCTTTGGACCGTTCACGCCATGGCTCTGCAGCCAATAAAAAGTCTGTGGCGTGTTGGCGTAGATGCTCATCACCGCCACTAGATCTGCGCCCTTGCCTTTGGCGACCAGCGCGGTTGCGAGGTCCGCAATGCCGAAAGGCGAGCCGCCGGAGCCGACCTTGAGCGCGGATACGCCGGAGCCCTTTCCGGTCTCGATCGTGAGATCAATGCCGGCCTTCTCGTACCAACCCTGCGCCTTGGCGTAGTAGAGGGGTGAGTGGTCCGCCGTCGGCGTCCAGTTCAGGGTCAGATTGACGGCTTCGCCGGCCTGCGACGGCGCGGCAGGAGTAAGGAGGGCGAACGCTATTCCGGCGATCCTCAAGCACTTCATGGCACGCTCCCTTCCGAACAGCCGCCCTTGCCCGTCAACACCCGCAACGCTACCAATGCAACAAGGGACCCCGCAATTGTCAACTGTCTGGTTGAAATGCTCAAGACAAGCTCAAACGACACCAAGGTGCAGCGGCGCAATCCAGAAGCAACGCGACGCAAGCTGCTGGCCGCTGCCAGGCGCGAATTCGCCGCAAGCGGCCTTGCCGGCGCCCGGGTCGACGAGATCGCTGCGCGCGCCGGTGTCAACAAGCAGCTGGTCTATTACTATTTCGGTGACAAGGACGCGCTCTACCTCGCGGTGTTGGAATGGGTCTATGAGGAGATCCGCGAGCAGGAGCGCAAGCTCAATCTCGAGGGCCTGCCGCCTGAACTGGCGATCCGCAATTTGATCGAAGCCTCCTTCGACCACCTCGCCGCTCATCCCGATTTCATCGCGCTGCTCAACGACGAAAACCGCGGCGGCGCGCGCCATGTCCGAGGCTCAACGCGGCTGGAAGCCATGCATTCGCCGCTCGTCAGCATGGTCTCGCAGATCCTCAAGCAAGGCGTCCAAAACGGAATTTTCCGCAAGGGAATCGATCCGGTACAGCTCTACATTTCGATTGCGGGCCTGAGCTATTTCTTCTTTTCAAACACGCCGACGCTGTCCGCGATCTTCGGGAAGGATCTCAGCAGCCCGACCGCGCGGCGCGCTCGGCGCAAGCATGTCGTGGATCTGGTCATGCAGTCGCTTCGGCGGTAATCAACCGGCTGGTTGAAAGCTTCAGCAGGCCGCGATAGGCTGCCGCCTAGCGAGAATAGGCGACGCCAACGGAGCTCGGATGTCAGCTGGCAGCGGACGATCGGCGCGATCCATGGCGATCATCCTGATCGTGCACTTGGCGGTAATCGTCCTGTGGCAGGTGCTGGTCGACGCCTTCCACGCGCCGAACTTCATCCTGCCCTCGCCGCTTGCGACCCTGGCTACGCTTTCCTCGGCAAAATATTCCTGGGTTTCCAACGTTGCGGTGACCGCGGCCGAAATCCTCGGCGGCTTTGCGCTGGGCGCAATTGTCGGCGTGGCCCTTGCGGTGGTGTTCACCTGGTCACGGCCGATCAGCCTGATCCTGCTGCCGCTTTTTGTCACGCTGAACATGATCCCGAAGGTCGCACTCGGCCCGCTCGTGATCGTCTGGTTCTCCTACGGGATCTTTCCGAACATCCTGATCGCCTTCTCGATCTGCTTTTTCCCGATCCTGCTCACGACTGCGCGGGGCTTAAGCGAGGTTGAGCCGGATCTGCTCGATCTCGTGAAATCGCTGCGCGGCTCGCGCTGGGTGTTGTTCCGCAAGATCCAGCTGCCGGGCTCGTTGCCTTATATCTTTTCCGGCATGAAGGTCGGCGCCATTCTCGCGGTCGCCGGCGCCATCGTCGGCGAGTTCATCGCCTCCGACCGTGGGCTCGGCTATCTCATGATCCAGGTGCAGTCCTCGCTCGATACGCCGGCCATGATGATGGCAATCGTGCTTTTGACCCTGCTTGGAGTCGCTCTCTACGGCCTTGTGCTCGGGCTCGAACGGCTGTTTGTGGTCCGGGACGTCAGGCTGCAACAATAGGATACCAAGCCAAACATGCTGCTAGCGCGCGATACCCTGCCGAAGACTATTGCCGATGTTAACGCACTCGACGAGCTGTTGTGTCGGCCGAGCCAGGCGCTGATCGACGATCTAAACAAGGTCGACGGCGACATCATGATTCTCGGCGTCGCCGGTAAAATGGGCCCGACGCTTGCCGGCGTGGCCAAAGCCGCGGCACCCGAGCGCCGGATCATCGGGGTGGCCCGGTTCACTAACCCGAGCGCAAAAGATTGGCTGCACGCGCGAGGCGTTGAGACCATCAATTGCGACCTGCTCGACGAAGCCGCCGTCAACGCCCTGCCGAAGAGCCCCAATATCATCTTCATGACCGGGCGCAAGTTCGGCGCCGAGGGCGACCTCGCGCTGACCTGGGCCATGAACGCGCACGTACCGGCCATCGTCGCGCAGGCCTTTCGTCAGTCGCGGATCGTGGTGTTCTCGACAGGCTGCGTCTATCCCTTCGTGCCAGTGGACGGCAGAGGCTCTGACGAGAGCATGGCGCCCAATCCGCCCGGCGAATATGCGCAGTCCTGCGTCGGGCGCGAACGCATGTTCGAATATTTTTCCAACAAATTCGCAACGCCCGGGCGGCTGTTTCGCCTGAACTACGCGATCGATATGCGCTACGGCGTGCTTTACGACATCGCGAGCAAGGTCTGGCAGGGCCAACCGATCGACGTCAGTCTGAGCCATGTCAACTTCATCTGGCAGGGTGATGCGTCCGCGCAAGCCTTGCGGTGCCTGGCGCATTGCGAGACGCCGACCAGCCCGATCAATGTCAGCGGCCCCGAGATTCTGGCCGTGCGCGATCTCGCGGCCCAATTCGGTGCGATGTTCGGCGGTGAGCCGGTTATCGTCGGCAAGGAGGAGCCGACCGCCTGGCTCACGAACACGTCACAGGCTGTCAGACTGTTTGGACCGCCGATCGTCAACACCGAGCAGTTGACCGCCTGGACCGCCGATTGGGTCGCCCGCGCCATGCCGAGCCTCGGCAAGCCGACCAAATACGAGGTGCGCGATGGGCGCTACTGACGATCAGCTTCCGATCGTTCGGCTCGACGAACGCGACGTGCTTGCCGCTTTTGCCCTGTCGACCGAGGCGTGCTGGAACCAGAATGAAGCAGACTGGCAGTTTTTCCTGACCAGAGGTGTTGTTTTTGGCGTCCGCGACCATGACGGCCGGCTGATCGCGACGGCGGCGCTGCTGCCCTATACCGAGCACGAAGCCTGGATCAGCATGGTACTGGTCACGGAGAACCGGCGGAGGCGCGGCATCGCCACCCGGCTCGTCGACGCCTGCCTGGAAGCAGCGAGCCGACGCGGCCTCACGCCTTGGCTCGATGCGACGCCCGCGGGAGCCGTGGTCTACGGCCCACTCGGATTTGCGCCGACGGTTGAACTGCGTCGTTTGCGGCTTGAGCGCGGCGCATCCCCTACTCCACGCGTCGAACTTGTCGAAGGCAAGCTCGTCGAGCTCATCACCTCCGACATCAGCGCGATGGGCTTTGATCGGCGTGATTTTCTGGCTGAAGTCAGCGGACGGCCTGGCTCACGGCTGTTCTCAGCCAGGGACGCGATGGCGTTGGTTCGCGATGGTCGGACCGCCCGCCACATCGGCCCGGTCTTCGCCGATGATTCGGACAGCGCGCTGGCGCTGATCACGGCCATCGTCGCACGCGAGGGAGCTGGGCATCTGATCGATGCCGTGGCGATCCACGCCGATTTTCTTGAAGGCCTGATTAGAGCGGGCTGGGCGATCGAGCGGCCGTTTCAACGCATGCATTTCGGCAACGCGTCGCAAGCGACACTCGAACCTCCCTTCGCTGTGGCCGGCCCGGAATTTGGATAGGAAACGCCATGCATCATAGCAAGATCGAATCTGAAGTGCGGCGCCTGATCGCGGATGGCACGGTGCTGCCGGCGCATCCTCTTGCGCTTGAAGCCGACCGCAAGCTCGACATCGCGCATCAGCGGGCACTCACACGCTACTACATCGATGCCGGCGCCGGCGGGCTTGCGGTCGGCGTCCACACCACCCAATTCGCGATCCGCGATGTCGGCCTTTATCGCCCGGTGCTGGAGCTTGCAGCCGAGACCGCCTCAAGCTGGACCAAGCGTCCCCTGGCCCTCGTCGCGGGCCTCGCCGGGCCGACGCGACAGGCCATTGCGGAGGCGGAAACCGCCAGCAGCATCGGCTATCACGCCGGGCTTCTCAGCCTCGCCGCCATGAAGTCGGCCTCGGAAGACGAGATTATTGCGCATTGCGAGGCGGTCGCACGTGAAATCCCGCTCGTCGGCTTTTACTTGCAACCCGCGGTAGGTGGTGTGGTCCTGAGTGCGAATTTCTGGCGACGCTTTGCTGAGATCGACAATGTGATCGCGATCAAGATCGCGCCGTTCAATCGCTACCGCACGCTGGACGTGCTGCGCGGCGTCCATGCCGCTGGCGCGCTCGACCGCATCGCACTTTACACCGGTAATGATGACCACATTCTGCTCGACCTCACCCTTCCCTTCGACCTGCGCGACAGCAGGGGTACCACCCGGGCTTATTTCAAGGGCGGCCTGCTCGGTCACTGGTCAGTATGGACGAAAACCGCAATCGCGCAATTCGAGCGTTGCAAGGTGGCACGCCACAAGGACATCATCCCCGCCGATCTCCTGGCGCTGGATGCCCGCGTGACCGACTGCAACAGTGCCTTCTTCGACGTTGCTCACAATTTCCATGGCTGCATCGCAGGCTGCCACGAAGTGCTGCGGCGGCAAGGTCTCATGCGTGGCACCTGGTGCCTCGATCCGAGCGAGGGTCTGAGCCCCGGGCAGCTCGAAGAGATCAATCGCGTCCATCGCGCGCATGCCGATCTCTCGGACGACGATTTCGTGGCCGCGAATTTGCACAAATGGCTGGCATGAGCCCACGCGAGCCCTTCGTCAGTCTGCGCAACGTCCGCAAGATCTATCGGTCGGGAACGACTGAATTTCTCGCGGTGTCCGACGTCACGATGGACGTGAAGGAGGGCGAACTCGTGTCGCTGGTCGGCCCGTCGGGCTGCGGCAAGACGACGGTGCTGAAAATCCTCGCGGGGCTGCACGGTGCGGACGGCGGCAGCGTCAAGATCGGCAATGCGCAAACGCCGTTCGATCCCGCACGCGATATCGGCATGGTTTTCCAGCAACCGCTGCTACTGAAATGGCGCACCATTCTCCACAATGTGCTCCTGCCGGCCGAGATCGTGGGCCTGCCAACGAAGGCGGCGCGTGAACGCGCGCGGGATCTCTTGAATCTGGTTGGCCTGTCAGGCTGCGAGGACAAATACCCGCAGCAACTCTCTGGTGGCATGCAGCAGCGCACCGCCATCGCGCGGGCCTTCGTGCATGATCCCAAGCTGATCCTGATGGACGAGCCGTTCGGCGCGCTGGATGCGTTAACGCGGGAGCAGATGAATCTGGAAATGCTGCGGATCTGGCGTGGGAGTGGCAAAACCATCATCTTCGTCACGCACTCGATCCAGGAAGCGGTGTTCTTGGGCTCGCACTGCGCGGTGCTCACCGCGGGTCCGGCGCGCATGGCTGAGTATTTTCCGATCGAGCTGCCGCTTCCGCGCGCCCTGACGATCAAAACGACGGACGAATTCGGCGCTTATGCGCGACGGATTTACGAAAGACTCGGGCTCGGTGCTGGAATTTGATTCAGCCCGCCGCACCCGGGGCCGACTGTCGTCGGCCCACAGGCCCAATTTTTTACGACTTACCAGAACAGCTGTACGCTTGCGGCATTCATGTGTTCGATTTTTCATATGACCAAGATTACGTCGAAATCGCCCATGTCGGCAAAACCCTGCTCGACGCTTCGAAAACAAGCGCGCCAGCGGCGCCGCCGGCGACACACGAGCGGGCCTTCTAGCGGCGACCGGTGCCTTGCTTACTTTGCGACCGACCGGCCTTTGGTGAGGGGGTTACCTGCTTGTTGGCGAGTAGACGGCAAGGTAAGCACGATGCATGGCGCCCTCGTATCACAGAGCCGATCAAGGTGCGCCTCACATGCCAGCGGGCGCGCTGCGACCGGGCCTGAGAAGATCCGATGGGACGGCTTTCGGCAGATGCTCAAGGAAATGCGGCTCATCTAAGCCGTGAGGGCTCGATTTCCTCGAGGCTCCGCCTACTCAATGTGCCGTTTCGCCGCAGCGCTCGACATTTGGTCGCAGGGCCGAGGATTCCTGTCGAGTTACTCTGCCAGCGGGCGCTTCAGCCCAATCAATCTGGACAGAGGAAACGCAAATGAAACAATCGATTCGCCAGCTTTTGCGCTCCGAGGCACGGTTTGTCGACATCCTGCCTGTTCGGGCGCCACTTCGGTCCTGCTCGAGGGAAATCATCGACGTCGGGGAAAAATGAAATCCTGCCATCAACGCCCCCGATAGTCTGGCGCCCGCTTTTGTACGAACGCGTTCAATCCTTCCTGGCAATCTTCCGTCGTTGCGACAAGCGCAAAGCTCTCGGCCGCATTTTCGATAGCTCGGCGGTAATCCGCATCGACGGCACGCGCGAAGGCGTCACGGCCAATCTTCATGACGATGGGCGATTTTCCGGCAAATTTCCGCGCTATCTTGCGGGCGCGATCGAGCGCGGTTCCCTTCGGCACGACTTCGCTCAAGAGGCCCATCCGATATGCAGTTTCGGCGTCGAAGTGCTCTCCCAAAAACAGCGGACCGAACGCCCGGTGCTTGCCGACCAGCCGCGGCAAGTGCACGAAGTGCAGTGCCGGGATGAGGCCGACATCGATCTCGGGGTAGCCGAAAGTCGATCCATTGCCGGCAATGATCATATCGCAGGAGATCGCAATGGTCATGCCGCCGGCGCGTGTTGCACCGTCGATCGCAGCGATCGAAGGTTTTCCCATCCGGTACTGCACGTCGTTCAGAGCGAAGTAGAGACGCTCGACGAAGCCCTTGGCCTCGATCCCCGGCTTTCCACGCACGATGTCGAGGTCAAGCCCGGCACAAAATACTTTGTGGACGCTACCAATGATCACCGCTCGCACGGCTGCGTCATCCCTGGCCTTTTCCAAATTTGTCAGCAGCGCATCGATCAACGGCATGTTCAAGGCATTCACGGGCGGGCGATCAAGCATGATCTCGGCGACCCCGTCGGAAACGGAATAACGCACTACTTCGTTGCTCATGACGATCGAACTCCATTTTGCCGGGGCTAACGCACAGCACCGTATTCATCAATTCAGCGATGGCAAGCGCCCGAAGCCGGCCTCCATCGAAATCTCATAACTTTCCCCGACCCCGGCCGTGGCAGCAGCTCTAACGGAAATGCCAGCACCAAAAGGAATCGCCTCGATCGCGTCGTTGAGTGACATCAACGCGCATGAACCGGTCATGGGCCAGCGCGGCACCGACCCATAGTTCGTTCCAGGCGTCGAATACGGTCGGAGGGAGCGCTTCGCGCTCTGCCATCAACTTCCAGGAGGTCTGACGTACCGTCGCTGTCGTCCGCTCGGTCCGCAATTCCGCGTCTTCCCCCTGCCCTCTGGCAAGGCGAGCGAAAGCTTTTGCGAAGCCCGCCGCGCCCGCATCTACCCCGCCCAACAGGGAAGCAACATCGTCGAAGGTATGCATCCCCACCAGTCGCGCTGCGGCGCCGGCGAGATGACCACCCTCGTCAGGGCCAAGAACCGCGATCGTTTCCGGCACGATCGAGGTGATGTATTCCATCGCATAGTTGCGCAGGACCTTCTGCAGCCGCTCTTCGGGCCAGGTCGTTTCCGGAAGCTTCGGCGCGAGATCGCGTTGAAAGGGAGGGCATCGTTCGCCCGGCGAGAACCGCAATCGCTCCTCAGGAGCGAGATCATGATCCCATTCCTTGTAGTAACCTTCGAGCCCCGGCTGCCCGTCGACGGTCTGTCCTGTGCAAACGAACCCCAACCGCGGATTGCCGAGAACCACGCCATTATTGGCGTGCCATCCTCTCAGCATCGCGCGAGACACACGGGATGCCGCAGATCGCGGTCCCCGACCAGATCCACCGCGGCGGTGGATATCGCACCCAGGCCTTGTCGTCACTTTCGTAAATGTATTCGACTTTTACGCCACCGACTTGATTCGAAAGATAATGGTACTGGGCACAGGCCACGGCATGCGGAAGGCCATCAAGGCCGAGCTTCTTCAGGCCGGGAAGGAAACGAGCCAGCTGCTGGCGGCGAAATGTCCGGAACACCACTTCGGCCGCGCGTGCGGCTCCTGCACGGGACGAGATCATCAGGATCAGCCCCGTCAGATAGGAATGATAGATCAGCTCGACCGCACGGTAGGCGGCCACATCGCCGTTGACTTGGCTCCCGTTAACTTGGCTCGCTCGGCTCTCGCTCATTCTTCTTCTCCAAACCGGCCACCACGAAATCGGCGATCGACTCCGCCAATCGCTTTTTCGCGGCTGGCGTTTCTCCGGGGCGAGGCTGGTACCAACGCGATGTCCAGTTCAACGCGCCGAGCAGCGGCTTCGCGGCGAGCTTCGCATCGACCGATCTGAATTCGCCTGACGCGATCCCATCCCTGATCACGCGAATGTAAAGGCTCTCGTTCGCCTCCCGCAGAGCCGCGACCTCCGCAAGCTCCGCCCTCTCGCTCTCGTTGGTGCGCTCCAGAAGATGCATCTCCACTCCCTGCGCGATCACGCGAAGATACGGCAGATGATCGATGACCAGGATCGTATGCGCGACCGCCATACCATGCAGTCGATCGCGCGGAGACGACTGCGCTTCGAAGGACGGCCGTATCGCAGCCTGCGTCAACTCCATGCCACGACGGTGCACGGCGAAGAAAAGCTCGGACTTGCTTCGGTAGTAATAGTATATTGCACCTTTCGTCGAACCGATCTCGTCGCTTACCCGATCGAGCGACGTGGCGGCAAACCCCTGCCGCATGAAGGCGCGCGAGGCAGCGTCGAGAATTTCGATTTTCCGGTCGGCCAAAGGCTCTGCGGTTTCGATTTTGCCATGCTTGCTCAAGACAACCCCCTGCGCGACGCGCTATTGACATTCAAACATACTACCCGGTAGCT
>Ga0306921_10010087_pt1 | contig 10031 bp, 5 predicted proteins | sample sta12Cox44000080_FD_203760 | JGI IMG/M metagenome (GOLD analysis project Ga0306921, IMG submission 203760) | Lab enrichment of tropical soil microbial communities from Luquillo Experimental Forest, Puerto Rico - statoxic.12C.oxic.44.000.080 (v2)... | ecosystem: Environmental > Terrestrial > Soil...
TGATTGGCGGGCCCCTACCTCTATGGAGAGAGGTTTTAGGTGGTCGTTGACGCCGTGCTGCTCCAGGTTCTTTGCTGGCTCGTTCTGCTTGTACCCCAGCCCGCTCGAGTGCTGCGCGCGGCCTTTCAAGAGGCGAAATCGCGAAGTCCACATGGGGCGCTAACGATCCCCTGCGAGAACTGCCATCTCGCACAGAGTTGGCGGCCGATCCGAAAAGTTCTGGAATTTGATCATAACAAGACAAAATACCCGCTGCGCGGGATGCACGAAAAAGTGCAATGCACGCTGTGCCACAGCCGACCCGTGTTTACAGATGTTGGAAAGGCATGCCAGGACTGCCACGCGGATATTCACCAGCGCAAAATGGGACCGGATTGTGCGCAATGCCATACGGTGATGGGTTGGGAGATCACCACTCAGCAGGTCAAGCGGCATGAGAACCGTTTTCCTTTGCTGGGCGCCCACGCGGCGGTTGCTTGCGAGGAGTGTCACAAGAATGGTGTGAATGTGCAATTCCAGGGACTACCGACGGATTGCATTAGCTGCCACGCGAAAGATTATCAGCAAGCCACGAATCCTAATCACATCCAGATGGGCTTTTCCACGACCTGCCAGGCGTGTCACTCGATGGATAGCTGGCTCGGAGCGAAGTTCGACCACAACGCGACGGGATTTCCACTGACGAATGCTCACGCTACCGTGCCGTGTCTCTCCTGCCACGTCAACAACAATTACCATCTGCATATTGCGGTAAACGATTGCGGAAACGCCGGCTGCCATTTGACCACCTGGCAGAAGACCAATAACCCCGTGCATTCGGCAGCGGGCTCGGCGTTTGCCGCCGCCAATTGCGCCGTCTGTCACACCACGGTGGGCTGGGATACGGCTTCTTTCAACCACAGCGTCACGGGATTTCTGCTGACCAACGGACACGCCAACGTGCCGTGTGCTTCCTGTCACATCAATAACAACTACAACCTGCAGATTACGGCAAACGATTGCGGAAACGCCGGCTGCCATTTGACCACCTGGCAGAAGACCAATAACCCCGTGCATTCGGCAGCGGGCTCGGCGTTTGCCGCCGCCAATTGCGCCGTCTGCCACACCACCGTGGGTTGGGATACAGCCTCTTTCAATCACAGCATTACAGGATTCGCGCTCACCGGAGCGCATTCGTCACCCAGCCCGACGCCCTGCTCCGCCTGCCACGTTAACGACAACTATAACTTGACCTCCGCCGATTGCTACGGCTGCCACCAAACGGCATGGAATAGCACCGCAACACTTGGCGGGAGCGTACCGAATCACATTCAGGCGGGCTTTCCGACTTCACAATGCGCATCGTGTCACGACACCATATCGTGGGCGGACGCGACGTTCAATCACGCATCAACGGGTTTCCCGCTCACGAACGGGCACGCCAACGTTGCGTGCGGGTCATGCCACATCAATAACAACTACAACCTCAAAACCTCACCTACTTCGTGCGGAGACACGAACTGCCATCTAACCCTGTGGCAACAGACGAACAATCCCACACATGCAACCGCCGGTCCGGTTTTTTCCGCAGCGAATTGTGCAAACTGCCACACGACCAAGGGATGGGATGCAGCCTCGTTTGACCATACCGTGACCGGATTCACTCTGACGGGTACACATGCGTCGCCCACTCCGACGCCGTGCGCCTCGTGCCATACGAACAACAATTACACGTTGAACTCCACGGACTGCATGGGCTGCCATGCGTCGTCCTGGAACAGTACGGCGTCGATCGGCGGCACCGTGCCAAACCACATTGCGGCAGGATTCCCGAATACCGCAACGATGTGCGCCACCTGTCACCCGATCACGAAATGGGCGGACGGCAGCTTTAATCACGGCACCACCGGTTGGGCACTGACCGGGTATCACCTGACGAATGTTTCGTGCAACCAATGCCATGTGAACAACAACTACGGGCTAACGGCGACGAATACCGCGTGTTACGGATGTCACTCTGCGGATTGGCAAAGCACCGTGACGTTGGGCGGATCAGTACCCAACCACATTGCGGCGGGCTACCCCACCACTTGCGATACCTGCCATAACACCACCTCGTGGCTGGGCGCGACGTTCAACCATACGTACTTCCCAATTCCGCATCACGGCTCGGTGTGCAGCGACTGCCACCAGGTCTCCACGGACTACTCGAGTTTTACCTGCATTAATTGCCACACCACGACTGCGCACCAGCAAACGCAGACCGACAACGAGCACCGGGGTGTGAGCGGGTATAGCTACGGCCCGGAAACCTGCTACACCTGCCATAAACACGGGGGCGGCGGTTGACCTAAACGCGCCGAGAGAGTCTAAAGCCAATCGCAGCGAGTTGATCCAGGGGTGCGAGGCCCGTCTAAAACAGAGAGCCAAAGCCCCAACCGAGGGCGCCAAAGCGATTTCGCACACGGAACAGCGAACCATCCGGCATGGAAAAAATACGGTTCAAGCGCAGTACGTTGAACGAATAATTTAGGCGTAAAGGAACGCCCACTCCCGGCAAAGTCCAGCGCAGCTCCACGCCGCTCGAGGCGTGCAGCACACCATTCGTTGAGCCGAGGAGCGCGGGCCGCGTCGGACCGAGCCAATTCGGTAGCAACAAGCCCGACCCTGAGTCGAAGAACGTCGCAGCTTCTACTCCGTGCGTGAGCCGAAAGCGATACTCCATATTTGACGCCGCCACGAGATTCGCCCCGCTGGCCACCGCCGAGTACCGTGGCGAGCCGGGCGAGGATATGGTTTCGAATATCCCAAAGGGGCCGAGCTCTCCAGGCCGCAAACCACGCACCAAATCCTCGCCCGACAAGAATCTTGCGTAAACCGGCATATCTCCTTGGTAGCTCCCCGCAGCGCTTACCGTGGTGCGAAATGCCCACGAATTGCGCTGGTCAAAAACGCCATCGGAGAAAATGTGGCCGTATTCGAGCTTGGATTTCAACAGGTTCTCGCTGCCCCCGAGCCAAGCTCCCGAAACCGAGTCCGTCATCTGTATTTTTTGGTTACCCGCGTAACGCAGCCATCCCGCCGCGAGAGAGTGAGCGGAGACGTCGGTCCGCGCATTGGCAGGCGTGGTCGAGTTGGCCGGAATTGTGTTCAGTTCGTACTCGGTCGCAGAGCGTGAAATTCCGTAATTGATTCCGATGGCATCCGCATCGGAGATGGCAAAAGTCCATCCGACGTTCAGGCCTTCCGTTTGTGCTCGCAAGAACGGACCCTGCACTGTGGTTGCAAAACGTGGGCGGATGAACGTATCGAATACCGACAAGGCAAGAGTCCCACGGGAGCCAAGAAATCCTTCCTTTGCGAAACTCATCGCCAACTGCAGGGTTTCCGGGCCGCCATCAATTTGCGTGGCAAGAAATTCGTCCATGCCGAGCAGGTTGAAGATGGTGTAGGCGATGCCGAGGGTGCTGCCGAACTGCTCGCGGCCACCGGAAAATGTGAGGCGCTGCTTGCCCTTCTCACGGAGACGGATGGTTACATCCGCGGCATGCTCGAAGTCATCGGCCGTGACTTGAATATCCTCTTTCTTGAACGGATCAAAATAACCGGTGCGGGCGATCCTTGCGAGACCTGCTTCGAGCGCATACTCGTCGAAGGGCTGGCCTTCCATAAGACCGATGCGCCGACGGAGGTAGCGGTCGGGGAACCGTCGGTTTCCCTGGAAATTGACGCGGCGCACCGCATACGCAGGGGCAGGATCGAAATCGAACTTGACCGTGGCAAGATGGGTCACAGAATCAAGGCGCGAAACAGGCCGTAGACGGTACTCGCGTGCGCCTTGGTGCTGTTGGCCATAATGATGGAGCCGCATCTCCCAGTTGCGCTGCAGGGATTGTACGGCGTGCTGCGAAAACGGGCGCCCCGGGGCGACATTCGAGGATACCCCTTGGGGTTTGCTTGCCGACCCCAAGCTTTGCCGCAAAGCGGCGCTGACCTCGGTAGGACCAAATCGGTAGAATGGGCCCGCCTCCACCGGAACATCGACAATCAAGCCCTGCTCCGTTTGTCGGCGAAGCCAGGGCAACGAACGCATGGAATACCCAGGCACCGTCGTCGCGTCTGGCGTGCCCACGCGTGCCTGGGGAAATCCATGGTTCTGCAGATAGGTGAGCAGATTCGCGCGAACCGCTTCACCCTTTTCCTGCGTGTAGACATTTTTGTATCGAAACCCGGAAAGCCACGTGTGGGGGTCGATTTCCCGCATTTGTTTCCGTAGGGTTTTGTCAGGCACCTCGGGATGGCCGGAGAAATTTACCCGGACGACCGGTTGGCGTGGTCCGTCGTCGATGACAAACGTGACTGCGGTCCTCTGGCCGGGTAGGGGTTCTTGAGTGATAAGTACGCGCGCGTCTCGATGCCCGCTCGCAGCTAACTCTTGTTGAAGCGCGAATCGAACCCGATGCAGCGTCACCGGGTTGGCCGGTCTTCCGGGTTGCGGACTCAGCTTCTTCTCCTCGAGCAGCTTTTTGATTTGTTGCTGAGACAACAACTTCGATCCTCGGTATGCCACGTCCGTCAGAAACGGATACTCGACGAGGCGGAATTCGAGTCGAACGTGTGCCGCTCCGGCCACCGAGAGGTTATCCACCCGCTCGGCATGGACAGAGATGTCCTGAAACCAGCCGAGGCGGCTGAGCGTCCGGACATCCTCGAAGATTCGCGCTAAGTCGTAGGCTTCGCTCGTATGAACAGACAGCCGCGCCTTCACCGATTCTCGAGGGATGTGGCGGAGTCCTGAGATCTCGATTTCGCTCAGGGTGGCAGGGGGCGGCGAGAGGTTCGACAGCCTGGCGTCTTCAAAAATCGCCGGAAAGCGGTCCTGTGGGGCCGCCGCAACCACCGGCAGCACTCCAGACAGTCCGAGCAGGCCCATCGCGCTCAGAAAGCGAATGCGCATCGCACCTTGCACCAGGCGAAGAACTGAACGCATGGATGGGCGAATCAATCGGAAGGTTGTACGACGAATGCGAGATTTTGCGCTCTTTACCGGCGGATTGCTGGGGGCAGGCTGCTGTTCGGGTGTTTCATCGCTCACTTCGGTTCGCGATAAAATTCCTGAAGCACGTAAAAGGCTTTTTTCTTTTCACCGTTCTTCGAAACGAGGCCCTTGCGATTGAAATAATCTTCAATTCCTGGAAGTGTGCGGCGCGGACTGCGAAAATCCATCAGAATCCAGGGCGTCGTGCCGCGCAGGAAGGAAATGCGCTTCAGCATTGCGATTTGATGGCGGTAGAGATTCTCCTGATACTCTTCCGTCCAGCGCACGTCGATATCGCCGTGCTTGCCAAACAGCGCGTCGCCTCCAAATTCACTCATGATCAGTGGCTTGTCATACCTCGAGACCCAATCGATGTTATCGGCGTCGGCGGGCTTGCGCGTATACCAGCCGATGTATTCGTTATTGCCGAGAACGTCGAGGTCGGCGGCAATCGGATCGCTGATCGTAATGGTGATGTGGTTTCCAGAAACGGACTCCTCCGCCTGGAGAGCGGCGGAGACCAGGCGTGTCGGGTCGGTTCGGTGCGCTTCATGGATCAACTCGCGCAGGAAGCGGTTGCGTGCGTCGCTAATCGGCGTTTCGTTGGCCACGGAATAGAGGATCAGCGCGGCGCGGTTATGGTCACGCGCAATCATTTCGCTGAGCTGATTTTGCGCGTTGCGCAGGGTCGTCGCGTTCTCCCAGTCGATGGTCCAATATACCGGGATCTCGCCCCACACCAGCAGACCCATTTGATCTGCCATGCGCAGCATCGCTTCGTTGTGCGGATAGTGTGCGAGACGCACGAAGTTGCAGCCTAACTCCTTGGCCCAGCCGAGAAGCGTGCGCGCGTCGTCTTCGGTCCAAGCCCGTCCCGAGCGTAAGGGAGCTTCTTCATGGATGCTGATGCCGCGCAGAAAAATGGGTTTGCCGTTGAGCAGAATGTCTGTGCCGCTGGTCTCGATCGAGCGAAAGCCGATACGCTCGGCAACCGTGTCCGTCTCGGCGGCAACCTCGACGTCGTAAAGTTTCGGATTTTCCGGAGACCAAAGAGTCAGATCCACATCGAATGCAAATTCGGCTCGCCCGTTTGCGTCGGTTTGCACGGCATGTGATATTCCCGCTTCGGGGATTCGAATCGTCACTTGCTGGCGGGGCTGCGGGCCGTTGAGCTGCACCCACCCGGAGATTTGGCGCCTGGAGCCTTTCGCCAACTGCACGGAGTAATTCTGAACAAACGTTTCCGGAACTTCGATGAGGGTAACGGGACGGGTCAGCCCCCCGTAGTTCCACCAATCGGTGTTGACCGTGGGCACAAACTCCTTCGATCGCTTATTGTTGACCCGCACGACGAGGAAATTGTTCTCTGGGCGAACCCGATCGGTGATTTCAAAAGCGAATGGGGCGAATCCACCTTCGTGTTCACCGAGCGTTTCGCCGTTCAGATACACGTTGGCGAGGTAATTGGCCGCTCCGAAATGAATAAAAAGCCTTTTCCCGGGTGGCTTCCTGTAGTGGAAGACTCGCTTGTACCAAACGCTGCCTTCATAAAATAGAAGCGTATCCCGCTGCGTGTTCCAGTCACCGGGGACGGCAAGCTGCCCCGCGGTATCGAAGTCGTATTCGACCAACTCAGAGGGCGATTGTGGCTTGTGGTCTTTGAAAAAGCCGCTGTTGCCGGTGATCGGTTTGGCTCGGTAGTCGGTGTAGCCCACATCGTAGGGGTCGACGATGGCGTGCCATTGCCCATCGAGATTGAGGGTTTGACGCGCGGCGATGTTGGCAATCAGCGGCGCGACCTGTGCGCGGGAGTCAGGAACGAATTGTACACTGAGGACCGCGACCGCCAGGACCCACCTTCGCAACGCGTTCATGGCTGTTTGCGACCCATTTTATTGATTCACTCCGCTCGCCAAAAAGCCGCCGTCCACTACGAGGATTTCGCCTGTCGTGAACGAGGCCGCATCGGATGCCAAGTAGACCGCGGCACCAATCAGTTCCTCTGCACGACCGAAGCGAGCCATGGGTGTACGCTCCAAAAGTGCGCCGCCGCGAGGGGATTTGTCGAGCAACTCGGCGTTAAGTGCGGTACGGAAAACACCCGGCGCGATGGCGTTCACCAGCACACCCTGCTTGGACCACTCGACGGCCAACGCTTTCGTTAGGGCCCCCACGGCCGCCTTGCTGGCCGCGTAGGCTGCGACTTCCAGCATCGAGACAAAAGTGTTCAGCGAAGCAATATTAATAATGCGGCCGTAACCACGTTCCAGCATGTGTTTGCCGAAAACCTGGCAGGCACGAAAGGTCCCCGTGAGGTTGGTTTCGAGGATCCCGCGCCATTCCTCCTCTGGAAAGTCGAGCGTCGGCGCGCGCTTTATTTTTCCGGCGCAATTCACGAGGATATCTACCTTGTGGAAATTCTCGAGGGCCACCGCGAGCAGGTCTTCGAGGGAAGCGCGGTCCCGAACATCACAGGGCACACGAAGCGTTCTGCGCCCCATCGATTCGATCTCGGCGGCTACCGATTCTACCTGCTCGAGGTGCCGAGAGGACGCCGCGACATCCGCACCCGCATTCGCCAATCCCAGTGCGACAACTCTCCCAAGACCGGAGGTACCACCAATCACTACAGCGGCTTTACCGCGGAGATCCAATGCCGGGAATTCCATCCTTTTTTCCTAACTCCTGTGCTCAGCAGGTGTTTCGTCACGAGTAGAATCGGCCGCCATGCGCCCACAAGCCCAGACCAGGATTCGGAACAAAGAATACCTCCTCGCCGTCCACGCGGTTGTATCCCAATTTCAGTGCGGAAGGATTGTACTTGGCCATTGCGCATTTCGGATCTTGGTATTGAAACCCGGCAGCGGTGACCTCTTGGCGCGACAAGCCACCGGGACAATACGTGATGCCGAAGCGGCCTTCGGAAGAGCCGTGAATCAGGTGCGCGGCAGCGCTCAGATTCGCAGCGAGTTCCGGGTTTTTCTTCACCGCTTCCAGTGTAGCCGGTGTCCCTCGATAGCCAAATTCCCGAATCAGTTTATCGATGGTCGCGTCCTCGCCGAATTCCTTCACCCCGGGAGCCAGAACAATGAGCTCGGCGCCATCGTCCAGGGCCATGCGGGTACGATAGATCGCTTTGTTGCCGAGCCAGGTGCTGCGGAATTCGCCGGGGTCGAGATAAACGACGGCTTTTCGAACCGGCGTATCGAGCATGACGAAATTCGCGCGCAGTGCGAGCGCCGCAGCCTTCTGAAAGCATTCGAGGTCGTCGCCAATGAACAGTCCGCGGGTCACGATGTCGCCCTCGTCATTGGTGGCCACCACGGTCAGCACATAAACCAGCGGAAAAGACCGCAAGAAACGTTCGTCCGCATAATTCAGCAACTGGCGCACCGGATTGTCGGCCCGGCCCATGACCCGCTCCATTCCGTAAACTGCCCCGAGATAATGACTGCGATGGATGCTCTCCGGCCCGCCAGTCCCAACGAGAATATTTTTGTTGTAATTGGCCATGCCGACGACTTCGTGAGGAACGACCTGCCCGATGGAGAGGATCAGGTCGAACGCGCCTTCCACGATGAGCCGGTTCACTTCAACTGGCCAGCCGTAATCCAGTTTTCCTTCCGACAGCTCGCGTACATAGGCGGAGGGGACTTCGCCAAGCCGCACGACATCGTTGCGCCAGTCGTGGTGGTGGAATAAGGCTGGCGGTACGCCGGCAAACATTTTCTCGCGCTGTTCCGGCGAAACGGGAGCGTGTGTGCCTACCGCGGGCAGCACGGCGCGGAGTTCCTCGCCATAGTATTGGTACGCGGCGGCAGTCAGTTCGCCAGCGCGGCTGTAATAGCGCGTGAAATCTGGAGGGACGGCAAGAACGCGGGAGCGCTTTCCGAGTACGTCGAGAGCGCGGTGCAAGCCTTCGGCAAGTTCAGCCAAGGACAGTTCGTGTGTCGCGCTTCCGAGTTCCAGGAATAGGCTCATGGATGCTTGCCTTCACAATTTGTAGACGCGCCGTGCCAGGCGGTAGGCTAACTCGGCGGCCACCTCGTGTGCTTCGTCTTCGCCGAGTTGATGTTCAGCAACCAAACGCGCCAGAAACACGCAATCCACGCGCCGCGCCATCGCATGCCGCGCGGGAATCGAAAGGAACATGCGGGTATCGTCGTTGAATCCCACCGTATTGTAGAAACCAGCGGTGTCTGTGGTCCATTCGCGAAAACGCCTCATTCCTTCCGGGCTGTCATGGAACCACCACGCCGGACCAAGCTTCAGACAGGGGTAGTGGCCCGCCAGCGGCGCGAGTTCGCGAGAATATGCCGACTCGTCGAGCGTAAACAAAATGACCGTTAAGTGCGGCTCGTTTCCAAATCGATCGAGAAGTGGTTGCAACGCATGTACGTAGTCCGTAGCGGTCGGAATGTCGGCTCCGACATCGCGGCCAAACTTCCGAAACAGCTGCGCGTTGTGATTCCGGAAGCTACCCGGATGAATCTGCATGACCAGCCCATCGTCAAGACTCATGCGCGCCATTTCCGTCAACATTTGGGCGCGAAACAGTTCGTGTTCGTGAGCGCCGGAGCGCCCAGAAACCACGCGTGCGAACAGTTTTCCAGCCGCTGCGGGTTCAAGATCGGCAGTCGTCACCGTGGGATGACCGTGGTCCGAAGCCGTGCAACCCAACTTTTTGAAGTACGCCCGGCGCTGGCGCAAAGCATTTAGGTATCCGTTCCAGGTGGTTGTGTCTTCGCCCGTCAGCCTTGCCAGCATCGCCAGGTTCGCGCTAAAGCCTTCGAAATCGGGATCCACCACCGGATCGGGACGAAACGCGGGGATCACACGTCCCTTGAAGGTTGCGTTGCGGATGGCCTGATGGTATGCCAACGAGTCAACGGGCGAATCGGTCGTAGCCAGGACCTCCAGCCGGAAGCGCTCGAAGAGAGCGCGAGGCCGAAACTCCGGCGTTTTCAGTCTGGCATCGATGACGTCGTAATATTCGTCGGCAGTTTTCTCGCCG
>Ga0306921_10010088_pt1 | contig 10030 bp, 12 predicted proteins | sample sta12Cox44000080_FD_203760 | JGI IMG/M metagenome (GOLD analysis project Ga0306921, IMG submission 203760) | Lab enrichment of tropical soil microbial communities from Luquillo Experimental Forest, Puerto Rico - statoxic.12C.oxic.44.000.080 (v2)... | ecosystem: Environmental > Terrestrial >...
CTCCCGCAAGAACTCTGCTCTCCCAGAGAACCTCTTGAGCATGCCCATTAGCATGTTCACAATTCGGACAAGCTTTTCCTTGCCCGGGATAACACGTTCGGCATCGACCAGCTTTCGCACTGCAAGCACATCAAGACATGCGGCACACTCCAGCGCCGAACCGCGAGCGATTTCCAGAAATCGGGCACGATCAACGGTCGAAAATTTGCCGTTACCTTCCGCGATGTTCAGCGGGAGACGGGTCGAAGCCCTATCAAGTTGATCTTTTGCTGCGGCTTTCGCCGAAATTTCGGAAAGCAACTCTCCGACCCACCCGCAAAACGCGATCGATTCTTGATATACGTCAAGCTTTTCGTGGTCGAAGTGAGTCTTCATACTTCGATCATGAGCAGGAGCAGGAGCAAGAGCATGTGCAAGAGCAAGACCGACTACCCGGCCAGCATTTCCATCAACTCCACGCACCGATTGCTGTAGCCCCACTCATTATCATACCAGCCGACTACTTTTACGAAGCGATTGCCGCTCATCAGTGTCAGCTTGCTGTCGAAGATGCAAGAGTGCGGATTTCCAACGATGTCTTGCGAAACGAGCGGCTCATCGCTGAATTCGAGCACTCCTTTGTAGCTTTTATCTGAGGCCGCCTCTTTGAACGCAGCATTGATCGTGTCCACGGTCGCATCCTTTTCCAACACGGCGGTGAAATCGGTCACCGAACCATCCGGTGTAGGCACCCGAAAGGCGCCGCCATTTAGCTTTCCTTTGAGGTCTGGAATTACTTCCCCAATCGCCTTTGCTGCGCCAGTCGTGGACGGGATGATGTTAATTGCTGCGGAGCGCGCACGTCTCAGGTCCTTGTGCGGGAAATCGAGAATCCGCTGATCGTTCGTGTAACTGTGGATTGTGCTCATGAATCCGTGCGCGATCCCGAAGGTGTCATTCAACACTTTCGCCATCGGCGCGAGACAGTTCGTTGTGCAACTGGCGTTGGAGACGATTTTGTCCTTCTTGGGATCGAAAACGTTGTCGTTCACGCCGATGCAAATCGTAACGTCCGGATCTTTTGCCGGCGCGCTGATCAACACGCGTTTGGCTCCGGCCTTCAAGTGCAACTCGGCCTTATCCCGACTGGTGAACAAGCCGGTCGATTCAAGCACCACATCGACGTCCAGTTTTTTCCACGGGAGGTTCGCAGGATCACGATCCTTCAAAACCTTAATTTTGTGACCACGCACGATGATATTTTCGTCGTCGTACCCAATCTTTCCGTCGAACTTACCATGAACCGAATCCCATTTGAGTAGATGGGCGAGCGTGTGCGTGTCGGTGAGATCGTTCACCGCTACAACACGCTCTACCTGTTTTTGTGACATGGCGCGAAGGACGTTGCGGCCGATGCGCCCGAAACCGTTGATAGCAAAATTAGCCATAGGAAGACTTGAAGGTTGAAGAGTTAAACCGTTACGCGGAAAAACTTCAACGTCCAACGTCGAAGAGGCGACTGTAGGGCGGCCGCTTCGCCTGCCCGGCCGTGGCAACCGGAGCGGTTGCCTACAAAGGCCCGTAGCATTGTATATTTCGAAGTGAAATATGCTGTCGCGGCGTTTCTCGCCTTGGTGCCCCTGGTTTTAGCGGGACACGCGTCTGCTGCCGAATCGAAAACCATTCTGGTGTTCGGCGATAGCTTGTCAGATGGCTTCATGCTCAAACGCAGCGAAGCTTATCCAGCTTTACTTGCAAAAAAGCTGCGCGCCGCGGGCCTGAACTTTTCAGTGACCAATGCCAGCGCCTCCGGCGGGACGACTGACGGCGGGTTGGAACGCTTACCGCCGCATTTAAAGCACAGAATCGACATCTTGATTCTGGAGCTTGGGATCAACGACGCCTTTCGCGGTGTGCCGATTGATCAAATCCAAAAGAATCTTCAAGAGATCATCGACAAAGTGAAAGCGAGAAACCCAGATTCGCGCGTGGTGATTGCAGGAATTCAACTCCCGGGTTATGCGGCCGACGGTTACGTGTCCGCATTTGGCCAAATGTTTGTTGATTTGGCGGCGAAAAATCGAGCGGCGTTGGTGCACTATTTACTCGAAGGCGTGGCAGGCAATCCTTCGTTGAATTTGTTCGATGGCATTCATCCGAATGCAGCCGGCCAAAAAATCCTTGCTGAAAACGTCTGGCGCGTGCTCGAACCGGTGGCGCGCGACGTGGCGGGCACTAATCTCAGTAACGCCGGGTTTCAACCCGGTGCTCGTCGGAACCACAATAACTGAGCCGTTTCAACGGCTTATCACCGAAACGGGGGAGACGACCGCTACGCGCGCTTCAAACGTTAGATAAAGAGACAACCAAAACACGATGGACCCTGCACGACCGACTGATCCCGATCCGGCCGATCCATTTTTCCCGGAACGCGCCGACCACACTATTCTGGAAAAAATCGAAATCGCCACTGAAGGTGAAGATTGCGATGAGTGCGTGCGCAAACTGCGGCCGGTGCTGAAGAACATTCCCGGGGTGCAAGACGTAAAAGTCGATCTCCAGCACCAGCGTGTGATCGTCACGTTCGATCCGCGCAAAATGCACCCGCCCGATCTGCACGACGCAATCTTGAAGAGCGGCTATAAACCGGCGCCGATCGCAGATTAAGAAGCAGAACGCCGAACGCCCAACGCCGAACACCGAATGCAGACTCTGAGTTCGACGTTGGGCGTTGAACGTTGAGCGTTGGACGTTTCTTCCGGCCTAAACAGCCGGTTGCTGCTGCGTCAGGCAGTGAAACGTGCCGAGGCCCCAGATTAACTCGCGACAATCGATGTCGATCACGCGCCGAGCCGGAAAACATTCGCGCAGGACGGATAATGCAGCTTCGTCGTTCCGATCGGCGAATGTGGGCACAAGCACGCACGTGTTTGCGATATAAAAATTCGCGTAGCTCGCTGGCAGTCGCAGTCCTTCGCGCACGATCTTATTCGGCATCGGAAGCGTGAGGATGTCGAGTTTGCGATCACCGATTTTCATCTCGCGTAGGCGCACAAGATTTTCCTGGAGCGCCTCGTAATTCTCGTCGTCGCGATCCTCTTCAACGACAGTTATCACAGTTCGCTCGGATACAAACCGCGTGAGATCATCGATGTGACCGTCGGTGTCGTCGCCGGCAATGCCATCGCCGAGCCAGAGAATGTCGTCGACGCCGAGGTAGTCGCGCAGGCGCTGCTCGATTTCATCGCGCGAAAGGTTGGGATTCCGATTCTTGTTCAGAATGCAGGACTCACTCGTGAGTAATGCGCCGGTGCCGTTCACGTCGATCGAGCCGCCCTCGAGGATCATGTGTGGATAAAAAACCGGCAGTTTCAGGATTTCAGCCAGACGTGTCGGTACGACTTCATCCAAATCAAACGGCGGATATTTGTTCCCCCACGCATTGTAATCCCAGTCCACTACGGCGAGTCTCGGGTCGCGATCGCGCGTGAGAAAAATCGGGCCGTGGTCGCGGCACCAGGGCTCGTTCGTAGGAACCCGATAAAAGGTGATCCGTTCCATGGGCAGTCCGCGCAAAACCGAGCGCGCTTTGGCTTCATGCGCGCCGTCGCAAACGTTGATGCAGACCTGCTCGGATTCGATCAATGCTTCGACCATGGCGCGCAACGCAGGCAGAACGCGATCGAACGACTCGGGGAAACTAATCCCCTCCCGTCGCGGCCACGATAGCCATGTGGCCGTGTGCGGTTCCCATTCCGCCGGCATGCGATACCCGAGCGCGGTTGGCGTTTGTGCCGGTTTGTCCATGGAGGCCAACGTCCAACGTCCAACGCTCAACGTCTAATAATTGGGCGCGAGCGACGAACTACGAAACCGCTTTTCCCGAGGCCGGTTTGTAGATCGCGCCGACCATTGCCCCGACAATAACCATCTCAATGAGGCCGCCGATGCTTCCGTAAACAATCAGTTTTCCAGGAATGGGTTGGACGGCATAAAAGCCAAGACGCATCCCGATCGCTGCGATTTCCAGCAGAAGACCGAGCCGAATTCCTGCAATTATTCCGCCGCCTGCGAAACCGCTCGCGTAGATCATTACGAACGAAAAAACAATAAGAGCCTGTCCGATAATGATCCAGTGAAATAAACCCGTCATTTCACTTTGCGACCGCCAAAGATTTGGTGTTTCGGCATAAACGTCTTTGAGCAAAACGCCGTTAAACAGCCAACCCCAGACGAACAGGAAAATGTATGCGGCGATAAAAGCGATGATAAAGCGTTTCATAAATTGCGATTGTATTAGAGCGGATGAACTGAAACAGACGAGGAGGTTCTCTCAGGCCGGTTAGCGAGACCGCTCCTTTACATACATGATGTGCTCAGCCGCTGGTTTGTAGATGGCGCCAACGATTGCGCCTGCGACTGTGAATTGGATCACAGCGCCTGCTATCCAGCCCCAAAGGATCTTAGGAGTTAATGGTTGAACTGCGAACGAGATTAAATGTGGCCCCGCATACACTAATCCCACGAGCAGGCCCAGCACCGCGCCGGCGCCTGCCCGTCCGCCTGGCACGTAGCGAGCGCACAACAGGGTGAAAAAGAATGCCATCACCAAGTGGCCCAAAACCAGCCATCCAAGATAGCTCTTAAAGTCGGCTTCCGGTCGCAAAAGCGTCGGCACTTCCCGATGCGAGTCGTGCATTAGCGTTGCATACCAAAGGAAGCCGAACACGAAGAGGAAAATGAAAGCCGCGATGAATGCGAAGAAGAATTTTTTCCAATTCATAACTTCTTTCTCTTGAGGTTCTACTGTGCCTAGCTATTGGACGCGACTACTCATGGCAAGACCGCCGCCGAATGTCGACCTCAAACTTTCTGGACGAGGAATGACTGAATGTCTCGTTACTTTCGGGCTTCAGCCCCTGGGCTAAACCACGCAGGTACGTGTTCGATCGCTAAAATCGGCAATCGCAAATCGACAATCGAAAATTAGTTGACCCACCTGCCATCCTCAGAAATGAGGATCGGCAGTTCTTCCATCATGAACTGAGTTTTGCCGATGGCGCCAATCATATGGGTGCCGGTCGCGGCGTACCATTTTTTCGACATTTCCTCGCCGGTATGGCAACCCCAGCTCTTGACATAGGCGTGGCGCGCGAAAGCGCGCCGATTGATTTTGGCCAGATCGCTATCGTGCAGCCACGATTTACACGCGCTGTCGATGTTGTTGCTGTAATCGAACATGAAACAAGCGCGGTTCGAATGCCCGAAATATTCAAAGCCAATCACTTTTACCTGGTCGCGCGGTTGGCCAGTGTTCAGGTAATCGATGACTTCATGACCTGGGCCAAACCAAATGAGATTAATATTAAATTTGTCGCGAATTGTGCCAATCAGACTGATCAAATCCTGGTGTTCCTGTTTCGCGCGGTCTTCGTAACCCTGCCTGTAAACAAGCCACGTGATCTTCGCATCCGGCCCGAGCTGGCTGCGTATTTGTTCGGTGCGCAATCGGGCGGCGCGGACAAAGTTGGCCCACCAATGGTCGTGCGGGACAGCCTTGTATTTTTCCCATTGATACATCGACGGCCCACCAACCAGGATTATGTATTCACCCCCGACGGGCGGCGCGGCGCGCACAGCAAGCGCGACCATCGACAAACAGCACACGAGTAACAGACGTTTCATCATTTGTGGCGAAGAGGACTATTTATGCGGAGCCGGAAATTCGCAAGTGAAGCGTGAAACCTACGCGTCCTCGCGTCGTAAGCGGCAGGCAAACGGCCCCCGGGGGCGGCCCATCTCCAAATTGTGCCTACCAGTCTGGATCCAATTCTCCGCGTACGAGGTCATCCCGTGTTTGGCGTCTTCGGATCAGCGCAAACTTATCGCCGCGAACTAACGCTTCTGCCGGGAGCGGGCGCGAATTATAGTTCGACGCCATCACAAATCCGTACGCGCCTGCGCTCATGATCGCGAGCAAATCGCCTTCGTGCAGTTCAGGCATTTCCCGGTCGAGCGCAAAAAAATCTCCCGACTCACACACCGGCCCGACAATGTCGATCTTGCCAATCGTCCTCTTACTTTCACTCTTCATCTGTTCGACCGGGACGATTTCGTGGTAGCTCTGGTATAGCGCCGGTCGGATGAGATCGTTCATGCCGGCGTCTACAATGGCGAATTTTTTACTACCCGTTTGCTTTAGGTAACGAACTCGCGTGACCAAAACACCGGCGTTGCCGACAAGAAAACGGCCAGGCTCGGCCAGGATACGAATACCCAAGTCGCGCAACGGCGGCACAATTGCGTCAGCGTAATCGCGCACACTGAACGCGGAGCCTTCGCCGCCCTGATCGTGCCACCATTTGCCTGATCCGCTCTCGAGTGCGCCGTGGTAAATGATTCCCATCCCGCCTCCGATGCTGAAAAACTTGATTCCGTATTTCGATTTCAAGTCGCGCACCAGTGCCGCCACTTTTTCGATTGCGCTCGCGAACGGCTTGCCCTGCGTGATTTGAGAACCGATGTGCATCTGCACGCCGACAATCTCGATATTGCTCAATCTGGCCGCCCGTTCATAAACCGCAGTGACTTGGTCCAGTGCGATGCCGAACTTGTTCTCTTGGGAACCGGTCGAGATGTAATGATGCGTGTGCGGGTCGATATCGGGGTTGACGCGCAATGCGATTGGGGCGCGCATCTTCTTGCTGCGGGCGATGCGCTCGATCAAATCTAGTTCAGCTTCACTCTCGACGTTGAAGCTGTGAACACGTCGCTCCAGTGCGTACTCAATTTCGTCACCGGATTTGCCCACGCCCGCGAATGTGCACTTGGCCGGATCGCCGCCTGCAGCGAGCACACGAAACAACTCGCCACCAGAAACGATGTCGAAGCCGGCGCCCGCCCGGACTAGCAGGCTCAGGATAGCGCGATTCGAGTTCGCTTTTACGGCATAACAAATCAAGTGATCGATCGGCGCGAGCGCGGCGTCGAGTCGAGTGTAGTGATCGAGAATTGTCCTCTCGCTATAGACGTAGGTCGGTGTACCGAATCGTTCGGCGACATTCGCAAGATCGACGTCTTCACAGTGGAGATGCTGATCGCGGTACTGAAAAAGATGCATTTTGTAGCGGCGGCTATGTCAAACGCCCAACCGTAAAAGCTCAGGCGCTTGGCACAAGCGCCTCTACAACGTCGGCGTACGCTACCGAACTATTCGCAATCCTATATTCAGGATCCCGATTAGCACGACGCCTACCGCAAAGCTGGTCAAAACGAGCTTTTTTCCGTGCTTCAACATTTCTCCGACCACTGCGTGTGTGGCCAAATAGATAAACCCGCCGCCAACGTGCGCCATAATTAACCCGAGCCATAGGATGGAGATGTTCGTCAGGAAGAAATAACCGACCACACCGCCGAGGAGCGTTGTGGCTTCGACGGCTGCCACCCATCCAACTGCGGCTACCCGTCGCAGTCCTGCGCCGATCAAAAGACTGCCGAGCGCGAGACCTTCGGGAACCTTGTGTATGCATAGAGCAGAAAACAGCGACCACTTTGTGGCACCGGTCGCAGGTGCTTCGCCTTGGATTCCCAATGCCAAACCGTCGGTCGTGCTGTGAATTGCCAAAGCGACGATCAGCACTGTAGCGATTTCACTGAAATGTCGTGTGGCATCAGCGTCGAAATGACTGGCCGCGCAAGCAGGGCAAACATGGTGAACATGTTTGCTGATGAAAAAGAAAAGCGCGTAGCCGGTAATTAGCGCCAGCAACACCGCCCACCATGGGCACGCGCCAAAGCTCTCGGGTAAAATCGCAAACATTGTTACACCAAGAAGCGTTCCGGCCGCGAAACTGATGAGCGCGCAGAGCGGTTTATGCTCGAGGCGCAGTGACGCGCTAATCGATCCGCCGACGACAGCGAAGATGTAAGCGACACTGACCTGCCAGAGCGTGTTGGCCATTTAGGAGCCTGTTGAAATACTCACCTGCGCCGCGCGAGAGCGATTTGGGCTGGCTGGCAAGACTCCTCGCGCCTTGGGGAGACGAAAAATCGGCAGCAACGCGGCATTGCTGAGTATCTCGAAAGGCTCCTAAGCGCTCGCGACCGACGCGTGGTCTTCGCGGCAATGGTGCGTCTCGATTGTCACATGGACCAGTTCATCGTGTCTGCGCAGCAACGCTCGATACCAATCGGAGCTCTTCGGCTCGTGCGCGACGATCGAAACCATCGCGGCAAATTTTCCGATGCCGACCTGCCACACATGCAGATCGGTTACGACCGAATCACCATCGCCCTCCACCGCACGACGAATTTCGTCAGGCAAATCTGATGATGCCGGCGTACGATCGAGCAGGATCCCGCTCGTGTCGCGTAGCAACGTGTAAGCCCATGAGAAAACCACGCCGCTGCCGACAATTCCCACGACCGGATCAAGCCACGCCCAGCCAAAAAATTTGCCGCCCGTTAGGGCAGTGATTGCGAGGAGTGAAGTGAACGCATCGGCCAGCACATGCATATAGGCTGCGCGCAGATTTAAATCGTGATCATGTGCGCTTCCGCCCTCGTGTTCTTGGTGTCGATCCGCCAGTAGGATTGCGCAGCACAGATTCACCAGTAACCCGAGGCAAGCAATTGCGATCGCCTCGTTGAAGTGAATTTCCAGTGGGACAAAAAGCCGGTGCACTGATTCGCCAGCCATTAAAAGCGCCACAATAGCGAGCACGACCGCACTGGTGAACCCGCCTAGCACCGCGATTTTTCCGGTGCCGAAACTGAAACGCGCATTGCCAGCTTGTGTTCGGGCGAAATAATACGCCACGGCCGTTATCAGGAACGCCAGGACATGCGTGCTCATGTGCCAGCCATCGGCCAGTAGAGCCATCGAGTGCGACATCAAACCGGCGACGATCTCGACAACCATCATCGCGGCAGTGATACCGATCACAATCCGAGTGCGCCGTTCCGCATGCGAAAAATCCGGAACGAAATCGTGTCTCTTTCGGAAACGGGAATGATCGGTCCGATGCATCTCGATTTAGAATAACGCGATCACATAAAAACGGCCAATGCGTTCTGTAATTCAAAAGGGGAAGCGCCAGTGTTTGCAGGGCGTTTGACTCGCTCGCTCCCGCTGTCTCGCTCTGACGAGCTGCCCCTCTATGTCGCTCGCGTCCCCGCGGCTCCATTGTGTCAAACGCCTGTCCGCACCGTTCGAACGTTGCAGGTTCGTCGATTTGTTAGGCGAAATCTGAAGACGCCGCACAAACGAGCTACTCGGAAGTCTTGCCGGTTTTCTCGACTTGGGTCTGGAAGACGACATGACGTTTGCCGGGTCCGAAACTTTTCGACGCTGCTTGTGCCCGGACCTTTTCCGCCCATTTGGTGTTCTCGTAGTATCGGTCCTGATCTGACGGGACCAGGTTCCAACGGAGATGTCCGAAATGACGCCAGCACTCGAGAATCATCCCGCGATCAAACGGTTGTCCTTTCGCCGTGACGACGAGGCAATTGTTCTCGCGCCATGTTTCCCGGTACGCGTCACCCCAGTGAAGTTCAAGCGTCTTCAGCTTCAGCGTGTCCAGTGCAAGCAGCAGGTCCTCCGTCCATTGATAACAGTATCCGCGTTTCCGCCAGCCGTGATAGACGAGGAAATTGTTAAAGATCGGCGTACCAAACATTCGATACTCCTGCCTTAACCGCGCCACCGTGGCATAGGCGCATTCTGCCAGGAGTTTCGCTTCGTTTGGATCCACTCTGCGCGAAAGCCCGGCGAGGTGGTTTGCCAATTCTTCGGCCTTGGCAAACTCCTTGGCTGGCACCTCGAGATGCTGCTGTTGCTGTTCAGCGGTCGCGGCCCCGCTCGAAACGGCAAACGCGGCAATTATGCCGGCGACAAATCTCGTATGCATTTACAAAATCCTTCGAGAAAGAGCATCGGTCGCGGGTATGCGGCGCAAATTGCCACGCAATTTTTGCAAAGCAAAACCCAACAAATGCACAGTCGTGCTGTAGCGGCGGCAATAGCGTTCAACCGCACCAGGAGTGATTCGAT
>Ga0306921_10010089_pt1 | contig 10030 bp, 6 predicted proteins | sample sta12Cox44000080_FD_203760 | JGI IMG/M metagenome (GOLD analysis project Ga0306921, IMG submission 203760) | Lab enrichment of tropical soil microbial communities from Luquillo Experimental Forest, Puerto Rico - statoxic.12C.oxic.44.000.080 (v2)... | ecosystem: Environmental > Terrestrial > Soil...
CGATGACGTCGAGATGAACCGGCGGGTTCTGACGGCCCAGCTCGGTGCCCTCGGCATCGCCGCTGCCACGGCCATCGACGGCTTCGAGGCCATAGCGGAGCTGGAACGGGCCTGGCATCAGGGGCGGCCGTTCGATCTTGTCATCGTCGATCAGAGGATGCCCGCGCTGTCGGGCGACGCGCTGGTACGCCGGATCCGCGACATGCCCGAGATCGCAGAAACCAAGCTGTTGCTTGCTTCCTCGGGCGCCACAGATACGCTTCCTGAAGAGGCGCCGGCCCCGGTCGATGCGGTGCTGATCAAGCCGATCCGGGAACAATCGCTGCTGGATGCCTTCCTGCGGTTGTTCGGCTCCTCGGCTGCGCCGCCGGCGGGAACCACAGGTGGCCTAGGGATTGCTCCGGCCGCGATGCGGTCGCTGCACGTCCTCGTCGCCGAGGACAACAAGATCAATCAACAACTGACCGCGATGATCCTGCGCTCGGTCGGGCACGAGGTGGACACCGTCGAGAACGGCGAGCAGGCGGTCAATGCGGTGCGCAACAGCGTTTATGACGTCGTGCTGATGGATGTGCAAATGCCCGTTCTCGACGGTATCCAAGCAACTGTGCGTATCCGCTCCCTCCCGCCCCCGGCCAACAGCGTCACGATCATTGCGGTCACGGCACATGCGATGACCGGTGCCCGAGAGCAATATCTGACGATGGGGGTGGACGATTACGTGGCAAAGCCGATCGATGCGCTGACCTTGCTCGGCAAGCTTGCCGGCATTTCCGAGCGACCTGGTGTCGACACGGGCACGGACGGTCCCGCGCTCGATCGCCTGCAGCTGGAGTCGCTTGCCGCGCATCTGCCGGCGGATAGCGTGCGTCAGCTTCTCGCCGCGTTCTCCGACCAGATCGGCACCCAGATTCTGTCGATAGAGGCCCTCTGCGGTGCCGGCGATCTCGCGACGCTCGCACGGGAAGCGCACAGCCTCGCCGGATGTTCCGGCAATTTCGGGGCACTCAAACTGAGCCGTCTCGCGCGCGAGATCGAAACCGCGTGCGAGAACGCAGATGCTGAAGGCTCCGCGCGGCTGGTATCTCGCTTGAGTGCAGCGGCGGCGGAGGCATCGGCCGGACTGCGCGACTGGCTATCGATCGAAGGTTGTCCCGGTGTGCTGCCGACGCGGCACCGCCGCTCGCGGCGAGCCCAGGGCAAGCCAGTATCGCGAGTTTGAATTTGGTCCCGCAAACTGCGGTCGGGATGACCGACGGGCGTGCTGGTGTGCCACAGACCGTCTTGGGAGACTATGTGCTGCCCTCCGTCGATGTGCGACGCTAGCGTCTAGGGTGGCGCTGCATGCCGGGTAAGTTGGCGGCAGGAAGTTCCGATCGGCGAAGCTCCCCACCGGTGTTAGGCGCTTCAGGGATGTTCCGACCTCAACCTCACGGGGTCGTTGGATGACTCAAATATAAAGCAACGCCAGTATGTATCGTCATGGTCTTTTAGCGATATGTTGTTAAGGTATGTAACGGGTCATCCGGGCCGCGCCAGAGAATCGACATAATTGGGGAATCAGCGAGGCATCCTTACGACCGATTGATTATGGACCTGGGCGCAATGACCTAAAAATAACACGGGTTATTCTGTGGTGGGGGCGCCGGGCAATCGGAAGATCAAACTATTCTCGGGTGTAGGAAGGCGGGGCCGCGCTTCTATGAGAGCGCGGTCCGGCGCCTCGGTGGCCGCCTTAAAGCGCCCGACGGCGGTCGACCCGGCTGGGTAAGTTTCCGGTGTGCATCGCCGCGAACCTCAACTGACGAGACCTGGACTCGCACGAGACGGCCGTACGTGCTCGCCGAGTGTGCCGCGCACCAGCGCCAGAGAGGCTCCCTCCCTGCAATGTCGCGTGGCGCTACTTTTCGGGACTGACAGGCACGTGTGTACGGCGGCATCCCGCGGCGGCGGATTGGTTGCTCCTCGCAGAACGCGCGGAGGCGCCAGTCGAGAGGCTCGGCGCCCTGCTCGCGGGCGGCGAATAGCGGGCCGCGCAGCCTAACTCCTGCGGCAAACGCGGCATTTGATCAAAATTCTGTGGCACGACGGCATTGGCATGTCGCTCTACGCCAAGAGCTCCACTTGCGCCCAACGGATGTCGTCTTTCGACAGATTTGCTGCACTTAACCAATGGTGAGAAGGTTCAGGCTGCGCACTCGCGATGTCACCGGCGTCAGCAGAAAAATCTAGAGCGGCGCCGGCGATCCCCAATGCCAATACCGAGGTAGTGCCGAAGACTAGTCTTCTGATCATAGTCTTCCCCGTACTGTGTAAGTTAGCGAACCCACTGAGTTAGTAGTTCCGAACACTTTTGCCAGGAGAGTCGTTCCTCCGGGACTGTGACAAATTTAGGGCGGCATTACAAAGTTTCCGCCCTCGAAAAAGCCGATGCCGACCCCGGTCTGGCGCACCTACCTGCCTTCAGCGCGAGAGCCTGGCCGGCGTTACTGGGCTGCGCCGCCGCCGTATTGGGGTTGGGGTTATTGGTGGGGCGCCGGCTAGAGACCGTACTGGCCGTACCGGGCTGCTAGCCCTGGCGCTCCCCCTGGCGAGGATGCGATCGGCCGCCAGGTCGAGCACGGCCGCGAGTGCCGTCCGCGGATCGACACCATGCCAGCACGAACGCCTTTACGAGCGTCTCACCGTCCCTCCCGATACCATGAGCGCTCTACCACCGCCCATAGACGGCAGATCTTCGGGTGTGAACTAGATCACACTCGGCCGCCTTTGGCAGGGTATAAGGCCCGGCGTGACAGCGGATGCGGCGAGTGTCGGCCGCGTTCGAGGTGACGTCACCCGCAGGCGGGACAGGCAGCGATGGACATAACACGCTGGCTCGAAGGTCTGGGCCTCGAGCAATACGAGCATGCGTTTCGCGAGAGCGATGTTGACGCCGCAGTCCTGCCGGAGCTGACGGGTGAGGATTTGACCGCTCTCGGGGTGACCTCCATCGGGCACCGCCGGAAGCTGCTCGCCGCGATCGCCGCCTTGCGACCCACAAACCAGCCGGCGTCGGATGTGTCCGTACCCGCTTCGGTGAGTGTCCCTTCGTCGTGCACAACCTTTGCTAGAGCTGAACGCCGCCAGCTCACCGTGATGTTCTGCGATCTGGTCGGCTCGACGGCACTGGCTTCGCGCCTCGATCCAGAGGATTTGCGCGACGTCATCGGCGCTTACCATCGTGCCGTCGCCGGCGCGGTCACGACCTTCGAGGGCTTCGTCGCGAAGTACATGGGCGACGGTGTCCTGGTCTATTTCGGGTACCCGCAAGCGCATGAGGACGATGCCGAGCATGCGGTTCGGGCGGGACTTGGCGCCATCCAGGCTGTCGGTTGCCTCAACGTCAAATCCAGCAAGCTCCAAGCGCGTGTTGGGATTGCCACCGGGTTGGTGGTCGTCGGCGATTTGATTGGCGAGGGCTCGGCGCAGGAACAGTCGGTCGTCGGCGAAACCCCCAACCTCGCCGCCCGTCTGCAAGCTTTGGCCGAGCCTGATGCCGTCGTCATAGCCGCGAGCACGCGTCGGCTGGTCGGCGATCTCTTCGAGTACCGCGACCTCGGCGCCGTCGAAGTGAAGGGCATTGCCGGCCCGCTACCGGCCTGGCAGGTACTGCGTCCGAGCGCCGTCGCCAGCCGCTTTGAGGCATTGCGCGGCTCGGCCTTGAGCCGGCTGGTTGGCCGCGACGAGGAGATCGACGTACTGATAGAACGCTGGGCGCGCGCCAAGGCAGGGAAGGGCCAGGTTGTACTGGTCTCGGGCGAACCCGGCATCGGCAAATCGCGCATCGCGGCAGCACTAGAAGAGTGCTTTCCAGACGAACCGCATTTCCGCCAGCGGTATTTCTGCTCGCCCTATCGTCAGGACAGTCCACTCTACCCGTTAATCGACCAAATGGCACGAGCAGCCCGGTTTGCCGCCGCCGATCCGCCCGCTTCCAAGCTGGAGAAGCTCGAGGCGCTGCTGGCTCGCAGCTCGCCTCCCGATGAGGATATGGCCCTCATCGCCGATCTGCTGTCGATGCCAGGCTCGGAGCGGTACCCATTGCCGAACCTCAGCCCACAGCGCAAAAAGGAACGGACACTGGAGGCGCTGATCGGCCGGCTAAAGAGCCTGGCTCGGCGGCGGCCGGTGCTGATAATATTCGAGGACGCGCATTGGATCGATCCGACCTCGCGCGAACTGCTCGATCTCACTGTCGAGCGGGTCCGCAATCTGCCAGTGCTGATGCTCGTTACGTTTCGCCCCGAGTTCCAGCCGCCCTGGACCGACGAGCCGCATGTGACAATGCTGGTCCTCAATCGTCTGGATCAGCCCAGCCGAGCCGCTCTTGTAAGGGAGATCGTCGGCGGCAAGGCATTGCCTGATAACGTAGTCGCCCAAATCCTCGAGCGGACCGACGGCGTGCCGTTGTTCATCGAGGAACTAACCAAAAGCGTGGTGGAGAGCGGGCTATTGCGTGAGGAAGAAGGGGGCTACGTGCTCGACGGGCCTTTGCCGGCGCTCGCGATCCCTACGAGCCTGCACGCCTCGCTGATGGCTCGGCTCGACCACTTGGCGCCGGTGCGGCGCGTGGCGCAGATCGGGGCGGCATTCGGGCGCTGGTTCCGCTATACGTCGATACGCGCGGTTTGTGGTCTGCCCGAGGACGAGCTGCAAGCCTCGCTCGCCCGGCTCGTCGCTTCTGAGCTGGTATTTCAGAACGGTATGCCGCCCGATGCGATCTATACTTTCAAACACGCACTCGTGCAGGACGCGGCCTATACCAGCCTGTTGCGCACGACCCGCCAAGAATTGCACCAGCGGATCGCCGAAGCGCTCGAAAGCCTTTCCCCCGAGCTGATCGACAGCCAGCCGGAGCTTTTCGTGCGCCATTACATCGAAGCTGGGTTCGTTGAGAAATCCGTCTTTTATTTGAGCAAGGCCGGTCATAAGTCCGTCGCCCGCGCGGCGATCGTGGAAGCGGCCGCGCACTTTCAAAAAGGGTTGGACCAGCTGGCGCTGTTGCCCAACCGCCCTGAAAGACAGCGCCAGGAGCTCGAATTTTGTAGTGCCCTGAGCGCGGCGCTGCGAGCCGCCAAAGGCCAGGGGGCGCCGGAAACGGGCCACGCTTATGCGCGCGCGCGAGTGCTTTGGGAAGGTCTGGGGTCTCCCTCAGAGTTCCTTCAGATCCCTTATGGGCAGTCTCGCTATCACGCACACCGCGGCGAATTGGAATTGGCGCGGCGTCTGGATGAGGATTTGCTGCGTTTGAGCCGTCAACGGAACGACACCGCCGGCCTCATCCTAGGTCACCTGTCTTCCGGAGTAAACCTGATGTTTGCCGGCATGTTTGCTGCGTCGCGATCGCATCTGGAAAAGGCGCTTGCGCTATATGATCCGATCTCGCACCGCTCGCTTGTCCAACAAGCCGGAGTTCATCCCCACGTATTTTCACAGGCGTATCTGGGGAATGCCCTGTTCTGTCTCGGCTTTCCAGACCAGGCGCTGGCACGGAGCGCCGCAAACATCCCTGAGGCGAGGAAGCTGGCTCATCCGCCGTCTTTGGCTGGCGGCTTGGCGATCGGGGCGAGACTGCTGTCACTCGTAGGAGATGACACAGCGTTGGAAGAGTGGGTAAGCGAATTGTTTGCGATGGCGACCGAGCATGGGTTCCCTCACTGGCGTACGCAGGCAGAGATCTATCGCGGCTGGGTCAAGGTCAAAAATGGCGATATGCCTGGGGGAATGTCTCTATTGCGAAGCGGTTCCACGGCTTATCACACCAGCGGGGTGGAGCTGTTCGTGCCCCATTATACCGAGCTCCTCGCTAGCGCATGCGAGATCGCAGGGCAGATGGAAGAGGCGTTGACCCTGGCGGACCGTGCCTTACAGATCGTTGAAAGGACGGGGGAACGCTGGCTAGAAGCGGAGCTCTGCCGGCACAAGGGCCAGATGCTCGTTCGTCAGGGGCATCCCGAAGCCGCCCAGCAGCACTATCATAAAGCGCTGCACATCGCTGAGGAGCAGGACGCCAAGCTCTGGGAATTGCGCGCCGCTGTGAGCCTCGCCCGGCTCCGCCGCGACCAGGGTCGTCGAGCCGAAGCGCGCGACCTTCTTGCGCCAGTCTATGGCTGGTTCACCGAAGGCTTTGACACGCCCGACCTGAAAGAGGCAAAGGCGCTGCTTGACGAGCTGAGGTGAGCCCCTCCGCACTGGTCCTGCCCGCCACTTGATCGAGACCATCGCCCGCCCCTTCTGTCCGCATCCGCGGCACCGGAGCCGCTCTTCACACAGTTCCATGCCGCCCTGTCGATGGCACGAGGGTGGTCAGAGGGATCGAGTAGTGCCGGCTACAGCGGAGAAACAGAGGTCGGCTCAGGGTGGAGGCCGTGACGCCCGTCACCGACGAAACGGGAGGCACAGCGACCGCCTCAGCCGCTGTCAGCTCGGATCGGTCGCGGTCGTCAACCAGCCGGGGCTATGGCAATGTGTCGTCCACATCCACAAGAAAGACAGTCTGCTTAGAAGTGATCATGCTCACGCTCTATCCAGATGACGGGTGTCGTTTCACAGCCGGATAGCCGGCTCGGCGAGGTTGTGCTCCTATCCAAGGATGCAGAGGCCGGCGGTGCCCAGTAGAAGAGATTGAGCCGGCCGAAAGGGTTCAACCGCAAGAGCGGGCAATGGCCCAGAAACTATCGGCATCGAGGCTCGCTCCGCCGACGAGTGCGCCGTCGACCTCGGCGAGATCGAGGATGGCGGCGTTCTGCGAATTGACCGAGCCGCCGCAGAGGATCCGCGCGCCCCCCGGCATAAACGCGCGAACGGTGGCGTGCATTGTTGCGATGTCTTCCAACGTCGCTGTTAGGCCAGTGCCGATTGACATGGCTACAACCCATGTCGGCCAGCATCTCTGGGCTGATTATCGCCGGTATAGGCACCCTTTGGCGCGGCATGGCAATCCTGACCGCCGAGGGCGATGCCGCTGCCCGTGAGCGCGCTCCCGACCGTCGTCAACAATCGTCGCGTATGAGCCAGTTTGGTCTGATTGCGTTCAGGTGCGCCGTGGCCACCCGATCCGCCTGGCCGCCCGACAAGAAGACGATGCCGGGCACTGCCGCGGGAACGTGGCGGCGCAAGCAGCGCAGTGTCGCGGCCGCGACCTCCACCACGGAGGCCTGGCTCGCGCACTCCTTACCCGATATCACCATGTTCGGTTTGAGCAGCATGCATTCCAGCGCAACCCGCTGCTCGAAAAGGGCGTCAAACACAGTGTGCAGTACCACACCGGTAACCTCTTCGCAGCACTCGATCGAATGGGAACCGTCCATCAACGCTTCCGGCTCGACGATCGGAACCAAATCCTGTTCTTGACAAAGTGCAGCATACCGCGCCAGCGCGTGCGCATTCGCGCTTATGCAGGGACGGCTCGGCAGCGCGTCACTGATGTGGATCACCGCCCGCCACTTCGCGAAGCGGGCGCCCATACCGCGGTAGGCCGAAAGGCGCTCCCGGAGCCCGTCGAGGCAGGGCTGGTTTCGAGCGCCGTTCGTACATTTACTGACCCCGGATGCCCGGTATGCGGTTATCTGAGACACGCAGACGGATGGCGTGGTCACTAGGTGCGGTGATTTTCGTCACCGATCTTCGAGGTCGGTGGTGCGCGCTGGCCGTATGCAGCAACAATCCTTCTCGCTTTGGGCTGGCTCAGCTTCTCAAGATGAAGTCTTGCGCGAGTAGTCCTGATGGAACGATACTGCAGCGCAATCCAGGCAGGGCAAAAGCAATGGAGGATCGATCATGTTGAAGAAGAGCGTCGTGATTACTGGTGCAATCCTGCTGCTCTGCACATCCGGGGCGATGGCGCAAATGCGTTCCGGTGCGCGGGCCGTTCTCCAAGCATGCAAGCCCGACATCGCGCAGTTCTGTAGTCAAGTTCCGCCAGGTCAAGGCCGGATCAAAGCCTGCATGAAAGAACATCTCCGTGAGCTTTCAGAGCCGTGCAAGGAAGGGCTCTTCCAGGCCTGGCTGAGGCAGTGAGGAGCTGATTCTCGGGGCGGTGCACTTCCGACGCGCAGGCTCGCGTTCGCTGCCCGCTGAAATCATAGTCCAAGCGCATCCTGTCGACAGCCGGGGCGGGCGGACCCACCCGCTGTGCGGTGACGCCGTCAAACTCATTCGCGCGCGTCGAATCGGCTCTCGTAGGCCCCGTAATGCACAATCCGCGGATTGTCGATCTCCTTGAGGGCTATCGTGGCCTAAACAGACGACCTGATCCCCGACAAATCCACCATTTGGAGTGACCGGCTAGTGCATTCCGCCGGCGGTTAGCATTCGTGGCGCGGGTTCTCTGGCGCTGCCGTGGCCAGTATGTTATCGGAACACGCGGGACACACGGAACACGCTTACACGCGTGCGAATGCAGAGGGCATCAAAAAGGCTAAAAGCGAACAGCGTCGGCATCAAAACACGGCGCAAATCATGAGTGGTCATACTTAAATATATCCGTATGTCCCGCGTTCGCGCGCTGACTAATCCAGCGGTGAAACCGGTTCAATGCCACAAAAAAAATTTGAAGGCCAGCCTATATCGGCTAGTGCGTTAGCACAGGGAAATTGACTACCCAGAGCCGAGATACATCAATCGCCAGCGCAAGTTTGCAGTATATATCATTCAGACCCGGGGTCAAGCGGATATTGCGAAAAAGTCATTCAAAAGCGGTCACTCACCACCATTCGCCCCAGGGAAACTCTGTAAAAGCGGGTCTTTTGAATTTCGAATGGATGATGTAGCGCTCGGCGCGAGGCTTGGCGCGACCGCGTGGTCTTGAATCGCAGCCCATCGGTCCGCCGGTGGCGATTGTAGCCGGGGACGCTTGGCCCGTTGTAAAGCCCGGCCTTCCGGCCACGGCCTTCGGCGGCAAGGGCTTGACAAGGGCCAGCGCCCCGGCACCCGTTCCACCGTGCGTTCGACGGCGAGGAGGGGCCCTCCCGAAGATCATAGCTGACGCGCGAGTCGTTTACCCTTCGATTTTTTCCGACTCGCGCGCGAGGCGGTATGGTTTGCTGCCGCCGCCGCTCATGCCGCAGGCTCCTCCCGCAGCATGGCGACCGACTCCACGGGCAGCGACGGCGGCGCGGCGTCGAGCATCGGCCCAGCGCTGATTGGCAGCCGCGGGTGCCGGATCGGCAGTATCAGCCAGGCGCGGATATTTACGCGGGCGGCCTCGGCGTCTCGGCGGTGGCGATCCTTGGGCGGGCGGTGGATCGGCGGGCTCAGATGGCGGTGACTGCCGGCTGGCCGGATGTCGGCCGGGCGTGAAGGTGCACTGTTCCTCGAGCAGCCGCTCGAGATAATCGTACCAGCTCTGAATAAGAACCAGCCGGCGCCGTCCGACCAAAACCGATTTAATGTCGCCCGAATTTAGAAACTCGTAGCCTCTGCTATGCCCAACATGCGCGATTTCGCAAAATTCCTCAAATGGTACGACTTTGAAGCGATCTTCTACAGCAATATTCGTCTTGCGGCTCTCCACTAAGCGGCCTCTCGATGAAAATAGCTATCATCGCATCACCATTCCAGGGCATCACCACGCGTCCGCGGATAGGGCCGCGCACAGATATCGTTCTAGCACGCAACATATTAATTGTCGAGAAGATATCGCGGAATATTTTGCGAAAAGCGCATATACCCCATCGCTGGGATGGACCCTAGCTAAATCGCGGGTCTGCCCGCAATATGATGGCCGCCGTGATATCGCTGGGCGCGGTGACCCGCTATAAAGGCGCGGAATAGGTACGCGAATTCAGGCGGACACCGAGCGCGAACGATCCCCGCCAGCGGGACAAAAGCGCGATAAAAAGATTATAATCCTCTGAGACAGGCCGCGGCTGGCAAGCCACACCGGAGCGTTTCGTCGATCCGGAAACCGGACGCCTCGTGACGGTTTTTCTCAATCCGGCCACCGGCGAGCGGCGCTACGTCGCCGGGGACGAGAGGCGCCCCGGCA
>Ga0306921_10010090_pt1 | contig 10030 bp, 12 predicted proteins | sample sta12Cox44000080_FD_203760 | JGI IMG/M metagenome (GOLD analysis project Ga0306921, IMG submission 203760) | Lab enrichment of tropical soil microbial communities from Luquillo Experimental Forest, Puerto Rico - statoxic.12C.oxic.44.000.080 (v2)... | ecosystem: Environmental > Terrestrial >...
GACGAGGGGTTGTTGCAGGTAGGAGGAGGTCATTTCTAGTGTCGTCAATCCTCTCTCTACTGCGCCGTGCTCGGTGCTTGTCGCGTCGGCGCTCGGATCATTTTGCGTTTTTAGCGTGACAGGCCGTTCGCACCGGACATGTGAGCCAGCTCACACATCGCGAACGTTTTCGTCTAACATTTTAGCGATTTTTCGCCACCCTCCCTACCCGGTCCGGTTTTCCCCCGTACCGGCCGACCACGGTAACTCGCTCATCAGCCGCGCCAACGCCTGGCCACGCTCACGCTCGCGCGCAACTTCGCGGTCGGGCTTACCGTTGAGCAGCGCCTTGCCTGCGATGATCAAGATGATGCGCCGGTCTTTGTCACCCACAGCGTCTTCGAGTCGGTTTACCTCTCCAACCGCATCGTCGTGATGAGCAGCCGGCCCGGTCATATCACCGGCGAAGTCGAGGTCGACGCCGCCTACCCGCGCGGTGACGCGTTCCGTACCTCGCTTGGCTACAACGAATTCTGCCGGCAGACCTCGGCGGAGCTCGCACGCGCGATGGCAGAGATCGAGGAAGGGTGATGGCCTCGGCGCCGCCGCACGCACGCACCGCACCGGCCCCGATGCCGCCGTTGCTGCGCGTCATTGTTCCGATCATCGTTGGTGTTGTCTTTGTCACCGGCTGGGAAGGGCTCGTGCGCTGGCTCTCGGTGCCCCGCTTTGTGCTGCCGGCGCCGTCGATGATCGTGACGGCCCTGATCGACGATTTCTTCCCGTTGATCGGGTCAGCGTGGGTCACGCTGAAGGTGACGCTGTCTGCTTTCTTCGTCGCCCTTGTCCTCGGGGTTGTTACGGCGATCTTCTTCGCCCGGTCGCGGATATTCGAAATCAGCCTTTTCCCTTACGCGGTCGTGTTGCAGGTGACGCCAATCTGTCGATCGCCCCGCTGGTGCTAATCTGGGTCGGGCTTGACCACCTCGAACGCGCGTTGCTGATCTTGGCGACGATCGTCGCGTTCTTTCCGATCCTCTCCAACACGACGCTCGGCCTGAAGAGCGTCGACCACAATCTGCAGAGCCTCTTCGAACTTTATGGCGCCACCCGTTGGCAGCGCCTCAAGGAGCTGCAGTTTCGCAGCGCGCTTCCTTACCTGCTCGGGGGAATGCGGATTTCCGGCGGGCTCGCCCTGATCGGCGCGGTCGTCGCCGAGTTTGTCGCCGGCTCCGGGACCGGAACGGGTCTTGCCTGGCGCATCGTCGAGGCCGGGAACCGGCTCAACATCCCGCGCATGTTCGCGGCACTTCTGCTGATGTCACTGCTCGGCATCGTGATCTTTTTCGCCCTGTCGGCGCTCGAATACGCGCTGCTGCACAAGTGGCACGAGAGCGCTGTCGGCCGCGAGACCTGAAAGGCGTGTGGTTGATCGCATGATCGAAGCCTTCGGACCACTCCCTCGCCCCGCTTGCGGCGAGAGGGGCCCATTTCCGGTTTCCGGAAGCGCGGACATTTGGGAGCCAGCCTCTGCCCCTCACCCGGAAGCCGCGCGCAACGGCGCGGGTTCCGACCTCTCCCCGCAGGGGGGCGAGGTAACTGGACGCGCGGTCAACTCTTTCACAACCCCTGAGATGACGGCATTGATATTCCCCGCAGAGCCGGCCTATGTGTTGCGCAATGCAACGGGGGCGCGGGCGCTGCTGGCGCAGCCGCAGTCTTATCCGGGAGATGGCGAGACCGTGCGGCTCGACCTTGCCGTCGAACGCGGCCGGATCGTGAGGATTACGCCAGCCGGCGCCGGCGAGGAACGCCCGCCTGTCGATCTCGACGGTGGCATGGTATGGCCATGCTTTACCGACATCCACACCCATCTCGACAAGGGGCATATCTGGCCGCGCAGCCCCAACCCCAACGGACGGCACGCGTCTGCGCTGACCGCAGTCGCCGCCGATCGGACCGCGCATTGGTCGACAGCAGACGTCGCCGCACGCATGCGCTTTGGGGTCCGCTGCGCCTATGCGCACGGCACTCGTGCGGTGCGCACGTATATCGACAGCACTAGTGAGCAGGGCGAGATTTCCTGGCCTGTGCTGGCGGCAATGCGCGAGGAATGGGAAGGGCGCGTTGCGCTGCAGGGCGTTTCGCTGATCGCGATCGCGGCGTTCCGCGACGAAGATGGCGGCATGCGCCTCGCCGACCTCGTGGCGCGGCATGGCGGCATCCTTGGGGCGGCGACGACGATCGAACCAGACCTTGACGTCCTTCTCGACCGTGTGTTCGCTCTGGCGCAAGGCGCGACCTCGATATCGATTTTCACGTCGACGAGACCAACGATCCGCAATCTCGTTCGCTTGCCCATATCGCGCTAGTCGCGATCAAACGGCGGTTTAGCGGGCAGGTCGTCGTCGGCCATTGCTGCAGCCTGGCGCTGCAGCCGGCCACGGAAGCGGACCGGACGATGGATCTGGTCGCCGAGGCGGGTCTGGCCGTCGTCAGTCTGCCGATGTGCAACCTCTATCTGATGGATCGCGCCGGCGACCGCACGCCGCGCTGGCGCGGCGTGACCTTGCTCCACGAGCTCGCTGCGCGCGGCCGGACCATGGCAGCGAGCGACAACTGCCGCGACCCGTTCTACGCCTATGGCGATCACGACGCGCTCGAGGTGTTCACACAGGCGGTGCGGATCGCCCATCTCGATCATCCGGTCGGCGAATGGGCGCGTCTGGTGACTGTGACGCCGGCAGCGGTGATGGGCATCGAGTCCCAGATCGCCGAGGGAAGCCCGGTCGATCTCGTACTGTTCCGCGCGCGCAATTACAGCGAGCTGCTGAGCCGATCCCAGCACGACCGTACGGTGCTGCGCGGCGGCATGCCGATCGACACCACGACGCCCGATTACCGCGAGCTCGATCCTGTATTGGACGCCGATCCGTGACTGCGTCTGGCGGAGAACCGGAGACCCTGTCGATGTGGACGCGCGATGGCGTCCGGCTAGACGCCGATGTCTATCGGCATTTTTCGTCGCAGCGTCTCCCGGTGCTGCTGATGCGCCAGCCTTATGGGCGCCGCATCGCCTCGACCGTCTGTTACGCGCATCCGTGGTGGTACGCAGCGCAGGGTTATGTGGTCGTCATCCAGGACGTCCGGGGCCGCGGCACTTCCGAGGGCGAGTTCGATCTCTTCGTGCATGAGGCCGAAGACGGCGCCGATGCCGTGGCCTGGGTGGCTGAGCTCCGCGGCGCCAATGGCGCTGTCGGGGTGTACGGCTTCTCCTACCAGGGGACTGCGCAGCTTCCTGCTGCCACCCGATCTGGCTCGGCGCTGAAAACGCTCGCTCCTGCGATGATCGGTTGGGACCTTCGCAACGACTGGGCGTGTGAGAACGACGCGTTCTGTCTGCAGTCCAACCTGAGCTGGGCAACTCAGATCGGCGCGGAAACGGCGCGTCTCGCCGGCGACGCCGAGGCGTTTGCGGAACTTTACGCGGCCTCGCGTTCATTGCCGGTCAATGGCGCGCGACCGGTGCGGCCGAGCTTTATCGAGCAGTACGCGCGCTACACGCATTATGGCGCATGGCTGGCGTGCCGCGACGACGAAGCCTATTGGCGATCGATGTCGCCCGCGGCGCTTGCGGCCGATGTCGATCTCCCGATGCTGTTCGTCGGCGGTTGGTACGATACGCATTTCTCCGGCACATTGGCCGGCTACCGGCATTACGCAACGGCGGCGACGGCGCCGACGCGGCTCGTCGTGGGTCCCTGGGCGCATCTGCCATGGGGACGGTTTCTGGCAGGTACCAATTTCGGGCCCGATGCGGTCAGCGACATCGATCGTCTGCAGGTTGGCTGGTTCGATTACTGGCTGAAGGGTCGCGATAGCGGCGCTCTCGCCGCGCCGCCGGTGCAGCTGTTCGAGATGGGGCGGAATACCTGGCGGGAATTCGATTGCTGGCCCGTTGGGCACGCGTCGCTCTACTTGACGGGTGACAGCCAGACTTCGGTCGACGAGCGCTCCGGACACCTGGTCGAGACACCGCCTGACGCGAGCCAGACCGATTGGCTTGTTCATGACCCGTGGCGGCCGGCGCCCTCGGTCGGCGGCGCATTTGGCACGCCGCCGGGACCGGCGGATCGGTCGATGATCGACGCGCGCGGCGACGTTCTGACTTTTACAACGCCGCCCTTGACCCGCGAACTGCGGCTGGCGGGCGAGGTTGCCGCTCACCTGTGGCTCGCCTGCGACGCGCCGAGTTTCAATCTGTGTTGCACTTTGTCGCGGGTCTCCCCATCGGGACGGGCTCTGGTACTGACCCAGGGTTATCGCCGGGTCGTCCCGGGCACCCGACTTGACCGGGCAATCGAGATCCCGATGCGCGCAACCTGCGCCTCGATTGAGCCGGGCGAGGCTCTGCGCTTGTCGATCGCGGCCGCGTGCTTTCCGGCCTATCCCGTCAACCCGGGTAATGGGCTCGATCCCGTTGATGCGTCACTCGACGAGGCAAGGATCATCACGATCGGCGTTCGTCACGGGGGCAATGTGGTGTCATCAGTAAGGCTGCCGATCGTCGCCGAAGCCCAGCTGCGAGGAGTTGGCCGATGACCGTCAAGCCGGTTTTGTGGATGGTCGCGGTCGCTGGTTTGCTCGCGAGCCCACCCGCCACAGCAAACGACAAGGTCAGCATCATCATGAGCTGGGTCGCCGAGGCCGAACATGGCGGGTTCTATCAGGCGCTGGCCACCGGCATCTACACGAAGCACGGGCTCGACGTCACGATCCGCCAGGGCGGGCCGCAACTGAACACGGGGCAGATGCTCGCCGCCGGCGCGATTGATTTCCGTGTCGGCGGGGGCAGCGGCGGCACGCTCAATTTCGTCCAGAACGACGTGCCGGCGATGGCGGTCGCAGCGATCTTTCAGAAGGAGGCGGCAGTGCTGATCGCGCATCCCGATGCCGGCATCAATTCCATTGCCGACATGAAGGGCCATCCGATTGCCATCGGCCGTCTGACGATTGACACGTGGTGGCGCTTTCTCGCCAACAAATACGGCTTCGAGGACACCCAGATCCGTCCCTATACGTTCCAGATCGGGCCGTTTCTGGTCGATAAGATCCTTGTGCAGCAGGGATATGTGACGAGCGAGCCCTTCACCATTGAGAACGAAGGCCACTTCACGCCAAAGGTGTTCCTGCTCGCGGACGACGCCGGCTACCCATCCTACGCGACGATCCTCGAGACGACGACGAAACTGGTGGAGACCAACCTCGACCTCGTGCAGCGCATGGTCGATGCCACGATCGAAGGCTGGTACGGCTATCTCTACGGCGACCCGACACCGGCCAACACGGTGATCAAGCAAGAAAATCCCGACATGTCGGACGACCAGATCGCCTATTCCTACGCCAAGATGAAGGAACACGGCATCGTCGACTCGGGCGATGCCAAGACGCTCGGCATCGGGGCGATGACCGACGCCCGCTGGCAGGCGTTTTTCGAGTCCGCGGCAGCGGTCGGACTCTACCCGAAGGGGCTCGACTACAAGAAAGCCTATACCCTGCAATTCGTTAACAAGAAGCACGGTATGGAAGGACCATGATATCGGCCGCGACGGCAACGTCGAGGCGCCCCGCGAGAGGGTCATAGCAGGAACGCGTGAACCTCAGCGATCTCGCGCTGCTCGTCCGCGGCTTCTCAAGCGAGCGGATTGCCGGCGCGATGTTGGCAAGGGCCTCAATCGCTCCCGCGATATCCGGCGAGGCGAGCGGCTCTGGCCTGATGGGTGCGCTTGGTCTAAAACCTTTCTACGATCAGTGCAGTGTTCCCATAAGGGCTGTTAGCTGCTCGATCGCAAACTGTGACCCGACGCCAGATCCCGGCGCCAGCATGATCGCCCTCTGTTTCAAGCTTGACGGCACGTCGATCGGCATTCGCTTCGGCGTCGGCGGCGGAGCGTTTGAGCGGGAATGGGTCTCTTGGGGGTAGCGACGCGGCCACCGCATCAATTCTCGGCCCGCACCTTGACACCATGTTCCTCGGTCTGATCGCTCGCCCACTGATGCGTGTGAATTTTGGGAGGAGGACCGGATGAAGCAGTCTCTTGTTGAGTATCAACGCCGCGACGCCCCAGATGTCGATCTCCGGTATCACGCCGAACACGGTAACCGATGTGCGTCTCGAAGTGCTTGACCGCAGGAAATTGGGCTTGGAGTCCTGTTCGGCTTAACTCACAGATAGGGGGTGCAAGGGTGTAAAACTGTCATTGTTCCCGTGAGAGCAAAGAAAAAATCAAAGAGTGCCCGGCGATTTCCTTTGGCTTCTCCGTGGTCGGCCAAGGCCTTGAAAGTCTCGGAATCCGGCGCCCCTATGGTGCTTTGACGACGGGCAAGAGTTTGGTCGTGCCAAGCTGCGGTGGCAAATACCATGCACCCTCCATCCCGATCGATCTCCACTGGGATAGCAACCGGGTTCCGGCCTGACTGTCGATCGGCTCGACTGTAGCTGACGTTGCCACGCAGCTCGCCGCCGGAAAACCCGCGATGGTTACCGTGCTGCTCAGTCCGCTTCCCCGCAGCTCAGGTGGACGACCGAGCACGCGCAAAATGTCGGGGTCACTCAGAGGTTCGATGACAACCAAGGAGCGACTAGGCAAGATCACGGGTCGTGATACTGCGCCGGCATTCGGATCGGCGTCGAGGATCGAGCCCAACTCCAACGTCAGGCGGTCGCGAAACTCCGCGCCAGTTAACACACCCGCAACTCGGCGGCCGGATCGATTGCGGCAGCCCCAGAAAAGCCCCAACTCACACCAGGGGGCTGGCTTGACTCGCCGACCAGAATGTCGTCGCCGCCAGAGAGCGGAAGACCTTGGAGCGCGATGAAGCGGTCACGCGCTGCGACATTGTTGAGAGAGGTGATCTCCATCACTGCGATATCGTTTTCGACCAGATCGAACCCGCCGACGGAAAGCTCGCGCGTCGTGCCCCGGAGGACTGTGCGGGGCTCCCCGAGGGGCATGCCGTCGGAAAAGAACACCACCCAGCGCTGGCCGTCGCGGGTGGTGTCGATACCCTCAATCACATGGGCTGCGGTCACGATCCGCGATCCTTGGGTGCCACCGTCGGCGCTATCGCTAACGACGAACCCCGTACCTTCCGACGCCAGTGTTCCATTGGGTGCCACTGCAGCAATAAACACCGTTGCTTTGGCGATCTTGTCAGCTTGCGGGTGGTGAATTTCATTCAAAAAGCAGGTAGCGCGGCCGAGCTTGGTTTGCTCCGAGGGACGGCCGGCATTGGCTTGTGTCGCGGCGCCAAGGGCTAACGACAAAACAAAGATCCGCGCGGCCTCCCCGCGGGGCGGTGGAGGCCCCAGTCTGTTCCGGATGCGAGACTCATCGACATGGCACGCGCGTTTGCTCCTTTCCCACGGGGGCTGCCGATCATTCTGAAATAATTCTGTAAATTTTCTGCAACCAATCTGTCATTTTTACTTGGTGGCCGTTCTGCGGCACCGAACGAGCCGACTTTCCCGAGACACCGTTGCTTGTTCGACCCAAGGGCAAGGGGTTGAGCGCGCCGCGGTCGCGGTTTAGCGCTTCATCTGAAGCCGCCATCCCGGCGGCGATATCGACGGGAGGCCGGGGGTTGCGAATTCGATCTCCTCGACTGGCATCTCGTAGACTTGAGAGGCAATGGGGGCCCGGAGGCGACCGCTGCGTTCTCCACCACCCACACGGCAACCACTGCGACGATCACGGTCCACTGGCGTCTACTTAGAACCGAGCCGCGCTCATAGGGGCAACGCGCTGTTGTTCTTACGTCGGCTCGCCCAGCGGGCACGTCGAGAAGCCCGCAATCGGGCGGCGATTATCCGCACCCCCTCGTGCAGACCGAGCGATCCGGCACCACCGTTCAGTTAGCCGACGTCCGCCGGAACGAGCGGGAATGGGAAGGATGCGCCGACAGCGGACACTGCGATCCCACAATCGCGGCGGTCAAACGGCGATCCATCGACGCCCATGTTGGCTGGCCTTAAGGTTGCGCAGCATATCATTGGCCGTGGAACGGAATGCTCCGGCACCCGCCAGCGCGTCGAAGTCCCAGTTCTTCGCCTCCTCTCCTGTGTAAGGGTGACACACTCGCGCTTAAGGTCGCCAAGTGTCGGAGGGGGCAGTAGCGGTTTCATCGCCGATCGTCGGTCCTGCCCGAGAAACACGCCGGGCAGGACCGTTGCGAATATTGCTACTGCGGCGGCAGATCCGGATGTGCGATCACCGGACAATTGATGATCGCCTGGGTCGGCCGCAGACCGCCGACATAAGGATTGCCTGACCCCGGCGGATTGATCGAGGCGCTGGTGAGCAGACCTTCGCGGATCAGGGACTTCTGCTCGTCCATTGAGTGGATGCGATGCGCCTTTCCGGCGTCGATCGCCGCTTGCGTCCACATGCTGACATGTGCATCCCATAACGGGCTATAGTTGTTCTCTCGTGAACTTTTATCGTTATCTGGACTGGTCGGAAAGACATTGATCGGATCGACGCCGTTAGCGAGCGCGGTAGAGAACCCTTGATCCTCTCCGGAGCCCTTATCGGTGCGGCCATTAAGTACCGGCGAGAAGCCAAGTAGCGCCGACTCTTCCTCCGGCAGAGATTCTCCGAACTGCGGAATTTTCTCCAGCTTCGGGGCGAAGACGCCTTTCTCCAGCACCGCCGGGACGGTGGCCGATGCGTCGGTGACAAGATGATAAAAATATTGCTTACCCCGTCCAGGATCGACAGCGTCACCGTGCGGGCCTTGGTGTCGATGGCTTTCACGCGATCGTGTGTGCCGGAGTCGCTTTGCACGATCTGCGCATTCAGCACGAGTCCACTCGGCAGCACGACGATGGATGACCATTGATCGTCGGCGACGCCGCCTGGATTAGCGACTTTCGGCGGGAAGTAGCCGGGCGGATCGCCGGCGACTAGTTGGTATTTCGGGGAGAAGTCAACATTGCCGGCGAACTTCATAATGCCGTCTTGGAGCGCGACGTTCTGCACGCCAGGCGAACCCTTTGCCGCGGCAAGCTTGGGGGCATAATTGATGCCCATGCGGCGTGCGACTTCGAAATCGGACGCATCGGTGATGATGTAAAAGACATTTTTCCCGAGCGGTGACAGACCACGGAACAGCGGTAGCGTCACGGTAGCGTTACGATAGGTGAAATCGACCGCCAATGCGCTCTTAACAAAGACATGGTCGCTCGGCTTGAAGTTGACGCCCTGGCCGGGACTGTACGCTGGCTGCCCCGTTTCCTTGCTTTCAGCCTTTTGAATTGCGCTTGCGTCTTTGAGCGCCTCGGCTTCTGAAGCTGCGGCGGCAAATGGCACCGCCGCACTCGACAACATCAGCACGGTAGCAAAAGTGGCGATTTTCATACGACTCTCCTTCGTTTGAGGGTGGTTTACGAGCCGGCTTGCAAACCGGGGGGAGTAACCCCTGCATGTCGTCTTCACCCTGCCGGGGCCGATCGCCGACATCGCCTATCACAACAAATCGGTCGTCTATGACCTGTTGCTCAAAACCGCCGCCGAAACCTTGATCACCATCGCGGCCGACCCCAAGCACCTCGGGTCGAGGACGTTGCACCGAGCGGGTATGCGGTTGATCGCCCCATAGTCCGGCAGAAGAAGACCGGTCGGCCCGTCAGATTCGAGTTGACGGAGCAAACGCGGCAGGCGGTCGACGATTACATCAAAGCCGCTGGCAAGAAACCGGGTGAATTTCTGTTCAGTGGCCGGGGTGATGACAACCGCTGCATGACCACCCGTCAATATGCCTGACTCGTCTCGAACTGGCTTGCCGCGATTGGCCTCGACCCGCACTTTTTCGCCATGCACTCTCTGCGACGTACCAAAGCGACGCTCATCTATCGTCGAACCGGCAACTTACGTGCCGTGCAGCTGCTGCTCGGTCACACGGCATACTGCCCGCGAACACGCGACGGAAGCCAAGGTCCACTACCCTTACCATCCGCAATTCGGTGAGGCTGTCATCGTCAGAAGGCGTC
>Ga0306921_10010091_pt1 | contig 10029 bp, 9 predicted proteins | sample sta12Cox44000080_FD_203760 | JGI IMG/M metagenome (GOLD analysis project Ga0306921, IMG submission 203760) | Lab enrichment of tropical soil microbial communities from Luquillo Experimental Forest, Puerto Rico - statoxic.12C.oxic.44.000.080 (v2)... | ecosystem: Environmental > Terrestrial > Soil...
GCCGTATCACTATATGTCACTGGCAACAGCGCTTGCGGCGGTTGGTGAAGCTAACAACTGCTTCTTTCCCGTTCTGGCCTGACAAAGTGCCCGTAGCCTGGCTTTGCCAGCACCTCGCCGTCGGCAAAAATCTTCTCCCCGCGAAGGTAGGTCGCCGCCACGTGCCCGGCGAGCCGGCGGCCGTGATACGGGCTCCATTTTACCCACGAGGTCATGCGCTCCTTCTCGAAGATCGTCGCGCCCGGGCGCAAGACGGCGACGTCTGCATCCGCACCTGGGCGGATTTCACCCTTATGAGCAAAACCGAAGTGCCGAGCGGGATTGCGCGCACACAGCCGCGCGATGATCGAGGGCGAGAGGTTGCGTTCCGTTACCGCAGTGTAGAACACGGGCAGCAGCGTCTCCAACCCGGGTACGCCTGCGCCATTCTTGAAAATGTCGGGGTCGGATTTGCGCTCAACCGGCCATGCCACGTGATCGGTGGACACCAGATCGACCTCGCCGCGTTCGAGGCTTTCCCACAGGTGCAGTCGCTCGGACTCGCTCCGCAGCGGCGGGTTCTGCCGCAGGAACGCACCCTGCGTGAGTACGTCGGCCTCGGTAAAAATCAGATATTGCAGGCACGTTTCCGTCGTGATGTGCGCGCCGCGGTCGCGATAATGACGCCCCATTGCGCAACCGGCGGCGAGCGAAGAATGCACGATGTGGCAGCGCACGCCCGTTGCCGCCGCAAGCTCGAGAATCTGTGCGTTTGCCACCAGCTCTGCGACTGGCGGCCGGCTCGCACCATGTGCGGCGGGACTGCGGTCCCCGCGCTCGATCACTTTTTTCAAGAAATGATCGACCAGGCCCTGGTCCTCGTTGTGGAAGGCGACCGGCAGGCCGAGCCGCACGGCCTCGCGGAAAATCTCGAACATTTCGCCGGTGTCGAAGCGCGGAAAGCGCACGGGATGATATTCATAGGTCGAGAGTTTGATGCCGCAGGCGCCACGCTCCGCCATGCCCCCAAGCGGCGCGTAGTTGCGATCCTTGCGGGCCGTCACATAGAACGCGACGTCGACCACCGCCAGTTCGCGCACCTTGGCGACCTTCGCGTCGAACAGATCGACGTCGTTGACAGGCTGCGGCTCGTCGAACGGCATATCGACGATCGCGGTCACACCGCCCGCGGCCGCCGCGCGCGTAGCGTCCCGCAGCCCAGCCACGCCCTCATGGCTGCCGGCATGGACCTGCGCGTCGACGAGCCCCGGAAACAGCAACGCGCCGCGGTGGTCCTCGACCCGGGACGCGCACGGCGGTGCGCCGTCGCCCACCTGAGCAATCTTGCCCTCGCGCACAACCACAAACGCATTGCGCTTGACTGTATCGGCGGTGACGACGTCGCCGCGGATGACGAGATCGAACTCTCCTTCACTCATAACATTTGCCTCACCACCTGCCCGGCGCGAGGAGGTCGACGATCTCGTCGTAATTCTCGCTCAGCGGCAGCAGCACCGGATAGCTGATACCGGCGTCGAGCCACTCGGCGATGCGTTCCTTGATGTGCGCTGCCGTGCCGGAAATGGTCATCGAATCGACGATCTCGTCGCTCACGAGGTTCATCGCTTCCTCGACGCCGCCCGGCCGGCTTGGCCACCCGCCCATCACGCTGTTGACCCGCGCGAGCAGCTCCGGATCGATGGCGTTCGCCTTGCCGATGTGCGGCTGTTGGCCGAGATATTTGGTCACCACGTAGCGCGCCATATGCCGCGCCTCCGATTGGTCGTCGGACATGGCGACATTGATAAGCTGCGGTAGGTCGACGACCCCTGCTGGACGGCCCGCCCGTTCCTCGCCTTGCCTCACCTGCGCCACCATGGCGCGAGTCGCCGCAGGCGAGATAAGCCCATTAAGCAATGCGCCGTCGGCAATCTCGCCGGCCGTCTCGGTCATCACCGGACCGGTGGGTCCGAGGTAGACTTTGATGTTTTTTGCGGTGCGCGGCGCGCCATGGCCAAGGTCGAGCGTGAGGTCGCGGACATGTACGAACTCGCCTTCGAAGGTGACACCCGTCTCGAGCGCGAGCAGGCGGCGCAACACATGTACGTACTCGCGCATCTGCGTCACCGGTTTTTTGCGCGCGATACCCTGCTTCCACGCGAGTGGATCCCAATAGGCGCCGAGCCCGCAGACGACGCGGCCGGGCGCCAGCTCATCCAGCGTCGCGAGCGTCATCGCCATCAGCGCCGGCCCCCGCGTCCAGGTGTTGACGATGCCGGTCGCAAGCTTGACGCGCTTCGTAACCGCCCCAAACGCGCCCAGGACCGAGAACGCATCGCGAGCGAGTCGCGTCTCGGTGACCCATGCGGACTCGTAGCCGAGGCTCTCTATTCTGCGCACGAGCTCGATCTGCTTGGCGACCGAGGGACGATCCAGGAAACAAAACCCGAGACGCTGCATTTTATAGGTCCGTTGCGGCTGATCGTGAGGAATTGCGCGCACTGATCCAGAGCGGCGCGCGCCGTCCCCTGGATTGCGCTCACAATGGAAGTGGATTGCCGTCCGGTGGCACGTGCGCTATTCCTTGCGGCCTGTCGCAACGAAGGTCAAGCAATGTCCGACGTCCACGACACGATCAATTCACTAGGCGAGACAGCAATCGCGGATGTACATGGGATTACGCGCGATGCATTCAACGCGAACGCAACCACAGCCAGTGAAATCCTGATCGATTTCTGCCGCCGCCAGGCCTCGAAGTTGTGCGGCGCGTTGGAAATTGCGCCGGTGTGCGGACCTTCCGATTCAACACGGGACGTACGGTCGCCGATCACCTATCCGCGCTTGGGGTCCGCTCTCTAGCGCGCCACGGATTGTCTGTGCAAACCGGTGCTGTCGCAAGGACTGTTCTCGGCCGCTTCTGTAGAGAGGCCACCGAAGCGCACTGCTCGATTTGGCCACCGAATGGGTGGAGCTTGCCAAAACACGATGCGACGCTTACAGCCAGGGTCGGTACTCTGAGGCGCTCGATAAACCGATCCTGGCTCGTATGCGTCCCCTATAGCGGGATCGAGGAGATCAAATAATTCGGCTAGAACGGTTGTTGGGCGTAGCTTCGCGTGGAAGGCGCCGCAGGGGCGCCACCGTGATGATCGAAAGGCAATGTTCTGATGGCTGACTACTACCCGCTGCTCTCAAACGTCATCGAGGCGCTGGGCGACACTTCCGCGGAGGTGCGACGGCGGCTTTACGAAAGCGCCCGCACCGGGTTTGTCGAGCAGATGCGTAAGCGCGAGCCGCCATTGACGGATTCGCACATCAACCAGCAGCAGATCGCGATGGAAGAGGCGATCCGCCGCGTTGAGAAGGAACAAATGAGCCGCCCAAAACGCGAGGAAATGCCGAAAACGGGGATTGTTAGTTCGCGCTCAGAACCGCCAACGAATATCGAATCATCGAGCGACATGGCCGACTTGGGTGAGGAGCGGGTCGTTTCAGGTCAACTCGAGGTCGAGGTCAGCGTCGAGCGGACGCCGGCGCCAGCCGCGGCAATTCAGAGACACTAACCGCACTTCTGAGAAGCCAACCGGACCAATGCAGGCCATAATACCCTCCTCTCACCGTCAAATCGTAAGTGCGATCAGAGACGGAAACACCTCCGCAAGCGTCGGCAGTTTGCGGTACCGAGGCAACGGTCCCATAGTCGGGCGCATGTCAGCTCGACGGTCAACCGATTCGACGCCAGACCTGTTTTCGGCCGCCGCGACCGCAAAACCGCCTGCGCGCCCCGCTGCGGAGCCGGCCGGCACCGGACCGGAAAATAGGGCTCCGCCGCCTCGTCAATTTCTACCCAAAGACTTGGCCGGAGCGTTGGCACGGCTGGAGGATGCCGAAATCGATACGCTCGTTGCCGCTGTTACCGCCGAAGCCAAGCGCCGCGGTCGTCTAACCCCGACGCCATCAAAAGACCCGTCAGCGCTCGGTCCGGGATCAGTCCCCGAAACGGCCGTTGAGGAGAGCGCAAGATTACTGAAGAAAGGCAAGCTGAACGCGGTTCGCGCCGCTTTCAAGGCTGGTGTCAAACCCTCCATCATTGCGCGGCAGTTCGGGATTTCGAAGTCGGATGTTAGGAAGGCGATAGCCTCCTATCGCTGACCTCTATCAACGGCCCCACGCGACAAAGCTGCCGCGCATCGCGCTCCTGCTGGGGTTTGCGATTGCGTTCATGTTGTCGCGGATCGCGCTTACTCCGCCCAGTCGGATCGCAGCTGAGGCCGCACCTCGCGAGCTGCGCTTGCCATGGTGAGTGTCCATGGCGCCCGTCAGCGGCCGCTGTCGTTCGGTCGGCCGAATCTACGGCCGTTACTGCGGTTTTCAATAGCTAAATGAAGCGGAGGCATGGATTAGCGCGGAATCGTCAGGCGCCTCTCGCACCAGCGCGCCAATAGCGAGAGCGGGTAGCAGATCACAAAATAGATCACCATGACACCTAAAAAAATCTGAAACGATGCAAGCGTGCGCTCCACCACCTCGCGTGCGGCGTAGGTCAGTTCCCACGCTCCCACAACCGACGCATAGGACGTCTGTTTGACTGCGATGAGTGCGTTGTTGAGAAGCGGCGGGGTCGCAATCCTCGCTGCCTGCGGCAGCAGGACTTTATGCAGGATTGCGGCGCGGCGCATACCGAGACTCTCTGCGGCTGCGGTCTGCCCCGGATCTACCGAGAGGATCGCGCTACGCACGATCTCTGCCGTGAACGCACCGACGTAGATGATCTGCGCAACGCCGACCGCCACGTAAGCATCAACGCGAATTCCCAAGGCAGGGAATGCGTAATAGCCGAGGAACATCACCACCAGCACCGGAATTCCGCGCAGAATGAAAATGTAGACAGTGATCGCCGCGCGGATGACCCGACGTCTGCCCGTCGCCAGGATGCCGAGCCCGGTTCCGAGCAGCGTGCCCAAAGTCACCACGGCAAACGCCAACCACAAGGTCACCGCCGCACCGCGCAGCAGATAGGGCAGGTTGGTGACGAGAACGTTGACCATCGTCAGGTTCGCCCGGCGACCCGGTACTCGAGCAAGCGCATGACGCCGCCTATCACCGTGGTCATGGCCAGGTAGAACAGCGCAATCGCCAGGAATACCTCCGCCGAAGCCGCGCTGCGCTCGATCGCGAGCTTGCCGGTCATGGTCAGTTCCATGACGCCGATTGCCGACACGAGCGAAGTGTCCTTGGCCAGCACGATCAGCTGGTTGCCAAGCGGCCCGAGGATTTTCATCAGGGCCTGCGGCAGGATCACATGCCGGAACGCCGGGAATCGGCCTAAGCCGATCGCGCGCGCGGCGTCCCATTGGCCCACGCTCACCGACTCGATCGCGCCCCGATAGGTCTCGACCAGGAATGCGCCGTGCTGAAGCGCGATGCCGGCGACCCCGCAGGCAAATTCCGAAGGATAGAAGCCGAGCACCGGCAAGCCGAAGTAGATGAGATAGATTTGCACGAGCAATGGCGTGTTGCGCATCAGCTCGATGAAGGCGACGGTCGGCGCGGAAATGAAAGTGCGCCGGTCCATGCGCGGCACGAGCAGCGCGAGCCCGAACAACAGCGCAAGCGGCGCCGCTGCCGCGGCGATCCCTACCGTGATCAGGAACCCCGCAACGAGCTTGGGCCAGAGGCCGGCCAGCAGAACCGCCGTCTGCGCGAAATAATCCGTCACGGCCGCGGCCGCAGGCGCGGTCCGGCGAAGACCATTTCTCGGCCGATCATCAACCCTTGTTGCTTGTAGACGCTGCGCGAGCGTGGCGCGGCTCGGTACCGAACCACTTTTTGTACGCGGCCTTGTACGGGCTCCATAGGCTGCCGCCGAGCATCTCGGCGATCACCGTGTCGAGATAGAGCCACCATTTGAAATCGTCCGGCCGCAGGAACACCGCGTTCCCGGTTACGTCGGTGAGCCACTCGTCGAGCATGCGGATGTCGGGGTTATCCTTGAGGTAGTAGAGCGCGACTGGGGCGTCGAGTTGCGCGGCGGTGGCGCGTCCGAGTTTGACCGCGTTGAACTGCGAGGAGATGGCGTCGAAGGTGAGGAACTTCGCGTTCGGATAGAGCCGTTTGCCACGCTCTTCCTGCACCGGAGCAGTGAGATGCGCGACCGTGTACTCTGGCTTGTTGAGGTCGGCAATGGTGCGCACCGGGCTATCCTTCTTCACCACCACAACGATGCCGCTTTCGATGTAGGGCCGGGTGAACGCGACTTGCTGGGCGCGGTCGGCATAGACCGTCGTGACCATGATGCCGAAGTCGATCGTGCCGTTTTGGGTGTTGGGCCAGCGCGCCGCAAAGCCTTGTTTGAACAGTTCAATCTTGCTCTCGTCCCCGAAGGTTGCCTTGGCGATAAGCTTAGCGACGTCGATGTCGAAGCCAACGAGTTCGCCGTTGTCGTCGATGAAGCCGAACGGCGGGGCCTCGCTGGTGACGCCGACTATGAGCTTGCCACGCGCGCGAACCTCGTCGAGCTTGGAACGGCCGGATGGCGCCGGCTGCTGCGCGGCGGCCGGCTGTGCCTGAGCGAGAACGAGGCCAGCGCCTGCCACCGCGGAAGCACGGCTGATGAATTCGCGTCGCGAGCTCATGATTGTCCTCCCCTGCTGTCCCTGACCGGATGGACCTCCTCAGCTCGCGTGGCGAGCAGCGGTGGGTCGCTCGTGCAGTATTTATTATTCCGCCGCGATCGGCCGGTCGCCGATCGAGAGCGAGCTCGATTCGCGCACATCGACCTCGCGCGGAAAGCCGTCGACCGCCCGCTGGATCGCCGCGTCGAGGCGGTCCACGATGTCCTCGATCTCGGCTTCGGTGATGATGAGGGGCGGCGCGAAGCGAAAGTAATGCTTCACGGCGATCGCGACGACACCCTCGAGCGCTGCGTTGTGGCGGATGCGTTCAGCCATGACCGGATCGGGCGCCTTGGTGCTGCGATCCTTGACCACGTCGAGCATGCGGTAGAGACCCTTACCGCGGATGTCGCCGATGCATTCGTATTTGTTCGCCAAACGTTTGAGCTGGCGCTCGGCGAATTGGCCGAGGGTCTCGGCGCGAACTTCGAGCTTGTCCCGGAGAACTATGTCGAGCTGCTTGAGTGCGACCGCCGCCGGCATCGGATCGGCCGAATATGTGCCGGCCCAGGGAAGCCCGCAGTTGCCGCGTGTTTGCTCGGCGATCTCTGGCGTGGTGATGGCTCCGCAGATCGCGAGCCCCGCCGAGAGCCCTTTGCCGAAGGTGACGATGTCGGGCGTCACTCCATAGTGCTCCATGGCCCACATTTTACCGGTGCGTGCCGGCGCGAGCTGGCACTCGTCGAGGATCAGCAATGCGCCCCATCGTTTGGCAAGCTCCGCAAGACGCGGCAGCCATTCCGGCGGCGGGACGATCATCCCGCCCGGGACAGGAATCGTCTCAACCATGACGGCCGCGATGTTCTGGCTGGTGACGAACTCGAGCATCTCCTCGCTCGATTTGAGGCACGCGATGTCGCATTCGGGATAGGTGCGGTTGATCGGGCAGCGGTAGCAGTAGGGCGGCAGCAGCGCATTCGCCTTGGCTGGGAACATGAGCGGCCCGAGGCTTTTGCGCCGGTTGCCGCCGACGCTGGTGAGTGCCTCGACCGCCAGGCTGCCTCCGTGCAAACCGCGGATCATCGAGACGATGTCGTACTTCCCGGTCGCCGCCAGCGCCATACGCATGGCGATCTCGTTGGCCTCGGAGCCGGTGACGGCGAAATTCACGACTTTGAGCTTACCGGGGGTGACCTCGGCCAGGCGCTCGGCGAACTCGATTGCCCACGGGTTCGAGTACCACGAGGACTCGTGGATCATCGTGCCGGCCATTTCCCGGACGACCTCGGTCAGCTCCGGATGCGAATGGCCGAGCACCATGCACATCATGCCGGAGGTCAGGTCGTAGTACTCGTTATCGTCGAGGTCGATGAGTTTTGTGCCTCGGCCAGCCTTGAACACGATGCGAGGCGAATAGCGCCATCCAAATACCGACTTGGCATCACGCGCTTGATAGTCGGTGTGACTGTTCGAGAAGCGGAAGGCCTTATCCATGCGTACCCATTCCCATCGGTCGAGCCGGCCGGTCCCGAGCAAAAGAAGCCGGCCTTGCGGCTCGTGTGCTTCATTATGCGGATTTCGGCTTGACGGAAAGTGGAATGATGGGATGCGAACGCCGCTGCGCGCCTGCGCAACTGGTTGGGCAGGTTGCAGTCCCGCGACCGGTGCAACGCCCGCCCGAGAACGCTGGGGGAAATGACCGGGGCGCCGACGCACCGAAGGGGAGCGGCGAGCGGAGCAGAGCCGAGGACTATGGCGGTACCCCGCCGCAGGAGACGCCCGGGGCTTGCGGAAACTCCTCGCGGCGTGCGCTTTGACCCAAAATCGAACGCCCCGAAAAAAGAGGCCCGGGCTGGATAACGCCGGCCCCACGGTTCCGGAAGCGCTTCTCATCTACAAACGCGTCTTATGCACGCGATGCTCGCGCCTGACCAAGCTTGAAATGCGATACTTCTTAACTGGGCCGCTCTTGCCGGAGGCGTTTTCAGCTAGCACGCCACACAAGTCCCGCCGCGGATGATGCAGATGCCGGCACCAGCTTGGCGCTGCTTGAGGATCATCTCGTGCGGATCTTTCCCGCATGATCCGGAGATTGGGTTGGCTGTGCGCCCCATGCAGGTAGGAATTGGCGACCAATCCAGCGATCGATTTGAGTGGCGGGTGCCTCTCGTGAGTTCTCTCGGTGTGTCCATGGCCGGTTGCGATCGACTCCCCCCAGCCGGCGGGTCCCTGCGGCCGCGGCTCTGCCTGGGCACGGGTTACCGTCAATTGGTCACTGCTTGGCTGCGGCGCAGGCGAGCCTGCATCGGCATCGACTTCGCTGACCAGAGCATCGCCGACGGCAAACATCGCCTTGAGGTCAAAAGGGCCCCGCGGCGAAACCGTGCCGCGCAGCGGATTCCCGGCCAATATGATCTTCACCCGGGTGGGCTGGCAGTGATTCCATTCGCGGCGATTGTTGGCGCCGTACGGACAGACGATCCCATGTCGGGCGGCAATTTCGTGCCAAAGCTTGGCCTCACTGCTGCCCGGGCCGCCGATGCCCAGCATGTCGACCGCGAGACCGTAGCTGTGGAGCGAATTGAATTTGTCGGAGAAGCCTCCGGGCGGGCGATAAGCCGAGAAAATCCCGGCCGAGGGCAGCCCAGTGTCTCTTGCCTCGCGAATGGCCTCGGCTAGCCGGCGCACAAAAATGGGGTGAAGGCGCGTGATGGCAACGGCCGGCCCCTGGCGCAGCATGGTTCCGCCCGGGCTAGCCGTCTCGACTAGGTAGGCCTGATCGCGCTCAAGTTCGGGAGCGACGCAACCAACGCCAGGCCCGACCGCCAGCGTCCGCTCGGCAACGATGCTTTGGGCGTCGCAGCCGGGCGCCGGGCCGGAGCCGACAGGGGCGAGCTCCGGCGACGAGTCTAGAGGCCCCGGATCAGCGGCCGGGATGGGCTCGGGCGTAGCCACGCCCGCAAGTGGTGCGGGCTTGCTTGAGCCGGCTCGGGCGATCGGAGCTGGACCGGGAGACGTACTCGCGCCGTTGCTGGCCCCTTCGACTGCGGCGGGCGCCGTCGCGGTCACCAGCAAAGCCGCTACGGCGACCGCGCGCCAGATAACGGCGGAAATCTCTTCTGCCATATGAGGGCGAACTCAATTGAGCCAAGACATCACAGCACGAGTCACCGAATGCTGCGGCAATCATGAGACCAGCGTGGTCACGAGCGGCGCTTTCTCGCATCCGGCTTTAATCGCTTCAACAGCGTGGTCCCTTTGTCGCAGGGAAGAAGTGCTATCGTACCAAACAGAGGTCCATACAGTTGAGTGGATCGCACTTCTCGGCGCGCAACAAAGCGCATCGTGTGGTAGCGGGCACTTCCGCTCTGCGACCATGCTGGTTGATTGGTTCATGGTGGTGGAAAGTCACCTCTCTAATGACCGACTATACCCG
>Ga0306921_10010094_pt1 | contig 10028 bp, 7 predicted proteins | sample sta12Cox44000080_FD_203760 | JGI IMG/M metagenome (GOLD analysis project Ga0306921, IMG submission 203760) | Lab enrichment of tropical soil microbial communities from Luquillo Experimental Forest, Puerto Rico - statoxic.12C.oxic.44.000.080 (v2)... | ecosystem: Environmental > Terrestrial > Soil...
ATCTCGAAGGGCATGATCTACAGCCCGGCGCATGGCGACACGGCGTTTACAGTCCCCCTTTTTGACGAATATCTTCGCCGGGCCATGCCGGACTGGCAGCGACCACCGAAAAGGCGGCCTTCAAGAAAGCCAGCTGGTCGATAGGCTGGCTGACACAGAGCATCTGTCAGGCGCGCTCGGCGGCCAGGCTGCGCAGGCCGACGCTCTCGTCGGCCAGCTTCGCCGGATCGATCTTCGCGCGGCGGCGCACCATCTCGACCGCCGCCTTCAGCTCGCTCTCGCCTTTCGGATCCTCCGGATCGCCGCCACGATCCAACCCCATGGCCGCGCGGACGACGCCGTCCTTGAGATAGAAGCCGAGGAACTTGCCGCGCTCCGGTCGGCCGCGAAAGACCACGCGATCCCAGCTCGTCGCGAATCCGACGTACTCGATGACGTGCTCGTACTGATCGGACCAGAACGTGTGGACGTAGTCGTAGGGCCCGCCTCGGCCCAGCAGCGACCGCCCCGCGGCGGCCCCGTGCTGGTTGCCGTTGTTCCAGTGCTCGACGCGCAGGCGGCCGAAGAGCGGATGCAGATGATTGGCCACGTCGCCCGCCGCGAACACGTCCGGCAGCGACGTGCGGCAGCGCTCGTCCACGAGCACGCCGTTGTCGACCTGCGCGCCCGCCGCCGCGAGCAGCTCCGCGTTGGGTACGATTCCGATCCCGGCCACGACCAGGTCACAGTCGAAGACCCGACCCTTCTTGGTCCGCACGCGCGCCACTCGTCCCGAGCCCTCGAGCGCCTCGACGGAATCCTCGGAGATCAGCTCGACGCCCTTGTCGCGATGGATGTCCGCGACCACCTGCCCGACCTCGTCGCCGAGCACCCGCGCCAGCGGCACGCGCGAGCTCTCGATGGCCGTCACGTCAACGCCGAGCTGGCGCAGCGAGGCCGACACCTCCGAGCCGATGAAGCTGAAGCCGATCACGACCGCGCGGCGGCCCGGCGCCGCGGCGGCCCGAATGCGGTCGCAGTCCGCGACCGTCCGGAGCTGGAACACGCCGGCCAGATTCGCGCCCGGCACCGAGAATGTGCGGTTGCGTCCGCCGGTCGCCAGCAGCAAGCGGTCGTAGGCGACGCGCTCGCCGCCCTCGAGCTCGACCAGCTTCTGCTTCGCGTCGATCGCCGTCGCGCGCACGCCGAGCTTGAGCTGGATGCGCTGCTCCGCGTAGTAGCTGGCCGGCTTCACGAGCTGATCCTCGAAGCGGTCCTGCCCGCGTAGATAGCCTTTCGACAGCGGCGGCCGGCTGTAGGGCAGCTGCGGCTCGGCCCCGATCAGGACGATGTCGCCGTCAAATCCCTCGTCGCGCAGGGTGGCGGCGGCCGTGCCCCCTGCCAGCGAAGCGCCCACGATCACGATCGGGGGTCGTTTCATGACACCACCTGCTTCCTACGGCCAGAGCGTGTCGGCCATGATAACGAGGTCGGAGAACGGCGGAAGGGAGCCGCGATCAGCTCCGGCGAGGTGCGCGACCATGCGAGAGGCGCCTTCGGTCGACGCGTACGCCTCGATCCGCCGTTCGTCTGGGTCCACGATCCAGTAGTGTGGGATCTCGTGGCGGGCATACAGCTGCAGCTTGGCGCCCCGGTCGATCTGCATCGTCGAGCGTGAAAGGATCTCGACCACCAACGTCGGAGGGCCCTCGATGCCCCGCACGCTCACGAGCGATGAACGCGCGGATTCCACGTACACGAGATCGGGCTCGACGACTGTCGTGTCGCTCAGGATGCAGTCGACCGGCGACACGAAGACCTCGCCCAGTCCGTTTGCCTCAACGTGCTGCCGAAGCCGCGCGAAGAGTCGCCCCACCAACCGCTGATGCGGAACACCGGGCGCGGCGGTCACGACGAGCTCGCCGTCGTGCAGCTCGTAGCGGCGGCCATCGGCGGGAAGCGCCTCGTAGTCGCGATAGGTGAGGACGACTCGGATTGGCGCGCTCTCCATGCGAATAAGTCTAGCACTCACTCCGTGGTAGTGGACCGCGCGCGCCACACGAATGTCCATTGTTTCAGAAGCCGTGGGGCGCGACCTGGGGCAGATCGCGATTCGGAAGCGAGAGGGGTCGCCGGGGAGAACAGCGCCGGCGCGGCGGTCAGTCGTCGACGCCGCCCGAGAGGCCGCGGGCGGGCGCTCGGCGCCACGCGCGGCGCAGGCGCTGGCGCCAGGCGCGACGCTCGCCTTCGCGCGCCTGACGACGCCACGGCGCGAGCGAGGGGGCCGAGACCTGGAGCGCGCGCGCGGCGTCCTCGAACAGCGAGTAGGCGACCGGCGTCACCAGCAGGGTCAGGAGCAGGCAGAGCGTCTGACCGCCGATGACGACGACCGCGATGGCGCGCCGCTCCTCGGAGCCCGGTCCGGTGCCGACCCACAGCGGCAGCATGCCGGCCACCAGGGCGAGCGTCGTCATCAGGATCGGGCGGAGCCGGTCGCGGTTGCCTTGCATGATGGCGGCCGCGCGGTCCATGCCGTGAGCGCGCAGCGCATTCATGTGGTCGATCTGCAAGATAGCGTTCTTCTTCACGACGCCGAAGAGCACGAGGATGCCGAGCGCGGAGTAGAGGTTGAGCGTGTTGCCCGTATACCAGAGCGAGAACAGCGCGAACGGAACCGAGAGCGGCAAGGACAGCAAGATCGTGAGCGGATGGATCATGCTCTCGAACTGCGAGGCGAGGATCATGTACATGAAAATCACGGAGAGCAGAAAGACCCACAGGAACTCCGTGAAAGTCTTCTCCATCTCCCTGGCCTTGCCGGTGACGAAGGTCTGGTAGCTCGACGGCAGGTTCATGCCTGCGACCGTCTTCTTGAGGAGCTCGATGCGGTCGGCCTGGCCGTAGCCGGGCGCGATCCCCGCGCGCAGCCGGGTCTCGCGCTGACGATCGGTCCGGTCGATACGCGACGCTGTCACCGCCGGCTCGATCTTCACCACGTTGTCGAGCCGCACGAGGCCGCCGCCCGGCGCCAGGTTGACCTGCGCCGCCGAGCCCGTCGCGGGGTTGTTCGAGGTCGTGTCGCGCGAGACGTAGAGCCGCTGGATCGTGCTCAGGTTGCCTCGGAATTCCGGCAGCAGGCGGATCTGCACGTCGTAGTCGTCGTTGACGGTGGGGTCGTGGAAGCGCGAGACCTGGTCGTCGCCCCCGACCATCAGGCGCAGCGCGGTGGCGATCTGCTGGGTGTCCACCCGGAGATCGGCCGCCCGCTGGCGGTCGATCGCCACGCGGAGCTCTGGCTTGTCCAGGCGCAGGGTGTTGTCGATGTCGACGATGCCGCCGATGTCGCGTGCCTTCACCTTGAGGGCCTCGCCGTACGCCGAGAGCTTCTCGAGCTCGGGCCCGCGCAGCGCCAGGTCGATGTCGAACGTGCCGCCGCCGATGTTGAAGCCGGCGATGTTGCGCACCTGCGTGCGCATGTCGGTGAACTTGCGGAAGCGCTGCCGGAGCGCCACCATCACCTCGCGCTGGGAGTAGTTTCCGCGGAACGCGTCGAGCGGCCGGCCGCTGGTCAGCCCCTTCCAGAGCCTCGCCGGCGTCACCGTGCGCTCCTCGTGCGAGACCGTGCGCACGTACATGTAGCCCTGGTTCACCTTGGCCAGGAAGCTGCCGCCACCCGAGGCCAGCGTGAGCGCCACGCCCTTCGTCTCGCGCGCCTCCTTGGCCAGCGCCTGCATGGCCTCGTCCATCGCGGCGAGGCTCATCTTCTCGGGACCGAACACGAGCACCTCGAACTCCGACTCGTCGACGTCGCTCGGAATGTATTCCTGCTTCACCTGCCGGTAGATCGGCACCGCCGAGATCAGCGTGGCCACGCTGATGATCACGATGACCCAGCGGTGGCGCATCGACCACGCCAGGCTCCAGGCGTACGCGCCGTCGATCCACGCGTAGAACCCGCTGCGCGAGCCGGTGTGCGCGCCCTCGGCATGCCCGCTCGCCGCGTCCTCGACCCGCAGCAGGCGGGCGCACATCATCGGGGTCAGCGAGAACGACACGAGCAGGCTGACCAGCACCGAAACCGCGGCGGTGAGGCCGAACTGGTACAGGAACCGCCCGGAGATCGAGGACATGAAGGACACCGGCACGAAGATGACGACCAGCGAGAACGTGGTCGCCATGACCGCCAGCCCGATGTCGGCGGTCGCCTCGCGCGCGGCCTCGAACGGCCGCATCTTCTTTTCTTCCACGAAGCGGAAGACGTTCTCGAGGACGACGATCGCGTCGTCGATGACGATGCCGACCATCAGCACCAGCGCCAGCATCGTCACGCTGTTCAGGGTGAAGTTGAGCGCCCACATCATCCCGAAGGCCGACACGACCGACGTCGGGATCGCGACCGCAGCGATGAAGGTCGAGCGCCACGAGCGCATGAACGCGAGCACCACCAGGGAGGCCAGGATGGAGCCGAGCACCAGATGCAGGTTGATCTCGTGGAGGGCGGCGTAAATGTACCGCGACTGGTCGCGGATCACCTCGAGCTTGACGTCGGGCGGCACGAGGCCGCGCATCCGTACGAGCTTGGCTTTCACGCCCTCGATCACCGCCACCGTGTTCTCGCCCGACTGGCGGCGGATCTCCATGATCACCGTCGGCACGCCGTTGAGGCGGGCCGCTGAGCGCTGCTCCTTGGTGCCGTCCTCGGCGTAGCCGATGTCGCGCACGCGCACCGGGACGCCGCTCAGGGTGGCCACCACCAGGTCGTTGAACGAGCGCGGCTCGACGATGCGGCCCATCGTGCGCAGCGACGCCTCGTTGAGCCCGGCCGTCACGTTGCCGCCCGGCAGGTCCGCGTTCTGGCGGACGATCGCGTCGCGCACGTTGATGATCGGGATCTGGTAGGCGGCGAGCCGATCGGGGTCGACCCAGATGTTGACGGAGCGCGGCAGGCCGCCGACGATCCGCACCTCGCCCACGCCCGCGGAGCGCTCGAGCTGCGGCCGCACTTCCTTGTCGGCGATCTCGGTCAGCTCGCGCAGCGACCGCTCGCCGGACAGCGCGATCGTCACGACCGGCGCCTGGTCGTTGTCGAACTTGGCGATGATCGGCGGCAGGATCTCGCGCGGCATGTTGCGGACCGCGATGGCCACCTTGTCGCGCACGTCCTGGGCGGCCACGTCGATCTGGCGGTTCAGGTTGAACGTGACGATCACGATCGCGGTGCCGGGGCCGCAGATCGAGCGCAGCTCGTTGATCCCCTGGATCGTGTTGATCTGCTCCTCGAGCCGCTGGGCCAGCTGGGTCTCGGTCTCCTCGATGGAGGCCCCCGGCAGCTCGACGCGCACGCTGACGGTCGGCAGGTCGACGGCCGGAAAGCGGTCGACGCCCAGCCGCATCCAGCTGGCGGCCCCCACGACCACGAAGGCCATGACCAGCATGGTCGCGAACACCGGGCGCTTGATACAGACCTCGGCGAGCTTTTGCATGGCTCTACTGGGCCACGGTGACGGCCTGACCGCCGGTGAGGTTGCCGGGCACCGTGACGACCGGATCGCCGCGCTTGAGGCCCTCGACGACCTCGACGTCCGGGCCCAGGCGGCGGCCGGTCGTGACTCGCACCTCGGCCGTCTTGCCCTGACGGACGACCAGCACCTTCTCGACGCCGGCGAACACGATGATCGCGGTGGACGGCACGGTCACCACCGGCTGGCTCACCTCGGTCATGATCTCGACGCGCGCGAAGGAGCCCGGCCGGAGGAATCCGCGCTCGTTCGGCACTTCGGCCTCGACCAGCAGCGTACGGTTCTGCTCCTGGACGATCGGCGACAGCCGCACCACGCGACCGCGGTAGAGCGTCGAATCGCCCTCGACCGTCAAGGTGACTGCGTGGCCCGCGCGGACGCCGGAGCCTTCGCGCTCGGGAACCGGGACACGCAGGCGCAGCGGATGCACGCGGACCATCGTGGCGATGGGCGCGCCCGCCGGCAGATACTCGCCCACCGAGGCCTGCTTGAGGCTCACGACGCCGTCGAGCGGCGAGAGGATCACGGTGTCGGCGAGCTGCTGGCGAGCCAGATCGAGCTCGGAGCGGCGCTGCGCGATGACGGCCTGGCGGTTGCGGACTTCCTCGATCGCGTCCTGGTAGCGGCCCTCGGACACCAGCAGGGCCGCCTCGGCCGAGTCGAGCTGGGCGCGGGCGATGAGCTCCTGCTGCGCGAGCTTGACGCTCCGATCGCGGGTGAGCCGCGCGTCGTCCATCATCGCCCGCGCCTGGCGAACGATCGCGGTCTGCTCGGGATCGACCTTCTCGTCGCTGCCCGTCGGCGTGAGCCCGAGCCGCACGCGCGCCTGCTGCAGCGCGGCCTCGGCCTGCTCGACCCGTAGCTTGAAGTCGCTCTGATCGAGCTTGCCGATGATCTGCCCGCGCTTGACGCGTGTGCCGAGGTCGACGGTGATCTCCGCCAGGCGGCCCGCAACCTTCGTACCGAGCACCACCTGGTCGTCGGCGGCCAAGGTGCCGGTCGCCGCGACGGTGCGCGCGATCGTGCGCTCGACGGCGGCCGTGACCTTGACTTCGCGCGGCGGCGGCCCCGCGGGCTTGGTCTTCTGCTCCTCGGCGCCGACCGAGTTCTGGCCCTGGCAGCCGCTCAGCGAGAGGGCGAGACCCAGGGCGACCACGGCCAGGATGTGGGGCGACATCCGGTTGATGATACCCCAACCGATTCCCCCTGCCCGGGCGAGAGACGTCCTAGCGGGCCGGAGCGGGCGGAGCGACCGAGACACCCTGGGCGCCGTTCCGGGAAATCGCCTCGGCCACGAGGCCGGAGGCCTTCACGTCCTCGACGAACGCGCGCAAAAAGCGCGCCGATGCCTCGCGGCTCTTGGGCGTGCCGACCGCCTGCTGGACCGCCGTGAACTGGCCGTCGAGGATCCTGGCACCGGGAAGCTTCTGGACGTCGGTGAGGAGCCTCGGCTTGAGCCCGGCCAGGGCCTCGAGCTTCTGGGCCACGAACACGTCGAACGAGGAATCGAGGCCCTGCGTGGTCACCAGCTTGGCGTGCTTGATCGTCCGCGCCAGGTAAAGACCGTAGGCGCTCTGCTCGGCCACCGCGATCCGCACGCCCTCGCGGTCGACCTCGTCGACCGAGCGGATCGGCGACCCGGCCGGCACCAGATACGTCGACGGGATCTCGAGGTATGCCGCCGTGAACGCGATCTCGGCGGCGCGCTGCGGCTCGGCGCCGAGGAACGCGACGTCCCACGCGCCCGTCTTCACGCCGTCGCCGAGCTTGCCCGCGGTGTCGAACTTGATGAACTCGACGGGCACGCCGACTCTCCGGCCCAGCTCGCGGGCCACGTCCGGCGCGACGCCGCGCGGATCGGCGGCCGAGGAGCCGGGGGTGACGAGCAGGAAGTTTCCGTGATTGAGCCCGACCCGGAGCTTTCCGGAAGGGGCCAGCTCGGAGCGAATCGCGGGTGTGATCTCGGTAGCCATGGCGCCAGACGTTAGCACGAACGACGCGAGGGAAGCCATGGCGACCGCGAAGCGCTGGAGGCGCCGTCGTCGAATCGTCACGACGACGTCCTGGTCTTGAAGAACGAGCTCTTCACCGCAATCTTGCCGTCGCGGAACGTGAACACGTCGCAGCCGTTGACCTCGACCGCGCGGCCGTCGGCGCTCGTACCGGTGAAGAGCCACTCCGACAGAGCCCGATCGCCCGAGACGAAGTGGCGCGCGGCGCCGAAGTGGGCGTCGGGAAACGCGGCGAACACGCGCGCGAACGCCGCGCGCACGCGCTCGCGCCCGACGTGGCGCGTGCCGCACGCCTCCGGGCCGGCGGTGCTCTCGAACACGCAATCGTCAGCCATGAAGGTCATCAGGTGATCGACGTCGTGGCCGTTCCAGCCCGCCTCGAAGAACGCGTCCAGATCCTTCGTGGTCATCATGGTCGTCACCTCGCCGTGAGCATCACGCCAAGCCGGGCGCAGCGTCAATTCCCGATACATCCCGGTGCGCGCCGCGCGCGACGCGATGTATGGGGCTGGTGCCCAGCCGATACCCATACATCCGCGCCGCCGGCTCGCGCGGCACCGCATCTTGCGGTATCCTCGGGTCGGCCCGATCGAGGGGCCGACGGTCCGCGTGAAGGGCTCAGTTTCTCGCGAGAGCTGGTCGACCTCGGGGTCGATCTCGTCGTGACGGTGACCTCCGAGGGACTCGTCGAGGCCAAGCCGGCGCTCGCGACCGTTCCCGTCGTCATGGCGGCGAGCAACTATCCGGTCGAACGCGGGCTCGTCCAGAGCCTCGGTCGCCCGGGCGGCAACATCACCGGCATGGCAACGTTCACGAGCGGGACGTTCGAGAAGCGCATGCAGCTCCTGGCCGAGGCGCTGCCGCGAGTCGCGCGCGTGGCCGTCCTGCGGCTTCCCGGCGACCAGAACGACTACATCGTGCGCGATCTGGAGCGATCGGCCCAGCGGCTGGGCCTGAAGCTCCAGATCATCGAGGTGCAGCGGCCCGGCGATTTCCCCGGCGCATTCGAGACCGCGGCGCGCGGCAACGCGCAGGCGATCATGACGGCGCAAGGACCGTTCTTTCTTCAACACCTCAAGCCGTTCGCCGAGCTCGCGCTCAAGCAGAAGCTCCCGAGCTTCTCGGGGGAGCCGACCGCCGCGAACGCGGGTGTCCTGATGAGTGCCGGCGCCAGCATTTCGGCCAGCTGTCATCGCGCGGCCAACTATGTCGATCGCATCCTGAAAGGCGCCAAACCGGCCGATCTGCCGCTCGAGCAATCGACGACGCTGGGACTCGAGATCAACTTGAAGACCGCGAAGGCGCTGGGGCTGACGATTCCCCCGTCACTGCTGCTGCGGGCGGATCGCGTCATCGAATGAAAGGGGAGGCCGGGCCGGACATGGATGAACACGCGATCCGCGAGCTCGTGACCGAGGTCAGGCGTGGCAGACTCTCGCGCCGGCGATTCGTTCGCCTGATGCTTGCCGCCGGCCTCACGGCGCCCATGGCCGCGAACCTCCTGACCTCGGCCGGCGTGGCGCATGCGCAGTCGAAGACGCCGTCCTCCGCGCCGGCGCGGCGGGGCGGTGGCGGCCAGGTGCGTATGCTCTACTGGGCGGCGCCCACCTTGCTCAATCCGCATCTGGCCGTCGCGCCGAAGGATTTCGAGTCGTCGCAGCTGTTCTACGAACCGCTCGCCGACATCGATACCGAGGGCAACATCGTGCCGGTGCTCGCGGCCGAAACGCCGACCGCCGCGAACGGCGGGGTGTCGCGCGACGGCACCTCGGTGGTGTGGCGGCTGAAGCGTGCAGTAGCCTGGCACGACGGACGCCCCTTCACCGCCGACGACGTCATCTTCACCTGGCAGTACGCCGCCGACCCGGCGACCGCCGCGACGAGTGCCGGGTCGTACCAGGGTATCGACCGCATCGAGCGCATCGACGACCACACGGTGAAGCTCGTCTTCAAGCGGCCTACTCCCTACTGGGCCGACGCCTTCTGCAGCGCGGCCGGCATGGTCTTGCCGCGTCACGTCTTCGAAACGTTCCGCGGGGGCAAATCGCGCGAGGCGCCCGCGAATCTCAAGCCGGTGGGAACGGGGCCGTATCGCTTCGTCGATTTCAAACCGGGTGACGTCCTGCACGCCGAGATCAACGGCGCCTACCACGTCGCGAATCGCCCGTTCTTCGACACGGTCGAGATGAAGGGCGGCGGCGATCCGGTGTCGGCCGCCCGCGCCGTGCTGCAGACGGGCGAATACGACTACGGCTGGGGGCTCAACATGGAGGACGAGATCCTCCGGCGTCTGGAACAGAGCGCCAAGGGCCGCGTCGTCATCGGACGAACGGCAAACCTGGAATACATCCATCTCAATCAGGCCGACCCGTGGCGCGAGGTCGACGGCGAGCGCGCGAGCATCAAGACGACCCATCCGTTCCTCACCGACCCGGCGGTCCGCTCGGCCTTCGCACTCCTGGTCGATCGCGCGGCCATCCAGAAGGACATCTGGGGGCGCCAGGCCGATCCGACGGCG
>Ga0306921_10010095_pt1 | contig 10026 bp, 9 predicted proteins | sample sta12Cox44000080_FD_203760 | JGI IMG/M metagenome (GOLD analysis project Ga0306921, IMG submission 203760) | Lab enrichment of tropical soil microbial communities from Luquillo Experimental Forest, Puerto Rico - statoxic.12C.oxic.44.000.080 (v2)... | ecosystem: Environmental > Terrestrial > Soil...
GCGTCCTTGTTCCGATTAAGGGGAGATCTACTCGAGCTGGCGTGTCTGAAACGAGCCGAAGATTCTGACGATCTGCTCGTGCGCCTATACGAACCAAATGGGGACCGGGGTCAATCTATTCTTGAGTCCGCTCTGCGCCTTGAGCGAGCCTCCATCGTCAACATCCTGGAAGAGCAGCTGGAGGAGCTTCAAATCGAAGACGGCCGGCATCTAACCGTATTGTTCACCCCTTTCCAGGTGATTTCGCTTAAACTGACCTTCTCACAAATTTTGTAAGCCCGAGCGTTTAACCCCGGGTAGAGCATCCCAAAGAAGAAAGGCGCCCTGAAGGGGCGTGAGATTAAGAGTAACGTAACAGACGGAAAACCGGGGCTTATCCCAACATTCGACGACACGCGCTGGCTACCCTCTGCCGCGATCGTTCGACTTCCTCCCGAAATCCAGAACTTCAGAATAATTCGCCCTGTGGGTTGCTCCCTTTTCCCGCCTCTAGTTCCACCTCGGCCAACAGAGATCTGAATTCGCACCTTTTCAGACCGGCGATATAGGCGTGATAGTCTGGACAAATCTTCAGATCAGCAAGCGGAACCGACAATTCATGGTCGCACTCCAGACTGACCATTTCCCGGTTCTGCTTTATCCTGGACCGATTTGCCTCCAGTTTTTCTCTCAGTTTCGAATTCGCTATCCGGTCAAGGTTCGCCAGAAGGTTTTCAATGGTACCGAATTCGCGAATCAGGTTTGCCGCCGTTTTTTGACCAATGCCTTCGACACCAGCGATGTTGTCAACGCTGTCCCCCGTAAGGGCGAGAACCTCCCCAATCCCTGAGGGAGCAACCGCCCATTTCTCGCTGATTTCCTGAACACCCAGCAGCGCGTGAGGATCTTTTGGATTTTTCAGATCCGCTTTATTCGTCGAATAGATTTTGACCGAATCACTCACCAACTGAAAAAGGTCCTTATCGTTTGTGGCCAAAATCGTTTCGATGTTTTCTCGTCCGGCTGCGATCGTGTAACATGCCATCAAATCATCCGCTTCGGTGTTTGGTCTAGCGATCGATTGGAATCCCATCGCCTTGCAAAAATCGCGAATGAAATCCAACTGCGGGATCATCTTATCAGGCATCGCGGCCCTTTGCTGCTTGTATCCGGGCTGCAAGAGCATCCGTTTTTCCGGCAACCCTTCATCCCAGAACACTGCAGCCAGATCCGGTTGAAGATCTTTGAGCATCTTTCGAATAGTCTTAACGAAACCGAAGATCGCGTTTGTCGGTTCTCCCCGCGAATTGGTCAGCGATTGGATCGCGTGGTAGGAGCGATAGACATAGTAATGACCGTCGATAAGAAGAAGTCTCACGTGAAATGAGTAACCAGGCAACGCAGGACTGTCTAGTGTACCGTCTCGCATATAATGATGACACCATTATATGCGAGACGGTACACCGGACACCTCAGGCAAGACTTAAATTCGGATCGGCGTCTTCACCGAAGTCGGATCGATACCCACGCAGGAAACGCTCGGCGGCCGTGTAAGCAATCATCGCAGCGTTGTCCGTGCATAGGGAGGTATCGGCAAGCTTCAATTCAACTCCTGCGTCTTGGCTCGCATTCGCGATCTTGAGCCGAAGACGGGAATTGCAGCTTACACCGCCGCTAACGCTGACAACATTTGTCCCACAAGCCGTCACTGCGCGAATCGTCTTCCGAACGAGAACGTCAACAACCGCCTCTTGAAACGACGCGCACAGATCGGCCAAAAAATCTCCCTTGAGCTTCGGCACGAGATAACGCACCGCGGTTTTCAGACCGCTGAAACTGAAATTAAAATCTCCGCTTCCCAACATGCTGCGAGGTAGATCGAATCGGTTTGGGTCTCCGCGCTTCGCCAACCGGTCGATCTCCGGGCCACCAGGGTATGGCAGGCCCAGCAGTTTCGCGACCTTGTCGAAGGCCTCTCCCGCCGCATCGTCAACCGTACGTCCCAGCAACCGATAGCGACCCACGCACTCCATTTCAATGAGAAGGGTATGTCCGCCGCTAACGATCAGGTTCACCGAGCGACCGGGACCATCGATGCTGCCGAAAAACGGCGAAAGCAAATGGCCCTCAAGGTGATTGACTCCAATGAAAGGCCTATCCACCGCGATCGCCAGACCTTTTGCAGCGCTGTACCCGACGAGAAGAGACGTCAAAAGTCCGGGCCCACGCGTCGCTGCGATGCAGTCAAGGTCGCTAGGAAAACAGCCGGCATGTTCGAGCGCGCGTTGAATGAGAGGCTGAATTTTGATCAGATGATTGCGCGACGCCACTTCGGGGACCACACCTCCGAATCTTTGATGTAGATTCACCTGACTGGCGATCTCGGAAGCCAGGATTTTACCAGGGCGTGAAAGGATTGCCACGGCCGTCTCATCACAAGATGTCTCGACGGCTAAAATCAGCGGGCCGCTCACTGCGGAGCTTCCTGGGGCTGCTTGTCGTTTTGGCTATAGATCATCACACTCTTCAGAGCATCAACGGCACGATCGAACTGGGTATCTTTTTGTTCGCTCACAAACTTCTGTTCTTCAGGGGAAAGCGGGGCGTCGCGCCGCCTCAGAAGCAGAGCACGCTCCTGGTCCGAAGTGAGCGAAGCCTTAATATTTGGCGTAACCCCTTTCTCATGAATGACCTGTTTGCCAGGGGTATAGTATTTGGCGGTCGTAAGGCGCAGGGCCGATCCGTCGGGTAACTGGATGACGCTCTGCACAGAACCTTTTCCGAAAGTTGTTTCGCCCACGAGTATCGCCCTGTTCAAATCCTTCAATGCTCCCGCCATAATCTCTGCGCCACTAGCGCTTCCGCTGTTGACCAGGAGCACAACCGGGAAATTCCCTTGCTGCTTCGCATTCTTATCCGTGAAATACTCGCGCCGCTGCGACGTATCTCGTCCCTCGGTATAAACGACCATCGTTTTTGGCGGGAGAAAAAGTCCGCACACATCGACCGCACTGGTCAGCAAGCCTCCGGGGTTGTATCTTAAATCAACAATAAGCGCTTGCATGCCTTGCGCCTCCAGCTCGCCCAATTTACGGTTCAACTCTTGCGCCGTCGGCTCGTTGAACTGCGTTATTCGCACGTATCCAAACTTGAAGTTGCCCGTCAGCGTCTGATCCAGAATCTTTGCGTCCTTGACGCTCGCTACCTTGATTATCTCGCGCTGCAATGAGTAATCCTTGGTTTGTTTGCTCGAGGGACGATAAATTGTAAGCGTGATTTTTTGACCGGGCTCTCCTCGCAAAAGTTCGATCGCGTCCTGGAGACTCATCTTTTCAGTGGTTTTGCCGTTAATCCGCAGAATTTGGTCTCCAGGCAAAATTCCGGCGCGGAAGCCAGGTGAATCTTCCATGGGGGAAACCACGGTAAGCAGGCCATCTTTGCTCGACACGACGATCCCCAGACCGCCGAACTCGCTACGTGTCTCGTCCCGCATGCCGCGATAGTCCGGCGGCTCCATGAACTGACTGTGAGGATCCAGCGCGCCAAGCATGCCGTGCAATGCGGAGTAAGTCAGATCCTTATACCCAATCTTGTTGGGATCGACGTAGTCCTGGCGGATGAGCTGAAGAGCGCGTGTGAAAACGGTCAGGTTCTCGTACCCAGTGTCGTCCGAATCGGCCGATGCTTTTGAAACCAGGACCCGAAAACCGACAGCGACGTTAAAAATAACGAGCAGGCCAAGAAAGCCGAACAAAAGTTTGCGCCTCATCGAAATGGGACCTTAGCACGAGTTCGGGGCCGGGCTAGCCTGGAAATAGCCCGGAAACGGATTCCGACTCAGGCGGCGTCTTTGTCTTGTTTTCTTCGAATCAGCGGTGTGCGTTTCCCTTCGACAACAGCGCGATTGATAACGACGTCGGCTATATCTTCGCGGCTGGGAACGTCGTACATGACATCGAGCATGATCTTCTCAAACATCGAACGCAGCGCGCGTGCCCCAGTGCCTTTGGTCTGCGCCTGCTGCGCCAGAGAACGCAGCGCATCACGGGTAACAACAAGGTTTACTCCCTCCATGGCGAGCAACTTCGTGTACTGCTTGACCATCGCGTTTCGGGTTTCCGTCAGGATAAGCATCAGCTCTTCTTCGGTCAGGGCATCAAGCGCGGCAACGATCGGCAACCGCCCAATAAACTCTGGAATCATCCCGAAAGAGAGCAGATCTTCGGGTTCCGTATTTTTGAGAGTTTCCTGGGCTTCGTTCTGGGCCACGCACACCTGCGCTGAATGGAACCCGAGAACCTTGTTGCCCAGGCGCCGGCTGATTATCTTGTCCAGGCCAACAAACGCTCCCCCACAAACAAATAAAATCTTCTCGGTATTAACCTGGATATACTCCTGATGCGGATGTTTGCGTCCTCCCTGAGGCGGAACGTTGCAGCTGCTCCCCTCCAGAATCTTCAATAACGCCTGCTGTACGCCTTCTCCCGACACATCCCGAGTAATACTGACGTTGTCTGTTTTCCGGCCGATTTTGTCGATCTCGTCAATATAGACGATTCCGATTTCGGCTCTTTTGACATCGTAGTCTGCATTCTGCAGTAAGCGTAAAATGATGTTTTCAACGTCCTCGCCTACATAACCAGCCTCGGTCAAGGTCGTTGCATCGGCGATGCAGAATGGAACATCCAGAATTTTGGCAAGTGTGCGCGCGAGCAGCGTTTTTCCTGATCCAGTTGGCCCGATCAGCAGGATATTGCTCTTCTCAATCTCGACGTCTGCATACGGGTCCATCGACAAATCTTTTGTGCCGCCCGCTTGAAGGATGCGCTTGTAGTGGTTGTGAACCGCCACAGACAAGACTTTCTTTGCAGATTCTTGCCCAACGACATACTGATCGAGCTGCCGTCGGATGTCCGCCGGCTTCGGAACCCGCAGTGTGGTCGTCTGCCGTCTGGCATCCTCATTGAGCTCCTTATCCAAAATGCCCTTGCAAACGTTGATGCAGTTGTCGCAGATATAGACGCCCGGGCCGGCAATAAGTTTGCGCACCTCAGCGTGGCTCTTTCCGCAGAAAGAACACATCGTGAGGTTTGAGGCGCGCGCCATTGTTCTCCTATTATTCGTCCAAAACTCTTCTATTATTCGTCCAAAGCTCTTAAATCTTAAGAAGGCAAAGCATTGTCGACATGAGCCGGCAATGTCTCTGGCGACACATCTTTGCGCGATTTGACCACCTCGTCCACCAACCCGTACTCTTTGGCCTGCTGCGCGCTAATCCAATAGTCTCGATCGGAGTCAATCTGGATTTGTTCCTCCGTTCTGCCTGTATGATGCGCCAAAATGCCGATAAGCCGCTTTTTCAGTTTAAACATGTACTCAACCGTGCGCTCGACATCGCTTGCCGACCCCTGCGCGCCCCCTGAAACCTGGTGAATCATAATGTCGGAATTCGGAAGCGCATACCGCTTACCCTTCGTGCCGGCTGTCAGCAGAACCGCCCCCATACTCGCAGCGATCCCCACACAATAGGTGGCGACATCGCAAGTCACGAATTGCATCGTGTCGTAAATAGCCAGACCCGCAGTGACGGAACCGCCGGGCGAATTAATGTATAGATTGATATCCCGCTTCGGATCCTCCATCTGTAGGAAAAGCATTTGAGCGACAACCAAATTTGCTACGTGATCATCAATCGCGGTGCCGATAAATACAATCCGATCCTTTAGCAGACGGCTGTAAATGTCGTAACTCCTCTCGCCTCTCCCGGTCTGCTCAATCACCATTGGAACCAAAAGATTTTGCGGACCACGATAACTATTGGACATGTGAATTGGGTTCCTTATCAGCTGTTTTCGGTTCCTTCGGAACTGATTTCGATGTTAGCATTCGAGGTTAGGAAATCAAGGACCTTGCCGATCAACACCTCTTCTCGCACCTGACCAATCGCCTGCTTTCCCTCAAGCTCCGACATCATCTTTTCGAAACTCATCCGGTATTGGTTTGCCAGCTGTTGCACTCGATTTTTCAACTCTGCGGCGCTGACCTCCATCTTCTCTTCATCCGCGATCTTCGTTAAGATAAAGTTCGCCTTCAAACGCTCCTTCGCATTGCGTGAGGCAGCGCTTACGATATCTTTCTGCTTTTCCCGAAGAAGATCGTCCGCAATTCCTCGCCTCTGGTTCTCCTGGACGATTTCCGACATGATGCGCCGAGTCTCGTCCTTTACGTAGCTTTGAGGCAGTTCACATTCGACACGCGAGACGAGATAATCGATGATCTGATTGTGCTTGAGCGTCTCAACGCGCTGCTTTTTTTCGGAAATCATCTCTTCCCTCAAAGCGGCGCGGAGTTGGTCGAGGGTCAATCCATTGCGTACCTGATTAGCAAACTCGTCATTAACTTCCGGGAGCTGCATACTCTTGATAAGCTTCAGCGTGACGTTGAAATGCAGCGACTTACCGGCAAGGTCGTGAATTGGGTAGTCCTCTGCGACGGAGAGGTCAAAAGCTCGTGTCTCATTTGGGCGCATGCCAATCAACTCATCACTGAAGCCTTTCAGGAAGGCGCCTTCAGCCAATTTGATCCAGAAATCCTGACCACCACCGAGCGTCTTCGGGACCTTCGGAAAAACTTCCAACAAAGGCTGACCGCCGAGTGATACAGCGTAGTCGATAATCGCAAAGTCGCCCAATTCGAGGGCCTTATCCTCGACGTCGGAAAATGTGGCGCGGCTCTCCCGCAAATTTTCAAGGACCTTCTGAATTTCCTCTTCACTAACCTGTAAAGCGGGAATTTTCACCGCAATACCCTTGTAATCCGGTAACTCGAATTCGGGAGCGGTGATCACCGTGGCCGTAAACCGCATAGTTTTCTCCGGAGTGAACTCGACGTCATCAACTTCGGAGATTGACAAGACCTTGAGGTTCTTTTCGCGGATCGCTTCGCGCATCGTCTCGGACACCAGCTTCTTCGTCAATTCTTCCTGAATCTGCTTTCTGAACTTCGCTTCAACGACATTCGGCGGGGCCTTTCCAGGACGAAATCCGGAGATGCGGGCAACCTGCATGAAGTCTCTAACGACCTCGTTCCACTTCTTTGTCACACGGTCCGGCGGCAATTCTATGCGCAGGGAGGCGATACAATTTGGCAAGTTCTCAACTTCAACGTTCATGAAAATGTGGGTGGGGATCCAGTACCTTTTCAGTTCTGCGGTCCCGCCTGTAGAATCCTTGAAAAGCGAAACCACCGAATAACAAATTTGTGGATGCAGAAGAAAACTTGACTCATCTACAATCGGTTTTGCTTTTCGAGGATTCTAGTGCCGAACGGAGCGGTGCGCAACGCATCGATCAAACGCCTGGCCGGCGGCCGATTTTGAACCCAACGACGTCAGCATGCTATGCGAGAAGGCACACTAAAAACCGATGTCCCCGATCCACCGTTCCACCTTGACCTCGTCGACCGGACCCACAAGCCCCAGCCCCATCTTTTGAGGGGCAAAACAGAGGTTGGCGACCTCCTGGATCTGGTCACCGGTTACCCGCTTAAAGCATGCTTGCACCTCATCGGGATCGATGACGCTACCGTAGGCAAGCAACGATTCCCCCATCCACATGATCTGATTGGTCGTGCTTTCGAGGGCAAGTTCGTTCTGGCCTACGGTATATTCCTGAGCTTGGCGTAGCTCCTTTTTGCCGGGGGGTCTTGTTCGAAGCTTATCCAACTCTTTGTGAATGGCACGCAAAGCGCTCTGCAATTTCTCCGGCTCGAGTCCGACGCAAATGCTCACCAATCCTGAATCTTCCAATACAAGAGTTCCGCTATGGACCGAATAACAGTAAGCATAGCGTTCCCGAAGCTGTTGGAACAAACGCGAGCTCATGTTCTCCCCGAGTATCACGCTTAACAACTTCATCGCGTGCCTGCGCTCATCCGTCCGGCTCATCGCGTGGTATCCGAGCGCCAGATGCGTTTGCTCTGTAGCATCATTCGCAACGAGGACACGCCGATCTCTTTTGATTTCGCTCCAAGGCTGAAATTCGGGCGGTTTTCCCTTCGCTACATTTTTGAGCTTATCTTCGAAGTGCCTAACGACGTCGTCATGCGAACAATTGCCGGCCACGGTAACGACCGTACTATTTCCGTTGTAGTTTTTTTCGACAAACTTCAGAAGATCCTCCCTGCGAATACGTGTTATGGATTCAATCGACCCGGTCAGGGGCCGACCTAAAGCGTGGCGCGGCCACATCGCCTCGGTCAGCAACTCTTGAGAAAACTGGCCTGGGTGGTCCTTGTACATCATTATTTCTTCGCGAATCACATCTCGCTCACGCGCAATCTCGCTTTCGGCAAAAAGCGAATTCACGTACATATCACAGAGAACGTCGGCCAGAGCCGGCAAATGCTGAGAGCCAGCCTTAGCATAAAAACAGGTGTGATCTTCGGTGGTGAACGCGTTGATGAATCCCCCAACGCCCTCTACCTCCTCGGTGATCTGTTTAGCCGATCGTTTCGAGGTACCCTTGAAAAGGAGATGCTCGAGGAAGTGTGAGATGCCGCAGAGATTTTCTGTCTCATGTCGGCCGCCGACCGCCACCCAAATGCCAACGCTGACGCTCTTCATTTCAGGCATCGGCCGGGTGGCGATCCGGACTCCATTCTCCAAAGTAGTTGTCCAATACATGCTGCTGTGAGACCGGGTTTGGGAAGTTTGGTTAAGGTTTGTGCCCGGTAAGAGACCTAGAAATGAATTCTCATAAGCTGATCAATTTCTCGGCAAAATCCAGATCCCGCGGGAAAGTAATCTTGATATTGCAATCCGGATTTTGCAGCAATCGAACGTGGTAACCAGCTTCCTGTAAGGCTGAAACTTCATCGGTGACCGAGCGTCCTGATTCAATAATTCGTTTATACGCATGAGCTAACCACTCCGCGCGGAAGACCTGCGGCGTCTGCATACTCCATAGCCCTCTACGATCGACGTTATCGATAACATTTCCAGCAGCGTCTGCACGTTTGAGCGTTTCCACGATCGGAGCTGCAAGCGAAATTGCACCTACTTCCCGCGCAAGAACGACCGCCCTGCTTATCAAGGCCGAAGACACCAAAGGTCGTGCCGCATCATGGACAGCAACAATTTCACTGGCTTCTGATAGATGAGAAATACCATTCCAGACCGAAAAATGACGCTCCTCTCCGCCATCAACAATCTTGTTAATCTTCGTAAAGCCAAACGTTCGCACAATTTGTTCGAATTCCAAACGCCTATCCGGGCGAATGACGAGCGTCACTTCATCAATGAGATCGCACCGTTCAAATCGCTCCAGCGAATGTGCCACGACCGGTTTTCCTCCCAGGAGGCTTGTCAGTTTGTCCAAGCCCATGCGACGGCTGCTTCCTGCCGCAACAATAATCGCGGAATTCACGAAAGAATCCTTTGCACGACCTGGCTTAAGGCTTTGCCATCGGCTCTTCCCGCGGCTCTCTCAGTTGCGAGCTTCATAACAGCTCCCATCTGCGCTTTCGATGTCGCTCCGACTTGAACAATAGCCTCTTTCACCAATTCCTGAATTTCGCTCTCCGTCAGCGCTGCGGGAAGATATTCACTTAGATACTCGATCTCTCTTTTTTCCTTTTCCGCCAAATCAGGACGCCCTCCTCTTTCGAAACCTTGAATCGAATCCTGGCGCTGCTTGATCTGTTTGCGAATAACATTCAACGCGTCCAGGTCGGCAAGCTTACTCCCAGCCCCATGCTTTTCGATTGCCATATTCATCAACGCCGATTTCGCCATCCTCAACGCCGACAATCTGTCCGGCTCTTTTGCGCGCATCGCTTCCTTGATGCCGGCATCGATTTTTTCCTGGATAGTCATAAACCGAGTTTAGGCGCCTCTCCTTCATCCTGCAACTTAGTGTACCGTCTCCTAAATCCCTTGGGGTTCGTTGCGTTCAAAATGGGCCGCCGGCAAGGCGCGAGGAGGGCGCATATCTGAATCGATACGTAACCGACGAGCAACGCAGCCGCCGGCCCATTTTCAACGCAACC
>Ga0306921_10010098_pt1 | contig 10025 bp, 6 predicted proteins | sample sta12Cox44000080_FD_203760 | JGI IMG/M metagenome (GOLD analysis project Ga0306921, IMG submission 203760) | Lab enrichment of tropical soil microbial communities from Luquillo Experimental Forest, Puerto Rico - statoxic.12C.oxic.44.000.080 (v2)... | ecosystem: Environmental > Terrestrial > Soil...
CCGCGCGTATTAGATTGCACCTGGAGGTCTCCCGTGCCGAGGCGTGTTGGAATCCTGCTCTTTCGCCAGCTTCAGGCGCTCGATGTCGCCGGCCCGATGGATGCGTTCGCCGCCGCGAGCGTCCCGGAACCGGGCGGTGGCACCTCGCCAGCATACGAAGTGTTCACAGTGGCAGCCTCGCGACGTGCGCTCGTTGCAGAATGCGGGCTCAGCCTGAAGCCGCACTACACCTTCGAGTCCTGTCCCGACATGCACACGCTCGTCATTCCAGGCGGCTGCGGCGTACGCGATGCGCGTGTGGCGGACAGGCTCGCACCCTGGATCGCGGAAAGCGCGCGCCGTGTGCAGCGCATCGCTGCAATCTGCACGGGCACCTTCGCGCTCGCGGCGACCGGTCTGCTGCGCGGCCGCCGGGTTACCACGCACTGGCGGTTCGCCGCGGACCTCTCGGCGCGCTACCCGGAATTGCGGGTCGATGCGAACGCGCTCTACCTCAAGGACGGGCTGTTCTACACCTCGGCCGGCATTACTGCCGGCATCGATCTCGCGCTCGCGCTGATCGAAGAGGACTTTGGCAGAGCGGCCTCTCTCAAGGTGGCGCGCGAGCTGGTCGTGTACCTGCGGCGCTCCGGCGGACAGGCGCAGTACTCCGAGCCGCTCGAATTCGAAGCTCGCTCGGTCGACCGCTTGGCGGACATCGCGCGCTGGATCGCAGTGAACCTGCACAGGAAGATCACCGTGGAGGCGCTCGCGCAGCGCGCGCGGCTCAGCCCCCGGCAGGTCTCCCGACGCTTCAGGTCAGCGTTCGGGATGACACCCGCCGACTTCATCGAGAACCTGCGCATGAAGGAGGCACAGCGCCGTCTGGCGAGTTCGGGCTCGCACATCAAGCGGGTGGCCGCATCTCTCGGATATGACAGCGCGCATGTATTCCGCCGGGCCTTCGAGCGCCGCTTCGGTGTTTCGCCTGGAGCTTACCGCGAGCGCTTCGGAGCCGGATGACCGCTGGCGACGCGCTCCCGCCACTCAGGCGCTGAAGGGCTCGAGTGCGGTGCGCAGCTCGTCCATGGTCTGGAAGCGCTTGGTCTTGTCGACCGCCATGGCGCGCATGACGAGCTCGGAAAGCCCCGGCGGGAGGTTTGGATTGACCTCCTGCGGCACCTTTGCCTTGCCCTGCACGTGCTGGTACATGACCGACATGTGATCGCCGCGCGAGTACGGCGGCACGCCGGTCACCATCTCGTAGAGGATCACGCCGAGCGCGTAGATATCGGCGCGCTGATCGACTTTCTTGCCGAGGATCTGCTCGGGTGCCATGTACTTCGGTGAGCCGATGACGTAGCCGGTCTTGGTGAGCTGTGTGTCGCCCTCGCGCTGCGCGGCTGCCACCCCGAAGTCGACGACCTTGAGGAATCCCTCCTGGTTGATCAGCACGTTGGCGGGTTTCAGGTCGCGGTGCACGATGCCAAGCTGGTGCGCCACCGTCATACCGGTGCAGATATCGATGGCGAACTGCATGGCGCGCTTGAGCTCGACGGGCTTCTCGTTCACGACCTCGCTGCCGAGGGTGTGCGAGGGGAAGTACTCCATCGAGATCGCGTAGTTACCCTGGATGTACAGGAAGTCGTAGATGCGGATGACGTTCTTGTGCGTGATCTTGCGCGAGTAGCGCAGCTCGTGCACGAAGCGCTTCATGACCTCCTCGTCCTGCGAGACGTTCGGGTTCAGGAACTTCAGGATCAGGCGCTCATCGACCACCGTGTCCTCCATCAGCAACACGGTGCCGAAGGCGCCGCGGCCGATACGGTCGATGTACTTGTAGCGGCCCTCGATGATGTCGCCGGGTTTCAGGGTCTGGATGTCGAGGCGCTGCGGACCCTCGGGCTGAGCGCGCGCGATACGCGAGGCATCGGAGATAACCTGGGTCTTCGCTGCTTCGGCCGGGGTGGGCTGCGGTGGACGCAGGCCGGAAGGCGTTCCGGTCGTGCTCGCCTGCGATGGCGGAGCGGTGCCCCCGCCGGAGCCGAGGACACTGATTCCCGCGATCCGGTTGTCGAGCTCGCTCACCGCCGCGGCGGCCATGCGCGAGATCGTCTGGTCGGGTGAGCCGACCTGCGCCTGGAGCTCGCTGCGCACCTGATCGGCGCGCCCCTCGTCCGCCACCCGCGCGAGTGCCTGGATGGCTTCGATGCGGATCTCGCGCTCAGGCCGGCCGACGAGCGGCAGGAAGGCGTCTACCAGGCGGCTGTCGCCGAGCTTACCGAGGGCGCGTACCACGATAGCGGTGCCTTTGGCCTCGGGGCTCTGCAGCATCTCCATGAGTCTCGGCACCGCGCGCTTACTGCCGATCTCGGCGAGCGCATCCACCGCACGCTCGCTCACCCACCAGTCGGTGTCGCGCGTCGCTTGGATGAGTGAATCGACCGCACGCTCGTCCTTGGTCTGGTTGAGAATTTCGATGGCCGCGCGGCGGATGTCTTCGTCCTTGTCGCGCACGAGCTGCAATACCGCATCGATCACTTTGGGGCCGCCGATCTTGCCGAGCGCGTCCGCGGCACGGCTGCGCACCCACCAGTCGCTGTCCTTCAACGACTCGAGCAGGTATTTCACAGACTTGGCGTTGCCGACCTCGTTCAGCACCTCGACGGCGGCGCGGCGGGCATTCTCGTTCTCGTCCTTCAATACCTCGATGAGGTACTGGATCGTCTCGGGGTGGTTGGCCTTGATGACTACATCGATGGCGCGGTTCATCACCTCGAGCTCCGGATCGCGCAGCAGCGCGCACACCCGCTCGATATCGATCGGTCCGTCCATGCGTTGCAGGGCAGCGAGGGCTGCGCTGCGGATGAGCTTGTTCGGATCCTTCAGCAGTCCCTGGAGCGCGGTTTGCACCTCGGGCGTGTTGAAGCGCGCGAGCGTGTTGATGATGTGGACGCGCGCGATCGGGTCCTTACCTTGTACCCGGCCGAGGAGCTCGGGCAGGGCCTGCTTGTCGGCGATTTCGCCGATGACACGGAAGAGCGCCGCCTTCTCGTTGGGCTCCTGGGCGTAGGCGGCGTTCAGCAGCTCGCGCACGCCGAAGCGCGACTTCTGTGCCGAGATCACTTCCAGCAGGGCGGACTTGGATACCCCGGGAGTTGCCAGCGCCTCAATCAGCAGGTGTGCAGGGTAATTGTGGCTTGCCGAGAGTGCCCAGGTGATGCCCGAGATGACGCGCGGACTTCCCTCCACCAGGCCGCGAATGAACAGCGGGAAGGTCTTGTGATTGACGAGGCTGCCGAGCACATCGACGAAGGCCATGGTGGCGCCCTTGTCGGCATCGGGCAGAGCCCCGAATACGGCCTCGATCGCGCCCGGGCCGACCTCCTTCAGCCGCGCGACCGCCTTCTGCGTGTCGGAGCTGGTGGGGTCGGGCGAGGACCGGATCTCGGTGACGAGCCGGTCGGCACGCAAATTCGTGAAAAAGCTCATTCAGCCTTTCCGTCGCAGCAGCTCCCCACACCGATCCAGCGCGCCTGCCTTGACGGAGCAAAGTGCAAGGACTCGAGTCCGGAGCGCGCGCGGGTGGTCATGGTCTATCGTCTACTATAAGGAGCAGCCTCGACGGACTTCTGTGAATTATGCCATAGCCTTGAGCCCGGCCAGGGCAGCCAATGTGCGTTAAGCGCACGAACCCGCAGACCACTACAATTCCCCACAAGTCACCCCTCGAGGCTTCGCTGGCCGAATTTCAAACATGACCCCCGAAGAGACTCTGTCTAGCGTGCGCGTCGCGCTCGAGGCCTACGTCGACCCTTACCTTGGTGAGACGCTCGGTACGGCTCGCGCCGTACGGGACGTGCGCGCCACAGGCGCCGGGTTTACCGCGCAGGTGGTACTCGGTTTTCCCACCGGGGGATATGCGCCGGAGCTCGCCGGTGCACTCGAGCGGCAGCTCGCGGCGGGCGGCATTGCGGCTCCACTTACCCTCGAGCTGCAGTCCGACATCAGTGCCCATGCGGTACAGCGCAATCTCAAGCCGCTCGGGGATATCCGCAACGTGGTGGCCGTGGCCTCGGGCAAAGGTGGTGTCGGCAAGTCCACCGTGGCGGTGAATCTCGCCCTCGCCTGGGCGGCGCAGGGCGCCCGGGTGGGGATCCTCGATGCGGATATCTATGGTCCAAGCCAGCCGCTCATGCTCGGACTCGTCGGCGAGCGTCCGCTGTCGAGCGATGGCAAGCACCTGCGGCCGCTCGTGAGTCATGGTGTGAGCGCGATGTCGATCGGTTTCCTCGTGGATTCCGAGCAGCCGATGGTGTGGCGCGGGCCCATGGTGACGCAGGCCCTCACGCAGCTGCTCGGCGAGACCCAATGGGGCGCGCTGGATTATCTGGTGGTCGACATGCCCCCGGGCACCGGCGACATCCAGCTGACCCTCGCCCAACGTGTGCCGGTCGCGGGGGCCGTCATCGTGACGACGCCGCAGGACATCGCACTCGCCGATGCGCGCAAGGGGCTGAAGATGTTCGAGAAGGTGTCCGTCCCGGTGCTCGGCATCGTCGAGAACATGAGCGTGCACGTCTGCTCGAGCTGCGGACACATCGAACACATTTTCGGTGCGGGCGGCGGCGATCGCATGGCCCGCGAGTACGGAGTGCGGCTCCTCGGGGAGTTGCCACTCGATGTGCACATACGCGAGGAGGCGGACAGCGGCCGTCCCACGGTGGTCGCAGCTCCCGACTCCCCGCGCGCACGGCCGTACTTCGAGATGGCGCGCCGCACCGCGGCGGCACTCGCGCTGCGGGCACGCGATCGCAGCGCGCTGTTCCCGAGGATTGTCGTCGAAGAGAGCTGATCGAACTGCATCCAAACGACGGGGAGAACAACGATGCGCTGCCTTCGCCTCACCATCTGCTGCGGTGTTCTCGTGCTCACCAGCTGTGCCAGTCAGGCTCCAAAGACCACCGGCGGTCTCGGAAACCTGCCGTTGGAACCGAGCCAGTATCCGGGGACCCTGGTTTATCGTGCGCCGGACATACAGTCCGGCAAGTACAAATCCGTATTCGTCGATAGCGCCGACATCTACCGTGCTGCCGATGCCGACTTCGGCGGCGCGAGCGAAGAAGACAAAGCGCGGCTGGCGGAGAAACTCTCCACCGAATTCAAAAATGCGCTCACCAAGCACCACTACACACTGGTCAGCCAGTCTGGCCAGGGCGTGGTGCGCCTGCACCTGATCCTCGCGGGCATCAAGGAGAGCAAGCCGGTGGCGGCGACGGCTTTGCGGCTGACTCCGCTCGGGTTGGGCATGAGCGCCGCGAAGTCGGTGAGCGGCCACGACAACTCGGCTCTCGTCGGCTCGGTGACCGTTTCCGGTGAGCTGATCGACGCCGAGTCCGGCGAAGTGCTGGCCGGCTTCGTGGCTACCGAAAGCCCGATCGCCCTCGACATATCTTCCGGTTTTGGAAAACTACGCGCCGCTGAGCTCGGCATCGAGCGCGGCTCGGAAGAGTTCGCCGTGGCGCTCGACCGCTATCTGCACCGGACCCCGGGATAAATAAGCCCCCCTAGTGCGGCGCGGCAGAGCTGAGCGCCGCGCTGCAAGCCGGCGTCAGCTCGGATGCGTGTGCACGCAGGCACGCCGCCCCGCGGCCGCCGCCCGGTTGCACCCCGGAACAGAGCTTCTCAAAGTCCCCGCTGCACTTGGAGCGTAGCGCCGTCGCCTCTTCCCGCGGTGAGAGCGGGTGGGCAGCCTGCGGCGCGGCTGCAGGCGCGCCACCCGCAGCCGGCGCGCTGGCTGCAGCGGGCGCGCCACCTGAAGAGGGCGCAGCCGCCGCGGCGGTCGCGCTGCTCGCCGCTGCCGGCGCGAGCGCGTCGCGGCAGGCGGCAGAGACCTGGTCGCTGTGCTGCACCAGGCACTGCAGCGAATCCTTGGTTCCACCCGGCACATTGGCGCACACGCGCTGGTAATCGCTGCGACACGCGCTCCTGATGGCCGAGCGCTGCGCATCGGTGAGCTGCTGCGCAGCGAGCGGCGCGCAGGCACCGGCGAGAGCGAGGAGTGCGATGAGATGCGTGGCCAATGGTTTCATGTTGAGGTCTCCCGGGTCGCGAGCTCGCGACTAGTACCGGCGCGTGCCGGCGTAATTGTTACCGCCACCCCGGCTGCCCCAGCGCCCGCCGCCGGCCTGACGACCCAACCGATCCTGCTCGAGTTGCTGATAGTTACTGTGGTCCATGGAGCCGCCCGTGCCGCTGCCGCGCGGATTGTCGGCGGCGCCGAGCGAGGTGTTGTTGGAAGCTGCCGGCGGATTCGGTCGGTTTGCGGGCGGTTGTACCGCGTTCCAGTTCCCGTCGGAGTACTTGGACCAGCCGCTGTCGCTGTGTTGGTACACGTTGCCGTCATGGCCAGCATAGACATCACCGCTTTGGGTCTTGACCGCGCCACCGCTGCCACCGGTGACGGCATTCTGGTAGCCGGCGCCCTTGGCACCGGTCGAGGAATCGAAGCTTCCTGCCCGGCCGTTGCTATTGGCGCCACTTTGCGTGTTCACCGTCTGGTTTGGACCAGCGAAGGTGCTCGAGCCCCAACGGCTGTAGGGATTGACGTTCTGGTTGGTCGATCCGGATACGCCGGTGCGGGCATTGTAGTAGCTGCCACTTGCCGCGCCGCTGCCGTTACTCCACGAGGCGCTGCCGTGCGCGTAGCTGCCGGTGCTCGGGTTGTAAGCTGACCAGGCTCCCGCGCCGCCGTTGGGACCGTAGATGGCGCCGCCATGCGCCCAGGCACCGGTGGTCGGGTTGTAATAGGTACCACCTTTGGCGGCGCCCCCATACGGGCCATACACCACACCGCCGCGCGCCCACGCTGCCGTGCTCGGGTTGTACCAGACGGAGCCGGCATAGGTGTAGGGGTAGGGATAGTAAATCGGCACCGGTCCGGGAATGATCACCGGCGGGTAGTAGAAGCCGGTCCCGTAAACCAACACGCCGGCACTGACGTACCCGAGGGTGTAGCCGGCGGTGTATCCGAAGGTGACGACCGTGGGTGTCACCGCGTAGATATGCACGTAGGTTACAGGGTAGAGGGGGCTGCTCGGCGGGATCGTGTAAATGACCGCGGGCACGCTCGCGGCGAGGAGCCAGGGACCGCCGGGGACGGACGCGGTGAACCAGGCTCCCCCTTCGCACGTGTAGTACGTCGTCCCGACCTGCAGCACGTAGCTGTTGGTGTTCACCGCATAGAGAAGAGTCGTACCCGGCACGGGCACGAAATGCGGCGCGCCGGAATAGACCACCGTGATCCTGGCGGTGTCGCGTTTCAAGGCAGCGGTGTTGGGAATCTGCGCCGCGAGCACCGCCTCCTGTGCGGCGATCGTGCCGGGCACCGAGGCGAGTACCGCAGCGTCGGGGCCCGTCGGGGAGATCAGCGCGAAATCTGCTGGCAGATGGTCAGTCGCGAACTGCCACGGGCCCGCGAACTCATGCGCGGAGAACCAGCGCCCCGAGAGCAACACGTAATACCGGTTGTCGGCCGTGTGAAGGAACAGCACGTTCGGCGTATTGACGACGCGCTGCAGACCGGTGCCGGTCACCGCGCGCCAGCTCGGCGGGCCCTCCGTGACGATGATCTCCGCGGGTTTCTGGCTGACGAAGATCTGCGGTGCCTGGGACTTGGACGGCGGCGCCCTGGCCGGAATGTACTTCGCCGCGCTGGCGAACTCGGGATCTTTTTTCAGTGCCTGAAAGCTCTCGGGCAACTGCGTCACGGGCGTGTACGGTCCGCCCACCTGTGTCGCGGTTAGCCAGAAGCCATTGTTGAGGAGAAACCAGGTGCCGTGGTCGACGAACACTCCCCAGTTGGTGTTCACCGCGTAAGTGACAGCGGACTTGCCGGCCGGGACCAGCACCGGCTCGCCATCGAACACCACGAGGCTCGCCGGGCGATCCGCATAGAAGATGACCGGCGGCGCATTCTTCACCTCGACGGAACCGACCGGCAGTTGCTTGAGGCTCAGCAGCACCGTCGCGAGCGGAACCTGGCGCATCTGCATGTGCGACAGGGCTTCCCGGATCTTTGCCTCGAGGGCGGCGCCCTGCTGGGTGTCGAGGGCGGGGAAGTGGCTCGAGGTCAGCTGGGCATCGGAGAGATTGACCACGCGGTTCGCCTCATCGACGGTCGTGGCAAGCGTCAGCTCGATCGTTCCCATCAGCGGCTTCGGCTGCGCCGGGCGCGTGATCGAGAGCGCCGCGCGCGCGGTGAGTCGCTTGCGATCCGGCCATGCGATCGCCTGCGGCTGGTACACCGTGACCGTGGTGCCCTCGCGCTGGATCGTGTGCGGCCAGGAGGCGGCCGCCGCGGCCTGTGCGTCGAGCGCCGCCGGCGTAAGCGGTTGCTGTGCGAGGAGTTGGTGCGTCGAGAGCAGCACCAGCCATACAAGCGAGCGCACCGTGGCGACTCGACGGATGACCGCTCGGGTCGCCTGCGATGGCGGGGAGTGGGGTGCGGTAGGGTGGGTCATCCTTCCCCCTGCTGGCTCTTTTGCGGGCTGACGCCCGCGCGTTCGTTCGGCAGCAGCGTTCCGCAGCACCGCGGCGGCACGACTGCGGCGCGGGATCTTAGCACCGCTTGCGGGCGGCGGGGCGTACGCTAGACTCGCGCCAGCTAAGCGCCTGCACGTGGTTCGGTCAGTGACCGATCGCATGACACGCAAAACCCAAATCAACAAGGGGTAGCGCCCATGGCACACAGGGGAAGGGGTGCCACAGCAAAGCTGTCGTTAGCGGTAGCAAGTGCTGTGCTGGCTTCGAGCGGCTGTAAGGTCGGTCCGGACTTCCATCGACCGGCATCACCGGTGGCGGAACGATGGATTGGCGAGCCTCCCGATAGCGTCGCGGAGCCGGCCGATACCGCCCACTGGTGGACGCTGTTCCATGACGCGACGCTCGATAGCCTCATCGACACCGCCTGGCACAACAACCTCTCGCTCCAGGTGGCGGCGGCGCGCATCCTGCAGGCGCAGGCGCAGCTCAACGTGGCGATCGGCGAGCTCTTTCCGCAGCAACAGGCACTCGCCGGAGAGGTGCAGCGTCAGCATCAGAGCCAGTCGACACTGATCTCACCTGCGTTGAACCCGGATCTCGCGAGCAGCCAGCTCGGAGTCAGCGCCACCTGGGAGCTGGACTTCTGGGGCAAATACCGGCGCGGGATCGAGTCCGATCGCGCCGCGATGCTGGCCTCGGTTGCCGCTTACGATAGCGCACTGGTCAGCCTGACCGCGGGCGTCGCCAGCACCTATCTCAACATCCGTGTTCTGCAGCAGCGCATCCAGGTGGTGGAGGACAACCTGAAGACCCAGGAGGAAAGCCTGCGCATCGCCACAGCGCAGTTCGAAGCGGGCGAGACCAGTCAGCTCGATGTGCAGCAGGCACAGACGCAGCTGGCGCAGACCCGCTCGCAGGTCCCGGGGCTCGAGAACTCACTGCGCGCCGATGAGGACTCCCTCGCCGTGCTGCTCGGGATGACCCCCGGTGCGATCGAGCCGATGCTCGGTACAGGAACCGACATCCCGCTCGCACCCGCTGCGGCCGCCACCGGCATGCCGAAGGATCTGCTGCGACGCCGGCCTGATGTGCGCGAGGCCGAGCTGACGGCCGCGGCGCAAAGCGCAGGCATCGGTGTCGCGAAATCGAACCTGTTCCCCGCCTTCTCCCTGGCGGGCAGTTTCGGCTTCGTGGCCACGAGTCTGCGCGGCGGCTCGACCGGCGATCTGTTCAACTGGGACAACCACGCGAGCGCCTATGGGGCCTCGTTCGTGTGGCCGATCTTCAACTACGGCCGCATCGTCAACTCGATCCGGGTACAGGATGCGGTGTTTCAACAGGCGGTGCTCAACTACCAGAACACCGTGCTCCAGGCCCAGCAGGAAGTGGAGGACTCACGGGCAGCATTCTCCGCTGCGCAGGCGACGCTCGCCGCACTGATCGAGGCGGCCGACTCGGCGCGCCGCACGACGCAGCTCGCCATCGTGCGCTACAAGGAGGGG
>Ga0306921_10010100_pt1 | contig 10025 bp, 10 predicted proteins | sample sta12Cox44000080_FD_203760 | JGI IMG/M metagenome (GOLD analysis project Ga0306921, IMG submission 203760) | Lab enrichment of tropical soil microbial communities from Luquillo Experimental Forest, Puerto Rico - statoxic.12C.oxic.44.000.080 (v2)... | ecosystem: Environmental > Terrestrial >...
CGCCGCCATGGCAACCTCCGACGCCAGTGCGAGCCAGCCGCCTGAGGTGGAGGCCAATTTTCAATTGACCGTTCCCGAGCACACCGAACTTCAACTAAAGACGCAGACCGGTCTGATTTATGTCGAGCAGGTGACCGGCGACATGAAGCTCGAGAGCATTGCCGGTGACATTCACCTCAAAGAAGTTTCCGGTTACATTATTGTGAAGACTACGGGCGGCTCATTTGTTTGCACGCTGTGCTCGGGCAAGCTGGAATTCACTTCGGTCAGCGGAAGCGCCCAGCTTTTGCAGCCCTCGTTCACCAATGTGAACCTCATGACCACCTCCGGCAATATCCTTTACGACGGCGATTTCCAGCGCACCGGTATTTACACGATGAAGAGCGGTAAGGGCCTTGTGGAAGTGCGCTTTTCCGGCAATGATTCGTTTGACCTGCAAGCAAGGACTTATTCCGGCACCGTGGATAACCAGGCCTCCCAGTTCATGCAGCCCGAGCAGCACACTAGCCGGCACGGGAACAAATTCACGCGGTATCTGAACCGCACCGTAGGCCTTGGTTTTGCCAAGGTGGAAATATCCACCTACAGCGGCACGATCCGCATCCTAAAGCGCGATTAGCTCTTGTTTCCTTCTCGCGAGGGTCTCCCTCTGCCGCATTTGTTGCTCCTTTCCTTTGTTATCTCTTTACTTCGTACCGAGTCGAAGTATTCTGTATTCACGGTCGTGAACTCACCAACTATCCGCGGACCACAGACGCGCACACCCATTGTTTGCCTGGCCGGATTCATGGGCTCCGGCAAAAGCACCGTTGGCGTGCGGCTGGCACGTCAGCTGGGTTGGCGCTTTGTGGATCTTGACGAGCGCATTGAAGCCGCTGCCGGAATTACCATTGCGCAATTTTTCGAACGCCATGGAGAGCCGGACTTTCGGCGGCTGGAAGCCGACGAGCTTCGCGCCGCGTTGGGTCGTGCTGCTGAACACAAAGAGCCTACCGTTCTGGCGCTGGGCGGTGGCACGTATTCACAACCCGGTGCGCCGGAATTTCTGCGCAACGCGGGAGTGCCGGTGATTTGGCTGGACGCGCGAATCGAAGTGCTGCTTTCGCGCTGCACGACCATGACTGGCCGGCCATTGTTTCGCGATGAAACGAGTTTTCGCGCGCTGTATGCGCAGCGGGTGGCATCTTACCAACTTGCCGATTTCCGCGTGGACAGTTCTGAGGATGCCGCCGCCGTGGTCTCGGAGATTCTTCGCCGCGGCATCGCCGGAGTGCCGGCCGCTGAACTAGATTCGCACCTGGAATTGGAGAAACCGCAGTCCTGAGAGAAAACCAATGCCGAGCACAAACTTTCCGAGAACTTCACGCCGGGCAGCGCAGATTGGCCTAATGGCGTCCCTCGCCTTGTGCGCGTATGCGCTGGACAAAAAACCCGCCGGCTCACTTTTCACGGCGGACAAGGGGAAGTTCAATATTCTGCTCGATGGCAAATCCGTAGGCCGCGAGGAGTTTTCCATCGAACCTGCGGGCGCTGGCTGGGTAGCCAAAGGTGCCACGTCCCTGCAAACGCCGGACGGGAAATCCGCGAAGGTTACCGGGAACCTGACAATGCAGTCTGACGGCATTCCCCTGAGCTACGACTGGACCTCGCAGACCGATAAAACCAATTCTGCGAACATCGTTTTCACCAATGGCGTGGCCAAAACGACTTTGCAGGTACAGGGCGCGCATCCGTTCCAGCAGGAAAATTCGTTCAACTCGCCGCTGATCGCCGTGCTCGACAACAACCTCTATCATCAGTACGAAATTCTCGCTCAGATTTACGACTGGTCAAAGCGCGGCCCGCAATCGTTTCCCGTGCTGATCCCCCAGGAGTTGACTCCGGGAACAATCACCGTCGAATCTACAGGTAGCACCACCGCCGACGGCAAATCCTTTGAGTCTCTGAAAATCGCCACTTCTGATCTTGAAATCCGGCTCTTCCTCGACACCAACCACAAGCTCCACCGCCTGGAAGTCCCCGCCTCTAAAGTCGTCGTCGCCCGCGAATAGCGCACTCGAGACAACTCCACCTACCAACAGGCGCCCGGCTGCCGGGTAGGTTTCGCAGTTCTTTCTTTTGGGAATCCCTATACGCTCTGGCAAGTGTTCAGGACGGGAAAACAGAAAAACGGCGCCCCGGAACTTCCGGAGCGCCGTCCACTTTTCCCTAACCCCTAACCGAAACTTTCCGTTTACCGTGCCAGCGGCCTTTGAAACACCGGCATCCCGGGTCGCCGCAGCGGATATCCCTGTGGCTGACCATGGGCTGGCGCGGGGATGAGCCCATTCGAATGGCTTGCGTGACCGATGTGCCCGTGCTGCCCGTTGCCATTCGCCGGCGCGGGCTGCGGCAGCCGAGCCGGGTTACCGATAGGGCGGAGGTTGATTGGCGCTGCATTCACGTGGTCACTGATCGCCTGGAGCCTTTTGAGGATGGACTGCCATTGTTCCCAATCGAGCTGGCGCAGGAACGGGCGCAAGCCTTGGATGAACGGATCCTCCAGCAGCGCTTCGCCATCGGATTCCGGGATGAAGAAACGGTTCAAGCCGACGTTGAGCGCTTCGGAAATCTTTTCGAGCGTGCCGAGGCTGGGAGTCATCTGGCCGCTCTCGATGCGCGAGAGGTAGGACCGGCTGACCTTGGACTTCGACTGCAGCTGGCTCTGCGTCATTCCACGGGACTCGCGCAGCTGGCGAATCCTTTGACCGATGTTCTCGACCGTCTCCTGATTCGCGAACTTCGGCGAGATCACTTCCGGGGCAGCCTCTTCCTGCGGGGCTTCCTGCGGAATCAGATATTCCATGCGTTGCGGCAGCGCACGGACGCACCGCCGGCAGTTGCCGGTACGCGTACGGTACTGCACGAGCCCGCAGGTTTTGCAGCGAATGACTTCGCGATCCATTTCCAATGAATTCATCGTCGCCTGTTTATCCATTTGAGCGGACACCGGCACTCCTCGTTGACTTGTCTTTTTTCCGGCGTGCGGATAGGAAGGAACGTCGGAGCGTTCTTGGGGGAAGGCAGTTACTGGCGCGAGTGGAGTTTCGCTTGAAGGCCTATTTCTTGTCAAGAGTATTTTTGGATTTTCTTTGCCGGAAACGCCCGAAATCGCCCGGTTTTACGCCATGTTTTCGCCTGTCCGCTCGGACGGGACTCGCGGCATTCAACAGCCCCTAGTATTTTGCTTTTGCTTCGACAACTACAGGTTGTGCTTTGGTTGCTTCTCGACGCCGGTTTTCAATTCCGCACATTTTTTTAATTCCGGTACATTTCTTTTTTTCGGAAGGAGAGCCAGCGGCGTGTTGCCGGTTTGCGAACGAAATGGTGCCCAGTCGGAACACACTGGTGTCCCAATGGCGTCCGTGCTCGCCTTTTTCGATTGCACAACAATCCTGCCAATTCCTTACGCGCGCCAAACTGCTACACTTCCCATTCCCGATCAGGAGCCCCGATGCCGACCCGCGAAGACGCCTGGAACCTTGTCTGCGAATATACACAATCTGAAAGCTTGCGCAAGCACATGCTGGCGGTGGAAGCATGCGTCCGGGCATACGCCCGCAAGTTTGGCGCCGACGAGGAGCTTTGGGGCATTACCGCCCTGCTGCACGACTTCGACTACGAACGCTGGCCCAACGCCGACCACTCCCCCGACCGGGAACATCCTGCCGAAGGCTCGAAAATCCTCCGCGAGCTCGGCTACTCGGAGGAAATCATCCGGGCCATCCTCTCCCACGCCGACTATTGCCCTTATCCGCGGCTGAGTCCGCTCGAACATACTTTGTTCGCTTGCGACGAACTTTCCGGCTTCCTGACCGCCTGCGCCTATATCCGCCCCTCAAAAAGCATCCTGGACCTCGAGGCCAGTTCGGTCAAAAAACGCATGAAGGACAAAGCCTTCGCCCGCGGCGTCTCCCGCGAAGACGTAGTCAAAGGAGCCCAAGAGCTGGGCGTTCCTCTTGAAGAGCACATCGCCTTCTGCATATCGGCCCTGCGCGAACAGGCCGAAGCGCTTGGCCTGCGCGGCACCCTATAATGGCTAGCTATAGCCAGCCATGTCCGGCCCTGAGGGCGGGTCTCACTTCCTCAGAGGCGGGCCGTCGAAACGGGTGTAAGATACAGGTCCCCGTTCGTATCTCTGCCAATGTCTAGTCCTAGGAGCGAACTATGTCTGCGCCAAAACCTGGAATTTCTCCCGAATTCGCCGCTGGCTTGCGCGACCTGATGTTGCAAGGCTTGGCGCGCGAAATGGAAACCACCAAGAAAGTGCTGGCCGCAATTCCCGACGATAAGCGGGATTACAAGCCCGACGCGAAGGCGCGTACCGCTTGGGATCTCGCCTGGCACTTGGCTTCCTGCGATGTCCAAATGACCGACGAAGTCGCCGACCACAAGTTTGAAATGGAGCCGCGATTCAAGGAGGAGCCGAAGAATGTCGCGGAGCTTGTGAAGTGGTATGACGAGAATTTTCAACGGGCTATTGGCCGCGTGCGCGCGATGACGCCGGAGCAGCTCTGTGTGCCAGTCGACTTTTATGGCGCGTTTAACATGCCGGTGGTCTTTTATCTGACCTTTGTGAACAACCATTCGATCCATCACCGCGGATATCTCGCCTCGTATCTCCGACCCATGGGCTCGAAGGTACCGTCCATCTACGGCGGCAGCGCCGACGAGCCTTGGCAAGCCTAAGAGCCATGGCCGGCTCCTAAAGGGCCGGGGCCCAAGAAAGGAGCAGCGCCTGAGGGTGGAAACATCCCAGGCGCTTTCCTCTTTTCGGCCTGCAACGTTCCCGATTCTCGCTACGCTCCAACGACCTTGGGCGCGGTCAAATAGGCCCAGCGTTCCACCAACTGTCGGTGTGCGACTCTCCAGATGACGATGCCGGAGAATTCGAATTTTTTGCCGCTGGCCGCCTCGGTGCCCGTCCAGTGGTTGTGGACTACTACGCGGTCGTCCTCAGCGATCAGGTCGAGGATTTCGACGCGGATGTCGGGAAATTTTTTGTAGGCCGCTCCGACATAGGCCATCGCGCCGGCCGGACCGGGCGGCGTTCCTCTAGGCACGTCGGTGCCGTGGTCCAAGAATTCCGGCGCGAAATTGAGGTTGCCGATTTCGAGGTTCTTGCGGTTCACAAACTCCTCGAAGTGATTCCGCACGAACTCCCGCATTTCCGCATGCGTCATTCCCGTCTTTGGGTTTACTGCTCCCATCGTTTGTCCTGCAGCCATGTGTCCTCCTGCACCTTGCCACCTGCTCGCAACTCGCTGTTCCCGGCCAGCTACTTCGACTTGCGAGTTTCGGATTACGAATTTTGATTTTCAATTCCTTCATGCCCCCGCTGCTTGCGGTCGGAAGCTGTCCTTGTATTCAGCGAGATATTGCTCCATGCGGATCGCGGATTTGCCCAGCAACTTCTCAAGCGTCGGTGTCAGATCTGCGCCCTTTTTCTCCACGGTGTAATAGCGCTGCAAATCCAGAAGCGCGTTCACCTGCCATTCCGGCATCTTCAGATCGAGCATGGCTTCACGCTGGGCCTGTTCGGGAATGTTCACGAACCGCACCGGGCGCCCGGTGATTTTCGAAATCATTGCGGCCACTCCGCTGTAATTGAGCGCCTCGGGACCATTCAGCTCGTAAGTCTTTCCCGCGTGCGCAGAGGGATTCGCGAGAATGTTGGCTGTGGCCCCAGCGATGTCGCGCACATCGATGAAACTGATCTTGGCGTCGCTCATGGCGGAATAAAACGCTCCCTGCGCGCGAATACTTGGCGCGCAATAGGCGACGATGTTCTGCATGAAGGTGTTGGGTCGCAGAATTGTATAGTCCAGCCCCGATTGCGCGAGAGCTTCCTCCACCTTGCGGTGCCAGGAAGGAAACGACTTCGGATAATCTGCCGCTCCCAATGCCGAATTCAGGACGATGTGCCTCACGCCTACCTGTCTGGCCGCCTCGATCACGTTACCCTCGAGTTCCACAAGTTGCGGAATGGGAGAACACACCAGAAACAGTGTGTCGACTTCCCGCAACGCGGCTTCGACGCTGGACCTGACCGCAAAATCGGCGATTACCGTCGGCACTCCCGGCGGTGCGCTGCGTGCGTCTTCCGCGCCTCGGTACATCGCTTTCGCGGGTTTCCCTGTGTTTAAAACTGCGGACAGCACTTCACGGCCAACGGTTCCGGATGCTCCAGTCACAAGAATCATGTGGTTTCCTTTGCGGGCGGACACTTGCGGCGCGGTGGGTAACACTCTTGGGGTGCGCCCGGGATTTCCTGTGCATCGTATACCGGTGACAGCGCGCGCGGAAGTACGCACTTTAAAGTAAGTGTGCCCTGCCCGATTGGCTAGCTTGCGCGGTTTCCGGCGTTGTGCTTTATGATGGGCGAATGAAGGACCATCACGGGTGTCCCGTTCAGGCCACAATTAACGTGATGTCCGGAAAATGGAAGGTGCAGATCCTGTGGCATCTTTCGTTTGGTCCGCGGCGGTTTGCGGAACTCCGTAAGAATCTGCACCGGGTTTCCGAGAAGGTGCTCGCCGATCAGCTCCGGCAATTGCAGCGCGATCGCGTGATTTCGCGCTCCGCAACTTCCTCCAGGCCACCCCAGGTAACCTATTCACTCACTGAGGAAGGGCAAAAGCTGGTTCCCATGATGGAAAGTCTGTGCAACTGGGGCAGCGCCCATTTCGGGATCAAACCGAACCTTCCCCGCCCGGCCGCTAAGCCCTGATATTTTCGGTTGTCTCGCGGCCCCTGCAACTACACCGGCAAGGATATGAAGTCGGCACACGCCGGCACGGGCACCACAAAGGCGGATTTCAATGTTTCTGGTGGAAGGCCCCCACCCGAGGACAGCCGGACGCTGCCAGGCGTTCTCCTCCCGAACAGCAGAGTCCAGCCACGCACCGATCGCTCGGGATTCCGGAATTTTTCTCTGCCTCTTTTGCATGGTTACTTTCCTCGCACCGACGCTTACTTTCTCTATATCCCCGTAACTTTGCTCTCTTACACTTTCCCTAAAACGCTCCAAGGAGAACCCCATGGATTCCGTGTTCACGATGTTCGGCATCATCTTCCTTCTGCTGTTTTTCGGCGCGATCATCGGTTCGTTCTTCACCGTACAAACCGCGGAAGTGGCTATCGTGCAGCGCCTGGGAAAATTCGCCCGTGTTGCGGGTCCAGGGCTGAACTGGAAAACCCCTTTCATTGAAAACGTGGTGCGGCGCATGAGCATGAAAGTTCTGCAATTCGATGTGCAGGTGGAAACCAAGACGCAGGACAACGTCTTTGTGAAAATCCCCGTCTCGATCCAGTACAAAGTAATTCCCGAAGGCGTCGAAGCGGCGTTCTACAAGCTTTCCGATCCGGTAAAACAGATTGAATCGATGGTTTACAACGTCGTTCTCGGCCATGTGCCGAAGATGAAGCTCGACGATACGTTCATCAATCAGGCGGCCATTGCCAAGGACCTGCGTGATTCGCTCGACGCCTCCATGCGCGAATACGGCTATACGATCGTCAAGGTACTGATCTCCGATATCGTTCCCGACCCCAAAGTGAAAGCCGCGATGAACGACATCAACGCGGCCGCGCGCGAACGCGAAGCCACTGTCTCCCGGGCCGAAACCAACAAATTGTTACTGGTGAAACAAGCCGAAGCAGAAGCGGAATCGAAGCGCCTTCAAGGTGAAGGGATCGCCAACCAGCGCAAAGCCATCATCGCCGGTCTGAAAGATTCCATCGAAGATTTTTCCAAAGCGGTAGCGGGCGCAACCGCGCAAGACGTCATGCATCTCGTCCTCATCACCCAATATTTCGACACGCTAAAAGACGTCGCCTCCAACGACCGCACCAACACCGTGCTTGTGCCTCACTCGCCCGGCACCATTAGCGATCTATTCGACCAATTCCGCAACGCCATGGTCACCAGTCAGGCGCTCGTCAATCCGCCTGACGTCACGTCTCCGGCTCCGCCGATACCCGGCCGCACAAAATAGAACAATCGGACATCCAGTCGAAGCAGGGACGCGGCTATGCTTCTGTCGTTCCATGAGGAGGCGCCCAGATGACTTGCGCTGACTCGCGAATGAACTCCGCGGCCAGTTCCGGCTGGGTGACGGGGAGCATGTGGCCGCCCTCGACAAACTTCAGCCGCAGGTTCGCGATTTTCGCTTTCATGGCTTCGCCGTGTTCGCGGTAATCGAGCACTTCATCGCTGGTGCCGTACAAGATCGCAACCGGCACGCGAATCGTCGGGTACTGCTCGATCATGCCGGGTAAATCGGCGTCCGCCGCTACCAAATCCGTCGAAACGTTATAGAAATTCCGCGGGCGCAGGCTCAGCAGCCCTCCGCCGCGCGTCGCAAAGTCCTTCGGCACGGCCTCGGGCGCAAAAATCATCTTCACAATCGCGGGCCCTTGCCGGATGCCGATCGGCACGCCCAACGTCCATGACACGACCCAGCGCACCCATTTCGATGGAATGTCGAGCGGGCGAAATGGCGCTGGAACTTGCTTCGGCACGTGGGTCAGTGGCGCAAGCAGCGCCAAACTTCCGACCGCATCCGGGGAATCCAGCGCCACGGCCAGCGCAATCGCGCCGCCCAGCGAATGACCTACGACCAGGGGTCGATCTAGTCCTAGTTTACGAATGAAGCCCGCAACGATCGCTGCCTGTGTGCGCAATCGCGCCGAATTGTCGTTCTCGCGTGTTGAATAACCCGCCCCGGGACGATCGAGGACAATCACACGGTATTTGCGGGCGAGCTCGTCAACAAGGCCGTAGGCGAAATTGCCGGACTGGCCGCCCAATCCGTGCACCATCACAATCGCCTGGCCAGATCCGCGCTCCAGATAGTGGATTCGCGCGCCGGTCAGTTGCAGAAATTTCCCGCGCGGCGGCAACGCCTTTTCCACACGCCACGCTGTCCACAGCGAAAAAAGCACCAGCCCCGCGATAATCGCCGCGAACACGGCCAGCACACCCAGCAGCACCGTCATCATTTCCGTCATCTAGTTGTTGCTTCCGACTGCGCTGGCTATCTTTCCCTGGCCGCCCACTTTCTCGTCCTGTGGTTCTGCGCTTCGACCCGCCGCTTTGCGTCTGAACTCCATTGTCCCGTCCTCCACGCTCGCAAAACGGAACTCCAGCAAATCCAGCGCGTAGTTCTGGTGTAACCGCCAGGGCCGCTGCGAGCCCTGTTTGGGTAACTCATCCATCGCCCGCTGGATATAACCGGAGCTGAAATCGATCACCGGCTCTTCCTGAATCGAATCGTCGCGCCGCCGCGGCACGCAAATATCGTAATGCCTCGCTTCCATGTGCTTCAGCAATCGGCAGACATACTCCGCCGTCAAATCCGACTTCAGTGTCCAGGAAGCGTTCGTATACCCGAACGACGACGCTAGATTCGGGACGTCGCTATACATCATCCCCTTGTACGCCATCGTACGCGGAAACTTCACCCGCGCACCGTCCACCCACACTTCCATTCCGCCCATCAACTGCACTTTCAACCCCGTTGCGGTCACAATAATGTCCGCATCCAACTGTTCACCCGACTTCAGCCGAAGGCCCTTCTCGACGAACGTCTCGATTTCATCGGTTACCATTAAAGCCTTGCCGCTGTTGATCGCCTTGAACAGGTCGGCGTCCGGAACGAAGCACAGCCGCTGCTCCCAGGGGTTGTAGCGGGGATTGAAATGCTTGGCCACGTCGTAGTCCGGTCCCAGTGCCTTTTGCGCCAGGCCCAGCAGCCATTGTTTGATTTTTTCCGGTTTGCCGCGCGATTGCTGATACAGGTACATGGCCACCAGTACGTTCTTCCAGCGCACAATCGTGTATGACATCCGCTCGGGCACTTTCCCGCGCAACCACTCGGCCAGCATGTCCTTCGACGGCAGCGATAAAACGTAGGACGGCGATCTCTGCAACATCACCACAAGCTTCGCCCTTTCCGCCATCGCCGGCACCAGCGTCACTGCCG
>Ga0306921_10010101_pt1 | contig 10024 bp, 11 predicted proteins | sample sta12Cox44000080_FD_203760 | JGI IMG/M metagenome (GOLD analysis project Ga0306921, IMG submission 203760) | Lab enrichment of tropical soil microbial communities from Luquillo Experimental Forest, Puerto Rico - statoxic.12C.oxic.44.000.080 (v2)... | ecosystem: Environmental > Terrestrial >...
CCACATCCCGGCCTGTTGGCGGTCGTCGCCTCGCATGCGCGCCTCCTGGCTATGAGTTACGCGCATCGTAGCCGAACCTTCAATCGACTCGACCATCAAAAGTCGGGTTTTTCAGCATCCTGCTAGAGGCCGCCTCCTCGGGCTCCATAAGTTCGCCACGCGTCCGTCCTCATCTCGATGCTGAGACCCGCAGATTGGATGATCCCGTGTCCCATCTCGGACTCGCCTTACTATCCCAGAGTTCGGTTGAGCACGTCCGCTAACCGGATGCCCGCGCGCTTCAGCCGATCCCGGACGAAGGGGACGTGCTGTTCGAGATACAAGATATTCAAGATGACCACTTTCTCGTCCTCGCCCTCCGCATGGAAGCGCCCCGAGGGATGCTCGCCCCGGGGTTGCCGGTGGCGGAGGGACTCGGCCCTACCGTCGTTCCTGGCAGGTACCGATAGCTTGCCCGTTCCGCTCCACGTACTGGCACACGAGCGCAGAACCCCTCTGGCCGTCGTCCACTGGCCCCGGGGCCGTGGTCGAGTAGACGAGCACGGCCAGGAATCCAGCGACCGCCACGTACAGCGGGATCGCGAGGTACCTGTCGGGGAGGTCGATCCTTCCGCGCTGCCATACCGTGCTGCTGAGGACCGACCGCAGCCACGGTTTCGACTTGGGGCGGGTCAAGGGCTGGGGCGTCACTGGGATCGTTGGCTTCCGAAAGACTGTGCTCATTCGTCTTCACTCCTTTCTGTCGGCTGTAGGGCTGCCCGGGCGACCACGATCTCGTGCGGCTAGGAAAGGCCGCGTGGCGGGGCGAATGGTCCGCTCCCCAGAGTGCTCCGAGACTAGGGGGCGGTGACTGTCGTGCCGTCGCCGATGGCGATGATCGAGAAGGTCCCCACGGTGCTCGACGCATACGTGTATGCGCCCCAGGCCGGTGACCCTCCCGGCGGCGGGTTCGGGATCGAAGCCATGAATGGTCCGGCGCTCTGGTTGAGTCCGTTGACCGCTGCCGTGGTGAGAGCGAGCAACGTGACCGGCAGGGTTCCCATGTGGGCCGCGTACAGGTTGACGGCGCAGGCAAGGGTGCGTATCTCGGCCTGGACTTTGGCTACCCGCGCTCGTGCCTCCTCATTGGCGTAGAGCGGCACGGCGAGGGCGGCCACGATGCTGATGACGGCCACCACGATGATCAGTTCGATGAGAGTGAAACCGCCCTGGCCGACCGGCCGTCGCTGGTTTCTCTTCACGAGGTCCATCGCGACACTCCTTTCCGGTTCACAGGAAAGTCCCTAGGGGAAGTGGCGGGCTCCCCGTCGACGCGGCGCGAAAGTGCACGAAAAGTGCCGACTCTGCGAGGGCACAGGCCTAGTTCCCACGCACGCCGTAGGGCGTCGTTCAGCGTCCCCGAGGCCTGAAAATCAGCGCCGAGCGTTCGCTGCCGGGCCATGACCATGGGCATCGTCCGCCTGTAGGTGTGTGCTCCCAGCATGGAGGTGACATGGGCCTGTCCACCTATCGACAGCTGATCATTCCGCTGACGAACACTCGCGACTTCCTGACACTGCCTCCTGTGGCGGACGTTGGAACCTCCGACGACTCGGCCTCCGAGTTGGTGGGCACCATGCCCTGAGGCGTGGTCTCCGCTGGTGCCTGTCCCCCTGGCGGACTCCCGCCCGGTGCGCTAGGGTTCCGCCGAGGGTAGAGACAGACATGAAAGCTGCCTTGGGGGTCATCGCTGCAGTCTTGGTGCTCACGAGCGGCTGTGCGCGCCAGGACTGGATCGACCGCACGCTGGTGACGGTGAGTGTGACGGGTACTTGGTCTGGAACGATGACGGGAGCCTCGGGCGGAGCCGTTGTGTTGCTCGAGCTGCAACAACAGGGTGCCAAGGTCACGGGAGTGATCAACATGCCTGCCTACGGCACCTCCTTCAGCGGTCGTGTCGACGGGAACGTGGCAGGCGACGTATTCACCTTCAAGGATGACCGCGGAGCCTACAGCGGCGAGCTGACGGTTGCAGGAGACGACATGGTGCGCCAGATTTACGGGCCCCAGGGCAAGCGGGGAACATCCCTTCGCCGGGAAGGCTCGGCGTCTTAAGCCGATCCGCCGAAGCAGCTCACGCCGATCCGAGCCGCAGAGCAGCATCGTGCCCTCCTCGCGCCGCCCAGGTGAGCAGGCGGCGAAGCGCACGACCGGCACGTAGGTGAATGACTAGAGCTTCAAGCATGATTGCTTCCTCGAATGCGCCGAGCACTTCCAGGACGCACCCTGGGCCGGACCACCCTGTCCTCAAGGAGATCGAGCGGCGTCTCGGTCTCCTCAAGGAAGGCCGCGCGCTTGGGGGCTCAACACGAAGCTCGGGCTCGTCGTCGAGGGCGGAGGCATGCGGGGCGTCGTCTCGGGAGGAGCATTGATCGCCATGGAACGCCTCGGGTTGACCTCGGTATTCGACGAGGTCTACGGCGAGTCCGCAGGGGCGATCAACGCGAGTTATTTTCTCGCCGGCAAGGCTGCCTATGGAGGCCGGATCTATCTAGAAGATCTGACATCCTTACGCTTCATCAACCCCTTGCGCCGCGGCAAGATCCTCGATATGGATTTCCTCATTGATGAGGTGATGACGAGCATCAAGTCCCTTCCGATAGAGGGCGTGATGCAGTCACGGTCGCGCCTCTTCGTGTCGATCACCAACGCGGCGGACGGAACTGGGAGGGTCGTCGATGTCAAGACAGAGAGTCCGCCCCTGCTCGCTTTGCTCAAGGCCACCGCTGCCATCGTCCCGCTCTACAATTCAAGCGTGCTGCTGGACGGAGTACCGTATGTTGACGGCGGCATCACCGACCCGATTCCAGTGAGCCATGCGATACACAGCGGCTGTACTCACATTCTCGTACTGCTCACCCGGCCCATGGGCTTTGTGGCTCGGCCCTTCCAGGGTGTGGCGCGCTTGGTCCTCGAGCGTTGGCTGCGAGGGTGGGATCCCCGCTTCGTGCATGCCTTCTTCAACGTACGCTCGCGGCGCTACAACGAGGCGCGCGCGATCGCCTTCGGCCAGGTCGCTGCGCCCAACGGCGTCGAGATCGCGGTCATTGCGCCGACCGGCAAGGAACCGTTCGTGACCCGACTGACGATCAGTCGGAAGCGCCTCGAAGGCGCCATGCAGGCCAGTACCGCGTCGACCATGGCGCTTTTTGGCGAGCCCTAGTCCGTTTCCCGTGTGGAGCCGGGACGTGCTCTACCTCGTCTAGCGGCTAACGCTCGACGCCTTGCCGGGCCCGCACGAGCCAGGCCACGCTCAGGTCCTTGTCGGTCCAGCCATGGGATCGCAGGTGATTAAGCCATTCCTTGACCTTGGCCGCAGAAATAAGCTGCTCAGCCGGATCAACCCCGACGCGGTTGGGGCATCGCTTATCGCCGCCCGGGACTGCGGGCGGGAACGCTAGAGCAGACGCCATCGTAACCGTCCCTTCTCAAACGGCCGCGCGCTCGAACGATGGCAAGGCCTCGTCTGGTCGCGTCAGCGAAACAGGTACACACGGCCAGGAAAGAGAGACCCTCACTATACAGGAAGTCTGCACCGCCCAGCTGCGAACAATCACCCGTTGACGAGGCAGAAGCTGTGCGTTTTCAGACTCGGCGTTGGACTCTGACCTTGACACCGGTCGTTTCTCAAACTGAGCCACTACCGGAATTCCTCTAGGCTTGACGCCGTAGGCCACCGCGTTTCCGCGCCACTATTGGAAGTCCGACAATGCCGAAGCCGAGCAGGAGCATCGCAGAAGGTTCAGGCACTCGCGCAATCAGCAAATCTCGCGGTTGGACGAGGCCCGCTGATGCTAAGAGCGCCAGAATAGTTCTTGCAGCGATGCCGAAGAAGCGACTGTCCACGGTCCTCGATCCTGCGGCAGCAGCAAAGGTGGCCGTCGCCCGCCGAGCTAAGCCGTCGCCGGTCCCAGACCACGTGCGGCTCGCCCTCACACTCGAACTCCGACGAGAGCTTGCTGAGAAGCTGAGTCTCAAGGCCATCAAGTCTGAGCGCAACATCGAAGCTATCGTCAGCGCCTTGATCGAGGCAGCGGCGAAGCAATGGCGATGACGGACGAGCAGCTTCGCGCTAGGATCCGCGAACTCATGGCATCCGGTGATCTGCCGAGCGAGCTTCCGGTGATCCAGAACAGCGGAAAGAATGGATGGCGGCCAGAGCTGGGACGCCGGACTTCTAGAATAGAGACGTATGCGATCTGCGGCGAGCCCGGCCTCACCGTGGCTTACTTCTGCAGAGGCGGACGATGCGTGAGTCTACATGCCGCCTGCGAGGCGCTCTGAAAACAGGAGTGCCAACCATAGGCTGAGCTGTGCCTGCGGGGCGGGCTGGCGCGCTGTGTGAAAATGGTCAGCATGAAGGTGAGCTGGATCAAGCGTCGGGAGGCGCGATGATGTGTGCTCGGACACTCGCCGGGATCCTGGTCACCATGCTCTGCTGCGGCTTCCCGGTCTGGGCTGCGGACGGCTGGTATCTCCTGGCTCCTCCGTTCGGCTCGTTCGAGGATTCGTCCAAGACCGGTGGCCTGCGCGTGCTCAAGGAGGCGCCACTCGCCACGTGGAGCCGCATCGGCAGCTTCGCCAGTGTTCAGGCGTGCGAGCAGTCTCGACAGGAAACGATCCGTTTCCTCACGCGCGAGGACCAGAATCCCACCTTCAGTCGCAAGGGAGACATGCTGGACCGGGACCGGGCCCTGCTGACGAAGTGCGTCCGGGCTGACGATCCCCGGTTGAAGTGAACGCGGGAGCGGTCGGTGGTCGCGCGGCACGTAAGACACATCGTCGCGCGTATCCATGCCGCCTGCGACGCGGTGTGGAAGCTAGAGCGAGACTTGCGACGAGAACTGCGCGCCACGAGTGGAGATTCCGACTAGAAGTGACCCCTGGGAACCCCTAGCTCGCGGGTAACGTGAAGGAGAACGTCGATCCTTTGCCCGGTTGACTCTGCACCCAGATCCGTCCGCCGTGCAGCTCAATGAACTTCCGGGACAGGGCCAGTCCGAGCCCCGTCCCTTCGACCTTCTTGTCGGCCGTTCCGACTTGTCGGAACTCCTCGAAGATCGCCTCCTGATCCTCCGGCGCGATGCCCACGCCGGTGTCGGCGACGGAGATCTCGGCCATGCCGTCGTTGGCCGCTGCTCGGACGTCGATCCGCCCGCCCTCCGGCGTGAACTTGAGGGCATTGGAGAGCAGATTCAAGAGGACCTGCTTCACCTTCCGCTCGTCGCCCCGGATCATGCCAACGAGGTCGTCGATAGCCCGCCCCAGCCTGATCCCACGCCGGCTCGCCCGCTCGCGAACTAGGATCAGTGCGTTGTCGATCGCGGATGGCAGATCGAAGTCCGCGACTTCCAGCTCCATCCGGCCGGCCTCGATCTTGGACAGGTCGAGAATGTCGTTGATCAGTGATAGCAAGTGCTGGCCGGAGGCATAGATGTCCTTCAGGTACTCGTCCTGTTTCTCGTTCAGTTCGCCGAACATGCGCTCGTTCAGCACCTCGGAGAAGCCAATGATGGCGTTGAGTGGCGTCCGCAGCTCGTGGGACATGTTCGCGAGGAACTCGGACTTGTGCCGGCTGGCGAACTCGAGCTGCCGGCTCTTGTCCGCGATCTCGCGGAAGAGGCGGGCGTTCTGGATGGCGAGAGCCGACTGCGTCGCAAAGGTGGTGAGCAGCTCGATGACCTCCGGCGAGAACTCGCCGGGCGTCCTCTTGTTAACGGTGAGCCCCCCTATGAGTTCGTTCTCGCGCAGCATCGGGACGGCGAGCACGGCGCGGGTCCCGGTGCGGAGCAAGACGTCGCGGAGGGGACCGCGATACGCGTCCTCCTCGCCGATGTCGGGAACCTGCACGGGCTGACGGGTCAGCGCCATTCGGCCTTGGACGCCTTCACCTTTGCGGGTCGGCGTCTGCCGGGCAATAGTGACCACCTCCTCGTCTAGATTGTTGGTGGCGCGAAGATGGAAGGCCTCTGTCGCCTCGTCGTACTCGAAGACGGAGCAGGCGTCAGTCCCGGCCAGTTGATTGGCTCGGGTCACGATGGTCTGCAGCACCGCGTCGAGCTCGAGCGTCGAGCTCAACGCGCGACTCACGTCCGCCAAGGCTCTCAACTCTTCCACTGAACGCGTGAGCTCGCCGGTCCGTGTCTGAAGCTCACTGAGCAGCCGCGCGTTCTCGATGGCGATGACGGCCTGGTCGGCGAAGGTCTGGAGCAGTTTCACCTCCTGGCCGGAGAAGGCTCCCACGTCCGTGCCCGTCACGGAGATCGCCCCGATCGGATTCCCCTCGCGCAACATGGGAACACACAGGGCACTTCGGAAGCCGACGGCGGCCGCCATGTTCTGAAGCTGGTACTCGGTGTCCTCACGCACATCGCGGATGTTCACGACGGCCCGTGTCAGGATCGCGCGCGCCGTTGCGTTCCCCCGGCTCGGCGGCACGGGATAGGCGCGGCGGACAGACTCTGCGCCTCCGGGATTGACGTTCGCGAGGGCCACCACGTAGATCAGCTCCTCGTCGTAACGAAATACCGCGCAGTTCGAGGCGCCGCATAGCCTCATGGCATTCGCTGCGATCGTGTCGAAGACCGGCTGCACGTCGGTCTGCGAACGGCTGATGACGCTCAGGATCTCCGCCGTCGCGGTCTGCTGGTCGAGCGCCTCGGTGACTTGCGCGTGCGCCTCTGTCAGCGCTTCGTTCTTCTGCTGGAGTTCGGTGAACAGGCGCACGTTCTCGATCGCGATAACCGCCTGAGCGGCGAAGGTCTTGAGGAGATCAATCTCGGCGGATGAGAACGGCAGCGGCTGCTCGCCGCGATGGACGAGGATTACGCCGACCGCTTCCCCGTGGTGCAGCATGGGAACTGCTAGCACCGACCGGCTCCCCCCGCCCACGGTGCTTGACACGTGACGAGTTATCGCAAACCGGGGATCATGATGGGCATCGGGGACATGGATCACAGCGCGGTCGAGGATGGCTCGGCCGGTGACCGCCTCTGGGTCGGGAGCTCGCGGATAGAGCCTTTGCAGAAGTGCGCGACCTTCTGGCGGGAGGTTGCTGCACGCGACGAAGTGCTGACGCTCGCCATCAAAACGGTACGCGTCAGCCCATGCACCATCACAGAGGCGTACTGCACTGTCGACGATTGCGTCGAAAACTGGCTGCACATCAGTCGGGGACTGGCTGATCACACGCAATATTTCCGCCGTCGCCGTCTGCTGCTCCAGCGCCTCGGTGACTTGGGCATGGGCCTGCGTCAGCGCATTGTTCTTCTCTTGCAGCTCTGTGAACAGCCGCACGTTCTCGATCGCAATGACCGCCTGGTCGGCGAAGGTCTCGAGAAGGGTAATCTGCTTCTCGGAGAACGGCTTGACCTCCAGTCGACGGATCTGAATGACACCAATCGCGATGTCTTCACGACGCAGCGGCGTTGAGAGGGAAGTCCGAACGCCGTAGGCGAGGACATCAGCCGCCGCATCCGGGAACTCGTCCAAGGCGGTCCGCATGTCATGGACGTGAATCGTCCGTCGTTCGAGCACCGTTCGGCCAATGTGCCGGGTTGGGATGATCGGCCTCGCTTCGGGGGTAGGAATCGGTCCAAGCTGAGCCGCCAATCGCAGCGCTTCGCCATCGACGAGGTGGATCTTGACGTCATCGGCGCCGCAAAGCCGGGCTGCTCGCTCGGCAACCGCATCAAGGACAGGTCGCAGATCGGTCGGCGAACTGGATATGACACGCAAGATTTCGCTCGTGGCAGTTTGCCGTTCCAACGCCTCCTTCGTCTCGTTGAACAGCCGCACGTTCTCGATCGCGATCACGGCCTGGGAGGCGAAAGTCTGGAGTAGCGCGATCTGTTGATCAGTGAACAAGCGGACTTCGGTACGCCGGAGCGCGATCACCCCGATAGCCTCCCCCGAGCGCAGCAGTGGTACAGCGAGCATCGTGTGGACACCGAGCCGTCGTGCCACCGTGGTGCCTTCTGGGTACTCGGCCTCCTCGGCCTGATGATCGGCTAGCTGGATGGTGCGTCGCTCGAGGGTGGCGCGCCCCGTGAGGGACCCGCGCACCAGGGGAACCGTGAACTCACCGATCGGACCGAGAGCGATGGGACCCAAGTGCGTGGCCAGCCGCAGTTCGTGGCTCTCCGCGAAGAAGATCGCGGCGTCGGGGGCTTCGCAAAGACGGGCCGCGCTCGCCGTGACCGCTTCGAGGACGGGCTGGATGTCCGTGGGGGAGCTGCTGATCACGCGGAGGATCTCACTCGTGGCCGTCTGCTGGGTAAGGCTGTCCGTGAGCTCCCGGTTGCGCACGTTGAGCTCGGTGAACAGCCGTACATTCTCGATAGCGATGACGGCCTGGTCGGCGAATGTTTGGAGCAGCGCGACGTGGGAGTTGGTGAACAGGCCGCGCTCGGCGCGGCCCACGGAGATAGCGCCGATCACCCGGCCGTCGCGCAGCATGGGAGCGCACAGCAAGGCCTGGACCCCGCGGAGCTGGAGGGTACGGCGCGCTCCTTCGCCGAAGCCCGGGTCACTGTGGACGTCCGCGGAATGCACGATGGCCCCCGTGAGTATCGCGCGGCCCACGCCGAATTCCGGGTTCGGTCGCTGCGGAAAATGCCGGGCGATCTCCTCGCGTGCTTCAGGTGACGCATCGGACAGCGCCACATTGTGAAGGGACTCACCGTCGAAGAGGAAAGCGGCGCTATTCAGAGCATTGCAGAGGCGAGCGGCGCTCTCGACGATAGCGTCGAAGACCGGTTGCACCTCCGTCGGCGAACCGGAAATGACCCGTAAAATCTCGGCGGTCGCCGTCTGCTGCTCGAGCGCCTCAGCCAGCGCGCCTCGCAGCTCCGCGTATGGCGGCGCCTCTGGTGAGCTGCTCTCGCCAGTACTTCTGAGGTGGACACCGCAGGCGAGGCAGAAGTTGGCGTGCGACGGATTGTCCTGCCCGCATCGGGGACACGTCATGCCGGAGCCTCCCAGCAGCCGGGGGCGGCGGAAGATCGGAACGGTGGGCCGAGACTAACCGCCCGGGACTCGCATGGTCAAGAACACGGTCATACGGATCACGTGTTCAGCGGGCAGGATGTCGCCGTTCGTGGCTCCCACACCGGGCGTCGGCCGTTGCCGGCGGTCAATCGGGTAGATGCGCTTACAGCCGGCCCGAAGCTAGGGTTGGAGTCCGTTTTCTGCGTTTGAATCGTTCCCGCTCTGCGACACTGCCGGCCGCTATGAGCCGCTGCGTATTCGCGAGCAGGCGTAGGCTTTCGAGGGAGCGCCCGCCGCACGCGCGCGGCAGGCTGCGCAATATGGCGCAGGAAGGGAGTGCGGTCAAGGAATAGTCGAAGGCTGGTATTGACCAGTCTGCCGGTCAGACCGGACGGCTGATTTGTTCGTTGCCCGTCAGCGGTCACATCGATTAGTCTGGTTGCAGTAAGCGTCAAGAGTACGGGGCAGGTAGCCCCGCCGCCAACCCGAGTGCCGTTCAGCCGGGTGGCAGGGTCCAGCAATGGCTGGATCATCAGACGCGGCCCGAGAGGGCAAGTGGACGGCGCGGGGCTCCGTGCCATACGGGGCCCCTCGTGTCTTACCCCCTCGCATCGGCCCTGAGCTTCCCACGCCCAGAATCAGGCCGACCGGCACATGATTATGAGAGCGGCGTTTGCCGCGCTGACGGGAGGTGATGGCGAGTGACGACGCCTGAGCGAAAGACCAAGCGGGTGCTTGGGCTCGCGTACGCGCTGATGATCGGCGGTGGTGCGCTGGCGTCGATGGCGTTTCTCTATGCGCTGGTGTCAATAGTTCTCGCCTGGCTGGTGTAGTAAGGGCAGTGCACACAACATCAACGGGGAGGAAAGGAAAGTGGCGGAAGTCAGGCAACGCGCATGGCCGGTGCCCGGCCCTGCCCACACCTTCGCCGACGGTGACATTGCACGTTCCCCCCGAGTCTGCCGAGCGTGGTGTGAGCAACCACTCAGCGGGGTCT
>Ga0306921_10010103_pt1 | contig 10023 bp, 8 predicted proteins | sample sta12Cox44000080_FD_203760 | JGI IMG/M metagenome (GOLD analysis project Ga0306921, IMG submission 203760) | Lab enrichment of tropical soil microbial communities from Luquillo Experimental Forest, Puerto Rico - statoxic.12C.oxic.44.000.080 (v2)... | ecosystem: Environmental > Terrestrial > Soil...
ACGCAACATGAACGCTAAAAAGCGAGGCAAGAACAGGCGCCGCGCGCCGCCTTCCCAGCTCAAGAAGCCACGGCGCCGTCTCGCCGCCCAGCCTGCGGACGCACCGCCCCCGCCCGCTCAGGTGCCCGGCAATGCGGAGGAGGGGGCGATCAACACGCCAACTTCCGCTCAGATCCCCGCGCCTGCTACTCAGGTCCTCAACCCGCCACTCGTCACCCCCGGCAAGGGCGGGCGTCCGGGAACGGACCGGGACATTGTTGAGCAGCTGAAAGGCTGGCTCAAAGAACAATGGCGGGCGTGGACGCAACCGCAACCGCCGAAGCAGGAGCACGACGGTGTTCGTCTCATCCAGGATCGACTGGAAGCTATAGGCTTGCCTCGTGATCACATCGGCGGAAAAACTATCTTGCGGAAGATCGTAGCGCCGGTCTGGAGGAAGCTCTTTAAAAAATGATCGCCAGCGATCGCGCGGGAACTTGAGCGGTGCAGCCAAGGGAGTTGGTGAGGACTCCTTTGTTCACGCGATCGCGCTGGTCGCGACCGAAATCTTTTTCGGTCGACCGAAATGTTTTGGTCGACCGAAACATTAGTGTCGACAAAAGTTCTCTCCAACACCTTTTCAACATTTAGGACCGCGCACTAAGACGGCATGCCACCTAGTGGAGGTGCGAACATGCCGCGCAAAATCTCAACGCCCGAAAGCGACGACGACATCTTGTGGGGCGCCGAAGAAATCGGCGCCGCTATCGGTCGTGCAGCTGCGCAGGTTTACTACTTGCACTCGATAGGCGCGATCTCGACCAAAAAGGTTGGTCATAAGCTGCTCATCGCCGAACGCGGGGAGCTACGCCGTTCCCTGCTGGCAGACGAAGCCGTCGATCGGCCGCGCATTACGAGATCCTGAACCCAATCCCGCCCCCGGCGCGCCGCCCGAGCGCCGGTTCAATGAGACAAAGGCGGAGACCGCGCGATGAAGATCGCGGCCATCGACCCCGGTCTCACCGGCGCTGCTGTCGTGCTCGAACAGATCGGCGGAGTGGTCATGCTGATCAGCGCCATCGATCTACCGATCATGGGTGACGGTGCCAAGCGCCGGCTCGACGCCTTCACCTTCGCACACTGGCTAAACGATCACGCGCCAACGCACGTCTACATCGAGGCCGGGCGCGCGATGCCGAAAACAGGGCGTAACGTCGATGTTCCGATACGGACGAGCATGCGGCGCGATCGAGGGCGTGGTCGCCGCGCGCGGCGTCCCCATGACGCTGGTCGAGCCGGCGACATGGAAACGATACCTGCATCTCAATTCGAGCAAGGAAGACTGCCGGGCTCGCGCGCTGCAGCTACTGCCGAGCGCCGCCCCCGAGCTGCAGCGGGTAAAGGATCACCATCGCGCCGAAGCGATCCTGCTCGGTTTCTATGGACTGGAAAAAGGTATCTCCGCGTAGGTGAAACTCCGATGATACTTCGCGATTACCAGCAGCGAGACATTGCGGCCATCCGGACCTTGTTCACCCAAGGCAAGCGACGGATTTGCTACGCGGCGCCGACTGGCAGCGGCAAGACCGTTTTGTTCGTGCACGCCGCGCGCAAGGCAGTGCAGCAAGGTCTTTCGGTTGCGATCCTCGTGCACCGTCAGGAACTGGTCGATCAGACCTGTGAAGCGCTGGCAGCGGAAGGCATTGCGTACGGCATTGTCGCTGCCGGCTATCCGGAGAACGCAGACGCGCTCGTGCAAGTGTGCATGGTGCAGACCCTTGTACGGCGGTCGGAGCGATTGCAGGACGTCAAGTTTCTGATCGTCGACGAGGCTCATCACATTCTCGCTGCAACGTGGTCCGCCTTGGCCGCGGCGGTACCGAAAGCTCGCCTGCTCGGCGTAACCGCAACGCCGGAACGGCTTGACGGCAAGGGATTGAGCACGGCTTTCGACACGCTGGTCGTCGGCCCTACGGTCAAGGAATTGATCGCGGAGGGTTGGCTCTCGCCGTTCGTGGTGTTCGCGCCAGAGCACCAGGTCGACCTCAAGCGCTTGCGCACGGTCGCCGGCGACTACGCCCTGGGCGAGCTCGCTAACCGGATGAACACCGACATCGTGCTCGCCGACGCAATCGCCGAGTATCGCAAACACCTCGACGGACAAAGCGCACTGGCGTTCTGTGTGACCATCGAACATTCGCGTGCAACCGCGCGCGCGTTCCGTGCTGCTGGCATCAACGCCGTACACCTCGACGGTGATACCCCGACGGGAGAACGCCGAGACATCATCGCTCACCTCGGTGGCGCCGAGCCGCTGGTGGTTTGCAACTGCGGGATCATTGCCGAAGGTCTGAACGTGCCGGTGGTGGCTGGTGTGATCCTGTTACGTCCGACAAGATCGCTGGCCCTCTACCTGCAACAAATTGGCCGCGCCTTACGTCCGGCACCCGGCAAACAGCGTGCCGTGATCCTCGATCACGCCGGCAACGTCTATCGCCACGGCTTTCCTGACCTCGAGCACACTTGGTCGCTCGCCGGCCGGCCAAAGAAACGTGGCAAGGCTTTGGTCAAGCGCTGCTCGAGTTGCAGCGCGCTGATTCCGGCGGCCGCCCGCGAATGCCCCGAATGCGCCGCGGCCCAGCCGTTGCCGGCAGCTCCGCCTGGCCGCCCAGTCTCCCGGCCATTGCTCAAGCTCGACGCCATGACGGCGCACGAGCGCTGGTTGGCGACTGGCTCATTTAAGTCGGTCATGAACTGGGCCGGACTCAACGAGGCGCGCCTGCACGAAGTTGCGCGCGCCCGCGGCTACAAGTCAGGATGGGTCTATTACCGTTTAAAGACCGCACGCGAAGCAAGTGAAGATGAACTTGTGCGTGCAGTTTGGAAGTGACCGCTGTCGTGACGGACCTATCTCACGGCGAACTGAAAACTAGGAGGCTATGTAATGAGTAACGATACTAAAGAGAAGCTGTTGAGTACGACTGCGCCAACACCACCTGTACAAAACTATGAGGAGGAAGACGACGGTCTGGCGACTTTCAGTCTCGAGCAACTGGGACAAAAGGTTTCTGCTTTCGGTGGTGCGCGGCTGCTGAAATTCGTATCTGGCAGCTTCGTCACCCGCGAGGGCGAGATCATCGACTCCAACCGCGAATTCATCCTGCTCGGCCTGGTCAAGGTCGTGCAGAAATTCGTCGGCAAGAAACTGGTCGAGACCATCGTCGTGCCGACCCGGGAGAAATTTCCCGACGTCGACAAGATGAACGAAGCCGCCCCGCGAGAGGAATGGGGTACCGATCTCAACGGCAAATCAGTCGGCCCCTACGTTCGCGTGTTGGTGCTGAAATTGCTCGACGCTGCAACGATGGACCGCTACGCCTTCGTGACGTCGTCGATGGGCGGCAAGGTCGCTTTCGGCGATATCTCCGACAAGGTCAAGTTGGTGCGTCGCCTTAAGGGTGCGCATGTGACGGTGGCCGTCACGTGCGAGGCCATCAAGATGAAGTCCAGCTACAACCCTCACGGCGTGCCACGTCCGCATTTCCGCATCGTGCGTTATGTCGCGCTCGGTGACGGAGCTCCATTGCCGCCGGCACTGGCACCGAAGACCCTTCACCTTCGACATCGGCGGCATCCCCGACAACATCGGCACCGCCGACAACGCCGACAACAGCTGCGCCTCCGATCCTCGATCTGCCGACGGTACCGCAGCCGAGTTTACGAGAAGAAATGGCGGACGAACTGCCTTTTTAACATGAACAACAAGAACTTGGGGAGACGGATGCGTGCGGCCGCCGTATCTGTCTCCCCCTTTCCCAATTGGGGTAGGTCATGCGCATCCTCGATCTCGACGCCGAAACCTATAGCGCAGTCGACCTCCCAAAAACAGGTTCCTATCTTTATGCCCGGCACGCGACCACAGATGTCCGGTGCGTATCCTATTGTTTGGTTGTTGATGCCGTCCGCGGCCCGATCAAGGTTTGGCGGCAAGGCGATCCAGTGCCGCAAGAAGTCATCGATGTCGCCGACGATCTTGACGCTCTGACTTGCGCTTTCAACGATGCTTTCGATCGACAAATCCAAGAGCAGATTTTAGCGCCTCGTTACGGCTGGCCGGTCATTCCCATCGAGCGCCGGCGCTGTGCCCAGGCCGCCGTCTTGTCGCGCGCCTTGCCGGCCTCACTTGATGCTGCTGCCGCTGCTCTGGGCATCACGACCCGCAAGAGCGCCAAAGGCATGGCGATGATGAAGCGTCTCGCCGGCCCGCGCCGGCAGAGCGCAAAAGAGCGTAAAGCCGGTAAGCCGCTCGACTTCAGCATCACACCTGAAGAACTGGCGATACTGATCGACTACAACAAGATCGATGTGCTCATGCTGATGGAAATCGTTGATCGCATCGGCCTACTGCCACCGTCTGAGCAAGCCAACTGGGAGCTCGATCAACGGATCAACGAGCGTGGCCCCTACGTCGATGTTGAGTTGATCGACACTGCGATCAGTGTCGGCGGCGAGGCCAAGCTCGAGCTTTACAAGCAGATGGCCGAACTCACCGGCGGAGCGGTCACCAGGCCGACGCAAACCCAACGCATATTAAAATGGCTGGCAGATCACGGCTGCAAGCTTTCGAACATCCGGAAATCGACCGTCGAAGACGCATTGCTGGAGCCGGAGCTCGATCCCAAGGCTCGACAACTGTTGGAGCTCCGTCAGAGTAGCGGCGGCGCCGCCGCCTTGAAGTTCGCCACCCTACGACGATGGGTCGACGAGCAAGGCGAGCCTCGCATTCACTATGCCTATCGCTACCACGGCGCCTCGAGCGGGCGTTTCACGTCGCTTGGATGCCAGCTACATAACTTGCGCAAGCCGGAGATCGACGACATTCCCGGCGCTATCGCCGCGATCTCGACCGGGAGTCTGAGCGAAATCCGGCGACGTGGTTTCACCCGTCCACTCGAGACCATCGGACACATCACCCGCGCAGGCATCAGGGCGAAGCCAGGGACGCAACTGTTCATCGCCGATTTATCCGGTATCGAGGCCCGCGGAGCGGCCCACGTCTGCGGCGCTCAAAGCGAGCTCGAGCAGTGGCGCCAGTTCGATCGCAGCGGACGTCCCGAAGACGAGCCCTATTACCGTACTGGGTTGACGACCTTTGGACAGCCGCCGGAGACCGCACGCAAGGCCGGCAAGACGGGTTCGCTGGCATTCCAATATCAGGGTGGGAGCGGCGCTTACCGGCGAGTGACTGGCGATCTCGCGCTGGCGGAGGAGACCGTCGTCGCCCGGCGTGACGCGTGGCGGGCGGATCATCCGAGCTACGTGCAGTTTTGGCGGCTATCGGTGTTTCAGGCGGTGCAGGCAATCCGCCATCCCGGCATGGAATTCACTGCCAATGTGATCACCTTCAAGTACGATCGCGGCACCGGCTTTCTGGAGATGCGCCTGCCGTCAGGGCGTTGTCTCACTTATCCGAAGGCCGAGCTGCTCGAGGACGAACAGTTCGGCACCACCAGCTTCACGTTCCTCGACGCCTCCGGCAGCAAGAGCGGCCGCATGTATCACGAGCGCCGTGGCAGCGGGGCCTTCGGCGGGCTCCTGCTGGAGAACGCGGTGCAGGCCATCTGCCGGGACATCTTCGTCGAGGCCATGCCGCGCCTGGAGGCTGCCGGCTATCCGATCGTCATGCACACCCATGACGAGTTTATCTGCGAAGTGCCAGACGATCATGGTTCGCTCGATGAGTTCCTGGGCATCCTCACGCAATCCCCGAGCTGGGCGCCGAATCTGCCGATCGCAGCTAAAGCCCGCATTTCCGATCGGCTGATTGAAATCCCCGAGCCAGTGCAGACGGTGGCGATCGTCGCCGACAACGTGATCGACAACGCTATGGCCGAGCTCGAGCACGAAGACGAAGAGGACATCGAGGAACTCCCCGAGAGCAATCTCGATCTCCCGGCCAGCGAGTTCGAATTGATGTCATCAACCCCACCGATTCCACCCTTGTCGTCCCCACGAGTGCCGCCGGCAAAACCTCACGTCTGTGCCCAGTGCCATCTCGATCCGCCGGACGGCAGCGAGCGTGTCAGCAGCTACAACGAAGTCTATCTGCATGAACGGTGTGAAGAAGCCTTCATCAAAGCCCGAATGGCGGAGGAGGGACTGGCGTGGACCTCGTCGCCTCCACCATCTCCGCCTCCATCACGGAGCTCTCCGCCTCCGCCGCAGAGCAACGGCCGCGGCAACTGTCCTGACGATGGCTTCGATCTCGCCGCGCTGCTGGCGCCACAATCGAGCAAGCGCGGCAACGGCCAGGACAGTGGCTATCCGCACGGCGAGGACAGTGGGCCTGCCGCCGGAGGAGCCGCAGCCGAATACATTTACCGCACGGCCGAAGGCCGGCTTTACATGCGGGTGGTGCGCACGACCGGAAAGCAATTCCCGACCTATCGTTGGAGCAATGGCGAGTGGGTCGCAGGCTGGCCCGAGAAGGTCGTGCCCTACCGATTACCCGAGCTGTTAGCGGCGCCTCCTGACGCCATCGTGTTGATCTGCGAAGGCGAGAAGGATGCCGATACTGCCGCCCGCTTCGGCTTTGTTGCCACCAGCAATCCCGGCGGCGCCGGCAAGTGGCAGCCCGAATTAGCGCAGTATTTCCGGGGTAAGCAGCGCGTCGTCCTCATGGAGGACAACGACGAAGCCGGCGCCAAAAACACCGCAACCGTCCTCGCAGCGCTGCGCGAGGTAGTACCGGTGATCGGCGTGGTGCGCTTCCCCGAACTAGGCCCCGGCGGCGACGTCAGCGACTTCTTCGCCGCCGGCGGCAGCAAGCCCTATCTGCAAACACGAATCGAAACGGCGCTAAAGACCGGAACGGCGCTGCCTTATGTGCTGGTCAACCTGCACGACGTGTCGTTGAAGGCGCAGCGCTGGCTGTGGCGTGGGCATTATCCGGTCGGCGCCCTGGAGCTCACCACCGGCATGGTCGGGCTCGGTAAAGGCCTGCTCCAATGCGACATCATCGCGCACGTCACCACCGGTACCGACTGGCCGGACGGATCGCCCGGACCGGCGCCCGGACGCGTCATCATCCTGACCGCAGAAGACGGCAAAGAAGATTACCGACGCCGCTGCACGGCCGCCGGCGCCGACCTGCGCAAGATCGTGATCTTCGATTGCGTGCGCCGTAACGAGCACGACGAGCTGTTCCTGCTGAGCCAGGATCTGGACAAGTTGGAGCTCGCGTGTCGACAACTCGGCGACGTCAGCCTGGTGAATATCGACCCGATCACGGCCTTCATGGGCTCCGGCCGCGGCTTCGATAGCCATCGTGCCACAGACGTCCGTTCACAGCTCTACCCGCTCTCCAAGCTGGCGGAACGGCTTAAGATCGCGTTCGGAGTTGTCACCCACCCGCCCAAAGGCGCCGCAAGCCGGGCGGCGTTGGACAGTTTCATCGGCTCGCAGGCCTTCATCGCCGCCGCCCGAGTCGGGCACTATTGCATCGCTGAACTCGGCCCCGAGGACGATCGCGGATTTCGCCGTCCGACTGGGCGAATCCTATTCGCCACCGTCAAGTCCTCCCACAGCGCAGCACCGCCAACCTTGGCATTCCGACGCGAGGTCGTGCGCATCGCCTACGACGTCGAGGCCGGCGAATGGATCGAGGCCCCCCATATCGTATGGGACCCGGAACCGCTCGACCTGACCGCGGACGAAGCAATCGCCGTCAATCGGGATCAGCGCGGCGACAACCGCGAAATCCGGGCCGCCCCGGTGAAGGAATTCCTACGGGACATCCTGATCGCCGCCGGCGCACCGGTATTGCAGAAGATCATCGTCGAGCGCGGCGCACTCAAGAATTACAGCCTCGATCAGTTGCGGCGAGCACGCCGCGCTATTGGCGCAATTGCTTTCAAGCGGCGGGGCGAGAATCTGAGCTCGCCTTGGCTATGGGCAATGCCGGAGCACGTGCCAGCAGATGTCGAAAAGGAGGAGGAGGAACCATGAGCGAGCGAAAATCCAGAATCGGCGAGCGAGCGCTCAATCTGCTGCCCATCAAAGGACGATGAACGCACAGGTTGAAATCAATCGCAGTGCAGTGCGAATTCGACGCCGGTTGACGAAGGTGGCGAAGGTGGCAGAAACAAAACAATAACTACCTTCACTACCTTCGTGGGATTTCTGATCAAATAATTTCATGCCATCTTCTTTATGTAATTTTAAAATCAATGGCTTAGCTGAAGGTGGCATGAAGGTGGCGCCACCTTCGCGACAAGTGCCCTAAAACCACGAAGGTGGCGCGATCGTTGTATCGTGGAGAGCGACATAGAGGTATGATGGTATGTTGTCATGTTGCATATATGACCACAACCAGAGGCAGAGCTACCTCTCCTGGCTCCTGGCAAAGACTCGAGGCCGCGCGCGTCATCCCGAGATCGGTGGACTTTACCCCTAGGGCGACATGGTGGGACACCTCCCAACTTCCCACGCCGTCGGTGGCGTTGCCTCTAAACTTCCGAAAATAGAAGGATTTTCTCCACGTCCGGCAGGGGGGGGAGGCCAAAAAAAAATCTCGCCGGTGAATCGCAGTCGAAAGGATCATGGCCGCCCTGGCCATCGCTGTGGTGGCGTCGGTTGGCTACCTACAGAAAATGCCCGCCAATTCAGCGCCTCTTGCGTACTGACCGAGTTTTGCCGCCGCGGCGAGATCGAAGTTGTGTCTATAAAATCGGCGTTTCTCTCCTTGCGCAGTGTCCCGTGCATGCATGTGGCTTCAAGCTCGCCAATGACGGCGTCGATACCCGATCGCTGCAGGCCTATTTGGGCCACCGCAACATCCAGCACACAGTGCGCTACACCGAGCTGGCGCCGACCCGCTTCAAGAACTTCTGGCACGATTGAGCCATCCGCGCATCCGCGCCCGGCGCTTTGGCCTAGACTTGTGCTCATGATGAGCATAATTTCTGGCATGGACACAAGTTCGCCCCTCGATCGCCCCTCGGTCGGCGCTCGTGCGCCGGCGCTCCGGGCGCGCGTAACCAATCACAAGGATCTCCTGCCCGGCCTCGACGGCCGTTCGGCCACTGCGCGCCGCTTTCGCGATTTGGTCAACGCCTTCGTCGCCGACATGGGCGGCCTCGATCGCTGTTCGGAGATCAAGCTCGGGCTGGTGCGCCGCCTCGCGGCCACCACCGTGCAGGCAGAGATGCTCGAGGCGCGCATGTGAACGGCGAGGCGATCGATATCGCCACACTCTGCACCCTGGCTTCGACCACGGTCCGGCTGAGCCAGCGCCTCGGCCTGGAGCGTCGAACGCGCGACGTGACGCCGTCGTTGAACCAGTACCTGGCCGGCAGAGCGGCACCAGCCAATGGCGGTGCCGATAGCATAGACGCGGAGGGGACCGAATGATCCCACGCGTTCCGCTGCGCGAGGCGCTCTCCGATCCAAACTTGCTCGGTACCGCGATCGCGGGTGACAGTTGGAGGTCATGGCGGGGGCTGCTGATTGCTGCGATGGGCGAAGAGCTCAGTGAGGACGAGCGCGAGATCTTCACCAAGCTGACCGGCCGCGTTCGCGAGCCGCTGCAACGTGTCGACGAGTTCGCCGCCGTGATCGGGCGAAGAGGTGGCAAGTCCAGGGCAATGGCGACGCTCGCCACCTACATCGCGGGGCTCTGCGATCATAGCGACGCGTTGGTGCCCGGTGAGCGCGGCGTCTTGCTCTGCGTGGCGCTCGATCAGCGGGTGGCGAAGATCATTCTCGACTACGCGGAGGCCTCCTTCGAACGCAGTCCGATCCTGAAGCAGCTGATCGTGAGCCGAACTACGGATGCGTTGGAGCTGACCAATGGCATTACGTTAGAAGTCCGCCCGGCGTCTTTCCGCAAGCTGCGTGGCCCGACCTATGTTGCGGTGATCGCCGACGAGCTTGCCTTCTGGTATGTGGACGCAGCCTACGCAAATCCGGACGTCGAGATCCTGAACGCAGTTGAGCCCGGCCTGGCGACGACCGGTGGTCCGCTGATCCTGGCCTCCAGTCCGC
>Ga0306921_10010110_pt1 | contig 10019 bp, 6 predicted proteins | sample sta12Cox44000080_FD_203760 | JGI IMG/M metagenome (GOLD analysis project Ga0306921, IMG submission 203760) | Lab enrichment of tropical soil microbial communities from Luquillo Experimental Forest, Puerto Rico - statoxic.12C.oxic.44.000.080 (v2)... | ecosystem: Environmental > Terrestrial > Soil...
ACATAATCCACTGCGCATGATTGGTCTTCGCATATCTTTTCCTGCGCCCTGGAAGCGGGTTCATCACCGCTAGACCACGAAGAAAGAGCGAAGAAAAGGCCTTTCAAATTCCATAGTCCGAAGTCTCTCCCGCGTCCGCCGCAAACGCCAGCGGCTTCCTCCTAGTCTCCTTATCGAAAACGTCTCGGATCCTCTTCTTGTCTCAACCCGAAGTGTCCTGCCCGAGGCGTTTCCGATCAAGACTAGCGACTCTACGTCCAAGTGGATTCTCTTCTGATGGCGAGCAAAGCGTCCGCTGGCAGGCGCTCGAACAGATAAGTGATATGGCGAGGGTCACCGGCGAGAAGGGTATAGAAGGGGTTGTCTAGAATCTGCTTACATGAGTTTCCCCTTGAACCGTTTTGCGAGTACCCGTCACATTGGCGTACTCTTTTTGTCCGCTTCCGGACATCCGCTGCGATGGGTGGCCATCTTCTGTTTCGCGCAACTCTCCGTGTGCGGCTCAAGCGTATGATTTCCCGCACCTATACCGAAGCGAGTGTTAGTGGCGATGTGATTGCACGTGGTTTTTCTTGAGTAGATCTCGTTCGCCCTCCGTCTAAAAACCGTGGAGAGCTGAGCCAATGCGAAATTCCCTCCAGGATTTACGTCACGGGACACGGAGTCTGCGCAAAAATCCGGGTTTCACTGCAATCGCTGTGGTTGTTCTTGCGCTGGGAATCGGCGCCAACACTGCGATTTTCAGCGTCGTGAACGCAGCTTTGCTGCGGCCGCTGCCTTTTCCGGAACCCGATCGCCTGATGCGGATCTGGCACACGCCGCCGCAGAAGTCCTTTCCCGGAATTCCCACCTTCGCTATATCTGCTGCCAATTACGAGGACTGGGAGAAGCAGAGCCATAGCTTCGACAGCATGACCATCTATTCGGGGAAGACCTTCAACCTGACGGGAGCTGGCGAGCCCGAACGTGTTCTCGCGGCCACAATGTCGCCACAATTCTTCTCCACGTTGCGTGTGAAACCGCTGTTGGGACGCGATTTTACCCCAGAGGAGCACCTCACGGGACATGGTGATGCTGTCATGCTTAGCTACGGCTTTTGGAACAGTCATTTCGGCGGCGCCGCAAACGTAGTTGGTACGACCGTCAAGCTCAATGAAAAGACTTACCTGATTGCAGGCGTCATGCCAAAGGAGATGAGATTGCCTGGTTGGGCGCAGCTTTGGACTCCCATGGCGTGGACGGACCAGGAGCGCGCGGTACGGGGGGAGCACCATTACTCGGCGATTGCACGCCTGAAGGCGGGAGTGACGGTGCGCGAGGCACAGGCCGAGTTGAGTACCATTTCCAGTCGCCTGGAACAGCAGTATCCGGAGGACGACAAGGGCTGGGGAGCCTTGATACTGCCGCTCCAGCAGGACATGGTCTCTGACGTTCGCACCGCGCTGATGGTGCTGCTCGGCGCGGTCGCCGCCGTGCTGCTTATTGCTTGCTCCAACGTGGCCAACCTGGTTATGGCGAAGACCTTCGAGCGGCGCAAGGAGATTGCGATTCGCTCAGCACTCGGCGCCAGCCGATCGCGCTTGCTCAGCCGTATCCTTGCGGAAACATCCCTCATCGCAGTGGCGGGCGGTGCACTTGGACTCATCGTTGCTTTTTTCGGGAATCGTTTCATGAGTGCGTACTTGGCAAACCAGTTGCCGAAGCAGATGCAGGTGGAACTCGACTTCCGAGTGCTGCTTTTCACGCTAATAATCTCGATCCTCACAGGAATCCTTGCCGGCTTAGTCCCCGCCCTGCGATTGTCTGGTGGGGATATGAACGACGCGCTCAAGCAAGGTTTGGGGCGCACAGATTATGCCGCGGGTGGCACGAAAACCCGCAACGCCTTGGTCGTATGCGAGGTCGCTCTGTCGCTTTTGTTGCTGGTGGCCGCAGGTCTGATGATCAGAACGCTAGGAAATCTGCACTCGGTAGATCCCGGCTTCGACGCGCAGAGTGTTGCGACCTTGTCCATCTCCGTGCCGGGCACGAAATTCCCAACTCCTGAGCAGCAAGCCAGCTTCTACAACCGGGTACTGGAGGGCGTGCGCGCGCTTCCCGGAATGCAATCCGCAGGACTGATTGACGACCTTCCCATGGCGGGCGGCGGCTCTCACCAACCCATCGCGATCGAAGGCCAGCCAGCGCTTCCTCTCTCCGAACAGCCCGAAGTGGACGTTCGCAACATCACTCCGGGCTTCACGAGCACTATGCGCGTCCCTGTACTGCGTGGGCGCGACTTCAGTGAGTCGGACATAGCCGGCCGTCCGCCGGTGGTGCTCATCAGCGAATCCATTGCCAAGCGCTTCTGGCCTAACAAGGACCCTATCGGCCAGCACATCACTCTGTCGTTCGTTCCGGGCATCCCCCGCGAGATTATCGGCGTAGTGAAGGACGTAAAGGTCGACTCACTGGACCAAACCCGTCCGAATGAAGCGCTATATTGGCCGCTCGCGCAGGTTACAGCGGCCCCAAATTCGCAGTGGCACTCATTCGGGATGAGTCTGGTTGCGCGCGCGAATGGGGATCCCAACAGTCTTGTTACTAGTACCGTTCGAGCCATTCACGAAGTTGATCCTGAAACTCCCATCACTGACGTTAAGACCATGCAAGACGTCGTCGCCGAATCGCTCACACACCAGCGCTTCAATATGTTCCTGCTCGCCGGGTTCGCGGGCCTGGCTCTCTTGCTGGCAGGGGTTGGGATCTATAGCGTCCTCGCTTTCTCGGTTCGGCAGCGTGTGCGCGAAATCGGCATACGCATAGCGTTGGGCGCGCAACTTCGCGACGTGCTACAGATGGTCATCCTGCAAGGCATGAAGCCAGCCATATTCGGGTTGTTGATCGGGATCGCCATCTCCTTGATCTCGGCCCGGCTGATCTCCAGCCTCGTGTACGGCGTCAGCACCCGGGATGTACTTACCTATTTGAGCGTGTCTTTCGTGCTGGGCACCATCGCACTTTTGGCTACGCTGGTTCCCGCGATGCGCGCTACGCGAGTGGACCCCATGAAGACCTTACGGGAGGAGTAAGCGGAAGTCGGCGTGGCGGCCTCGTGGGAAATTCACTGCTATTGCTAATTCCAACTTTTCCATGCCGGGCGTCTCCGAAGGGCTGCGCCGGCCGCTCCCGAATACAGCCTTCGGACTGTGGCAAACCAGTGAAGATCCCGAGTGCCGGGCTCACTTACTGGTCCTGAACAATCGGCCGATGTCTACAGATGCTTTGCCATGACCTGGCCGCATAACGCCCATCCCGTGCTCTAGAAGAACTCCCTTAGGTGCGGTCACAAGTATGGTGTGCCGACTATGCGTCCATGTGGATCGTTTCGGCATGGCTGACCATCCATCGATGATGTGGCGCGCTAAAAGACGCCACTCTCGGCCGCGAACTGTCTCGAAAGTGAAGTGGCCAAAACAAATGCCGGATGAGCAAGGATCTTGCTCTTTGTCTCGGAACACACTGGCGGCAACGCTTGAGTCGGGTTACCATACCTGCACCACAGCGGGGTGCATGTGCCTACCGAGCCGTCTGTCTCACGCGACCGGGTCTTTCGTTTTGGATCTTTCGAGCTCTCCGAGCGGGAAGGAGAGCTCCGTAAAGGCGGTGTGCGAATTAAGCTCCAAGAACAGCCTTTCCGCGTACTAGTGGAGTTGGTTGCTAACGCAGGAAGGCTGGTATCGCGGGAGCATTTGCACCAGAAATTGTGGCCATCCGACACCTTCGTGGACTTTGACGTTGGGCTCAACTCAGCCATCCGCAAGCTGCGCCAAGCGCTGAACGACGATGCGGATCATCCACATTACATCGAAACGCTGGCCAAGCGGGGATACCGCTTCCTTGCGCCTGTCAGCGAGATGGGCGGAAAAAGCGCAGAGCACCACCCTCAGCCGACGCCCGACGGAGCGACCGCTTCGGATCCCTCTTTGCTGACGAGCAGCGTGTCCCCTAGTCCAGTCAATGCCGAGCGCCGTTCAATTCAACGATGGGTATGGATCGCTGTTGCGGTAGTTGCCATCGCAATTGCTGCTGCTCCCGTCCTTTGGTGGAATCGGCCACCCGTAGTTCCAGTGGTGGAAGCCGTCACACAACTGACGGATGACGGAGAGCCGAAGCCGTACTATAGCCAAACAGTAACCGACGGTTTGCGCATTTACTTCAACGAAGGCGAGAGAGGAAGTTTCAGGATTGCACAGGTCGCGGTAACCGGGGGTTCCGTCGCCGCCATTCCGACGAGTGTTGCCAATCCAAAGATCGTGGGACTGGCGCCTGACGGCTCTGCCCTGCTTGTTTCCCAAGGCGAAGATTTTCCAACTAGTTTCTGGCAAGTTCCGCTACCTATAGGAGAATCGCGCCGAGTCGGCACGATCGAAGCCCAGGACGCGAGTTTTTTTCCGGATGGTCGCATCCTCTTCGCGCGAGAGGACGAGCTTTACCTCGCCGAAAAGGATGGATCCAATCCTCGCAAACTGGCTAAAGTCAATGGCTTCATTCGCGTCCCAAGCGTTTCGCCAGAGGGACATCGGATTGTGTTCGATATTCGGGCGGGCGCTCAGTATATTTCCGTCTCGATTGTCGAATCAATGGCCGATGGTTCAGGCCTCCACGCGATTGTGAACACCAGCGGAAGCGGGCAGGTCTGCTGCGCCCAGTGGAGTCCCGATGGAAAATACATCCTGTTTCAAAGACGGCATGAAGGCCGGCGGGACCTTTGGTTGTTACCGATGAAAGCCGGGTTCCTCCAACGCACTTATCAACCGATTCAGCTTACCAATGGTCCACTGTCATACACCCGTCCAGTCGTGAGTCGTGATGGACAACAAATTTTTGCTCTTGGCATCAAAGAACGAGGTGAACTCGTCCGCTTTGATGTCGGCGCAAATCAATTCGTGCCTTTCCTCTCCGGAATCTCGGCATTTAACCCTACGTTCTCTCGGGATGGGAATTGGGTCGCCTACACTTCCTACCCGGATCACACATTGTGGCGGAGCCGCCCCGACGGCTCGGAACGTTTGCAATTGACCTATCCTCCCATGCAGGTGCGCTACTCGTTCATTTCCCCGGATGGGAAGCGGGTCGTGTATGGGAATGTTAAAGGAGAGATTTACGTCATCAGCATGGACGGAGGCCCGCCAGAGAAGGTCGTGGAGAAAGACGCAAACGGTCCAAATTGGTCCCCTGATGGCAACGTTCTGGTTTTCCAGAATGGTCGCGATGCTGCACATCCCGAGTTGCAGTTCCTCGATCTCCGAACGGGCAAGCGATCGGTTGTCCCAGATTCACGAGACCTCACAGGCGGGCAATGGGTTGCCGAGAACACGCTCGTGGCATGTCCCACGAACGGCTCGAAGTTAGAGATCTTTGATGTCAGAACGCAGAAATGGTCCGACTTGGTGCCGGGAAAACTGGCAAATAGCGTGGTCAACTGGGCCCATTCGCCGGACTACAAGTATGTGTACTACACAACCGGAGGAGCCGAACCGAAAGCGGTGCGTATCCGACTTGCTGATCACAACCTGGAAACCATAGCCAGCCTGAAGGAGCTCCGCCGAGCGTTGGGCCCGGACGGAAATACCCAAATCAGCGTCGCCCCGGATGGCTCGGCGATTTTCACCCGCGACGTCGGCACGCAGGAAATTTACGCCCTCACACTGAAATGGCCGTGAGCATACGCCACCAGGTCCCACTCTCACCTTTGAGACGAGTGCAGAGCAGTCAGCATCGCGAACAGTGCAGTCAGTCTCGGGGTTGGATCCGTTTGCGTTCCTAAGCAGTTGTGGGCGAAGAGTTGATCCTTGGCAAAGAAAAAAGGGCGCGACGGTGGACGCGCCCAGAGGGTTCAGTTACAGCAAACTCATTAGCGGCGATCAGCGAGTGCGAGGATCGTGAACGTCTGTGGAGCGACCCCGCCGCTGGCGATCTCCATTGCCTTCTTGCTGGACAACGGGTCGCGGGCCACGTTCTGGCCGGCGGTCCAGACCTGTGCCAGGAAGTACTGGTCGCCATACTTGTGGAACACCAGACAGGTTTTGGTCGAAGGCTCACTGGAATAGTTCGGCAGCGTGTTGATAACCGCCGAGTGTTTGCCGTCGGCGCTAACGATGCGGATAGAGCGTTCCGGCGTCACGGTAGTGATGGTGTACTCGCCGGCCGGCAGGGAGTGGTCTTCGACGGCGAAGCTGAACGGGACGTTGACCTTCATGAGGCGCTTGCTCTCAGTCTGGGCGATCAGGGTAGCGGCGATGAACAACAGGCAGATCGTGATCAGGGTGCGTGCGCTTTTCATTGGAGTTTTCTCCTTTTCCGATGGCCGGTGAATCCGGCTGACAGGGGGCACTCTGCCGCGAACTCAGTTTCCACACAATGGGCTAGGTGTGATTTGGGACTGGGATTCTTGTGATCGGTTAAGTCATTGAAAATAAGCACGGATAATGACGCGTCTGTTCCGGTTGAGGTTGCGCAAAAGCCTCTCTATATTAAGGTTATTAAGGTTCAAGATACAGCGCAGGACCACTTGCTTCTCGAGGTGACGCGGCATGCGAGTCACCTCAAGTTGAGCCCGTAGATGTGGCCACTTCTACGAGTAGCCGACTTATCGTCCAAGTGGAAAGTCACTCACTGGAAATCAATAAACACTAAATGGCGTTTTTCAGTATCTATCTTGGGAAGAGGCGGCTTTCTCGGGCCTCAAATGTTTACTCTTGAGTTATTTCCGACCATCCGACCGGAACTCGGAAAAACTCCCTACTTCACGGCTCAATGAGCGCTTTACCGCGAAGGCTATCTGACACTCAAGTTAGCTCGCATTAACGCTGGACTTCACTGGTTGTCAGATCGAGTGCCGAGTGTACGACCGATCCTCAGGACATAATAGTGGCAACATATGTGTTGGCGTAGGCTACGAAGAGAAGGTTGATCTATCTTTCAAGGAGGCTTGGTGAAAACGCTTCGCGATGATGATGCGGATCCCGGGACCAGGGAAGCCGAACTCGCCTCGGCGCTGACCGGCACGACGTTCAACTGGGTCGACAACCTGACCAACCTGCGTGCGATGGCGCACGGCGCGACCGCACCCGTCGTCGTCGTGGAAGGCTATGGTACGGCGGGCGACGGCGGCGGCGGCATCTTCCTGTGGAATGCAACGTCCAAGCTGACCGACAACGATGGAACGATCGTCCGGCCGAACGATGTCCCGGCGGCCTCGCCGGGCCGGTGGATCCGCCTGTATTCCGGTCCCGTCAACGTGCGATGGTTCGGGGCCGGCCTCGGTCTGGGCTCCGACGTGACGCGCATCATGTCGGCGCTCGCCGTGCTGACCGCGACCGGCGGAGAGCTGTTTTTCCCTGCGGGCACGTATGCCACATCGAGCCCGATCGACATTACGACGAGCAACATCACGTTGCGCGGCGAGTCTCCGTTTGCCAGCAGGCTGTCGCCCTCCGGAGCGTTCGACACTATCCGCGTTCTCGGGTCAGCCTCCGCCGGGCTTTCCGGCATTCACATCAAGAACCTGTACTTCTTCGAGCCCGGCAAGACCGCCGGCAATTCGATCTTCATCCAGTACAGCGGCCAGTGCCTGATCGTCGACTGCCAGCTGGACCGCCCATCCCAAGGCGTCCGGCTGCACTCCGTCAACACCGTCGAGCTCGAGCGGGTCCGGATCGCGGGCCCGACCGGCGCGAACTCGTACGGGTTCTGGATCACCGGAGACGCGACCGCGGCCACCGATGTCGTGACGTTCAAGAACGTCGTTGTCCAGGGCAACACCGGCACCGCGCACTCGACGCACGGGCTGATCGTCGACGGGCGTGTCAACACGCTGTCCGCGTACAAGCTGTACCTCAACGAGATGGATGGCGCCGGCCTGTGGTTCCGAAACACGATGGGCTCGGCCGACCCGGAGTTCGCGACGTTCTACGGCCTGGAGATCGAGCGGCCGTTCTTCGAGGCGATCCAGATCGCCGTTGGAAATCGGTTCTATTTCACTGACGCCCAGCTGTTCGGTTCGGCAACGCGCACCAACGTCACCATCGCTGCACCGGTGACCAGCGTATCGTTCTCGGGCGGGTGGAGCCGTGCTGCCGCCGGTACGGGATTCGACGTGTCCGGACAGCAGGTCAGCATCAACGCGGTCGATGTCGATGGCAACGGAGGCGCCGGGATCCAGCTCAACGCCACGAGCCAGGTGGTGAGCGTGGTCGGCAACAAGGTGCGCAGCAACCCGACCGCGATTAACATCGCGGCAGGCGCAGATCACTTCACGGTCGTCGGCAACACGTGCTTCAACAGCGCGGCGATCATCAACGGCGCCGGAGCGGCGGCGAGCCGGATCGTCACCGGCAACGCCAGCTGAGTCCGCGGCCGGGGGGCAGATGAATTCACCCTGGCGAGTTACTGGACCTGTGTTCTGCAGGTCATCCATTGTCCAGCAGGGTTCTGGCCGGCACCCTAGAACGTCTGGACGCTGGTTCGACATTCCGAAAAACGTGGTGTCCCCTTGGGTCTAGAGCTCGGGCTTTGATGGGAGCTTTTCCATCATGCTTTTCGTATAAAGGAAGCTATGCTAGCAGTAGAGATTCTCTGTCAAAGAGCACAAGCGGCAATCCGCGGATGACCGCCCACTCTTCAATTACTACTTGAACAACAGTTTGCCAGGCAGAAGCAGCATTCCTCCCTTTAAGTCGGGCAGCGTTTACAAATCCAGTCCACTTGAGTGTGTAACCGGCATGTGGGAGATAACTCTCGCGAAGTCGGCCAGCGTCCCGTGACGGCACGCCACGCCAACTTGACGTATAACGCTAGGGCCTTATCGGAAGTGCCCCGGCGTGAAAAAGCGAAGCCGATCGCCTCAGGGTAGTGCCGGGGCACTTTCGATAAGGGCGTTAGAAGGAAGCCGCTGGCACGACGGGGCTGGGAGCCCTCATGTTATGGGTTTTGAATGTTGGTGAGGGGGTCGAAGGCGGGATAGCAGGCTTGGTTGGTTCAGGGGGAATCCTACAGAGCCGATTGGCAACAGCGCGGAGATGGCTGATTGAGTGGTTTCCGAGACGGTTGGAACGATGGTTTTCGGCTGCGAGGCACACGTACAGTACGCACGTCGAAGCGCACATGGTTTTCGTCAAATGGACTGCCTGGTTATGAGCTATCAAGGATATAGACCCGGTGTCCTTGTTCTTGCTGGATCTGGGCGGCGGTTAGCAACTCGAAAAGGCGCATTGGGCTACCACAGACTGGACAATGCCAAACAGCGGTTGCAACGAGGTTGGCTTCGGTAGGCGGAGGTGCGACCGCTAGTAACCTCCGGCAAAGCGGCAGCAACTCCTGGCGCCGGCGATTAGCGAACCAGCCAAAATAGCGGATGCGTGGTAGCCCTTTGGGCAAAACATGCTGCAAGAACCGGCGCAGGAACTCTTCTGACGTCAGAGTCATGGCACGGCATCTACTGTGATGTGCGTAGTCCTTCCAACGAAAGGTGACGTGATCGCCATCCAGGGATAGAAGGCGATGATTCGAGATGGCCACTCGGTGGGTATAGCGGGCCAGGTACTGAAGCACGTGCTCGGGCCCGCCAAAGGGAGCCTTGGCATAGACGACCCATTCTTCCCGAAACAGAGTGCGCAAGAAGGCTGCGAATGCCTTCTCATTGGCCAACGACTGACACTGGCCAAGGAAGACAAGTTGCTGGCTCTGAAAAGCCCGCCGTAATCCGGCCACGAACTTCCCGCGAAAAACGTGGCTGAGTACTCTTACCGGTAAAAAGAAGTGGGGTGCCGAGCGGATCCACCGCGAGTGATCAGGCGACAGTCCACCACCCGGTACGACACAGTGGACGTGCGGGTGTCGCTGCAGAGTCTGTCCCCACGTATGCAGAACGCTGAGGAAGCCGATCTCGGCACCGAGGCGAGCCGGATCGGCGGCAACTTCCAGTAGGGTTGCGGCAGTGGCATCGAACAACAGCCCGAATAGATACCGCTTGTTTT
>Ga0306921_10010112_pt1 | contig 10018 bp, 8 predicted proteins | sample sta12Cox44000080_FD_203760 | JGI IMG/M metagenome (GOLD analysis project Ga0306921, IMG submission 203760) | Lab enrichment of tropical soil microbial communities from Luquillo Experimental Forest, Puerto Rico - statoxic.12C.oxic.44.000.080 (v2)... | ecosystem: Environmental > Terrestrial > Soil...
AGAGCGCCTTGGCGATCAGTATCTCGCTGATGCCGGGGCCGTAAGAGTCGGCGGTGTCGATAAAGGTCACGCCCTTGTCCATCACCCGCCGGAGCAGCGCGATCGCCTCGCTCTCATCCGTCGGAGGGCCCCAGATCCCCTGGCCAGTGATGCGCATCGCGCCAAAACCAAGATGTCCAACGGGCAACTCGGCGGGGGCTTTTTGGCGTGACATGTTATGTTGACCTCCTCATGCGCGAAATCGGCCTGACGCTCACGCCGACCCTGTGGCTGGGGACGATATCCGGATCCCATCGCTGCCGCATCGCCGGAGCTGGGCACTCGCCGAGCACACGGACCGGTATGGTGCGGCTGGTGTGTCAGTCCGCTTGGCTCTAACCTGCAGGCGGGAGGGCTCGTCATGAACCAGAGCGAATTGGGATGCGCGCGTCATGGTGATCGGCGGCGAGATCACACTGACCCGTGGCGGGAAGGCTGAAACGTTCCGTGTCGGAGACAGCTGCGCCGTTGCCGCCGGCGAAGTTCACGCCGAGCATGTCGGTCCGCAAGGCGTCGCCTACATCGCCGGGCGGCGGAACATTGTAGCCTGAAGCGGCGGATTTCGCGCGCGGTCAACACCGGTTACCGTCGACCAATCGTCGGGGCGGCCTTGATCTACCGCCACCAACCGCGGGCCGGTGGCGGTTACTGATGGCGGCATTCTGATCCTTCAACGAGACTAGCCGTCGCTGTTCAGCAGCTCGACCTACTCGAGCGCGTTATCTGCGATGCTCAAGCGATAGGTGCTCATCCAGTACGGCCCCACCGCTTTTTTCTATCTTATCGCTTTAGCGGCTTCTCTCAGCGGCTACACAAACGTGAAAGTTGCTCTGGGTTTAATCGTCGTAGGGACGCTGTGGCTTTTGATTTTTTCAGCACGCAAAATCTGGGAGAGGATAACTCGTGTGGAACCGTGGCACCTGGTACTAATCGGCGTCGTGGGAGCTACATTTGCCGGGGGCATGGCCCTAGGAGGCATTATTTGGCAACACTATCGGGACATTCCACAGTCTGTACTGCCCGCTCCGCTTTCAGTCGAAGAACGTCAGTTTCGCGTTGATTTACAAAAATTTGTTATTTCGAACATCGATGACATGGTCATGAAATATGAACGAGTTCTGCATGTCATGATGAGAACTATCCATCATGGCCCCGGAGATCCAGATGAGCCACTTGCCGTCCTAGCTACGGATGCTTTCAATTATACTGTAATGTCAGAGTGGGGAAAACTCAGGGCGCAAGCGACAACAGCAATAAACCAACCTGATATATCAAGTTTGATATTGGAAATTCGTAATTTATTCGGTGTTTATCAAGGATCTCAGAAATACATAACCCTATTCGCGGCCGGATCCAGAATAGTTGTCGCATCGATGCCGGAGACTGCCGACTGGATCGCAGCCGACGCCCGTTGTCAGAATGCGTTGAGAGATTTACAGGCCTCCCCTTTAGGGAAGGACTTGAAAAACATCCCTGTCGAGGTGTTTGCGTCGAATAGAGGGATGTTTAACAAAGGACGGTAGAGGGCACGGGCCTCGCGCATCCGCACCCTGAGGACGATCCTCGCCAAGCTCAGACCGGATCGAGGATTTGCGGTATGATTATAAAGCGGCTCGATGCCGCGGCTATGGTGGCCGGCAATGTATGGAATGCCGGGGTGGTTCTTGGTGCACCGGTGACCGACTGGTACTGGACCTTGCTCAAATGACGGCGTGCCTCTCGATCAATGGGCGCGCAATCGGCAACGGCCAAAGGCGGCGATGTGATAGGCCATCCACTAAACGCCCTCGTCTGGCTAGCGGGCAAACTTGCGGCGGTAGGAACACCGTTGCGGCGAGGCATGATCGTCATGACCGGCAGCATGGTCCCGATCCAATACCCGGTCGCCGTCGACCGGGTATTGGTCGAGATCTCCGGGCTCGGTACCGCTGAACTCGCCGTCACTTAATGCGGCCTGGGTAGCAGGCCGCCTGGGAGGATCCGATGTTTTGGGTTGTCGTTGCGCTTTTGTACTTCGTGCTGGCGGCGGTAGCTCCAAGCATTCTTGGCCTTTTCGTCAATCGAGCTCGGCCGGACTTCCGGACGCTTTCACTCTCCCTGAGAATAGTGTTCGTGGCTATCGCGCTGATTTGTCTGGCCGCGACATCGTATGTCCACGTCGACTCGGACGAGATCGCCGTGCTCAACAAGATCTACGGGACCACTTCGCTGCCGGGCGAGCACATCATCGCGACGAATGGAGAAAAGGGTCCGCAGGCCGAGATCCTGACCCCGGGCTGGCATCCGTGGTTCCTGGTCAATGTCATCTATCAGGTCGAGAACAAGAAGGTCGTTTCCATTCCATCCGGCAAATACGGCTTCCTGAACGCCAAGGACGGGGCGCCACTGCGGCCCGACCAGTTTCTGGCTGATGCGTTTCCCGCCGGGCACGAGCTGGAGATGCTCGACGCCCAATACTTCCTGACCAATGGTGGTGGGCGCGGGCCGCAGACGACAATCCTGACGCCGGGAAATTACCGGCTGAACACCTATCTCTGGGATCTCACTATCTATTCCGCGGTGGATGTCGCCGAGGGGTCCGTCGGCGTCGTCAAATCCAATGTCGTCGATTCTGTGCATTTCGGGAGTTTGGTCGCGGACAAGCCCAGCTCCTGCGCACAGAAAACGGTATCGACGAATGCTAGCGGCGAAGCTGTCGCTGCCCGGGAAATAAAATCCGACGAGGGCAAGCTCACCGCAGTCCTCGTCCCCGCCGGCTGCATCGGCGTCTGGGAGAGAGCCCTACAGCCGGGGCGCTATTACGTCAACGAAGCAGCCTACAAAATCACGATGATGAGCACCCGCGTGCAAACCTGGGAGTTCAAAGGCGGCTACAAAAAGCGCTACATCGATCTGAGCCTTGATCAGTCAGGCAATCTGACGCAAACCCAACGCTCGCAGGATGTTCCTGTGCCTGACCGCTCGGCCGACCCCGCCATTACACCGTTTGTCGAGGGTTGGCTGGTGCCGCTCGAATTGCGGGTTCTGGCCCAAGTCACCCCTGACAATGCCCCGTTTGTCGTCGCCTCGGTGGGCGGCCTGCCGGAGATAGAAAACAACATCATGGTTCCGACCATCCGATCGATCGTGCGCAACGTGGTCGGTGCGCAAGGCCGGCATGTGTTGGATCTTGCCGATAAGCGCGCCGAGCTCGAGCACGCTGTCGAGGATGCGATCCGGCCCGAAGGATTGCGGGCCGGCATTGTCATCAAGGAGGTCAAGTTCGGCGATCCGGCATTACCGCCGGAACTGCTGGTTTCGCGGTTGCGCCAGCAATTGGCCGACCAGCTTCAGGTCACCTACCAGCAGGAGCAAAAAGCGCAGACGCAACGGATCGAAACCGAAAAGGCGCGAGCGACCGCCGAACAACAGCACCAGCTCGTCGAAGCGCTGATCGGGGTTCAGGTCTCCGAGCAGAACAAGAACGCAGCAAAGCTGCGCGGCGAGGGCCAGAAGCTCGAACTCGAGGAGGTCGCGCAAGGGCAGCGCGCGCAAGCCGATGTGCTGGGGCAGGACCGCGTGCTGACGATCACCCTCGTGCAGCAGCTCCTCAAAACCATTCAGGACAAGCCGGAAGTCGTTTCGCTTATCGGGAAGCTGGTGCCGCAAACGGTGGTGTCGACCGGCGGACAGAGTGCCGGCCTGGACAGCGCTGCGGCGATCATTGGCGCGCTGCTTAACAGTGGCGGTGGCGTCACACCAGCCCTGACGGGACAATCCTCCAAGAAATGAGGAAGGGACAACGGCTCACCCGATGGCACCGTTCTCGTGCACCGCGCTGGCGCTGTGCTGCGACGATTGCGTCGCCGAGACGGTCGCCCAGGTAAGGCCCGAGATCACGAACAACCCGTGGGATCGAGCCCGACCTCGTAGAGCGGCAACACGCGGCCGGGCACCGCGTCCGAAGGCGCCTCGCCGATCCGCACCGCGCCGTTGCGCTCGTAGAAGCCCGCCGCGTTCGGGTCAGCCAGGATAGTCAGCCGCTCGGCGCCGCGCCGCCTCGCCTCGGCGATCGCATGCGCGAGTAGCGCACGGCCGACGCCGCTGCGAATATGGCGCGGTTCGACGCAGTCGGGGCGGCTGGTGACGGTGCTGAACGAATACACGGCGCCGCCTTTGACGCTGCGCGCCCTCTATCCGCACAACCGCCACCTATCGGCTAAAGTCCGCGCTTTCGTCGACTTTCTCGCCGCGCGGTTTGGGCGAGAGCCACCCTGGGACAGCTGGTGCCGCTCCCCCCGCAAGCAATCCGCGTTGCGCACTCCTCACCGGAGGGCGATGACCAGAAGCCCTACCAAGCCTCGTCATCCTCGCCCAAAAACTCGGGCGGACGCTCGATGACCACTGTGCGCGAGACAAAAGGCGCATCGATTACCAGCGGCGTTAACCGCGCAGACATTGGACAGGGCTTCAATCGCCCGCTCGATGCAGGTCGACTTCAGTTGTGCTGGCTAGTGTCGTCAGGCGGCTTGGGTTTCGACTGAGCGCTCCACGTTGGCGCTGTTGCAGAGCTTGCTCAAGGTGCCGTTCCAAAGCGTGATCCGGGCCTCGATGCTACTGCACGCGGCGGAGCGCGCCTGCTTGACCCTATGCGGCGAGTTCGCGAGCAGATCTTCGAGCAGCTCACGCCCCTTGGGGCCGTGGCTGTCGCCCATCGAGAAATCGACCGACGGGGGGCGAGCTTCACGGAGATCCAGACGCCGCACGGCGACAACCACGATCTCTGGATCGATCCTGCCGATCCCAATCGGATGATCGAAGGCAACGATGGCGGCGCCTGCGTAAGCTGCAACGGTGGCCAGACCTGGTCGTCGATCTACAACCAGCCAACGGCGCAGTTTTATCGCATCGACACCGACAACCAGTATCCCTATCGCGTCTACGCCACGCAGCAGGACAACACCACGATCTCGACGCCCAGCGCCGCGGTCTGGGGTGCTATTACCCTCGGGGACTGCACCTATCCCAGCACCGGGGAAAGCGGCTTTGTCGCCGTGCATCCTGAAGATCCGAACATCGTCTATTGCGGCGCGATTGGCTCCAGACCTGGCGGCGCCGGGGCGCTGCAGCGCTACGACCATCGTACCGGGCAAATCCAGCTGGTGAATGTCTGGCCCGAGGCATTCCTTGGCATAGCACCCAAGGACATGAGATACCGCTTCGCCTGGACATTCCCGATCGTTTTTTCGCCGCACGACAGCGGGATACTGTATGCGGCTGGCAACCATGTGTTTCGCAGCCGAGACGAGGGCATGAGCTGGGGGGAAATTTCGCCGGATCTCAGTCTCAACGATATTGCGCGGCAGGAGCCTTCCGGCGGCGATATCACGCGTGAAAACGCCGGGGCCGAGGTGCACGCGACATGCGCATCGCTCGCCCCCTCGCCGCACCGGCGGGGCGAGATCTGGGCCTCGACCGATGACGGGCTCGTTCACGTCACACGCGATGACGGCGAGAGCTGGCAGCATGTCACGCCACGGGGAATGCCGAAGCTCGCCCATGTCGCATGCGTTGAGATCTCACCGCACGAGCCCGAGACGATTTATCTGGCGGCAACCCGCTACAAGCTTGCCGACTACAAGCCGTACCTGTTCCGCAGCACGGACGGTGGACGAACTTTCGAGTCGATCAACGGCAATTTTCCTGTTGACGAGATCACCCGCGTGGTGCGCGCGGATCCGGCGCGCAAAGGACTGCTATTCGTCGGCACCGAGACGGGCGTCTATTTCAGCCTGAACGACGGACAGAGCTGGATGCGCATCGGAGGCGGCCTGCCGGTCGTGCCGGTTTACGATCTGAAGATCAAGGAAACAGACCTGGTGGCGGGAACCCACGGCCGCTCGTTCTGGATTCTGGACGACATCACGCCGCTCAGATGCCTCATCGACGACAGCCCCGGCTGCCGCGTCTTTGAGCCCCGCACAACGGTTCGCACGAAGCTGCATTTCGGGGCTTTGCGCAGCCTCAGACCGGTCGGCGTTGCGCACGCGCTCGCTCCCGGAGTGGGCGCCGGGATCCGAACCTTCCGCAAGCCGGATGGGAGCAGCGCTCGAGAATATCTGGACGTCGGGGAGAATCCACCGAACGGCGCGATCGTCTATTATTGGCCGCATTTGAAATCACCGGATGAAGCGCGACCGCCGGGAAGGCGGCAAATACCGACCATTGTCTCGGTGGATGATCCTCGGTCCGGATCGAGTTGGCGGGGTAGCGCACTGGCGAAATTTTTAGGTGCGCTCCGAATTCACAGTCGCCCGCCCTGCATGGGCGGTTACCTTAACAGCTTACCGCAGCGTCTCGGGCAGCTTTGATCGCCGTCAAAACACGGCGCGGCGTGATCGGGGTTTCGTTGACCTCGGCCCCGATTCCAGCGAGGGCATCGCGGATGGCGTTGGCGATCGCTGCAGGGGGCGCAACGGCGCCACCTTCTCCCATGCCTTTCATGCCGTATTCGGTATGCGGCGAGGGGGTGTGGAGGTGGCCGATCTTGATCGCCGGCATTTCGGCCGCACCCGGCAGCAGGTAATCGGCCAAAGTGCCGGCAAGCGGCTGGCCGGCCTCATCGTAGGGTATTTCTTCGTAAAGGGCGGTGCCGATGCCTTGCACGACGCCGCCTCTGATCTGGCCTTCGACAATCATCGGGTTGACCATCGTGCCGCAATCCTCGGCGACCGCGAAATCGAGGATCTCGACAAAACCGGTCTCCGGATCGACGACGACGACCGCACCATGGGTCGCATAGGAGAACACGCCCGTGCCGATCGACGGCTCATAGGTCGCCGTCGCATCGAGCAGCGGATCGACGCCCGGCGGCAGTCCATCCATCCGCAGATGCGCGACCTTGGCAATCTCGTGGACCGTGACCGATCCCTGCGGTCCCCACACGGCGCCGTCGGCATAGCGCGCTTCGGCCGGATCGACCTGCAGCAGGTGAGCGCCGATGCGGGTCAGCTTGTCGCGCAACGTTCGGGCAGCGCGCGCGACCGCACCTCCGGCCATTACCATGCTGCGCGAGGCAAACGTGCCGAAGCCGAAGGCGCTGATTTCAGTGTCGCCGTGGCGCACGGCAATCCGCGCCGGGTCGATGCCGAGTTCCTCCGCGGCGATCTGCGATAGGGCGGTCTCCAAACCCTGGCCGTGGGACTGGATGCCGACCATCAGAACAGCGCTGCCGTCGGTCAGGATCCGCGCCGTGCAGCTCTCGTAGCCCGGGATGATGGCGACGTCGCGGGAGGCATACTCGGCCGCGCCGCCCGCGCTCTGCTCGGTGAACGAGGCGAAGCCTATGCCGATCAGCCGGCCGTCGGGCTCGCCCTGTCTCTGGCGGGCGCGCACCGCGGGCATATCGAGCAACTGGGCGCACAAACGGACAGCGGCGGGATAGTCGCCGCCGTCGTACTGCAGGCGGCCAACCGAGAGGTACGGCATCTGTTCGGGCCGGACCATGTTTTCGGTGCGTAGCTCGACAGGGTCTCGCCCGACCGCCCGCGCGACCTCGTCGATGGTTCGCTCGATCGCAAAACACGCACCCGTGCGGCCCACCCCGCGATAAGGGCCGAACGGCGTCTTGTTGGTTGCCACCGTACAGCCGCGCGCCCGGTAATTGGCGATCATGTAGGGCCCCGGCAGGCATCTCGCCGCCATGTTCGTCTCCGAAGTGGGGCCTCGCGGCCACATGCCATAAGCGCCGGCATCAACGACGATCTCGGCATCTAGGCCGAGCACCTTCCCGTGCCGATCGGCATAGGCGGTGACCCGGTAGTGGTGATCGCGGCTGTGAGCCGAAGCTAACAGATGTTCGCTGCGATCCTCGACCCAGCGCACAGGGTGATCGAGCGTCAGCGCAAGCGCCGCCAGGATGATTTCCTCGGGGTAAAGCCGCGCCTTCGGGCCAAATCCCCCGCCGACATCGGGCGCAACGACCCGAACGCAGCGCTCATCAATGCACAAATTCTCGGCAATCGCGACCCGCACCATATGCGGTGTCTGGGTCGAGGCATAGATAACGATTGCATCGAGGCGGTGGTCGCGATAGGCAAGCACGGCGCGCCCTTCGAGCGGAGCGCCCGATTGGCGGTTCATGCGGTAGCGGCGCGTCACGGTGACCTCGGCCGCGCGTGCAGCGGCCTGAATGTCGCCGGCTTCGGTCGTCCGTTCGAAATAGAGATTGTCGCCCCACTGCTCATGGACGAGTTCGGGGCTACCGTGCATATCGCGGAGGGGATCCACCACCGCGTCGAGCACCTCGTAATCGACCGCGATCGAGGCGGCCACATCCTCGGCCTCGCCACGCGTCGGGGCGAGGCAGGCAGCGATCGCCTCACCGACATAGCGGACCTTGTTAACGGCCAGCGGTGGCCAGGCCGGCGACTTGGCGCCAGCCGCCTGGGTGACGACCCGAACCGGCGCGAGCTGCGGCAGATCGGCGGCGGTAAAGACCCGCCCGACGGCTTCCGGCGGGACAGCTATCGCCTTGATCCGGGCATGAGCGTGGGGGCTCCGCAGGAAGGCGACCTCCATCGTGCCCGCCAGTTTGATGTCGGAGACGAACTCGCCGCGACCGTGCAGGTGGCGCTCGTCCTCGCGGCGCAGCAGGGAGGCGCCGACTCCCCAAGCCTCATTCGGCATCGGAAGGCTTCCCCGGCGATAACGACGTCGATATCGGTGATCGCGGCGGCGCGGTTCGCGCTACCGCCTCGGCCGGAATTGTTGCCGGCGACGCCGTGGCGGATTTCAAATTCCGAGCCTGCACAGTCATCGCAAATCAAAATAGCGCCCGGAGAACGCGATTCTCGGTGTGGAAAAGCCACTGTCGGCGATGGCGCATTCGTGATTCATTTGGAATTGTTCGAAGTGACCATGGCCCTGGTTTTCCAAATGTCCTCGCATATCACCACCGCCGCGAGCATACCGATCTGGGTCTGCATCCAAGGATAATGTCAAGAATTCGACAGTGTTAAAAGGCAATGTCCGACGAGCGGCGGAGGACGCAGGCGAAGTGGCGGGGGCTCCACTGATCTATCAGCGTAGAACCGCCCGCGGTGTGCAACAACCACCGTGCAATCCGCTGTCGGTGAAGTGAGCGGCATTGCGGCGCGGTGTAGTCGGCTAAGCGAGCTGCGCCGTGACATGCTGTGCATGAGGCCCGCGTAGAGTGTCACCAGCTTCGTGCTGGTGAAGACCGAAGCCTCCAGCGGAGACCAGCGCCGTTTGGCCCGCGGGGCCTCAGTCGCCACGCCTCGTCACGGGTGTCGGCGGCGCCCCCGGTGACCGCGTCGCACGCGCGAGAAGATCAGTCACCTCGGCGTCGCTCATCTGATGGAAATCGCGATAGTAGTGCCCAATCGCTGCGAGCGCGGCAGGCATGTCCAGACAGATCGTCTCGTCGGCTTCTTTGGCGAATGCGGTGAGGACCTCCGGCGGTGCCACAGGGACGGCGAGGACCAGGCGTGCCGGACCACGGCGCCGCACGGCACGTATCGCCACCCGCATGGTCGCTCCGGTAGCAATGCCGTCATCGACAACGATGGCTGTACGCCCGGTGATTTCCAGTGGCGTTCGGCCCGCGCAGTAGGTCTGTCGCCGCCGTTCGATCTCGTCGAGCTGGCGGACCGTCGCTTCCTGCACGTAGCTTTCCGGGATGTCCAAAACGGCCGCCATATCCCGGTCGATAAAAGTCTCCGGACTGGCCCCGTCAGTCACCGCGCCGAGCGCCAGCTCGGATTGCCACGGCACTCCGATCTTGCGCACCAGCACAATATCGAGCGGCGCATTGAGCGCCTGGGCAATCTCGAACCCGACCGCGACGCCGCCGCGCGGCAATGCCAAAACCACCGGCTGCGGGTCCTTAAGATGCGCCAGCTTGCCAGCGAGACGGCGACCCGCATCGGCGCGATTCGAGAACTTCATATTCCGGTCTCCTCGAAATTCGGGGGCTAGG
>Ga0306921_10010120_pt1 | contig 10013 bp, 11 predicted proteins | sample sta12Cox44000080_FD_203760 | JGI IMG/M metagenome (GOLD analysis project Ga0306921, IMG submission 203760) | Lab enrichment of tropical soil microbial communities from Luquillo Experimental Forest, Puerto Rico - statoxic.12C.oxic.44.000.080 (v2)... | ecosystem: Environmental > Terrestrial >...
CGTCGCGCCGGACGTGAGGAAGGTTGGCATGCGGATTTATTTGTTTATTCTCGCGCTGGTGGTGGGGGGCGTCATGAGCGCCGCCGCCCAGACCGGCGCGCCGCCGAGCGACGCGGTCAATTCGATTCTCGGCGGCTGGGAAATGTCGAACGCCGACCGCGACAAGACCTGCATCATCACTTTCAAGCTGGACACGGCCGGGCCCGGTCGTGCGCTCGATCTTCCCAAGGACTGCGGGACGACGTTTCCGAACATCAAGGACGTCGCCGCCTGGACGATCGACAACGACGCGCTACGCCTGATCGACGCCAGGGGCACGACGCTCCTCGAGTTCAACGAGGTCGAGAACGGCATGTTCGAGTCGGCGCACTCGACCGGCACGCTTTATTTCCTACAGACCGTCGCGGCCGCGCAAGGGCAAAAGCATACGCCGGACCAGATGTTCGGCAGCTGGACTTTCATGCGCCAGAACGAGGCAATCTGTCAGGTCACGCTGATGGATACGGCGGCCGATACCGACAGCTTCGCGCTTGAGATCAAGCCGGGTTGCGATCAGCTCGTCACCCGCTTCGCGCCGCGCGGATGGCGCATGGACCGCGGCCAGTTCGTGCTGCTCTCGACGAAGGGCGACGTTGTGTGGCGCTTCGAGGAAGAAGAGACCAACAACTGGCATCGCATCCCGGAGGGGCGCCAGCCGCTGCTGCTGGTGAAGCAGTAGGGCGCCCTACCCGAACCTTACGCGGGCACGCTCGCGGGCCTTCGCCGCTTCGACTTCCCGATCGCGCGCCGGCGCCGCTGTCTCGAGCGAAGCGAGCAGTCGTCGCGCCGCGTCGGAAACCTCATCGACCGCCTGGATGAACGCCGCCTCATTCGCCTTCGAGGGATGCGTGAAGCCGCTGAGCTTGCGCACGAACTGCAGCGCGGAGGCGCGGATTTCTTCTTCAGTCGCGGGCGGCTCGAAATTGAATAGCGTGCGGATGTTGCGGCACATATTCTCGCTCCTCGTTAGGCAGCCGCGGCGGGCTTGCGTGCGTCGAGTACCGCGCGGATGCCGGCGATGATGCGCGCGCGGTCGGGGAACACGTGGTCCTCGAGCACCGGGCTATAGGGGACCGGCACCTGCAAGGCACACACGCGCTTCACCGGCGCGGCGAGCCGCGCGAAGGTGGCCGCGTCCTCGGTAACGACCGCAGCGACTTCCGCGGAGAAGCCGGCGGTCGGCCCCGCCTCGTCGGCGATGACGAGGCGCCCGGTCTTCTGCACCGAGCCGCGGATCGTCTCGGCATCGAGCGGTACCAGCGTGCGCGGATCGACCACCTCGACCGAGATGCCGTCTTTCGCCAGTTCCTCGGCGGCGGCGAGCGCCTCGTGCACGAGCCACGCCAGCGCGACGACGGTCACGTCGCTCCCGGTGCGCTTCACGTCGGCTTTGCCGATCGGGATTGTATACTCCTCTTCCGGCACCGGGCCCTTGCGCGCCATCAGCCGGTTCGACTCGAACGAGATCACCGGGTTGTCGTCGCGGATTGCCGACTTGAGCAGCCCCTTCAGGTCGTAGGGCGTCGACGGCAGAAACATTTTCAGCCCGGCGAGATTCATGAACATCGAGTAGGGGCATTGGCAGTGCTGCGCGGCGAGGCGCGTGCCGCCACCGACCGCCGCGCGATAGAGAATCGGAAAGGTGCGCTGGCCGCCGAACATATAATGGATTTTCGACGCTTGATTAACGATCTGGTCCATGGCCACGAACGCGAACGTCACTTGCCGCCAGTCGACGATCGGCCGGAAGCCGCAGCCGGCCGCGCCGATCGCCATGCCGGTGAGTGCGCCCTCCGCGATCGGCGTCGCGCGGATGCGTTTGTCGCCGAACTCCCCGAGCAGCGGCAGGATCGGATCGGTCGAGAGATAGAAAATCTTTGGGTCGCGCCGCATCTCCTCGGCGACCGCCTCGACCCCGGCTTCGTTATAGCTCAGCTCGCGCATGTTTTGTTTCCTTAGCTAGAGCATGATCCCGAAAAGTGGGTACCGGTCTTCCGAAAAGATCATGCTCAAATAATTAAGCCGCAAATACGTCTTCGGTGGCCGTTGCGGGTGCCGGGAACGGGCTCGCCTCGGCAAATGCGACCGCGCGCTCGAGCGCGCTCATGATCTCGCTGTCGATTGTTTGCAGCCCCGCGTCATCGAGCACACCCTGGTCGCGCATGCTCCGCTCGAGCTGAACGATAGGATCCTTGGTCTTCCACGCGTCGACTTCTACCTGATCGCGCGGATCGGGCTGCCCTTTGCGCTCCGTATGCGCGCGCCAGCGGTAGGTCTTGCATTCGATCAGCGTCGGGCCGTGGCCGGCGCGAGCCCGCTCGATCGCGCGGCTCGCCGCCTGATAGACCGCGAACACGTCGTTGCCGTCGACCACGACGCCGGGAATGCCGTAGCCGGCCGCGCGCGCGGCAACGTCGGATAGCGCATGGGTCGCGGCCGCTGCCGTCTGCGCCGCCCATTGGTTGTTCTCGCACACGTAGAGCATCGGCAGCTTCCAGGCCGCCGCGATGTTGAGGCATTCGTGGAACGGCCCGGCGTTCGAGGCGCCGTCGCCGAAGAAGGAGACCGCGACGCCGCCGTTGCCTTCCATCTGCGCGGCGAGACCCGCGCCGGTGACGATGGCGATCCCGCCGGCGACGATGCCGTTCGCGCCGAGCATGCCGATGCCGAAATCGGCGATGTGCATGGAGCCGCCCTTGCCCTTGCAGTAGCCGGTCTCGCGTCCGTAAAGCTCGGCCATCATGCGGTTGAGGTCGGCGCCCTTGGCGATGCAGTGACCGTGGCCGCGATGGGTCGAAATGATGCGGTCACTGAGCTCGAGCGCGGTGCACACGCCGACCGCGACCGCTTCCTCGCCGATGTAGCAATGCACGACGCCGTAGATGCGGCCCGCAAGGTAATCGGCCGAGGCGCGCTCCTCGAAGCGGCGGATGGTCAGCATCTGGCGCAGCATCTCGCGCTGCTTGTCGGGAGAAAGGTTCATGGGCGTGGGTCCGGCGGCTGGGATAACGCCATGGTGGCGCGGCGCGTCGCCGGTGGCAACCGCCCAGCCTCTACGCCATGCGCCCGCCGTGAGGGCCCGCGACCAGCGGCGCCCAGCGGTTACGGCAAGTCGGCGAAGAACTGGGCCACGTCGAAATTACCGCTGCTGCGCGCGAGCGACAGCGGCGTCACGCCGCTGTCATTTGCGACCTGCGGATCGGCACCCGCGGCGCGCAACAGGGCAATGACCGTTCCATCGCCGCGCGAGTTGAAGACCGCCGTGGACAGGGGCGTTTTACCGTAGCTCTCGCGAGTGTCGACCATCGCTCCGGCCGCGATGAGGGCGCGCACGATCTCGGCTGAACCTTCCTGGCAGGCAAAATGCAGCGGCGTCCGCCCATCATCGTCTTGCGCGTTTGGGATCGGCACCTGTGCGGAGCAGGCGCATCGCCTCCGAGACCAAACCGTCGTCGGCGGCGTAGTGAAGCGGCGCGCGCCCCGCCTAATCGACGCCCGGGCGCGCGGTGCGCTTCGGATGCTTTCCGGTCAACCCTTGGTGGTCCGTTTGAGCGCAAAGGCATTGACCGGTGGTTAATGGCTGCGGGGAGCCGGTTCTAAGTTGAGCGGTCCGCCGCGAAAAGAGCAGCGTACGCAGCGATGGTCAGCTTTGTATAATGACGATCCAGCACGAAATAGGGCGGAGGGCAGCATGGATTTCACCGACAAGGTTGCACTGGTCACCGGCGGAGGAAACGGCATCGGTCGCGCGACCTGCGTGGCGTTTGCGCGCCAGGGCGCGAAGGTGGTGGTGGTGGACCGCGACGGCGCCGGGGCGGAGGCAACCGCGGGCATCATTCGCCAGAACGGCGGCGACGCGCTCGCGGTGACGGCCGACGTCACCAAGTCCGCAGACGTGAGGGCTTACGTCAAGGCGGCGGTCGACAAATACGGACGGATCGACTGTTTCTTCAACAACGCCGGCATCGAAGGCAAACTAGCGCCGACGGCGGAGTACGACGAGGCCGTGTTCGACTCCGTGATCGGCGTGAACGTGAAGGGCGTTTTTCTCGGGCTGCGCCATGTGCTGCCGGAGATGATCCGTCAGGGCGGCGGCGCCGTGGTCAACACTGCCTCGGTCGCCGGCCTCACGGCGACGCCGGGCATGCCGGCCTATGTGGCGTCGAAGCACGCGGTGATCGGGCTCACCAAGACGGCGGCGGGCGAAGTCGCGCGCCAGGGCGTCCGGGTGAACGCCGTGTGTCCGGGGCCGGTCGACACGCGCATGATCCATGCGTTGGAGGAACAGATTTCGCCCGACAATCCTGGCGCGGTCGGCGAGCGCTACCAGGCCGCTATACCGAGCGGCCGCTACACGACCGCGGACGAGATCGCCAACATGGTGCTGTTCCTCTGCTCCGATCTCGCCTCCAACACCACGGGCGGGCAATTCGTCGTCGACGGCGGACGCACGGCGACGGCGGGCGCGGTGACCAACGCGGCGCGTCGGTGAAACTCAGTTACAGCTTGCGCGCTCTGCGTTGCGGCGGCAGGTTCGATAGCGCTCGACGTGTTGCGCGAATAAGGTCTTGGCTTGTGCGGGCCCAAGGTGGGCAAGCTGCTCGGCCAGGCCGCGGCTTACCTGGAAGTGCTGATAATCGGTAGAGCTCTTCCAGACCCCGCCCCAAATCACGAAACCTTCGTCCGCAAACACATCGATGACCGCTTCGGCCAACCCGAGGCGGAGTTGCTTTTCTGGCTCGCGTTTGAATCGGTTTGTGTAGCGCGCGCCCGCGGGCGGGCTGAAAGTCACCTTCCCGCCCGAATACTGCACATACGGGTTCTCGAGCGGATTGAGGTCGATCGCCAGCCCATAGGCGTGCAGCGACAGCGAGTTCGTCCCCGCGACGTTGCGCGAATTGAAGGCCGACGTGTTGTCGTCGGCAATCGAGGCATCGTCATTGCCGTTGTAATTGTTGATCAACCGTGCCTTGGCGATCGGGAAACGGATTTCACGCAGCTTGGTGAGAATCCGCAGGACGTATTCGGCGGCCGCGTCCATCACCATGATTTCGCCGCCGCTGTGAACAGTGCCGTCGAATCCCAGATAGGAGAACCTGATCAGGCTGAGCCGCTCGCATCCGACCACCGCGCCCGCCCGGATGACGTTGTGCGCTTTCATGTCGTCGCACAGCGCGCGATCGACCGGAACGATGGCTCCTTCGTTCGCGTCGCCCGCGTGCGCGATCGAAGCGAGCGCAAGAAGCGCCGCGCCGGCGGCCCAGATTGCCGCGTATTTGACCATTTCCATTCAAGCATCTCCCGCTTTGTGCAGGTGATCGAAGAAATTGGCCGAAGCGAGGCCGTCACGTCGTTCATTTTTTCCGATCGAGCGGAACCCTCTGCAATGTTGCGGCTTTCCGAGTCGGGCAGAGGTGGGTCTGACCGGAGCACTCCCTTGGAACGCGTCAGCATCGGCGGATTACGGCCCACGCGGGGCATGGCGGAATTTGTCGCGGAGCTTCTGGCCGGCACGCCCCAGACGCCGCAGGCGTTCCGGTCCGGGTTCGCCGGAATAGTGCGCGACCTTGGGCCGATCAACCGCGCGCTGCTGACCGAGCGCGACCGCCTGCAGTCCGCGATCGACAAATGGCACCGCGACCGGCGCGGCCGGCCGATCGACTTGGCGGCCTATGAAGCGTTTTTGCGCGCCATCGGTTATCTGCTGCCCGAGCCGGCCGGCGTCCGCGCCGAGACATCGGGCGTCGACGAATCAAAACGATCGCCGGCCCGCAGCTCGTCGTGCCGCTCACCAACGCGCGCTACGCGCTTAACGCCGCGAACGCCCGCTGGGGCAGCCTTTACGACGCACTCTACGGCACCGACGCGATAGCCGATCGAGGCGAGCTGGCGCGCGGCGCGGCGGTGATCGCGCGGGCCAAAGAATTTCTCAGCCAGGCGGCGCCGCTCGCGGCCGGCGCGCATGCGTCCGTCACGGCCTATGCGGTAGAGGACGGCCGGCTGACCGCGCAGCTCGATGACGGTAACGCCACATATTTGCGCGAGCCCGATCGATTCCGCGGGTACCGCGGCGATCCCGCCGCGCCAAGCGCGGTGCTGCTGGTCAATCACGACCTGCACGTCGAAATCAAAATCGATCGCGCGCACCCGATCGGCCGCGACGACTCCGCCGGAGTTGCCGATGTCCTGCTCGAAGCGGCCATGACCACGATCATGGACATGGAGGATTCGGTCGCTGCGGTCGACGCCGACGACAAGATCCTCATCTACCGCAACTGGCTCGGTTTGATCGACGGCACGCTGTCCGCCACGTTCGAGTAGGGGGGACGGCAGGTGGAACGGCGGTTGGCGCCGGACCGATCCTATGTGCAGCCGAACGGAAGCGGGCTGCGGCTGCCGGGACGCAGCCTCATGCTGGTGCGCAACGTCGGCCATCACATGTACACCGACGCCGTTCTCGACGCGGACGGCAGCGCGATTCCCGAGGGCTTCCTCGACGCCGCGGTGAGTGCCCTCATCGGCACACCTCGATCGAAGCGGGACCGATGGTGCGCAAGGACGACATGAAAAAAACGCCCTGGATCAAGGCGTATGAGGACCAGAACGTCGACATCGGGTTGGCCTGCGGGCTGCCCGGGCGGGCGCAAATCGGAAAAGGCATGTGGGCGGCGCCCGGCAAGATGGCGGACATGCTCGAGCAGAAGATCGACCATCCGCAGGCCGGAGCAAACACGGCCTGGGTCCCTTCACCGACCGCCGCCGTTTTGCATGCGCTGCATTATCACGCGGTCGATGTGGCAGCACGCCAGCGCGAACTCGCGCAGGGGCCGTGCGCTCGCCTGAGCGATCTCCTGACGATCCCGGTCGCGGCCTCGAACTGGCCGCCGCAATGCGTGCAACAGGAACTCGACAACAACTGCCAGAGTCTCCTCGGCTACGTGGTGTGGTGGATCGACCAGGGGGTCGGCTGTTCCAAAGTGCCGGACATCCATTACGTCGGCCTGATGGAAGATCGCGCGACCTTGCGCATTTCGAGCCAGCACATCGCCAATTGGCTCCTGCACGGGGTCACCAGTCGCGCCCAGGTGATGGACACGCTCAAGCGCATGGCCGCGGTGGTCGACCGGCAGAACGCCGCCGACCCGCTCTATCGGCCGATGGCGCCCCGCTACGACGGACTGGCGTTCCGCGCGGCCTGCGATCTGATCTTCGAGGGCCGGCGCCAGCCGAACGGCTACACCGAGTTCATCCTGCACGCGCGGCGTCGTGAGGCGAAAGCGCGCGGCGCAGGACGGCGTCAGTTCACGGCGGACGCCATGGCGGGATAGTCGCGAGCGCGGTCAGCTCATGAACGATCTCGCGCGTCTCCAAAGAGCGAAACGGGAACAAAGTCAATGAGGCCGCTCGCAGATCGCAGCCGCTCGTCGTGGAGCCGTCCAGCCATGGCGGCAAAAGTCACGTCTGGCTTAGATGAAGGTGAAACGCCGCTCAGGTGAATTGGCTGCGATGAACCGCGACGATGTGATCGAGGCGCGCCCGCAGGCGCCTCGTCGTATAGTCCGTCGGCTTCGGCGGCGTCGAACGCGGCATTAAACATTCCTTGATCTCGCTCAAATAGCCGTGCGAACTGCGGCTGTCGTACATTTCGTCATAGATTTCCTCGCCGCGCCGCTCGAGCTTCTTGTAAGGCGGTTGGTCCGCCACTTTGGCCTTCGGACGCCATCCCATGGGACGGCGCCACCACGAGCCAAGCATAATCATCTTCACGACAGCCGATACGGCGGTTTGTCGAGGTGCCTGGGCGAGAGCGTGAATATTTCCGCGCCGGTGTCGGTCACCGCGACCGTGTGCTCGAATTGCGCCGAGAGCGAGCGGTCGCGCGTCACCGCGGTCCAGCCGTCCGAGAGCACCTTCACGTGCGGCCGGCCCAAGTTGATCATCGGCTCGATGGTGAAGAACATGCCGGGCTTGAGCACCGCGCCTTCGCCGGGGCGGCCGACGTGTACGATGTTGGGCTCGTCATGGAACAGCCGGCCGAGGCCGTGGCCGCAGAAGTCGCGCACCACGCTCATGTGCTGCGGCTCCACGAAGGCTTGGATGGCGGCGCCGATGTCGCCGGTGGTGCCGCCCGGCCGCACCGCCGCGATGCCGCGCATCATCGCCTCGTAGGTGACCTCGACCAGCCGCTCGGCGCGGCGGGGGATCTGGCCGATCGGAAACATGCGGCTCGAATCCCCGTGCCAGCCGTCGAGGATGAGGGTCACGTCGACGTTGACGATGTCGCCTTCCTTGAGCGGCTTATCGTTCGGGATGCCATGGCAGACCACGTGATTGATCGAGGTGCAGGTCGCCTTGGTGTAGCCGCGGTACATGAGCGTCGCCGGCCGGGCACCATGGTCCATGGCGAACTCGAACACCAGGCGGTCGATGCGCTGGGTGAGCACGCCGGGCTTGATCTCGCCCACGAGCATGTCGAGGCATTCGGCCACCAGCTGGCCGGCGTTGCGCATCCCGGCGAAAGCCTCCGGGCCGTAAATCTTGATTTGTCCGGTTTTGCGCAGCGGCGCGTGGGCCGCGTCGACGTAGGTCATTGTTGTTCGTTATCCCTCGGTCCCTCTCCCGCTTGCGGGGGAGGCAACGGGTGGGGCGCGGCCAGGCCACTCAATTCCAGGGCGAATCTAGTGATTGGCGGCAACGACGCAAGCACGTTCGCGCGACCGTCACCCTACGATCGGCACCGGCCCGGCGAGCGTGATCGCCTCGTGCTCGATGAGGCAGCGATAGGCGAGAGCCTCGACGCCGGCCGCCCGCGCCCGGTCGAACGCCGCACCGTAGGCCGGATCGATGTCACGGGCGAGCGCGAAACGCGCGGCGGAGCCGATCTGGATCAGGAAAAGCATCACGGCGCGGGAGCCCGCAGCAGCGACGACGGCAAGTTCGTCGAGGTGCTTGGTGCCGCGCGCGGTCACCGAGTCGGGAAACTCGGCGAGGTTCGGCGAGCGCATCAGGTGCACGTTCTTGACCTCGACGTAACAGGGCGGCCGGCCGGACGCCTCCAGCAAAAAGTCGATCCGCGAGTTTTTGCCGTAGTTCACCTCGCGCCGGCTCGTGGTGTATCCGGCAAGTTCCGGAATGGCAGCGGCGGCGATCGCCTCGGCCACCATCAGGTTGGGATGTGCCGTGTTGATGCCGATCAACTCGGGGCCGGCCCCGAGGTCGACCTCCACCAGGTCCCAGCTGTAGGGCAGCTTGCGTTTGGTGTTGCTCGATTTGGAGAGCCACACGCGCGAGCCCGGCGCAGCAAGCCCGATCATCGCGCCCGGATTGGCGACGTGCGCGGTGATCTCTTCGCCGGACGAAAGCACAACATCGGCGAGGAAGCGCTTGTATCGCTTGACGAGCGTGGCGGGGATGAGCGGTTCGGTGAAGCGCATATCAGTAATCAGTGACCAGTAACGAGAAAGAGAGGCGATTGTCACTGGTCACTGGCAACTGATCACTGATCATTGGATTACCCCGCCCAACTCCTCGTCGATGTGAATGCGCACGATGTCGTCGAACGAGGTCTCGGCGCGGAAGCCGAACGCGGCGGCGCGGCGCGCGTCGAACCGCTGCGGCCAGCCGGCGACGATGCGCGCGATGGTCTCGTCCGGTTCGCGCCGGATGCGCGCCGCGACCTTGGAGCCGGCGATGCGCTTGAGCGCTTCGATCTGCTCGGCGACCGTGCAGGAGATGCCCGGCATGGTGAGGTTGATGCGGTCGCCGAGCTGCGCATGGGTGAGGGAGGCGGCGTGCGCCAGAAAACCTGCGGCGGCGCGCGGGCTCGCGTGCGTGTGGCGCACGGTGTCCGGCACCGGCAGCACCGCCTCGTCTCCTGCGAGCGGCTCGCGGATGATCGAGGAGAAGAAGCCCGAGGCAGCCTTGTTTGGCTTGCCCGGCCGCACGCAGATGGTCGGGAAGCGCAGGCCGACGCC
>Ga0306921_10010121_pt1 | contig 10012 bp, 10 predicted proteins | sample sta12Cox44000080_FD_203760 | JGI IMG/M metagenome (GOLD analysis project Ga0306921, IMG submission 203760) | Lab enrichment of tropical soil microbial communities from Luquillo Experimental Forest, Puerto Rico - statoxic.12C.oxic.44.000.080 (v2)... | ecosystem: Environmental > Terrestrial >...
TGCGGCAGCTCGCCGTGCCGACCTACATCACGGTCGGCGCCGGCGATACCCAGGCGCCGCCCAAGGAGAACGCCGAGTTCGCCGCGCGACATATCCCGCATGCCGAGCTTTACGTCATCCCGGGTCGCGTCGACCACGACATTTTCATCAACGAGTGCAACGAGGACGGCCGGAATGAATTTCCGCAGGCCTGCATCGACGCGCCCGGCGTCGACCGCGGCAAGATCCATGCGCTGATCGGCGACGCCGCGTTGAAGTTCTACGATGCCAGCCTGAACGTGCCGCGCGGCAAGTGATTCCGTCGGCCGGCGGCGTGCTGCAGGGCCGATGCGATCTAGGCTATCGCAGATTTACGTTTTGGATTTGCTTTTGCGGGACAGCCCTTCATCGAGGCGGCGCATGTCGACCACCACGCGTTCATGGGTGCCGCGGCCGATCTCCTCCACCTCGTCGCGCGCGCTGACCTCGAACGCGACGCGGCGGCCGTCGACGCGGGTCACCTCGGCTTCGGCCGTCACCTCGTGCCCCACCGGCGTCGCAGCCAGATGGCGGACGTCGACGGCGGTGCCGACCGCGCTCTCGCCCGGATCGAGATAGCCGCGGATAGCGTTGAGCGCGGCGTTTTCCATGGCCAGGATCATCATCGGCGTGGCGAACACGGGCGGGAGCATTGCATCCTTGAACTGGTTGGCCAGATGCGCCGGCGTCACGCGCAGCGTGAAAGTTCCCCTCGCTCCCAGCGGTATCGGGCGCATGCGCCATCATAGTTGGTTTGCCCCGGACGGATCAGCCCCTCGCCCGTCGGAATCGCCGAAGAACAGTCGTATTTCCAATCCACAGGATGTATGAAGTCGAGGGCGGCACAGCGAAAATCGTCGCGAGATCGAGCAACGCTGCGCGCGACTCCCGTGTCACCGCGAGGACGTGCACGGCCTGCAAGGCCCGACCTCCAAAGGAGCAATGCGTGGATATCGTCTCGATATTGGCGGCGATCATCGTCGGGTTGTTCGCGGCCTATAATTTGTTTCATTACATGCTGTTTCTGCTCGTCACCCATCCGCGGGATGCCGGCAATATCGGTCATGCGTTGAATGAATTCGAACAGCGGCAACTCGTCGAGTGGACGCCGAAGGCCGACGACTTTCTCAAGCACGACGACGAGAATCGCACCTACGACGACGTGTTCGGTCGCTATCGCGACGAGGCTGACAATTACAGCACGTGCGTTTTTCCACGCGCGGCCTTCACGCGGCCTTACGACGCCGAATGTATCCTGCTCAAGCCGGCGGATGGCATGCGTCTCTTGGATCTGGGATGCGGATCGGGGGCGGCGGCCGACTACCTTGCCAGTCGCTGCGGCGTCGAAATCGTGTGCGTGACCAATTCCTCCGTGCAAGGAGAGATTTGCCGACGCAAGTTCGAGAAGTTCAACGGTCGCGTGCGCGTTATCGTTGCCGATTTCGACGGCCTCGATCTCCCGGGCGAGAGCTTCGATGCGATCTACGCGCTCGAATCGATCGGCTACACGAAGGACCTGGAGGCTTGGTTGGCACGCTGCTGGCAGTCGCTCAAGCCCGGCGGACGCCTGTTGATCCGTTCGCCGGGATCGCTCGATCATTGTCGTCGCGAGCAGGACTACCGCAACGTCACGGCGTTCTTCGAGAATTGGCGCTACAATTTTCTCGGCGCCAATCTTCTCGTGTTCAAGCTGCGCCGGCTCGGCTTTAGTCCGATCCGCTACCGGCGGCTGCCGTTCTGGGCCTGGGGCATCACCTGGAATTTCATTCAACACCTGCTGTTGTGGAAGTTTCGGCTGCGGATGCGAACCATGGTGGAGCTGGAATGGATCATCTGGCGCACGTCGAAGGTCTTCGTATTCGGCAATGCCTACAACGTCGTCCTGGCTCGCAAGCCGGTCACATCGTCTCCTCTGGCGTCTGGTGCCGATGCTGCTCGCGCGCCCTGACGCCATGGCGGCGCCGGCCAATCCCGCCTCGTCATGAGGGAAATCCCGGGTAGGATGCGCCCCGAGATCGCAGCGCAGGCGGCGGGCCATACGGGCTCGTTGCCACGGTCATGACGTTGCGCTGAGGTGGGGCCCGGCAGCCATGGCGGTCACGCTGACGCCAATTCTCGATATTCCCATGGTTCGGCCGGGCGACGACCTTGCCGGCCTCATGATCGCCGCTTGCGAGCGCAACGCCCTTGCGCCGGCGGACGGCGATGTTCTCGTGGTGGCGCAGAAAATCGTGTCCAAGGCGGAAGGGCGCTACGTCGATCTCGCAAAGATTCAACCCTCGCCGCGCGCCGTCCGTCTCGCCGCCGAGGTGAGCAAGGACCCGCGTCTGGTCGAAGTCATTCTCGCGGAATCGCGGCGCGTGGTGCGGCAGCGGCCGGGCGTGCTGATCGTCGAGCACCGGCTCGGCTTCATCATGGCGAATGCCGGCGTCGATCGATCCAATATCGACCCGGACGTCGCGGCCGAGCCCGTGCTGCTGTTGCCGAGCGATCCGGATGCCTCCGCCGCAGGATTGTGCGCGCGGCTCGCCGCCCACTTTCGCACTCGGCCGGGCGTCATCGTCACCGACAGCTGGGGGCGCGCGTGGCGGCGCGGCACCGTCGGCGTCGCGCTCGGCGTCGCCGGACTGCCGGCGCTGATGGACATGCGCGGTCGCCTGGATCTGTTCGGGCAGGCGCTCCGCGTCACCCAAACCGGATTCGCCGACGAGATCGCCAGCGCCGCGTCGCTCATCATGGGGCAAGCGGACGAGGCGCGGCCGATGGTGCTGGTGCGCGGCCTCAACTGGTCGGGACCGCCCTCGCCCGCCGTAGCGCTGATCCGCTCGGCCGAAGAGGACCTGTTCCGGTGAGCGCCGCCGGCCGGCCGTCCAGGACTCTCGTCGTCGCGCTGTGCGGCGGCATCGGCGGCGCCAAGCTCGTGCTGGGGCTGAGCCGCGTCGTGCCGGGCCCCGATCTCATGGTGGTCGCCAATACCGGCGACGACTTCGAGCATCTCGGGCTCGCCATCTCGCCCGATCTCGACACCGTCATGTACACGCTCGCCGGCCTCGCCGATCCGCGACGCGGCTGGGGCCGGCGCGACGAGACTTGGACCTTCATGGCCACGCTCGCGGCGCTCGGCGGCGAAACCTGGTTTGCACTCGGCGACGGCGACCTCGCCACCCATCTGGAGCGAACGCGGCGGCGCGCGGCGGGCGAAGCCTTGTCCGCCATCACCGCCGATTTCTGCCGGCGGCTCAAAATTGCGACGCGCCTCGTGCCGATGACCGACGATATCGTGCGCACGCGCCTGCGCACCGATATGGGCTGGCTCGACTTCCAGGATTATTTCGTGCGGCGGCGCTGCGCGCCGGCGGTCCTGGAGCTCGCCTATGATGGCGCCTCAACGGCGCGCGCGCATCCCGACGTGCTCGCGGCGCTGCGCGATCCCCGCCTGCGCGCGGTCGTGATCTGCCCGTCCAATCCGTTCCTGAGCATCGAGCCGATCCTCGCGGTTCCCGGCCTGCGCGCGGCGATCGCCGGAGCCGCCGCCCCGGTGGTGGCGGTGTCACCCATCATCGCAGGGCGCGCGGTCAAAGGGCCCACCGCCAAGATGATGTCCGAGCTCGGCGTCGAGGTGAGCGCCACGGCGGTGGCGCGGCGCTACCAAGATCTGCTCGATGCCTATGTGGTCGACCGCGCCGATGCCGCCGAGGTGGCCGCGCTTGGCATTCCGGTCACGCTGGCGCATACCCTGATGGCGACGCTTGCGGATCGCGAGGAGCTGGCGCGTCGCGTGCTCGCTAGCGCCGACGCAGCGGCAAAGGCTACCGCATGAATGCTCGCCGAAACATCTACGCCGTGGTCCCGGTCAAGGACACCGGCGACGCCAAGCGGCGTCTCGCCGGCGTGCTCAACGGCGCGCGGCGGCAGCAATTGGCGCTCGCCATGTGCGAGGACGTGCTGGCCACGCTCACCGGCGTTCGCGAGCTCGCCGGCATTGTCGTGGTGACGGTCGATCCCGCGGCCGCGGTCATGGCGGCGCGCTACGGCGCGCGCGTGTCAAGCGCCGGCGCGCGCGCAGGGCACACCGGCGCGGTCGCGGCGGCGGCGCGAGAGCTCGCGAGGGAGGGCATGCTCACGGTCCCAGCCGACATTCCGCTGGTCGAAGGCGACGACATCCGAGAACTGATCGACGTTCACCGCCGCACCACCCGCGACGCGCGCGCCTTCACCATCGTGCCGGCGCGCGATGAGCGCGGCTCCAATGCCATTGTCTGCTCCCCGGCCGGCGCCGTGCCGCTGCGCTTCAGCGCCGACAGCTTCGTCCCGCATCTCGCCGCGGCCAAGCGCTGCGCCATCGAGCCGACGGTGGTGCACGTGCCGCGCATCGCGCTCGATATCGACACGCCCGACGACGTGGCCCAATTCCTCGCCACCCCCTCGTCGACGCGCGCGCGTGCGCTGCTCGAGCGATGGCGCCTTCGCCTCGACGAGGGGATGTCGCCGACGGCAACGGCATAAGCGCCGAAAGCGACGGAGCGCCGCGGCGCATCGCGCGCGATGCGCGCCCTCTCTCCCATTCCATGTGTCAGAGAAAAGCGCTTCCGCGCCCGCTCACCGCTCGCCCAATTTGAGCAGGAACGCGTCCCATCGTTTCATCAAATGATCGTGGCGGCCGTAACGTTCCAGCGCGCTCGTGCCCTTGGCGGCGGCCACGCCGTTGAGCAGCGCATTGGCGACGGCCAACGGCGCGACCAGCGAGTTCTGCAGTCCGACTCCGGCCGAGGCCGCGAGCAGGACCACGTCGGCGATCTGACCGACCGCCGAGATCGGAGAGTCCGTCACGGCAACGACCTTGGCCTTGTTCTCCTTCGCCCACATGGCGATGCGATGCGTCGCGGCCGCATAACGCGGAAAGGTGAACGCCACCAAGCAATCCTCGGCCTTCATTTCGACGAGCCGCGGCGTCGCGAACACATCGTTGGACGCCAGCAGCGAAATGTCGCTGCGCAGCCGATCGAGGATGATCGCAAAGTAATGCGCGACCGGGAAGGTCGAGAATCCGGCGACCACGTAGACGCGACGCGCGCGCGCCAGGATATTCACCGCGCGAGCGGTGGCGGCGGCGTCGAGACCCGCGATCGTGTGATGCAGGTTTTGCCAGTCGCGGCTGAGCGACGCGCCGAAACTCGTGCCATCCAAGTGGCTGCCGACCTGGCGTTCATTGATCGGATCGCTGGTGCGGGCGAGCTGGCCGCGAAGGATTTCCCGCATTCGCTCCTGCAGATCCGGGAAGCCGTCGAGCCCGAGACGATAGGTGAAGCGCACGATGGTCGAGGGATTGACGTTGAGCCGCGCGGCCATCTGATCGACGGTGGAGAACGCCACCGCATGCGAGTGCGCGATGATGTACTCGGCGATGCGCTTTTGCGAGTGCGTGAGCCGGTCGTAGCGGCGGCGCAGCTCCTCGATGACATCGCTGCCGCCGACGGCGTCGGCGGCGGCCTTGGGCTCGGCTTTGGCGATCGCCATGACACGCTTCGTTTTTGCGGCCTAAATGTCCCGGCCGCGCTCCGGGAGCACCGGGCTACGAAATGCTTGCAACAAAATTCGTTGCAGTCAACGCGGGCGTTGCGGCCACGCCGCGGGCCGAGAGGGCCGCGCGCGCAGCGGCTGCGATCAGGCCACGCGGGCGGGTCAGCCGGGCGGCGCGCCGGCCGCCACATTCGGCCGCCCGAACGCCGCCTCCATCTCGCGGCGCACCTTCACGGCGAGATCGTTTTCGTCGTAGGTGACGTCACTCCAGCGCAAGCATTGGCCCTCCGCGACGTCGCGCTTGAGCCTGACCGCGTGGGCGAGCCCGAGCGGCAGCAAGCCGCCGGCCAGCGAGCGCGCGGCCGGAACCTGCTTGCCCCAGACGCAAAACCCGCCCTCGCCGTCGAGCACCTCGCCTTTTTTGAGCGCGCGTTTGGCGGTCGCGGCGACGTCGGAGCGAAAGCCGGTCGGCGCGCCGGTCGGCTCCTTGCGCAGCGCGACGCTGGCGACCGACACGCCGAGCTCGAGCCCGATCATGTGAATCGGACGGTAGAGCGCGGCGTAGCGCCCGCTCTTGTCCGGCAGCATCGCGTATTCCTTGAAACAGCGCCGCGCGTAGTCGCTGTCGCCCTCGAACACCACGTAAGTCCCGAGCGCGAGATGATGCGGCACGTCGCGCCCGTCGCGGTAAACCGACGAGGTCACTTCGGTGACGCCGGCCTTCTCCAGCGTGCCGCCGTCCGCCTTCGGCTTGCACACGTCGGCAAGCTCGAAGCGCGTCGCCGGCGGAAAACTCAATCCCTCGCGCTGTGGCACGAGCCCGGTGGCGTTGCAAACCGCGGTCATCTCGATGCCGGATTTGGTGCCGTCGACGAAGCTGTTGAACATTTTCGGATTGATCGAGTCGCGGTCGGTGATCGACAGATACTTGTCGAGAATGTCCCAGACGGTGTCGGGCGTGGAGCGGTGATAGTGCGGCTCGTAGCGCGTGCCCTTGCCGGCGGCGACCACGTTGAAGCCGCAGGCGCGCGCCCAGTCGACGTGCTCGCAAATGAGCGCGGGTTGATCGCCCCAAGCGAGGCTGTAGACCACGCCTGCAGCTTTCGCCTTGCGCGCAAGCAGGGGACCGGCAAGCGCATCCGCCTCGACGTTGACCATCACGATGTGCTTGCCGTGGGCGATCGCGCTCAAGGCGTGGCGGATGCCGGCGGCCGGGACGCCTGTCGCCTCGACGATCACTTCGATCTCGGGGTAAGCGATCAGCGCTTGCGCATCCTCCATCACATGGGTCATGCGGCGCGCGAGCGCGTTCTCCAGCGAGGACGCGGAAATCGCCTCTTCACTCCACCCGGTGGTGCGAAGCTGGCGGCGCGCGCGGGAGGCGTCGAGATCGGCCACGGCAACGAGATGCATCCCGTCCGTGAAGCGCGCCTGGGCGAGAAACATGGTGCCGAACTTGCCCGCCCCGATCAGGCCGACGGTAACCGGACGGCCCGCGGCCTGCCGTTCGAGCAGCATGGCGTGGAGATTCACGGAATGCTCCGAGCACTCAAATCCATGCCATCATTACTGCAGACGAGCCGCGCGCTGTCCAGCGTAACCATGGCGCGGCGGCGTCGATGCGCTGGTTCCGTGGGAGAGACGGAGACCGCATTCCATTGCTGGGTTCGTCGCTGACGCGCGGCCGGGCTTATTGGCACACCGCGCGCGTTACGAAAATCTCGGTCGGGCATTCCGCATCGTTCGGGGCGCGGCCCTTGAGCAGGACCTGCGCCGGGCATTTATGCTCCGACTGGGTGTCGAGGCTCTTGCCGGTCTGGAATCCCTTGCCGCGGCAGGCGGCAGCGGCCGCCGCCTGGCAATCGGGGGCGCCGTTCTGCGCCACCGCGCAGCGCTCGCGCACGATCACGATGCGCGCGTTCGGCAATCCCACGACCGCGTCGGTCGCATCCTTGGCGGCGTCGCGGGTCTCCTTGCCGAGTTGATCGAATGTCGCCTGCGCGCCCTGCAAATCCGACTTGAATCGGGTCGTGCCCTCGTTGAGCCAATGGCCGATCGTATCGACGAAGCCCGGCCGGAAAACGGAATCCGGCGCAGGTGCCGCCGGCGGAGTGGCGGCGGGCTCGCCCGGCTGTTGGCTTGGGATCTCACCCGGGGGCCGGACCTCTTGCGCGGGCGCGGACGCGGCCAGGCAAAGCGCGCCCGCGGCGAGCACCGCGCGTGCGATCGACGCGAAAGAGCGAGCATCAGGTGTTTCCGGGTGGCTGGTCATCTCGATCCCGTCGACGTCACAGCCGCGCGCAGGCTGGGCGGGACACGTGGCGAAAATGAGGAGCGGCGGAACTTCAGAACAGATAGAGGGCGGCAATGATGCCGGCGACCAGCACCACCGCAGCCACCGTTGCCCAGAAGCCCAGCCGTTCTTCGATGATCGCGCGCGCCTGCGGGCCGTAGCGGTTGAGCAGGAACGCCTCGACATAAAATCGCATGCCGCGCGCGACGATCGACAGCAGCACGAACAGGAACAGATTGTAGCCGGCGAAGCCCGATGCAATGGTCACGATCTTGTAGGGGATCGGGGTGAGCCCCTTGAGCAGGATGATCCAGCCGCCCCATTGCACGTAAGCCGCACGGAACGCGTCGACCTTGTCGCCATAGCCGTAGAGCTGGATCAACCACAGCCCGATCGAATCGTAAAGCACGGCGCCGATGAAATAGCCGAGCACGCCGCCGGCGACCGACGTCACGGTGCACACGGTCGCGTAGAACCAGGCCCGGTCGGGCCGCGCGAGCGCCATCGGAATCAGCATCGTGTCGGGCGGGATCGGAAAGAACGAGCTTTCCACGAACGAAATGATGCCCATCAGCCAGGTGGCGTACGGCTTATCGGCGGCGGCGATGCACCAATCGTAGGCGCGGCGAAGCATGGCGGGCTTGCTTAGCGGCGAGGAGAGCAATTGTCCATGCGCGGGCGCGGGACAGTAGAGTCTCAGTTTCCTCGCCACTGTCTGAAGGCATTCCGCTCGTCCCCGCGAAAGCGGGGACCTAGTCCTTGGCCCTGGATTCCCGCTTTCGCGGGAATGAGCGGAGTTTTGGTGTGGGGTCGTCTCACTTTAAGTTGAGACAGTACCGAACGGCGCATCAGCGCCGCTTGCGGACCCGGCTGCGGTCGAGCGCGATCACCTTGCGGCGCGGAGGAGCGTCGGGGCGCTCCCGCAGCGGAGCGTCAGGGCGCTCCTTGGGAAGTTTCTCGGCAATTCCCAACAGCTGTTCGCGGCGCTCCATCTCCATCCACACGTCCTTGGGATGGATGCCGGAGGCGACCCAGAGCACGACGAGATTGTAGAGAAGGTCGGCGCTTTCGCGCACCATAGCATCGCAATCGCCGTGCATGGTATCGATCGCCACCTCGACCGCCTCCTCCGCCAGCTTCTTGGCCATCTTGCTGCGGCCCGCGCGCAACAGCCGCGCCGTCCGCGAGGACGCCGGATCGGCGCCTTGGGCGGCGAGAACGGCCTGGTGAAGACGATCGAGCGAATCACTCATACCGGGCACAATAACGCCAATTCGGACCTGAATGTGTTAACGAATATGGGTAAAGCAAGGCAGCCGCGCCGAGCATCTGACACAGGGCCGCGGACATCCCGCGTTGCGCGTGCAGCGCAACAACGACCTTAGCTCTGCTCGGCAGCCGACTCTTCGCCGGCGAGCAGCGAGGCATTGCCGCCTGCCGCCGCGGTGTTGATGGTCACCACCTGCTCGGTGGCAAAGCGCCTCAGGTAATTCGGACCGCCCGCCTTCGGCCCGGTGCCGGAGAGCCCGACACCGCCGAACGGCTGCGTGCCGACGACCGCGCCGATCATGCTGCGATTGACGTAGACGTTGCCGTGGGCGAGCCGCGCAACGACGTGGTCGACGGTAGCATCGATGCGGGAATGGATGCCGAGCGTGAGGCCGTAGCCGTTGGCGGCGATTTCGTCGAGCAGCGCGTCGAGCTCCCCACTGCGCCAGCGCACGACGTGCAGGATCGGCCCGAACACCTCCTCGCGCAAATCCGCCGCGCGCTCGAGCATGATGATCGCCGGCGGCACATAGGTCCCTCTCGCCGGCAACGAGTTGAACCAGTCCCAGCGGAAGCGCACGCGGTTCTTCTGCTCGTGGTCGGCGATCCAGCGGTCGAGCTTGTCCTTGGCCTCGGCATCGATCACCGGCCCAACATGGGTCGAAGGCTCGCGCGGGTCGCCGAGCTTGAGCTCGCGCGCGGCGCCCGCGATCATCTCGACGATCGGCTCGGCCACGTCCGCCTGCACGCACAGCAGGCGCAGCGCCGAGCAGCGCTGGCCGGCGGAACGGAACGCCGACGTCACCACGTCGTCGGTGACTTGCTCCGGCAGCGCGGTGGCATCGACGATCATCGGATTGATGCCGCCGGTCTCCGCGATCAGCGGCACGATGGGTGCTTCCTTCGCCGCCA
>Ga0306921_10010122_pt1 | contig 10012 bp, 7 predicted proteins | sample sta12Cox44000080_FD_203760 | JGI IMG/M metagenome (GOLD analysis project Ga0306921, IMG submission 203760) | Lab enrichment of tropical soil microbial communities from Luquillo Experimental Forest, Puerto Rico - statoxic.12C.oxic.44.000.080 (v2)... | ecosystem: Environmental > Terrestrial > Soil...
CGGCTCGGCGAGCTGGCGCTCGCCGCTGTAGCGCTCATCGCCCAGCCACGAACCTTCGGGGCCCCAGTACAGCTCCTCCGGCTCCCAGGTGTCGGGCCGGCCGCCGGCGAAGCCGAAGGTCTCGAAGCCCATGGATTCCAGGGCGACGTTGCCGGCCAGGATGTAGAGGTCGGCCCACGAGAGCTTGCGGCCGTACTTCTGCTTGATCGGCCACAACAACCGCCGCGCCTTGTCGAGGTTGGCGTTGTCGGGCCAGCTGTTGAGCGGCGCGAAGCGCTGCTGGCCGCCGCCGGCGCCGCCGCGGCCGTCGGCGATGCGGTAGGTGCCGGCGCCGTGCCACGCCATGCGGATGAACAGGCCGCCGTAGTGTCCGAAGTCGGCCGGCCACCAATCCTGCGAATCCGTCATCAAGGCGTGCAGGTCCTTGATCACCGCATTGAGATCGAGGCTCTTGAATTCCTTGGCGTAGTCGAACGCCTCGCCCATCGGATTGGACTTGGCGGAGTGCTGATTGAGAACCTGAAGGTCGAGCTGATTGGGCCACCAGTCACGGTTGGTATGATGGCGGCCACCGCCAGAAAACGGGCATTTGCTGTCATCGGGCATGGTTCTCTCCTATCGGGTTGCGATCATTCGTATATAGTTTAGAATAATTCTAGACAAGAGAGGCGCACTCAATTTAGTCTTTGGTCGCCGGCGCCATATCGCAGGGCGCGTCCGGCTGGCCGCGACTCTAGCCCCTTGCGTTGACAGAGTCGTGTCCCCCTCGCACGCTTCCTGCAAAACAGGAGGAAGTATGGCCCGCTTCGACCGTGTCATTCGTGGCGGCATGATCGTCGATGGCAGCCGCCTGCCGCGCTTCCGCGGCGACATCGGCATCAAGGACGGCGTGATCGCCGAAATCGGCCAGCTCCGCGCCGCCGATGCCGACGAGGTGATCGATGCCGGCGGCTTGATTGTGGCGCCGGGCTTCGTCGATCTGCACACGCATTACGACGCCCAGCTCTTCTGGGATCCCTACTGCACGCTGTCCTCGTGGCACGGCATCACCTCGGTCGTGATCGGTAATTGCGGCTTTGGCTTCGCGCCGGTGCGGCCGGCCGAGCGCGAGCGCGCCATGCTGACCATGACGCGCGTCGAGGCTATCCCGATGGCCTCCATGCAGAAGGGCATGCCGTGGAGCTGGGTGACCTTCCCCGAGTTCCTCGACGCGGTCGATCGCGCTCCCAAAGCGGTGAACATCCTGCCCTACGTGCCGGTCTCGCCGCTCCTCATCTGGGTGATGGGTTTCGAGGCGGCCAAGGCCGGCCAGCGACCGACGCCGGAGCAGCACGCCGAGCTGAGGCGCCTGCTGAACGAGGCGATGGATGCCGGCGCCTGCGGCTGGTCGGCCCAGCGCATGCTGCCGACCGGGCCGGCGGCGGTTCAGCGCGACCACGACGGCTCGCCGATGCCGACCGACGTCATGCACGACGATACCTGCCGCGAGTTCGCCAAGGTGCTGGCCGAGCGCAACGACGGCTTCATGCAAATGCTGCTGGTGTCGGGCGACAACGCGCGCGACCGCGCCTTCTACGAGGAGATGGCGTCGCTGAGCGGCCGGCCGATCATCATGAACGTGGTGCAGGCCTTCGACGACCGGCCGCACATCCATCGCCGCCTCCTCGAGTGGCTGGCGAGCTGCCGCGAGCGCGGCATCCGCGTGGTCGGCCAGGGGCTGACGACCGACGCGGGCTTCACCTTCACCTTCGAGGACTGGAACCTGTTCGACGATCAGCAGGTCTGGTGCGACGCCACCACCGGTACGCGCGAGGAACGGCTGGCCAAGCTCGGCGATCCAGCCCGACGGCCGGCACTGCGCGAGAAGCTGCCGATCACCGCGACCGGCCCGCTGCCGGATATCGCCATCGTCGGACCCAAGCTCGAAAAGAACAAGAAGTGGCTCGACTACACGCTGGCCCACGCGGCCGAGAAGATGGGCAAGCATCCGGTCGACGTGATGCTCGACATGGCGGTCGAGGAGGATCTCAAGACCGAGTTCTTCGCCGCCCCGCCCAACGGCAAGATCGAGCATCTGAAGGAGATCGTCGACGATCCCTATATCCTGTTCGGCGTGTCCGACGGCGGCGCCCACACCAAGTTCCTGACCGCCGGCCGCTATCCGACCGAGACGCTGTGCAAGGTCGTGCGCGAACACAAGATGATATCGCTGGAGGAAGCGCACTGGCGGCTATCGGCCCTGCCGGCCGAGGTCGCGGGCTTCCGCGGCCGTGGCGTGCTGAAGCCGGGCGCGCCGGCCGACATCGTGATCTACGACTTCGACGGCTTGCGGGTGTTGCCCGACGAGATCGCGCATGACCTGCCGGGCGGAGAATGGCGGCGCATCCAGCGCGCCGAGGGCTATCGCTACATCCTGGTCAACGGCTCGGTCACGATGCGCGACGGCCAGCCGACCAACGCCCATTCGGGCAAGCTGCTGCGCCACGGCGCCTGAGGCGGTCGAGTCCGGACTTGTCTGTCAAGTTTCTTAGGCGAGGGGGTGGGGCCGAAAGTGGTAAAAAGCGGCTCAAAACCTTATGCCATCGGCATCGGACGATTCCCACGAGGTGGTAAATTCGTGGGAAAAACTTGAAAGATTGTTGCCCGTAGTCGCCGAGCCGGATGACGGCGAGGGAGCCTCTAGCGTGGCCGCCAGGACAGATCGTCGGTCAGCACGTAGATCGTGATCGCCGCCAGGAACAGCACCACGCCGACCCAGAATACCGGCGAATGATGGATGGGCTTGCCCTTGGTCATCGGGCAGCCCTCCCCTTCGCGTGCCGAGCCTCGCGCAGCGCGTCGCCGAAGGCCTTGAACAAGGTGCGATTGATCGGATTGCTTTGCGGATCATATTCGGCGTGCCACTGCACGCCGAGCGCGAAGCATGGCGCCTCGGCGATGCGGATCGCTTCGATCGTGCCGTCTTCCGCCACGCCCTCGGCGATGACTTGCTTGCCGAGCTCGAGGATGCCCTGCCCGTGCAGCGAATTCACGCGGATCGCGTCGCAGCCGAGCAGCTTGGCGAACACCCCGCCCTTGGCGAGCCGCACCTCGTGGCGATCGGCGAACACGACGTTGGGATCGGGATGGATCTCGCCGTTCTCCAGCCGCGGCATGCGATGGTTCATGCGCCCGGGCAGTTCGCGGATCTCCGGATGGAGCGAGCCGCCGAAGGCGACGTTCATTTCCTGCAAGCCGCGGCAGATGCCGAACAGCGGCACGTTGCGCTCGACGCAGGCCTCGATCAGGCCGAGCGCCATGGCGTCGCGATCATGATCGTAGGGCTCGTGCCGGGAGTCAGGTTCGACGCCGAAGAGAGCAGGATGGACGTTGGCCCGCGCACCGGTCAGCAGGATTCCGTCAACCGCGCCGAGGAGGGCGTCGATATCGGTGATGTCGGGCGTGCCGGCAAACATCAGCGGCAGGGCGCCCGCGACCTCCGCCACCGCCCGCATGTTGCGCTGTCCGACGAGCTGCACGTTGTGACGGTCATTGATGACATGAGCGCTACCAATCACGCCGACTACTGGCTTCGTCATATCTGGCACGTACCTCGCCGATGACCGCTGCCCGAGCCGGCAGCTGCCGCCATTATTGCACGCCGAAGCGGGCGAAATCCTCTGCCGTCTTGGGGGCGATCTTCACCGCGGCGGCAATGTCGGCCTCGCCGCCCGCCTTGTCGCCGTTCTTGATTTTCGCCAGCCCTCTTCCGTAGAGCGAGCGGGAGTGGTTGGGATCGAGCTGCAGCGAGGCGTTGTACTCGTTGATCGCCACCGGATAGTCGCCGAGCTTGAGGTAGATGAAGCCGCGCGTGTCGCGCGCGTCGGGGTTGTTGGGCAGGAGCTTGAGCGCCTCGTTGCAGTCGTTCAGCGCCTCGACCAGCTCCTTGCCGCTGACGCCGCGGCTCAGGCAGCGGTTGTTGTAGGCCACCGCCAGCCTGGGGTTGAGCCGGATCGCCTCGCTGTAGTCGGCGATGGCGTTGTCGTACTGGCCCTTGGCGAAATACGAGTAGCCGCGGTTGTAGTAGACGTTGGGCGCGTTGGGCAGCAGCTTGATCGCCTGGTTGAGGTCGGCGATGGCGCGGTCGTGGTCGTCAAGCCGGGCAAAGAGCGCGGCGCGATTGATGTAGCCTTCGGGTGCGTTGGGCTCGAGCCGGATCGCGGCGTCGAAGTCGGCGAGCGCGCGGTCTGAGCTGCCGCGCATGGTGTAGACGATGCCGCGATAGTAGAAGGCCTTGCCGAACTCCGGTGACAGCTCGATCGCGCGGTTGAGGTCGGCGAGGCCCTTGTCGAAGTCGTTGCTGGCGGCATAGGCGACGCCGCGATGCATCAGCGCGTTGATGTTGTCGGGCCCGAGCGCCAATGCCTTGGTGAAGTCGGAGATGGCCGCCGCATAGTCGCCGCGCCGCGTGTACGAGATGATGCCGCGATTGAGGTACGCGGTGATGTACTTGGGGTCGAGTTCGATCGACTTGGTGTAGTCGGCAAACGCCTTGTCCGGCTCCTCAAGCGCGTGATGGGAGAAGCCGCGCTGGAAGTAGGCGAAGGCATAGCCGGGGTCGAGCCGGATGGCCTCCTCGAAGTCCTTGATCGCCCGCCGGTACTCCTGGCGGACGAGATAGATGCCGCCGCGCGAGACGAAGGCGCGCGATTCGCTGGGATTGAGGCGGATCGATTCGTTGAAGTCGGCCAGCGCCAGGTCGTACTCGGTCTTGGCGACATAGGCGGTGCCGCGCTGGTAGCGCGCATGGGCGACCTGCGCCCAGTGGCGCACCGCCTCGGGGTCCTTCGAGCCGAATTTGAGCACGTCGGCGGTCAGCATGCCGAGCCGCAGCGCCTCGGTGAAATCGGCAATCGCCTTGTCGGGGTCGCCCTTCTCCCGCCATGAGATGCCGCGGTTGATCAGCGCGTTGATTTCCTTGGGATCGATCTTCAGCGCCTCGGTGAAGTCGGCGATGGCGAGGTCGTACTGGCCCTTCTTCGAGTAGTAGACGATGCCGCGGTTGATCAGCGGCGCCACGTCCTTCGGATTGATGCGATGCGCCTCGGTATAGTCGGCGATGGCGTTGTCCGGCTCGTTGACCGAGTGATAGGCGATGCCGCGATGCAGGAAGGTGTATTCGTCGCCGGGCGACAGCCGGATCGCCTCGGTGAAGTCGGCGATCGCCGGCTGGAACGCCTCCTTGTACATGTAGGTCGAGGCGCGGCCGACGAAGTGCGCGGCGGCCGTCGGATTGATGCGGATCGCCGCGTTGAAGTCGCTCAGCGCCTTGTCGAGCATCGGCGCGGCCTGCATCTTGTCCTTGCCGGCCTTGTCGAGATAGACGAGGCCGCGCTGGTAGTAGGCGTCGGCAAGCTGCGTGGTCTCGGTGACGGTCTTGAAATACGCCGCCGACATCGGCTTGCCTGGGTCGAGGCTGGCCGAGCCGAGCGGCGTGGGATTGCCCGGCAGGCAGGCGATCGCCGAGGTGAAGTCGCTTATCGACTGGTCGAGGTTGCCCTTGCGCTTGTAGACCAGGCCGCGATTGATCCAGGCGTTGACCTCGCACTTGTTGAGCTTGAGCGCGGTGTCGAAGTCGGCGATGGCGCCTTCGTTGTTGTCCTTCTTGGTGTAGAGGACGATGCCGCGATTGACGTAGGCGAAGGTCTCGTTGGGCGCGATGCGGATGGCGTCGCTGTAGTCGACGATCGCCTGATCGGCATCGCCCATGACGTGGTAGATCAGGCCGCGCTGGAAGACGATCTGGGCGCTCGGCGCCGACGTGCGGATGACTTCGGTGTAGTAGCGCAACGCCGAGCGGTAGTCGGCCAAGGCGCCCTTCGGATCGCCGGCATTGTTGAGCGCCTGGCCGCGGTTGAAGTAGGCGAGGCCAAGTCCGAGGCCTTTCACGGTTCCGGAGTCGATCACGTCCGAGCAGATCTTGATCTTCTGCGCCGGATTGAGGCCGTAGCCGGCATAGCAGGCGTCAGGGGTCGAGGCCTGCGCCTGCACGGGCGCGGCGATCGGTGGCCTCTCGTCGACCTTCTTGGGCTGGGCCGTGGCGGGACCAGCGCCGAGCGCTGCCATCACGGCAAAGGCTGTCACGGACCCGGACCACAAAGCTCTCGACATGACCCTTCCAGCCGCCCCATCCCCTAAGCGCGCTCCTCTTAGCACACTGCGCAACTATTTCCATCTAGACTGCGACAATCTTGGCCGCTCGATGCCCCATCGAGGCTTTGGCAGGCTCCGCGGCCAACCGGGAGGAGCAAAAATGATGCGTTTCAAAGGGATCGGCCGTCGAGTGGCCCTGGGTGGGCTGGCCGGAACCCTAGCCGCCCCGGCCTTGGTCAGGGCCCAAGGCACTTATCCCAGCCGGCCGGTGCGCTACATCAACCCCTACCCGGCCGGCGGCCCGACCGACACCCTGTCGCGTCTGTTCTGCGCCAGGATGAGCGAACTCACCGGCCAGCAATGGATCGTCGAGAATCGCGGCGGCGCCGGCGGCAATGTCGGCATGGACGCGCTCGCCAAGTCCGAGTCCGATGGCTATTCGCTCGGCCTCGGCGGCATCGCCGCCCACGCCATCGCGCCCACGCTCTACGCCAAGCTGCCGTTCAACCCACGCACCGACTTCACCTTCGTGACCACGATCTGGTGGTTGCCCAATCTACTCGCGGTCAATCTCGACGTGCCGGCCAAGTCTGTTCCCGAGCTGATCGAGCTCTGCCGCGCCAATCCCGGCAAGTACTCCTACGGCTCGGCCGGCGCGGGCACGACGCTTCACCTCAGCGGCGAGCTCTTCAAGATGATGGCCAAGGTCGATATCCAGCACGTGCCCTATCGCGGCTCGGCGCCGGCGACCCAGGACCTGCTGGCCGGCCAGATCCACATGATGTTCGACAACATCCCGGGCACGCTCACCCAGTCACGCGCCGGCAAGGTGCGGCCGCTCGGCGTGACCTCGGCCAAGCGCACCGAGGTGGCGCCGGAAATCCCGACCATCGCCGAGACGCTGCCCGGCTTCGACATCGTGTCGTGGACCACGCTCTGCGGCCCGGCGAAGCTGCCGCCGGAGATCACGGCGCGGCTGTCGGAGCTGTCGAAGAAGGCGCTCGAGACCCCGGAGCTCAAGGCGAAGTTCGCCGACCTCGGCTCGACGGCTTGGTGGATGACGCCAGCTAATACCTTGGCTTACAGGGATTCGGAAGAAGCGCGGCTCGCGCCGATTATCAAGGCGTCGGGAGCGCGTGTAGACTAGGGCGATGCAAACCCTGACGACTGCCCAAGCTGTTGTGTCGATGCTCGAGCTGAACGGCATCGACACGCTCTTCTGCCTGCCCGGCGTGCAGAACGACTCGTTCTTCGACGCGCTCTACGATCGCACCAACGCCATACGGCCGATCCACGCCCGCCACGAGCAGGCCTGCGCCTACATGGCGCTGGGCTATGCCATGGCGAGCGGTAAGCCCTCGGCCTACGTCGTCGTGCCGGGACCGGGTTTCCTCAACACCACGGCGGCGCTGTCGACCGCCTATGCCGTGAACGCGCCGGTGCTGGCGCTCACCGGCCAGATCCAGCAATCGATGATCGGCCGCAATGTCGGGCTGTTGCACGAGCTGCCCGATCAGCTGGCGATCATGCGTGGCCTCACCAAATGGGCTGACCGCATTACCTCGCCCGCGGCGGCGCCCGGACTGGTCAACGAAGCGTTCCGCCGGCTGCTGTCGGGCCGCAAGCGGCCGGTGGCGCTGGAATGCGCGATCGACATGTGGGGCCGCAAGGCGCCGGTCGAGCTGGCGACCTCGCCGGCCACGCCGGACCCCTGCCTGGTCGACGAGGATGGCGTTGACCGCGCGGCGAAGCTGCTGGGCAGTGCACAGCGGCCATTGATCGTGGTCGGCGGCGGCTCCCAAGGCGCGGGCGAGCCGGTGCTCGCGATCGCCGAGATGCTCGAAGCGCCCGTCGTGACCGGCCGCATGGGCCAGGGCGTGATCGACGGCCGCCATCGCCTGTCGGTGACCTCGCTTGCCGGCTACAACTACTGGATCGAGGCCGACGTCGTGCTCGCGGTCGGCACGCGACTGCAGCCGCAGCAGATGAGCTGGGGCGTCGGCCAGCAGAAGATCATTCGCATCGACATCGACAGCGAGGAGCTCGACCGCCAACGCAAGCCGGAGATCGGCATCGTTGGCGACGCCGCCGCGACCCTGAAGGCACTCGCCAATCGCCTCGGCAGCCACAACACCAAGCGCAACGGCCGCGCCGACGCCGTGGCCGAGATCAAGGCGCTCGCGACCAAGAAGGTCCGCGACACACTCGGTCCGCAGATCGCCTATCTCGAGGCGATGCGTGCCGCACTGCCGGAGAACGGCATCCTGGTCGATGAACTGACGCAGATGGGCTACGCCGCCCGCCTCGCCTACCCGACCTACAAATCGCGCACGTTCCTGTCGCCCGGCTATCAGGGCACGCTGGGCTGGGGCTACGCGACGTCGCTCGGTGTCAAGGTCGCCAAGCCCGACACGCCGGTCCTGTCGATCAGCGGCGATGGCGGTTTCCTGTTCACGGCGATGGAGATGTCGACAGCGGCGCAGAACAATATCGGCGTCGTCAGCGTGGTGTTCAGCGACGGCGCCTACGGCAACGTCAAGCGCATCCAGCAGCAGGCCTTCAACGGCCGCACCATCGCCTCGGACCTGCACAATCCGGATTTCGTGAAACTGGGCGAGAGCTTCGGCATCGCCTCCGAACGAGCGAAGTCGCCAACCGAACTCGGCGCGGCGATAACGCGTGCCTTGGCGCGCGGTGGTCCGAGCCTGATCGATTGCCCGGTCGGCGCCATGCCCGATCCCTGGGCGCTAGTGACCCAACCAAGAGTCATGCTGAATAAGTCTTGATCACGTCGGGGTCGGGATCGCGGCCGAGACCCGGTCCCTGCGGCACGGCGAAAGCGCCGTTCACCGGATTGATCAGCTCGCCATAGAGGCTGGCCTCGATATCCATGTGATAGCGCTCGATCATGGCACCCGGCTGGCCGCGCGCCGCGGCAAGCTGCAAGGTGGCGAGGAAGCCCGGCCCGAAGTAGGGAGAGTGCGGCATCAGAGTGACGCCGGCTGAGTCGGCGAGTGTGGCAATCTTCAGGAATTCGGTGACGCCGCCCACCTTGGTGACGCTGGGCTGGGCATAGTCGACGGCGCCGGCGGCGAACATCTCGCGGAATTGGAACGACGTGCAGTTGTTCTCGCCCGCCGCCATCGCCACCCCGGTGCCGGCGCGCAAACGGGCGATCGCGGCGAAATCCTCGGGCGGGAAGATCGGCTCCTCGAGCCAATGCAGGTCGTAGGGCCTGAGCTTCAGCGTCATGTGCCGGGCCTCTTCCGGCGTCCACGGGCAATTGGTGTCGACCATGATCGCGACGTCGTGGCCTGCCGCCTCGCGCGCCGCGCGCACTTCGGCCTCTTCTGTCTCGTGCAGCTTGATGTGGCGATAGCCCTGCTGGATCGCGAGTTTCGTTCGCGCGGCGACGCGCTCGGGATTGCGGTATTTGAGCAGGCTGGCATAGCCCGGCAGCGAGGCCTGTCCTGCCCCGCCGAGCAGGCGATGGAGCGGCAGGTTGGCGGCCTTGCCGGCGATGTCCCAAAGCGCGATGTCGAGGCCCGACAGCGCAAAGATCGTGATGCCGTAGCGGCCGAACAGATGCAGCTTCTGCTGCAGATCGCGCGATAGCTTAGCGATGTCAGCGGCATCGCGGCCGATCGCGGCCGGCGCGATCATGCCGTGAAGCGCCGCCCTCACCGCATCGGTGCAGCCATAGCAGAAAGCGTCGCCCCAGCCGATGATGCCAGTGTCCGTCTCGACCTTGACCAGAAGGATGGTGTTCTTCTCACCCGTCGTCGGCGCGGGGCCGTCCTTCGCGGCCCCGAAGGAGAACGGTACCTTGATGACGATGCTGTCGATTTTCGCGATCTTCATGACACAACACCTTTGGCAC
>Ga0306921_10010125_pt1 | contig 10011 bp, 13 predicted proteins | sample sta12Cox44000080_FD_203760 | JGI IMG/M metagenome (GOLD analysis project Ga0306921, IMG submission 203760) | Lab enrichment of tropical soil microbial communities from Luquillo Experimental Forest, Puerto Rico - statoxic.12C.oxic.44.000.080 (v2)... | ecosystem: Environmental > Terrestrial >...
TGGCCCCGCCCTCGATCGTCCCGACTACTCGTCTACGTAGATCCTCCGAATACGGCTTCGCCATTCATGCCGGCCTCCTCCCAGCAGACAGCTTGAATCATATTCGCCTCGCCATGGGAATCCCCGATTCAGCCTTTTAGGGAAACGCTTAGCGCAAAGGAGGCGCTGTGCATGAACGTGGTCAGGCAAGAAGCTCCCAGCGCCGAAAGCGCAAGCGACAGGCCAAGCGCTCGCGACCGCGGTCAGCGACAACGCGGCCCTGGCGGTGGAGGTGGCGATGGCACAGGCGCAAGTTTGGGCAGACCACTGTGAAGCGGCGGCACTTGCATTGGGTGCCGGACATCGTCCGGCTGCGCAACTTGCCCGATGCGCCCGAAGCGATGCACGCGATGGCGAAAAGGACGACTGCCAAAGTTTTCAGGCCGTTGGATTGCCATCGGCCATGAACGCGGCCAAGGCCTCGCATCCCGCCCGCGGCATCGTGAGGCCTAATTTGGAACGCCGCCACAGAATATCCTCGGGAAAGCGTGCCCATTCCTTGGTCATGAGGTAGCGCACCTCGGCCGCTGTCAACTCCGGCCCGAAGGCTTGGCCGAGATCTTTTCGGCTCTTGGCCGACCCAAGCACCTGTTCCAGCCGCGTGCCATAGGCGGCGACCAGCCGCTGCGCCTGCGGCTCGGACAGGAAGCGCCAGCGTTCGCAAGCGGCGTCGACCACCGCTTCGAAGCGGTACCAGGCGAAATCGCCGCCCGGCAGCGGCTCCCTCGCCGTCCAGCGCGGCGACATCGGATAGAACCGCCTCAGGAAGGACACCGCCCGCTCTGCCCGCAGCCGCGAGGTCGTGACATCGCCACCGATCAAGGTGATCAGCGGCGCGCTGTGGCGACCGGCGTCGAGGCTCATCAAGCCGTCCTGCGCCGCCACCTTGCTGGGGCGGCTGAGCACGAGGTTGACGCCGGACACGATCTTGATCACGTCGGCCGGCGCGATTGGCTGCCGCAGATAGCGGTTGAGCGCATTGCAGAGATAGGCAACGTCGCTGACATCGATGGCCACGATCGCGGGATCGCCCTTGAATGCATGGACGATGCTGCCGACAAGCGTGAAATCACGCTCATAGGGGCTTGCGAAAATCAACCGGCGGTCGCTGTGCTGAAACACATAGACATTGTCGGTGTCGAACAGGCGGCGGACAACAATCTGGCCGGTTTGCACCGCAGCTGTCCTCGGCGGTCGCAGGCGCAGTACGGTTTCCGCGACGATCGGGCTCCAGGCGCCGGTGGTGTTGGCAAGCGAGCGCGCGGCGATCATTCGGCGATGGCCGCGGTCGATCAACACCAATCGCCAAACATCGGTGCGGTCGGCGCGAACACAGCGCGCGCCGGTGCGGATCACGGCACCGCGCTCAGCGGCATCGACGGCGTTGAGCGCGACCAGGCGCGAATCGTCGATCAGGCAGTCGGAATATTCGAAAGCGGTGCCGAACGGCCGCCGCAGCGCGTTGCCGATCGGATGATGGGTCACATCGACGGTCGCGGACGACGGCAGACGGCTCTCCGGCGCCAGGCGATCGTAGAGCCACAGCGAAGAACGCAACAGCCAGGGCGAGCGCTCGTCGACATGGACGGGGATCGCAAATTGCGCCGGACGCACCAGGTGCGGCGCGATGGTGAGCCAGACCTCGCGCTCGGCAAGCGCGCAGCGCACGCGCAAAAACCTCCACTGCAGCAGCGCCGCGAGATCGCCATGGATCAGCCGCGGGCTTGCAGAAGAAGCCGCACTGCCAAGATCGCCCTGCTCGAACAGGATCACCCGCAAGCCGCGGCCGGCCGCATCGCGCGCCAGGCTCGTGCCGTTCAACCCTCCGCCGATGATCGCCAGATCGTAGTCCGCCATGCGCCCCCGTCGTGTGCAGGCAAAGTCTTGCCTCGCTACACCTAGCCGGTCTTGCGCATGGGCTCCATGACATTGGGATTGCCGCGGCCGACCAGCGCGGCATATTGGCCGATCAGGATCGCATGCACCAAGCTGACCACGTCGCCCTGCACGAACTGCGCTGGCGACAGATTGACCGCGCTCTGTAGCGGTCTCGGCCATGACGCGGCCTCGCGGCAGGCCTTGCGCAGGATCCATTCGCCCATCTCGGGAAATCGTGGCGCGACTTCGCCTTGGCGCGGAACAGGGCCGCACCGGCATTGGCTAGCAATGATGCCGCGTCCGCGCCATTGTGCGGACAGACCGAGATGTCGGTGGTGAGGCCGGTTCGCACCGATTTGCCGTCGATATGCAATTCCTTGGCGATCGCCTCCGAAAGCCGTTCGGCCAGCACGATGCCCGCTCAAGGCTGCTTGCCGTCGATGATCAGGCCGACCTCGTCGCCGGACAGCAGCGCCACGACGGCGCCGCGCGCGGCTGCCTGAACCCGGTGCGCCACCTCGATCAGGAGCTTGTCGCCGGTCGCGTGGCCGAACACATCGTTGAGCTCCTTTAGATCGTCGCGATCGACGCAAAGCACGGCAAACTGACCGCCTCTGCCGGCACAGGCCCCCCGCGGATTTTCAACCCCGGAGTGTCTTTCTTGACGCCTTTGGATCGGGTAAACGCCTGACCATGCAGCTGAAAAACTAACTTAAACTACGGCAATTGCCCTGACATGATTACCGCTTCGTTAATGCCCGGCCCGTATGCCCGCTCGGCCACCCATTTCGGGACGTTGCTGAAAAGATCAGGATCAAGAAAACCATCAATGGGACGCCAGGCTGCGCATGGACAGGGTTGAGTGCGTCGTTATCGGGGCTGGCGTAATCGGCCTTGCGGTGGCAAGGCGGCTCGCGCGGCAGGGGCGCGAGGTGATCGTGCTGGAGGAAACCGAGGGCATCGGCACCGTGACCTCCTCCCGCAACAGCGAGGTGATCCACGCCGGCATCTACTACAAGGCGGGGAGCCTGATGGCACGGACGTGCGTCGCCGGCAAACAGCTGCTCTACCGCTACTGCGCCGATCACGGCGTCCCACACAAGAATTGCGGCAAGCTGATCGTCGCTACCACGGCTGCGGAAGCCGAGAAGCTGCAATCGATCCGCGCGCATGCCGAAGCCAATGGCGTACTCGATATGCAGACGCTGTCGGGCGAGGCCGCGCGCGGGCTTGAGCCGGCGCTGAACTGCACCGCGGCGCTGTTGTCGCCATCGACCGGCATCATCGACAGCCATTCCTTCATGCTGGCGCTACGGGGCGATGCCGAAGACGCAGGCGCGGCCTTTGCCTTTCACACGCCATTGCTGCAGGCCAAGGCGAGTGCGGGCTGCATCGAACTTGACGTTGGCGGCGAGGCGCCGATGACGCTGGAATGCCGCCTCCTGGTGAACGCGGCAGGCCTGAACGCGCCGACGGTCGCGCGCGGCATCGACGGCATGCCGCTCGAGCTTATTCCGCGCGCCTATCTCGCCAAGGGCAACTATTTCAGCTGCAGCAAGAAAGCCCCGTTCTCGCGCCTGATCTATCCGGTCCCCGAGCCGGGCGGGTTAGGGGTGCATTTGACGCTCGACATGGCCGGGCAAGCCCGCTTCGGTCCGGACGTGGAGTGGGTCGACAGCATCGACTACGCCGTCGATACGGCGCGCGCCGAGCGCTTCTATCCGGCGATCCGCAAATACTGGCCGACGCTGCCGGATGGCGCGCTGATGCCGAGCTATTCGGGTATGCGTCCCAAAATCGTGCCGCCCGCTGTGGCTTCACAGGACTTTTTGATCCAGGGCCCGCTGAACCATGGCGTTCTGGGATTGATCAATCTGTTCGGGATCGAGTCGCCGGGGCTGACGTCGTCGCTTGCGATCGCTGATTACGTCAGCGACATCGCCCAAGCGCGATAGCCTTGGGTCGAATCGCCGTCGCGCCGAGGTCATGCTGGCGCATGATGTCTTTCGGTCCTGACCGTCGCGCGCCGAGGCATCAGACGCTGTGGAGGCCCCTTCAAGCGCCTCACGCACGCCAACAACCGGTTCCAACTTTTTCGGATCATGCCCGCGCATAGCAAGCCGTAGCTTGCGGACGTTCGCGGGCTTTTCGCACAACACATAAACAACATCTCGCCCGAAGGGCGCTGCCGCGCCCATCGACGATGGTGTCAGCGTTCTTACGGTGACTTGCTAGTGCAGCGTTTCGTCGGCAGCGGCGGACTGCTTCAACCGCTCGATCTCATCCTTTACCATCAGCTTCCGGCGCTTCAACTCAGCTATTTCCAGGTCGTCCGTTGAAAGGTGCACAAGAGCTTCATGCAATTCGTTTTCGAGGCTCTTGTGTTTTCGCTCCAGTTCAACGAGATGTGCCTGAATAGCCATTCGCAACCTCCTCGGTGGGCTTAAACCTCAGATTCGATCCGACGGAGGACTGTACACCTCTTGTTGCAGCTGTCGATGGTTAAGCGAAAAGGCGGCGTCATTTTTGGCGGCCATATGTAACGAAGTGTGAGCATGGAACCGGTGAATTTGCGCGCCTGCGAAATCGCAACTTCTCAAGATACGGCCGGGGCTTGGGCGCATTTTGCTGGCTTGCGCCACGGCCCCTTCAGGACGATATTTCCCACAGGGTATCCACAACCCTTCGCAACCTCATCGCGTTTTTTCGGCTAACGTGCATCATGACCGACGAAGATGAGCGCGAACTGCATGCCGAGCTCGCCCGGCTGCAGCAAGAGCACCGCGATCTGGACGCGGCGATCGATGCGCTGCATCATTCGCCCGCCCCAGACCTGCTGCGGTTGCAACGGCTGAAGAAGCGCAAATTGCAGCTGCGCGATCGTATCGCCTTCATCGAAGACCAGATCACACCTGACATCATTGCCTGAGCCGCCGTTTTGCATGTGTTGGGCTTGCGCGCGGCGTGACAAGCCGCAAAGACATGCGAAAGCCCCCCTTGACTCGATCAGAACAAAAAGAGAACATGGCGGGCATCACCGCTCCTCAGCCATACTGGCACCACCGCTCCAGCCATATCGGGTATCACGCCATGTCCAAAAGCTCAGCCCCATCCGACAACAGCCGCTACGAAAAGGCTTGCGACCAAGCGATCGCGATGTGCGACGGCAATCTGCGCTCGACTATCAAGGCGCTGATCATGGCCAACGAATATTTGGAAGCAGAGCTGCTGGAATTGCAGGTGGCGATTGCGACCGGTTGCCCGCCGCTTTTGTCATCGCCTGCAGAGAGCAGCGCAGCCTGAGGCAAGGGTCATGGCCGATATCACCTACTATGTGGCAATGCCCTTTTTTAAGGACGACAATGGCTCTCCCGTCGCAGGCAATCCGGAAGAATGTCAGAGCCCGATAACCGCGTTGCGGCGGGCAGAAATCCTATCGCGGGGCGCGGGCCATGTCGGCGCGGTCGCCTTCAGCCGCAGCGGCGATCCCACGATCGGCGAGTTCAGCGACGCGACACTGCTCAAGAGCTACGGCAATGTGCCGGACGATCTCAGCGGGCTCTGACCCACTGCTTCGCCGCACGCTTGGTGCCGGCGTTGCACCTTGCGCAGATACATCGCGCGGTCGGCCTCCTCGAGCGCGCGACTGGTGTCCGCGTTTGGCCCTAGCACGGCAACGCCCGCAGACGCGCCAGCTGTAACGTTCTGGGCGTCAAAGGTGAAGGTGAGCCGATCGATCGCAGCTTCCAGTATTGCCGCCTTGGCCTTGGCATCGGTCTCAGTGAGGTTCCACAGCAGCAGCGCGAACTCGTCACCGCCCAATCGTCCGACCACGTCCGAGGAACGCACCTGGCCGGTCAATAGGCCGGCAATTGCCTTCAGCACCTGGTCGCCGGCTGAGTGGCCGAAGCGGTCGTTGATAGGTTTCAGGCGGTCGACGTCGAGCACGATCAACGCGCCACTGGCGTGATAGCGCTTGATGTAGGCGATGGCGCGATTGAGCTCGCGCTCGAAACCGCGGCGATTGGGAATATCAAGCAGAAAATCGCTCTCTGCGGAGGCCTGCAGCTCCTCGATGCGCTTAGTCGCGCGGGCAAGCTCGCCCCTCAACCGGCGGATGGTAGCCTTGCCCGCGTCGGTCGCAACCGACGCGCGTGGCCGCGCGGCTTCGCGTCCGATTCGGCCGCGCTTGCCGCGTTTGGCGACCCCTCGCGCTCCGGCCCGGCTGATCTTTTTCATGCGCATGCTTGGTTAGGGCCTTTGATCAAGGCTTGCCGAATTTAACCAAGACAGGATAGTGCATTCCCGTTCCCTTGCCACGCCTTGCCGCAGTTGGGCCCGAACCTATAATCCGGCCTATGTTTCTGGATTCGTGCGAAGAATTGAGCTCATGAGCGCCGCCATAGCCATTATCATGGGAAGCCAGTCGGACTGGGACACCATGCGCCATGCTGCGGACACGCTGGCCGAGCTCGGCGTTGCTTGCGAGGCGCGTATCGTCTCGGCGCATCGCACCCCAGAGCGGCTCTATGCCTTCGCCAAAGGTGCCGAGGCGCAGGGTTTCAAGGTGATCATCGCCGGCGCCGGCGGGGCCGCACATTTGCCGGGCATGACCGCGTCGCTGACACTATTGCCGGTGTTCGGCGTTCCCATCGAATCACAGGCGCTGGCCGGGGTCGATTCGCTTTATTCCATCGTCCAGATGCCGGCCGGCGTGCCGGTCGGCACCCTTTCCATCGGCAAGGCTGGCGCCATCAATGCTGCGCTGCTCGCTGCCAGCGTGCTGGCACTCAGCGATTCTGCGCTTGCCGAGCGGCTAGCCGCCTGGCGCAAGCAACGCAGCGATGCGATTGCCGAGCGCCCGGAGGATGAGGCGTGACGCAATCAAATCGGGTGAAGCTGAAACCGGGCGACACCATCGGCATTCTCGGCGGTGGACAATTGGGGCGGATGCTGGCAATGGCCGCGGCGCGGCTTGGCCTGCGCTGCCAGGTGTTTTCGCCGGACCCGGATTCGCCGGCCTTCGACGTGGTGCTGAACGCGACCTGCGCCGAATATGCCGATGTCGAGGCGCTCGAATTGTTCGCCAACGACGTCGACGTCATCACTTACGAGTTCGAGAATGTCCCTGCTGCGGCGGCGATGATCCTGGACGCACGGCGGCGGGTACTGCCCGACCGCAAGGTTCTCGAGACCACCCAGGACCGGCTTGCCGAAAAGGATTTTGTGAAGCGGCTTGGCATCGGCACCACCCCCTATGCCGATGTGACGACACAAGCGGGGCTGCGCGCGGCGATTGCGCGCATCGGCCTGCCTGCGGTGATCAAGACCCGCCGCTTCGGTTATGACGGCAAGGGTCAGGCGATCATTCGCGACGCCAACGATCTCGATCGTATCTGGGCTGATCTCGGCACCAAATCGGCCATTCTGGAAGCGTTCATTCCGTTCGAGCGCGAGATTTCAGTGATCGCGGCGCGCTCCGCCGACGGCCATGTCGAATGCTTCGACGTTACCGAAAACGAGCACCGCGACCATATTTTGAAAATCTCGCGCGCGCCGGCAGCGATACCGCAGCAGTTGGCCGAGGAGGCGCGCGCTATTGCCGGCAAGATTGCCGACAGCCTCGACTATGTTGGCGTGCTCGCGGTCGAAATGTTCGTGCTGACGACGCGCGAGGGGCCGAAGGTGCTGGTCAACGAGATCGCGCCGCGGGTGCACAATTCCGGCCACTGGACGCTGGACGGCGCCTCGATCTCGCAATTCGAGCAGCATATCCGCGCGATCGCCGGCTGGCCGCTGGGACGGCCGGTTCGCCACGGCGAGGTCACCATGACCAACCTGATCGGGGAGGAGATCTACGACTATCAGCGGTGGCTGACTGTTCCGGGCGCGACCGTTCACATCTATGGCAAGGGCCCGGCGCGGCCAGGCCGGAAAATGGGCCATGTGACCCAGGTTGGATCATCCACGCCAACCGCCGGCTGATCGGCCGGAAAAAAGAGGCCGCTTCGGCACAGTTTTCTCGGTCAATTTGCCGCCCAGCGATGGACATTTCGGCTTTTGTCTGATAGCGCTCAAGCTCAAGGGTGAGCCATTTTTGCCAACCCTTTTGCTTTGCCAGATTTCACTGAAAGAGGATGCCGCGTGCAGGTTCTCGTTCGCGATAACAACGTCGATCAAGCCCTCAAGGCGCTGAAGAAAAAGATGCAGCGCGAGGGCATCTTCCGCGAAATGAAGCTCCGCGGCCATTACGAAAAGCCCTCCGAGAAGAAGGCGCGCGAAAAGGCGGAAGCCGTCCGCCGCGCGCGCAAGCTCGCCCGCAAGAAGTTGCAGCGCGAAGGCCTGTTGCCGATGAAGCCGAAACCGGCGTTCGGTGCCGGACCTTTGGCTGAGCGCGGTGCAGCCGGCAGCCGTGGCGGCCCGGGCGGCGGTTCGCGCGGGATGCGCTGATCGCGCGCCGCTGCGGCCACATCCGGAAGTGATAAAGCGCGGGCATTACGCCCGCGCTATTATTTTGCAGGCTTTATTTTATGGCGGCGCGGGCTACCAAGATGGCCACCGGCGCGTGAGTATTTCGCAGAGATGGCCATTCCGGTTCCTCACCGCTTTTCCGGAGTTTTACGTCTCTTGTCGCGCGGAGCTCTTTCTGCCGGCCTGAGCGCGCTGCTCGGCGCCGGCTGCTCGATCAATTTGGGATCGTTGTCGCCCTCCTCTCCCGAGCCGGAGCTCACGCGACTGACCTCGGCCAGCAACATCGGCTCGCTCAGCGAGACGATCAAGAACAACCCCAACGACCCGCAAGCCTACAACATGCGCGGCGCGGCGCTGGGCCAAGCCGGCAAGAGCGAGGAGGCGCTTTTGGACTTCAACAAGGCGATCTCACTCGACCCGAATTACGGGCAGGCCTACGCCAATCGAGGCCTGATCTATCGCCAGACCAAGCGGCTCGACCAGGCGATGGCCGACTACGAGCGCGCGCTGTCGCTCGACGCTAACTACGCCCCCGCTTATCTCGGCCGCGGCATGGTCTACAAGACACGCAGGCAGCCGCAGCAAGCGCTTGCCGACTTCAACAAGGCGATCTCGCTCGCCCCCGACAGTGCAGAGGCCTATTACAATCGTGGCCTAGTGTATCAGGGCGAGAAGCAGCATGAATTTGCGATCAACGATTTCACTGCCGCCAATGGTCTCGTGCCACAGCAGGCCGAGCCGCTCTTGGCGCGTGCGCTAAGCTATCTTGCGCTTGACAAGCCGAAGGAAGCCGCCGCCGACCTCGACGAGGCCGTGCAAGACGACCCACAGAACCCGCAGGCTTGGCTGACGCGTGGGCTTGCCTATGAGCGGCTCGGCGACAAGACCAAGGCTGCCGGTTCATATGGCCGCGCCATCAATCTGCGTCCCAAGGATGAAACGGCGCGCAACGGCTTTGACCGCATCGGCGGCAAGCCCGGCCAGAGCTACGATACATTTTGATGCATCGGCGCGCGTCGCGGCCGCGCTAGTCAGTGAATTGCTGCGCGCCGTTCGAGCTGTTCTGGTCGCTCCCTGGAAGCAGCGCATGGAACATCGACTTGGTCGCCGCCAGCATGTCTTCGGCAACGTTCTTGGTATGCGACATGGCCTCGGCGGCTCCAGCGCGCAGATCAAGCGGAGGACGCGGCGGCGGAGGCGGAATCTCTGCGGGCGGTGTCGGTCGGTTCGGATCGACGGAGGCCGTGTAGGGCGGGCTTGCTTGGGCGGCGGCGGTCGGACTGTCAACGGGGCGAGTTGTGAGGGCGATCGGAGGCGGCAGCGGACGCACCACCGGACCAACCTGAGGCGGCGATGCCGGAGAGACGGGAACCGCGGGCGCGGGCGCGGCGACGCTGTGGGGCGCGTCCTGCGCGCGCAGCGTGCTGTCGCTCGAGCCGCGCAGCCGCTCGATCGCCGCACGCGCGAGATCGTTGGCGTCGCGGTTTGGTGCCGTCGCGTGGCGGCGCGTCTCGACCAAAGCGCTTGCGGTCTCGGTCGGCTTGGTGTCCACCGGCTTGGCTTCAACAGACTTGGCCTCAACAGACTTGGCCTCAACAGACTTGGCCTCAACAGACTTGGCTT
>Ga0306921_10010131_pt1 | contig 10008 bp, 9 predicted proteins | sample sta12Cox44000080_FD_203760 | JGI IMG/M metagenome (GOLD analysis project Ga0306921, IMG submission 203760) | Lab enrichment of tropical soil microbial communities from Luquillo Experimental Forest, Puerto Rico - statoxic.12C.oxic.44.000.080 (v2)... | ecosystem: Environmental > Terrestrial > Soil...
GCCCCGGCCGCACGAAGCTTTTTGACCAAGAAGGCGTCGTCGGGCGGCACCCATCCCGCCAGCGCGCGCGAGCCGGCGGCCGTTTGCATGTCGGCGGTGTCGTAGTTGTCCTTGACGATGACCGGGATGCCTTGCAGCAACCCGTGTGGCGCACCGGCCCGGCGTTCGGCGTCTCGTGCATCGGCCTCGGCGAGCGCGTTGCGATTGGTGACGCTGATCGCGTTCAGCGCCGGCCCCTTCTGGTCGTAGGCATCGATGCGGGCCAGATACATCGCGACCAAATCGTGCGATGTAACGGTCCCGACCTGCAGTGCGGCTTGGAGTTGCGGAACCGTGGCTTCCAATAGTTCGAACTGCCCCGTCGGCATCGCGGCCCTTCCTTGCGGCGGATCGTTGAGCGCAAACAATGATGCCCCAGCCAATGCCATGCCGAGCAGCAGTGTCCTCGACCGTTGTCGCGCTGTGCTCATATCATTCTCCCGCAGGCTGACGTGATCTCGATCATCATCCCGACCCTGGACGAAGTGACCTCGCTCCCGGGCTTGCTCGACGCGATGGGCCAACAGCGGGTCGCCCACGAGATCATTGTCGCGGATGGCGGCAGCCGCGACCGGACGCTCGAGATCGCACGAAATAGCGGGGCGCGGACCCTCGCTGCTCGCTCCGGCCGCGGCGCCGGAATGGCCCTCGGCGCCAAAGCAGCTCGCGGCGATGTATTGTTTTTCCTGCATGCCGACAGCGCGCTGGCTCCCGGCGCGCTCGACCGGATCGACGAGGTGCTGGCGGCGGACGCAAACATCATCGGCGGAAATTTTCGCCTCGTCTTCGACGGCGACGGCAAATTCAGCAGGCGGCTCACCCGGTTTTGCGCGTGGATCCGGCTGCTCGGATTTTATTACGGCGATTCCGGGATCTTTGTCCGCCGCCCGGTGTACCAAGCTCTCGGCGGATTTCGCCCGATACCGGTGATGGAGGATTGGGACTTCGTGCGTCGCCTCGAGCGGTTTGGCCGCACCTGCTGCATCGCAGATCCGCCGCTCGTCACCTCGTCGCGGCGCTTCGCGGGACGCCATCCCGTGGAGATCCTTTGCGGGTTGGTCCGAATACATGTGCTCTATTGGCTCGGCGTATCGCCCGACCGGCTGATCAAAATTTATCGGACGCAAGCGCCCTCGCCACAGGCTCGCTGGGCTGCGCGTCACTATCGGTAATAGCCGTAATAACTGGGATAGCCGTAATAAGTGTAATACGGGGGATAAGAGTAATAAGGGGATAAGCGTAATAACCGGGATAGCCGGGGTAGCCTAAGCCATAGGGTGGCGGCGTGGTGGCGACCCCGCCGAATGCGCCGGCGGCCGCGCCGATCGCCGCACCCATCGCCGCCCCTGGCCCGCCGCCGGCCGCGGCCCCGATCGCCGCGCCGGAAGCGGCACCGAGCACGCCGCCACCGACAAAACGTTGCGCGGGATCGTAGGGATTGGTGCAGGCCGACAGGCCCAGGATCAGGGCCGAGCAAGTCACGCATACCACGATCGGCCGCTTCACGTTTTCCGCTCCGTTCAAGGAAGATGCGGGTCAGATAAACGCGTCACGGCGCGGGCGCATTCCTACCTGCCCAAGGGTCGGACAGAGCCACCCCTGCCAAAGCGTGGTGCCGGCGATCACGGCTCGACTTTTTGCCAGCTGGGATCGGGGTCGAAGCGGCTGATCGCCGGCGCAAGCCTGGCGGTCTGCGGCCCCAGGTTCTTCTGATAGACCACGCCGTCGTGATTGACGATGAATGTCATCACGCCGGAATCGCCATAGCGTGCCGGCCAGGCGACCAGCCCGAAGCCGCCGATCATCCGGCCGTTGACGATAAAATCCGCGGCACCGTCGGGCGCGTTCGGACCCTGGCTGGTCAGCACTTTGTAGATATAGCCGTGATAGGGGCTCGGTTTCTCCGCCTTGGCCGACCGCCGGTAGCCCGCGGCGCGCGCGGCCGCCACCAGCGGGCCGAGCGGGCTCTGCGGCTCACCCTCCTGGGAGGGCCAGTAGAGACCGTCCATCTTCCCCGGATTGCTGAGAATGCGCTGGGCGTATTCGGGCGTGCCGCTGCGCTGCCGCTGCAGCTCGGCATAGTCGCCCTGGGCATCGACATAAGCGAGCATCGTCTGGATCGTCGACAGCTCGTTCTCGCCGATGCGGCGGTCGAGGATCTCCTCTCGCCCCGCCGCAGTGTCGAAGCGCCAGCGATCGCCGGCTTTTTTCAACGGGATAGGAAAAGGCCAGTCATCCTTGCCGACGACCAGGGTCAATGTGTCGCCCGAGCCGTCGAAATGGTGGCTGTCCTCGCTAGCGGCGACGAACCGCTCGCGCGCATTCTGGTCGGCGACCGGGTCGCCGGAATTCAGGATCGGCTCGATGCCCGGGCCAAAAATCTTGACCAGGTCCGGCAGGTTGCCCGACTTCAGATCGTCGACGACCCCCTTTTGCGCGTCATCGGGTGTGGCGAAGCTTTTCTGCTCGACCGATGCCGGGGCGGCGATCGCGGGTTGGGTCAATTGCCAGTGATCGGTCGAGAAATTCGTGCTTATGACCAGTCCGACCAGAATGAGAAGAGTCCGGATCGCCAACAACCGACCGGAGACCGCTGTGCTTCGCCGACCGTCGAGGGCGTCATCGTCTGCCACGTCCGCCTCCGCCGCCGCGCGCTCCACCGCCACCCCGGAAACCGCCGCCGCCACCGCCGCCGGCGCGCTGAAAGCCCCCACCACCGCCGCGCTGGCCGGCAAATTGCTGGCGGCTCGCCGCACCGCGCTGGGAGAAAGCTCGGGCTTGAGCCCCGTTACCGGGATTAAAGGCCGAGCGCTGAGCGCCAAAGTTGCCACGCCCGCCAGCGCCGGCGCGTTGTCCCGGCCCCTGGGATCTGCTCGCCTGTCCACCGGCCCGCGCTTGCAGACCCTGCCCGCCGCCCCGGTTCGCCCCGATGCGGCCCTCTCCGGCGGCGCGGGGTTGTCCGGCCCGGCCTGCTCCAGCCCTGAGCTGACCGCCTCCTCGCCCGGCCGCGAGCTGGCCTCCTCCCCCGCGCCCGGCCGCACCGGCGCCTCGTCCCTCAAAGCCGCGGTAGTCCCGGCGGGCGGCGGCACCGGCCGTCTCGCGCCCGTAGCGCTGACGGGTTGCCGCATCGCGATAGGCGACCCCCTGGCGGTGCGCCGCGTTGTGCTGCCAGGTGTTGCCGCTAAGGGAGGTGCGGTTGATGCTGTTGAATTGGCTGCTGTTGATGTTGACGCTGCCGCCACCCCAATTCGGGCTGCCCCAGCCCCACAACGAGCCGGCAATGGCGACGCCGGCGCCAAAGGCCAGCCCGGTGGCCACGCCGGCGGCAACGCCGTAGCCGACCGGCGGCGGAAAGGCGTATGGCGGATAGCTCGGGTAGGGCCAGCTGCCATAGGCGGTTGCCGGGTTGTAGGAGGGTACGTAGACGACCTGCGGATCGGCAGGAGCGATCGAGATCACCTGGTCCTCGGTCACCGGCGCCATGGTTATCGGCTCGCCGGCCGGCGGCCCTGTCAACGGCGCTCCTGCAGTCGGCGCCGTAGTCGTCCGGGGCGCTACGGTTACATTCTGCTGCGGCGTCGATTTCAGCATCCCGGCGGCTGCCGCTTTGCGGCGCAGGCTCTGAACCGATGCCAGGCAATCCGCTTCTTGGCTCAGAAAGGCGTCGCCAAGTTTTTGCGTCCAGTCGAGCTTATCCGACATCATCTTGAGCACACTTGGAAACGGCACCAGCGATTTGACGCTGGCGTCCCAGCTCTGCCCTTCCAGCGCCTTGACCAGCGCATCGCCCTTGAGCGCCGCATTTTTTGGGTCGGCGGCCCAGCGTGCCGCCATGACGATCTCGAGCGGATAAGTAGCGGCGGTCAGGATCTGGACGATCAGCTCGTCCGGATAGAGTGCGATCGGCGCCAGGATCTGGTCGAGCTCTTCGGATTTGAAAGGCGATGCGGCCGGTTGCTCGGGTGGTTGCCCAGCTTCCGGCGGCGCCGGGGCCGGGCTTGGCGGTGCCGGTTGCTGACCCACCGCCGCCTGCGTCAGCAGCAGACCGAGAACGACGGCGACTGTAGCAGCTGCTCGGAATGCGGCGCGCACCATATCGTTCCTCTACGGCGACCGAGAGCGACCTCGGACTTGGCCGAGATTATGGAGAATGGCCGCACGTCGCCAGTTGAAAATCCTCGCGTTTTTATCGGAGATCTTTGCAGAGGTCATCACATCGAGGCGCGCGGGAGCCTGGTCTGTGGCCGCCCGCTCCCGAAGTGGAGGATGACCTGCGGGCTGAGCGGACGGGCGACGCCGGTGGATGCGTGCAATCAAGGCTCAGCCGACCGTGATCGCTTTGCTCATGGTATTTTGTTAGTAGTATAAAGTCGACTTGGCCTGTTCCGAAGACCCCGTCAATGCCTGAGCCGTTAGCCCGCTGACCGGATCATGATCAAGCTGCTCCGATTCTTCGCGATGTTCAGCGTGCTAATTCTCTGCGTGCCGTCTGCTGCGTCGGCGCAAGGCTGCGCAGCAGGACCACTCACCGTGCAAATTCCCGGCTCTGGCGGTCCTTTCATCAACTCGGAGCGGGCGTCATCGAGCTATCTGCTATGGGTCGACGGTCAGGCCAAAATTCTTGTGGATATGGGTGGCGGGGCTTATCTGCGCTTTGGTCAGTCCGGGGCGAAGTTGAGCGATCTCGCGCTCGTCGCCATAAGCCATCTCCATCCGGACCATGTCTCCGACCTGCCGGCACTGCTCTGGCTGAGCCATGTGGTTCGTAAAGAACCCTTACCCATCGTCGGTCCCTCTGCCGGCAAGGGTGTGGCAGGTCCGGCCGGAAATGACTTGGCGCCGGACTTTCCGACATTCCTGGCGCGCCTCTTCGACGAGAAGAATGGCGCATTTCAGGTGATGGGCGCAACGCTGGGCGCGGCGAAGGGCAACGGTGTGCGGCTGGAAGTCAGTGTCGTCGATGTGATGAAGGCGGAGCCCTCGACCGTGTTCGACGGACAGGGCCTAAAAGTCACAGCCTTCGGAATACCGCATGCGAATATGCCGACACTCGCTTACCGGGTCGAAACGCGCAACGGATCAATCGTCCTTAGTTCCGATCAAAACGGAACCAATCCCAAGTTTGTCGATTTCGCTAGAAACGCCAATGTGCTGATAATGCACCTCGCGATAGCCGCCGGTGCCGTGAGCCCGCTTCACGCGGCACCGGCGGTGGTGGGGCAGATCGCGCAGCAGGCAGGAGTCGGACGATTGATCGTCAGTCACATTGGACTGTTCGATCTCGATGCTGCCATCGCCGAACTCAAGAAGTCTTATACGGGTCCCTTGACCATCGGGGCCGATCTGCAGTGCACCCCCGTCGCGCCATGATCGCTGATTGGCAGACGTGACGATCTGCCGAGGCTTCTCGCGAGCAATGTAGGTCCGAGGACAACCTTGGCACGCGGAGGATCACGCCGAGACGCGCGCCGGCGCCGCGCGCGGCCGCCCGGCCTGGAAGTGCGGGATGACCTCCTCGCCAAAGAGACGAATGGTGTGGAGCACTTCCTCGTGCGTTGCCGGCCCGACCGCGCACAACAAGATGGCTTCCTCGATGCCGAGGGCCTCGTAGAGCTCGAGAAAGCGGATGCAGTCCTCGGGTGTCCCGACACAGAATTTGGTGCCTTGCTCGCGCACCTCCTGCGGCGTCGGCTCGCCCGGATGCGGCCCGCTGGCGAGGCGCTGGTCGCGCGCGTAATAGCCCTGGTAATCGGGCGGCACGGTGGCCGGATCGTAGTCGCGCCACACCAGCCGCGCGCGCTCGCGTTGCTGCTCGATGTACCAGCCGACGAGCTCGGTGCCCCGCGCGGCGACGACCCGCGGATCCTCGTGGCAATAGCCGGCCGTCATCAGCGCGGCGCGCGGTGCGGCCCCGGTCCCGTTGCCCGGTGCGGTCCGCAATGCGTCGCGGTACAACGCCATCAGCTCTCGAACGCGGTCCGGCCCGCCTTCGCTGCCGAACAGCCCGCCCATCCCGAGACCGCCGGTCAGGCGCGCCGTCTCGTCGCTGCCGCAGGCTGACCATAGCGGCGGATGCGGCTGCTGGACCGGCTTTGGCAGAACTTCGCGGCGCGGGATCTGGTAGTAGGTCCCGTCATACGAGATTTCCTCCTGCGTCCAGATGCGCGGCAGGACATCGGCGAATTCCTGCCACATGCCGCGGGTGTCGCGCAGATCGGTCCCGTATGGGGTCAGCTGGTAGGGGTAGCCGGTACGGCCGAGCCCGACATCGACGCGGCCATGGCTCAGAATGTCGAGGGTCGCCATGCGCTGCGCGATATGCAGCGGATGGTGAATGGGCGCCAGCACCACGCCGACGCCGAGCCGGATCGTGCTGGTGCGCTGGCTGACCGCCGCCAAGGTGAGGTCCGGTGCGCTGTTGTGCGACCACACCGGGCGGAAATGATGCTCGGAGAACCACACGCTCTCGAAGCCCTGCTGCTCGGCATAGGGAATCTGCTCCAGGGCCTCGTGGATGCGTTGCGATTCGCTGGACGGGGTCCAGGGTTTGGGGACCTGGATCTGGTAGAACAGGCCAATTCTCATGAGACTATCTCCCGCGGCCGCGCTCGCCGATCAAAGATTGCGGGCCATTGTCACTTGGCGGTCAGCCGATCGATCTCCCGCATGTCTTCTGCTGTCAATGCCCAACCGGCGGCGCGGACATTGGCTTCGACCTGCTCGGGCCGGGTCGCGCCGGCGATGACGCTCGCCACCTGCGGACGCCGCACGAGCCAGCTGACGGCGAGCTCCAGCAGCGAATGGCCGCGCTCGGCGGCAAACCCCTCGAGGCGCTCGACGATCGCCCAATTGTCGTCGGTCAGATAGCGGCCGGCCGCCCGCGTCATGTAGCTCAGCCGGGCGCCTTCGGGCAGCGGCCCACCGCGTTGGTATTTGCCGGTCAAGAGACCGTTGGCGAGCGGGGCGAACGGGATCAGACCAAGCCTGTAGGCTTGCAGTATCGGCATCATGTCGTGGTCGAGCCGGCGCGCGAGCAGGCTGTACTCCTCCTGGCACGAAATGAAGTGGTGGAGGGCATGATATTTCGCCGTCCACTGCGCCTCGACGACCTGCCAGCCCGGCAGGGTCGAGCAGCCGATATAGCGGACCTTGCCCTGGCGGACGAGATCGTCGAGCGCCCGCAGCGTCTCTTCGATCGGGGTCAGCGGATCGGGCTGGTGCTGCTGATAGAGGTCGATCCAGTCGGTCTTGAGCCTCTTTAGGCTCGACTCGACCTCGGTCATGATATAGCCGCGCGAGGCCCCCTGAAAGCGGCCCGCCGCGTCCATCGGTCGGGCGAACTTGGTCGCCAGCGCGATGTCCTTGCGGTGGTCGCCGAGGATTTCGCCGAGGCAGCTCTCGGAGCTGCCGCGCGGGTCGCCATAGGTGTCGGCCTCGTCAAAGAATGTGATGCCGAGGTCGAGCGCCTTGTGGACGACCCTGCGGGTCGCGGCGAGATCGATGCGGCCGCCGAAATTATTGCAACCAAGACCGACCACCGAGACCTGGAGGCCGGATTTTCCGAGATTTCTTTGCTCCATCCGTCCCCCGATCGGCTCAGTTGGCGAAGGCCGTGAAGATTTCGTCGAGTGCGGTCAGCTGGTTGCCGTTGACCGAATTCGGCACGAGCACCGGCGTGTTGAGACCGGCAGCGTACCACTGGCCGAGCCGGTCGCGCACTTTCGCCGAGGGACCGTAGAGCGTGTTATCGGCGATCCACCGGTCGGTTAGATAGCGCGGGATATCGTCGCCGCGGTTCTCGGCGAGAGCCTGCTCGATCGACTTCATCTCCTCGCCATAGCCCGCTTCCTTCCAGTAGTTGCGGTAGTTCGGAAACAGCACATAGTGCACGAGCCGGCGGCGATGCAGCGCCAGTGCGGCGCCCTCGTCGTCGGTAATGCATACCGGCAGCATGTTGCCGATCAGAAAATCCGGGTCGCCGCGCGTGGCGGCCGGCACCACGGCCAACGACGCCGCCAGGTGCGACAGGCTGGCATTGGCGAACAAGACACCTTGGGCGATCTCGGCGGCGAGCGCCACCATCCGCTTGCGCAATGCCGCGAGCACGATCGGCGGCAGGGTGCCGACACCGTCAAAGGATCTGAGCTTCTCGACAAAGGCGCGGGTGTCCGCGAGCGGCTTACCCGGGGTGATGCCGAGGCGATGATGCATCGGGCCGTGGGCGACCCCGATGCCAAAGCGGAAGCGCCCCTCGGAGACCTCATGGATATAGGCGGCACCCGCCGCGAATTCCTCGGTCGTCTGCGCATAGATCGGCGCGATCGCGGTACCAAAGCGGATCCGCTCGGTGGCCAACGCCAGACCGGTGCATTGCGCCATGTTGGAGTAGCGGCTCGGCATGTAGATGCCCGAGAAACCGCGCCGTTCGATCTCGCGCGCAAGGTCGAGGGTTTGCCGCCGCCGCCCCGGCACGGCGACGAGGCTGATCGCGGGCATCTGTTGAGGCATGGCGGCTCCGTCGGTAGCTGTGTCTTGTAATTCACCATTTATTGCCGTCGCTAGGCCGCGACCGAAAGACGGCCTTTGCCCTCCGGGATGCAGCAAAGCGGCTCGAACACGCGTTTACGTCACATCACGGCTGGAAAGGTCGGATCATGTATGTGGCGCGGTTTTCTTACGACGTGCTGCCCCTCAACCGGCAGAAGGCGCTTGACTTCATCCACCGGGAGGCACAGGCGGCACAGAAAGGCGGGCTCAATGCGCGTATGCTTGTGCCATTGACGAGAGGCCACGGCGGCGGCGCGGCGTTGCAGTTCGAGGTCGAACTGGCGAGCCTCGATCAGCTGGATCAATTTCGTAACCGGGGCGTCGGATCATCCGACGACACCCGACATTGGATGCACGACTTCAGCAAGATCCTGACTTCACCCCCTTGCGTCGAAATCCTGAGAGCCGAAGAGCTGACGTGAAATAGACAAAACGATCGACCCCGTCGACCCGGCGCGCAGGAGATTGGGACGGCGGGCCTAGCCTTCTCTTCTTGTGCGGGCGTCACTGCGTTTCCGAATTCGGAAGCCGGGGCCACGGGAGATCGGGTCGGGAGAGTGCCGGAAGTCGGATGACTACTCGGCCGCCTGCGCCCTGGTGACCTGCACCGAGTTGGGGCCGTAGCGGTCGCGAAAGGGTGCGGTGTCGATCTCTTCGAGCTCGATCTCGCGGCTCAACACCTGACGCTTCCAGGCCTGCTGCGCGGGTTCGTGCGCGTGAAACTCGGGCATGACCTCTTTGGCGAACAGCTCGAGGCTCTCACAGATATGCTCGTGCGTGTTCTTGCCGGCCTGGTTCAGCAGGATGACCTGGTCGATGTGCGAGGTCTCGAAGCGCCGCAGCCGGCGCCGCAGGGTCTCGGGGGAACCGATCAACCCGCCGGAGAGCGCACGGGCGAGCCCGTCGGGGTTTTCGCGCTTCCACTTCTCGTATTCGTCCCAGAGATTGACCGTGCCGGGCTCCGGCCTTTTGCGGTTTGGACTCAAGCCGTAAAAGCGCAATGCGAATTGGAAGAACGGGATGCCGTCGGCGCGCCGCCGCGCCTCCTCGTCGGTCTCGGCGCACATGAAATAGCTGGTCAGCGCGATATTCGGGTTGGTTACGTAGTGGGCGAGCTTGTCGAGGCGCTTGGTGAAGGCGTTGTAATAGGCGTGCACCCAAGCGTGCGCCGCATCGGCGCTCAGGAACTGGAAGGCGAGCGCACCCAAGCCACGGCGACCGGCCATCTGGATCGTGTCGAGCTGCGAGCAGGCGACCCATAATGGCGGATGCGGCTTCTGCAGCGGCTTTGGCACGACGTTGCGCAGCGGGAAATCGAAATGAGTGCCGTGGTATTCGCAGCCGCCTTCCTTGAACATCGGGATCACCGCGCGCACCGCGTCTTCCCAGACCGCGCGCTTTTCGGCGAAATCGCGCTCGAAA
>Ga0306921_10010133_pt1 | contig 10008 bp, 13 predicted proteins | sample sta12Cox44000080_FD_203760 | JGI IMG/M metagenome (GOLD analysis project Ga0306921, IMG submission 203760) | Lab enrichment of tropical soil microbial communities from Luquillo Experimental Forest, Puerto Rico - statoxic.12C.oxic.44.000.080 (v2)... | ecosystem: Environmental > Terrestrial >...
TTGTTACGGCTGTGTGAATTGAGATCGATGGGTGCATCTACTACTTCGCGAGTCGGTCGTCGCAGTCAATAAAAAAGCCGCCTGCAAGCAGGCGGCTAGTCAGGCTTTTGAGAGTCGCAGTTAGCCAGCGACTTCTTCCAGCAGCTTCTGATCGATGTCGAAGTTGGAGTGGACATTCTGCACGTCGTCCTGATCTTCGAGAGCTTCCATCAGGCGGATCATGGTGTTAGCTTGCGAGCCTTCGAGCTTGATGTAGTTTTGCGGGATCATCGCAACGCTGGCGGACTCGGGCATGATGCCGGCTTTCTTCACGGCTTCGTGAACGGCTTCGAAGGCGGAAGGCTCAGTGAGGATCTCCCAGGTCTCGCCATCATCGCGGAGGTCTTCCGCGCCGGCTTCGAGGACGATGTTCATCAAGTCTTCTTCTTTCGCGGCACTCTTGGCGATGATGATGTCGCCCTTCTTGTGGAACATCCAGGCAACCGCGCCGGCTTCGGCCATGTTGCCCCCGTTCTTGCTGAAGACGTGGCGCATTTCGCTGACGGTGCGGTTACGGTTATCGGTCGAGATCTCGGCGAGGATAGCCACGCCGCCCGGGCCGTAGCCTTCGAGCGTGAACTCTTCGTAGCTGACGCCGGGGAGTTCGCCGGTGCCGCGCTGGATGGCCCGCTTGATGTTATCGGCAGGCATATTCTCGGCCTTGGCGGCCGCGACCGCGGTGCGCAGGCGGGGATTCATGTCGACATCGCCGCCGCCGTTTTTGGCTGCGATGGAGATTTCCTTGATGAGACGGGTGAAGATCTTGCCGCGCTTAGCGTCGAGCGCGCCCTTCTTGTGTTTGATTGTTGCCCATTTTGAGTGGCCGGACATAGCTCTACCTCGTTACGAAAATCAATGATTGCACAGGATTTCGCCCGTGGAGGAGATCACAGGATTACCTCGTTGCTGCCAACTGCAGGCGAACAGGAAGTATAGCATGCGGCCGGTGGGATCGATTGCCCGGAGTGCGTCGCTGGCGTACGCTGTAACGATTCGGAACCCCGGTTCACGACCTGCCCTAGGACTCTGCATCCCCCCGGCCCCTGGTGAAGTCCGCCAATGAAGAAAGAAAGAAGGAACACTCGGCGCGGCCACGCTGCTCGCGATTGCGGCGGTGGTGGTATTCTCCGTGCAGACCGGGCCGAAACCGGCCGAAGGCGGTCGGGCGGATGGACTGCGGCGACGAAACGGGCGAAGCCAACTAGTACGAAGCCGAACGCGCAGAATGCGGGTCCTGGTTGCAGCAGCCTGCAGGACGAGCTGCAGGACTTCCTTAAAATTCAAAATCTGAAGCCGTCCCTAGTTGTTCCTAAGGCCTGTAACACGTCCGGAGGGGCTCCGGAGGAGGCCGAGAATCATCCTGCTCAACCGGAACTGGCCCAGAGGACAGCGCACCTCAAGTTCGTGGTGGCGACGCTGCCCGATCCCGTTCACACACACCTGCCAGTGCTCTTCGACCAGTTCGCGGTTGCCATCCAGGAAGGCGCTCAGGACGAGAAGTACGATTTCGACAGTGCATGGCTGCCATGGGACATAACTATCTGAGCTTCGTGCAAAACATCCTGGGCCGGTTGCGGACGATGGCGATTACCATTGTGACCCTGTTCTTGGCCGCGACGATCGCGAGCTCGACGTACCCGTTCGATCCAAGACAGGGCTTGAGTGCTGTTCTGATTGTTTTGTTTGTGTGATCGCCGGGGTGGTGATTGTGAAAGTGTATGCCGAGATGCATCGGGATGCGACGTTGAGCCACGTCACGAACACAACGCCAGGAGAACTCGGAACAGAGTTCTGGTTCAAGATCATTGGATTTGGCTTCGCACCTTTAGTGACGCTACTGACGCGGGTATTCCCGGGAATCACCGACTTCGTTTTTTCGTGGCTGCAGCCTGGGGTTGCGTCGTTGAAGTAACGGTCCGCGAACAATCATTCCAGCACTGCGGGTGGGCCACCGCCGGAATTTGCTGCGACGGACTCCTGCCGCGCCTGACGCTCCTTGTATGCATAGACCACAGCGAGCAGCGGTGCGGACAGTAGCACGCCCCAGAACGGAATCAGGATTCCGAGGACAATTGGAGTCAGGAGCGAGGCCCAGATGGGCACCCGGGCCGCACGCTTCATCAGGTAAGGCTGCAGGAAGAAGCCATCCACGACCACGATGACCGCGTAGAGGATCAGGACGTAGAAGGGATGCTCCCAGTCTTGCCAGTACAGTACGGCTGCGAGTGCCGGGCCCAGCAAACCGAGCACCGGACCAATGTGCGGGACGATCTGTAAAACCGCGGCCAGCAAAGCCCAAAACGGAGCCCAAGGGACTTTGATGATCCACAAGCCCAGGCACCACAGCGCACCGACGGCAAGCGAATCCTGGAGTTGAGCGACCGCCCAGTTCTTGAGCGCGCCTCCGGTCAGCCGTATGTGTTCGCCGAATTGCATAAAAGAGCTATCAGCTGGCAGCTCTCAGTTTTCAGCCTTCAAGCCATTGCAGTGCAGCCGTCTGCTCCACCTTGAAGCCTCCTTGCATCATACTGAACTGTTACGGCATAGGGTGTGCGTTGAGCTGAAAACTCAGACGGGAACGTCGCACGCTGAGAGCTGACAGCTGCCCGATGCTGGCTGCGCGGTCAACTCCTGACTCGAAAATGCAATGGAATGTAAACCTCGGCGAGTGAATTTCGTCCATCGTAAGTGAGGCCGAAACCGAAGAACGGTTAAATCGACACCGGCATGGACACGGCACTGACAACCCCGATCGCGTCTTCCGCCAAAGCTTTCACTGGCGCCGACTTTGACGAGATCGTACGGCGCCATCAGCGGCGGGTATACCGCTTCCTGTTCATGCTGTTGCGGGATGCGCACGAAGCCGACAACTTAACTCAGGAATGCTTTCTGCGGGCCTACCAGAGTCTGGCGACTTTTCGAGGGGAATCGAGTTTAGAAACCTGGCTGCTCCGCATCGCTGCAAATCTAGTGCGCGATCATGCACGCAATCGCAAGCGCAGCTTCTGGAAGCGGCTGCTGGGCATGGGAGATGACGAGCAAAGTGCAGCTGCGCGGGTGGCGTCTCCGCATCCTTCACCGGAGCAGCAACTTCTGGCAAGAGAGGACGTGCAGGCAATCTGGCGCGCCGTGGATGAACTCTCGGAACAGCAACGCGCCGTATTCCTACTTCGCTTTGTGGAAGGCCTGGAACTCAGCGAGATTGCTGAGACTCTCAGCTTGCGCGTAGGCAGCGTGAAGTCGCATCTGTTCCGCGCATTACAGTCGGTGCGCGCACGGTTAAAGGAAGTGTCATGACCCGAAATCCTAATTCGCACGAACCACTGATTGACAGTGCACTGATCGGTCTTGATCTGACGGCCGAGCATCACCTCGCCCACTGCCCCGGCTGTCAGGGGGAAAGGGAGAAGACCGAGCGAGCGCTCCGGCAGTTTGCTGAGTTGGAGCGTGAGCAAGCCAGTCGCTCCGAAGCATTCTGGGAGGAGCAGACGGCACGCATCCGGGCAGCCCGGGCCAGCCTGGCGCGCCGCCCGGCACCTGCTGCAATTCTTGTTCCTGCTCTGGTGCTCTTACTGATACTCGGCCTCTCACTCACACCTCGGCGTCAACCGCCGACGCGGCCGACGCAAACACAAGAAGTCTCGGACCACGATCTTCTGGTAGCGGTAGAGCGGGCCGTCGACAATGGGACACCCTATGCCTTGGAGCCAGTCGCGCTAGTCGCCGACGAAGCCGAATCGAGCCGCGCATTGCCGAACAAGAGTGTTCATCAAGAGAATCACAAGAAATGATCAAGGAGCTTAACTCTCATGCCCAACAATTTGCTCGCTGTGCTCGGAGTATTCCTGCTGGCCGGGAGTCTGCAGGCGCAGGAAACGACCATCACTACCGATGGACCGCCGCCGCCCGGTAAGGGCCATCATATCCGGGTCGTGACCCGCGAAATGGGGAAGTGGTGGGAGAATCAGGAAACCGTCCAGAAGCTTCAGCTGAGCGATAGCCAGGTCGCGCAGCTGAACCAGGTCTTTTACGACCACAAGCTGAAGCTGATTGACTATGGCGCTGCGATGGCAAAAGAGGATTTCAAACTCCAGAGCCTGCTCGATGCCGACCAGCCCAACGAATCGCAAGTAAGCAGCCAGGTCGACCAGGTGCTGGGCGCCCGCGGTAAGCTCGAACGCGAATACACGATGATGAATCTCGATCTGCGCAAAGTGCTCAGCGTGGAGCAGTGGAAGCAACTGAAAACCATCCGCGGCGGCCCGGGCATGCCGGGAGATAAAGTCTTCTTTCGCCAGCGGTTCGATGGGGGCGGCGGGATGGGAGTGAATGTGGAAGGGGGTGGCCCATTACCGCCCCCGCCCCCGCCTGGGTCTCTCGACTAAGGGCACAGCGTTTTCGAACGCGTTTCGCGTGAACCGCCCGGTGTGTGCTCGCTTGAGCCTGCGCCGGGTGGTTCGTTTTTCCGCCGTGTTAAACTCGAATTATTCCCAGAAAGAGAGGCCTGCGTCATGAAGTTCGGGGTGCTCATTTTTCCCGGATCGAACTGCGATCACGATGCCTACTGGACGATTCAGCAGGTCGCCAAGCAGCCGGTGACGTTCCTTTGGCACGAGTCGCACGATCTGGAAAACTGTGACGCGATTCTTGTGCCGGGCGGGTTCGCCTATGGCGACTACCTGCGGACCGGGGCGATTGCACGCTTTTCGCCGGTCATGGAGTCCGTGCGGAAGTTCGCGGCGGGCGGCGGCATTGTCCTGGGCATCTGTAACGGATTTCAGATTCTGTGTGAGTCTGGGTTGCTCCCCGGAGCGCTGATGCGGAACGTAGGATTGAAATACATCTGCAAGCCGGTACAGGTGAGGGTGGAGACCACGAACACGTTGTTTACTTGCGCATGTACGAAGGGGGAGGTGCTCACCATCCCCATCGGGCACATGGATGGTAATTACTTTTGCGACGATTCGACGCTGGCAGAGTTGCGCCGCGACGACCGCATCGTTTTCCGCTACGCCACGACCGCCGGACAGATTGCAGCGGAAGCTAATCCCAATGGCTCACTGGACAACATCGCGGGAATCTGTAGTCCAGGACGCAACGTCCTTGGCATGATGCCCCACCCCGAGCGCGCAGCAGAACCGGAACTGGGAGGCACTGACGGCTTCAGGGTGTTCCAGTCACTGGTGGGTGCGATGGCCGCGCGGTAACTCGATCTTCGGGTACAGATTATTTTTGCTTGTGCAAGATTATAAGTATGAGTTAGTGTGATGGCCTTCCTGGTCGGCCCCTATTCCTGAGCGCTGAGGGATCGCTATGTCAGCTCGTACATCGTCACACTTCCAGTTAGTCCCTGAAGACCCGGAGCAGCGGGCCAATCTCTTATCTCAATCCGAGAAAGAACTTCTCGCACGCATTCTCGAAAACTGCGAGAGCTTAAGCGCCGAAATGTCGGCAGTTTTGCCCCTCATGCAGACGGCGATCGCACGGGCGGTGGGCGAAGTGTTGCTGGGGCGCTCCGCCGAACGAAGCGGCGCAGAGGTGGTCGAGATCATCCGAGCGTCGGGGCCACACCCGCCAACGCCGCCGGGACCCCATGGAGCGCCTGTCCTCCCGCCGAGCCCGCCCGCGCCTCCGGCTCCAGGAACCGTTCCACCAGCTGGTCCGCATCCACCGACACCGCCGGGCCCGCATGGCTCAGCATTGCGCAGCGCGCAATGTGTGGAATTGGTCGAACGTCCGCAGCGGTTGCCGGCTGTCTATGCCACGGCAGAAGAGTTCCTCATGCCCGCAGAACTTGAGGAGCTCGTTCGTTACACCCGGGTTCACGAGCCCGACTTTATTGTGAGTGAAGTGGTCTCGCCGGGGGTTCACGGGATCGGTACTGTGGATCACGACTACCGCCGTTCGCATGTTCTGTTGAACTTGGCTGAGCATGAAGCGCGGTTTCTGGTGCGCATCCGTGGCATGCTGCCGGGAGTTTTCGCCAAGCTGGGTATGGAGCCGTTTGTTCCGGCTCGTGCCGAAGTGCAAATCACTGCCAGCAACGACGGAGATTTCTTCCGCGACCACAGCGACAACGGGCATGCGGAGATCGCCAGCCGCGCGCTCACGTTCGTCTACTTTTTTCACACCGAGCCGAAGCCGTTCCGCGGCGGTGACCTGCGGCTGTACGACAGCCGGCGCGATGGCGATGTGTGGGTGCGGCACGGTGCGGGACATGTGATTATTCCGGAACAAAACCAGATGGTGTTCTTTCCCAGTGAAGTGGTCCACGAAATCTCGCCGGTGATTTGCCCGAGTAAGAGTTTTGGGGACAGCCGGTTCACGGTGAATGGATGGCTGCATCGGCCGTAAGCCGGGAGTGGCTCGATTGGGTTGGACAACTGGCCAAGGGAGAGCCTCGGGCTCGCGGGCTGCGATCCGATCCGGACCGGTTTGCCTGCTGGCTGGGAAAGCAGCCAGACCTGCTGGTTCCGAGGCGATTCCATCGGCCAACGTCCATGGAGGGAATGGTCCGATCCACTGATGCCGACGAGTGCCAGTTGGCATGGAATCCGAGCTGCGTTTTCTGCGAGCCAGGGGAAGTTCCCACCCGCCTCAGTGGAATTGAAGAGTGGCGAGACGGTTTTGCGCTTAACGATCAGTCCACCGCTTGGGTGAGCGATCCGGATCGCGCGCAATGGTATCCATTCTGGATAGAGGATGAGCTGGCTTCGCGGGTGCGCGATGCACAACAGTCAGGTCGCACAAGCGGATTTGACGCACACGAGCGTGAAGTCCTGCTAGAGGCGGGCATTCTGACAACAGCGGAACGGAGCGAAACCGCCAAGAAACGATGGGCCGATTTGGTGGCACGGAACCGGGAACGGTTCCGCGAGCATGGATACACAGCAGTAGACGGGCTGCTGCACCCATTTCATATCGGGGAGCTGCGCCGTTACTACCGGCGTCTGATCCGGCGAGGCTGTGTGGCACTGGGCGACTACCAGAGCGCGCGCAGATACGTTGCTCACAACGAGCCGACCGAGCGATTCTTCCACCTGCAATTGACGGGTACAGTTGCGCAGTTAGTGGGCGAACCGGTGAAGCCATCATATGTCTACTTAGCGTCTTATCTAAGTGGGGCAAGGCTGCCGCGGCACACGGATCGCGAGCAGTGCGAGTTCGGTATTACGTTTTGCCTGGACTACGCTCCGGAGCCGGTGGGTGCGACGCCTTGGCCCTTGCACCTGGAAACGAGCCGCGGACCGGTAAGGGTGGAGCAAGCGCTGGGGGACGCGCTGCTTTATCGGGGCTGCGAGCTGCCGCATTATCGCGATCCCCTGCCCGATGGACAAATTTCCACGTCCATCTTCCTCCACTATGTCCGCGCGGATTTCCTGGGTTCTCTCTCCTGAGACGCGAGAGGAGGAACTTCTCTCAGAGGTCGGTGAGGATTCGCAGAAACGCGGAACAAGGCTTGGCGGCTGATTTGCACGAGGCTGACCCGCGTGGGGTCCGGACTTCGGGCGCCAGGCTAGTGCAGCCCCTTCACGATGTAGAGGTTGGTGATGTTCTGGTAGTAGCTGAAGGCGACCTCAGACGCGTCTGGGGTCACTACGACGGGGCTGATGGTAATCACCCCCAGCTTCTCAGATGGGAGGACGTTGCGCGCGATCGAGCGCACTCCAGTGCGGATATCGACATGGTCAATGTGCAGGGGGCGACGATCAAACCGGTACAAGTAAAGGCCGTCGCTCGTGGTGGTCCAGCCAGCGACGTTGTCCTCGGGTTCGAGGCCGGGCAGCGGACGAATTTCGCCGTTCGCAAGAGACACGAGCACCAGGGGAGCATCGGGAGTGCGTCCCAGAACCCAGTGGCCATCGGGAGAGGGAACCTGTATCTCCATGCCCTCCGGTGTGATCGGAACTGGTTTGCCGCCCGTCAGGTCGAGCCTGAAGCCGCGCACGCCACGGCCCGGTTCGTTGCCGTTGAGAACGATGTGCTCGCCGTCCGGGAGAAAGTGTGCGGAGCCATTCTGCACTTGCTCCAGGCCGAGGATCGGGATGTCGCGTGCTTGTCCAGGGCCAATGGGCACGAGGGTGACCTTGGAAGTACTGCCGACTGAGACATCAAGCGCCCACTTGCCGTCTGGAGATAATCCTCCCGCACTGCCGGATCCGAGATGAACCGGTGGCGAGCCGTCGACTTTGCGGGCGGCCACCGCATATTCCGCACCGAACGGCTCGCTGAATTCCTCGAAGAGAAGCCATTGTCCGTCGCGAGAAATGTCTTTGATCACGCTGGCGCCGAACCATGAGAGGTCGCGCGGTTCGCGGTCGTCCGGTCCCAGAAACTCCATAATTACGCGAGGATCTTCTGAGGTGAGGAGGATTCGGCCGTCAGGAGCGATGTCCTGCAGGTCGAGCGCGATCGCGTCGGTCATCACTTCCCGCACTTTCCGCGAAGGCGTTACCGCCATCACCCTGCGCTGGGTGCCCGCTGTCACGGCGGTGTACCAGACCTCGCCGGCAGGGCTCCAGGCGAGGCCATAAGCCGAGGCATACTCCTGCGTGAGACGGGTCACGGCGCCTGAGAGGTCGGCCACCATGATGAACCCGCGGTCATCCCAAACGGCCGGGTGTTCGATGAAGGCGAGCCGGTCACCTGTGGGGGAAAAGCGGAGATGGCTAATCCATCCACTGCTGTGGTAGAGCACTTTTCCGATGGGATATTCAAGTTGGCTGTGCCCGTCCACGTCATGAATGACGGCAAGCACGCTTGCGGGGCTCCAGTCGGCGGAGGTCACGTTGTTGAGAATTTCACGAGGCGAACCGCCCGCGATCGGGGCCTGGGCCAGCGTGCCGCCAACATAATTGAGGAATGAACCATGCCGACCATTGACCTGGAGTGCTAGCTCATTGTCCGACGAGATGGCGAGAAGATGCGCCCCGACTACATCCAGTACATGGGTTTGGGAGGGATTGGCGAGAGTCGTGAACAGCCGAGGGTCGTGATTGTTCCAGGCAGCCTCATACACGATTCGACCATCGGGCGCGAAACGGGCGGCGAAAACTGTGCCACGCTGGAAGGTCACGCGCTCGTATTGCGGGTTTTCGGCTGGGCGACGGAGCTTTGCGGCTAAAAACCAAACGGCAGCGGCGAGCATGCAAGCGCCAAGAATGCCGAGTGCGATACGGCTCAGACGTGCACCTCGGCCTAGCGAGAAGACTTCCTGGGTGGAGCCTGCTCCAGTGAGAGTTGCCAGCGCGAAACTGAGATCGCGCGCAGACTGGAAGCGGCGCTCAGGGTCCTTCTCGAGGCAATGGTGAACAATCTGGTCAAAAGCTGCCGGAATGCTGCCGCGCTCAGCAATCATCTCCGGCGGGTCTTCGCGGAGGACTGCCGTGATGGTATCGACGTCGGTCTCGCCGCGGAAGGCGCGCTTGCCGGTCAGCATTTCGTAAAGAATGGCGCCCACACTGAAGAGATCGCTGCGGCCATCGACCGACTTGGATCGGAGTTGCTCAGGCGCCATATAAGCGACGGTGCCCAGTACGGAGCCCATCCTGGTCTGGGTCTCCATGGTGTCGATCGAGTGGTCCTTGCCTTCGCCATCAGGCAGCAGCTTGGCAATGCCAAAATCCAGAATCTTGATGCGTTCGTCGCGTGTGATGAAAATATTTTCCGGCTTCAGGTCGCGGTGGATGATGAGCTTTTCGTGGGCCGCTACGAGGGCTTGTGAGATCTGCCAGCCAAATTCGGCGGCTTGGCGTGGGCTCAATGGCCCTGTCGTCAAACGGGCACGCAGGGTTTCCCCTTCGAGCAGTTCGGAGACGATGTAGGGCGCATCTTCGTGAACGCCGCTGTCGTAGATTGCGACAATGTTGGGATGGTTCAGAGCGGCGGCGGCGCGGGCTTCCTTGTCGAAGCGGCGCAGCCGGTCCGGATCTGTGGCGCACGAAGGATGAACAAACTTGAGGGCAACGT
>Ga0306921_10010135_pt1 | contig 10007 bp, 7 predicted proteins | sample sta12Cox44000080_FD_203760 | JGI IMG/M metagenome (GOLD analysis project Ga0306921, IMG submission 203760) | Lab enrichment of tropical soil microbial communities from Luquillo Experimental Forest, Puerto Rico - statoxic.12C.oxic.44.000.080 (v2)... | ecosystem: Environmental > Terrestrial > Soil...
CGGGTCGTCATCGAGCGTGAAGGGCGGGTACTCGTCCGTCAGCAGGTACATATACGCCGAGACCCGCATCGTCCAGCGGAGGTAGCCGGATAGGAAGCTGACCGCGAACTCGGGCAGCCGTCCCGTAAACAGCGCGGCCCACCAGCCGATGAAGGCGACAACGCCCGCGGCGATCTGAAGGAAGTACAGGATGAACAAGTGGGGAATGGCCAGGATGGAGCGGAACGCGACCGTCATCCGGCCCTGCCGCGCCGCCTCCGCCACGGCCAGTTCCGCGGGCGGGGGCCCCATGAGCTGCGGAGGCCTCGCATCCGGGTAAGCGGGATAAGACGGAACGCTGGTCACTATGTTCTCCACCCCTGCTCGGCGCACGGAACAGATAGACCACGCGATCCTAGTGAAGAGTTAACCAGGTCCGCCATCGGTGCTGAGGTAAATGTTGCGCATCGATGTTGAATCCTGCGCATCCCGGGGGACGAGGTGCCGCCGCGTGGTAGCGAGGCGCGCGAGGTAGTACAGCGGGCTGATCACCGCGAGGCAGATGATCCACGAGATGTCCGCGCCCTTGAGTGAGATGGCCATCGGACCCTCGTATACCGCCGTGTTCACGAATGGCACCTCGCAGGCGATGCCGGCCAGGTAGCAGGCCACCGCGGTCAGGTTGAACCGGCCGTAGGCGCCGTTGCGGAGGAACAACTGCCTGATGTCGTAGTCGCCGCGCCGGATGAGGTAGTAGTCGGTCAGGTTGATGGCGGTCCACGGGACGACCACGTACATCAGCAGCACGATGTAGTTGGTGTAGCTGACCAGGAGGTCGTTGCGGCTTTCGAGCGCGGGGACGACGGCGAGCGCGGCGATGACGACTGCGAAGGCGGCGCGGGTGGTGGCCTTCGGCAGCCATCCGGTGAAAACGGCCTGCCCGACGGTGATCAGGGCGAGCGCGCCGCTGTAGACGTTCATCGCGCTTGTCGTCACCATGCCGATCGTGAATACCGCGACGACCACGATGACGCTGCGGTGGCCGAGGGCGGTCAGGCCGCCGAGCACATCGGAGCTCTGGATGCCGATCATCGCGCCGAGGATCATGGGCAGGACCGAGCCCAGGCCGGTTCCCGCGTAGCTGGCCCAGAACGCCCGCCGGGAACTGGTGTCCGCGGCCAGGTAGCGCGAGTAGTCGCTGACGCAGGGCGCGTACGCGATCTGCCATACCGCCGCGACCGTCACCGTGCCCATGAACCCGGCGACGCCGGGCTGGCCGGCGTGCCAGAAGTTCGTCACGAGATGGTGCGCGGCGACGATCCGGGCGAAGGCCAGCAAGAGGACCGCGCCGGCGGCAAAGGTCATGACCCGGGCATACGCGTGGATGAACGGATAGCCGATGACCGCCGCGAGCACGCTGGCTGCCGCCACCGCGATGATGCCCATGTTGACGGTGATGTGGCCGCTGAGGAAGTTGAGCGCCTGGCCGGCGAGGACCAGGCTGGCGGCGAGGAAGCCGATGTACATCGCCACGACCGGGGCTATCACGAGCAGCGCCCCGTACCGGCCGAACTGGGCGCGTGTCTGCACCAGCTGCGGGATGCCGAGCCGCGGACCCTGCGCGGCGTGCAGCGCCATGCAGACCGCGCCGGCCAGGTTACCGACCACCAGGCCGAGCACGGCCAGCGGAAAGGGCTCGCTGTAGACGGTGGTGGCGAGCGCCCCGTTCACGACCGCGAGCAGCGTGACGTTGCCGCCGAACCAGAGCGTGAACAGGTCACGAGCCTTGCCATGCCGCGCCGCGGCGGGGACCGGCGCGATCGTCGTGTCCTCGAAGGGGGAAATCAGGTCTCCGGGAGGGGATACTCCAGCCCGACCAGGCGGGCTAGATCACCGAGGGTGAGTTCGAACATCGGGGACGGGTCGTCGAGGGCAAAGCTCAGATGGCCGAAGACCTCCATCGACACCGCGCCGTAGAGTAGCATCCAACACCGCAAGAAGACCAAAACCGCACCATCCGGGGCATCTGTGCGCAATGTATGGCGAAATCGGCCAAGCTGCGCGCGCAGGCCCTGGTCGATCTGCGACGGGGCGGGCACCGGAAAGCGGATCTTGTTCCACAGGTCGATGAACAGCGCGTAGAAGGTGCCGGTGAACTCGAGCGCGCACTCCTCGGCGATGTCGAAGCGCCCGTCGTCCAAGCCGGGCAGCGGGACGCCGAACAGCAGGGCGAACTCCTCCTTGTGGCCAAGCGCCCAGTCCCGGAACGCGCGGCACGCCGCGATCATCTTCAGCGCCATCTCGACCTGACTGCTCGCCGGCGGGTCCCCCGGCCGAGGCGACGGCACCCCCATGATGGCCCGCTGGATGTCGCCCGAGAGCTCCCGGAACATCTGGGCGACCACGTGCCGCAGCAGTTCCTCCCGGCTGCTGTAGTACCGGTATAGCCCGGGGGCCGTCATCCCCATCTCGCGGGCTATCGCGCGCAGCGACGCCGCCGCTGGCCCTTGCTCGACAAGCAGCCGCCGCGCGGTCGCGGTGATCTCCTCCATGGTTGCCGCGCGCATGCGGTCCCGGCGAGTCACCACGGGTGTGTCCTCCACAGCTACCTCCCGACTCCCGTTTTACCGCCCGGGGCCGCCCTGCGGAAGAACATTCCGCTAACACTCTTGACGAGAGTAAACGCTGTATGCAAAGTTAGCAATGTAATCAGTTTACGGTGTTCGCAAGAGTGACAGCAGGTAACGGGAGGCCTGATGTTCGAGGCATGGGGTCGCGGCTTGTACCGGGCGAGGCGGCTGGTCCTGGTGATCGCCGTCCTGTTCGCGGTGGCCGCGGGCGTCTGGGGGACAGGCGTGTTCGGCAAGCTCACGAGCGGCAACAGCTTCACCCCGCCGGCCAGCCAGAGCAACGCGGAAAGCAGCCTCGCGGCGAGCACCTTCGGCCGCGACGACGCGGACGTCGTGGTGCTTTACCGCAGTGCCGCGATGACGGTGAACGACCCGGCCTACCGGCATGCTGTCACGGCAGCGCTCGCCGGCCTGCCGGCCGCCGAGGTCGTGAAGACGACTACGTACTGGTCCAGCGGCCAGCCCAGCCTGGTCTCCGCCGACCGGCACTCCACCTATGCGGTGCTGCAACTCGCGGGGGCCGACGACGCCGCCCGGCAGCAGACCTACAAGGCGATCAAGGACGATTTTCCCGCCGCCCTGAGCGCCGGGATCACCTCCCAGGTCGGCGGTTCCGTGCCCACGGAAGTCGCCATCAACAACGAGGTCACCGCCAACATCGCACGCGCCGAGGGCATCTCGCTCCCGGTCTTGCTCATCCTGCTCGTGGTGATCTTCGGCGGCCTGGTCGCAGCCTCCCTCCCCGTCGCGATCGGCGGCCTCGCGATCCTGGGGTCGTTCACCGTGCTGCGGCTGCTCACCCTGTTCACCACGGTCTCCATCTACTCGGTGAACATCACCACGATCCTTGGGCTCGGCCTGGGTATCGACTACGGCCTGTTCATCGTGACGCGCTTCCGCGAGGAACTGGGCCGCCAGCCGACCGTCGACCAGGCGGTAGCGCGAACGGTGGCCACGGCCGGCCGTACCGTCCTGGTTTCCGGAGTCACGGTCGCCCTGGCGCTGACCAGCCTGATCCTGTTCCCCGAGGTCTTCCTCCGCTCGATGGGATACGGCGGCGTCGCCACCGTCGCGATCGACGTGATCGCCGCGCTGACCGTGCTGCCCGCGCTGCTGGCGGTCCTCGGCTACCGCGTCAACGCGCTCCGCGTGCGGAAGGGCGCCGGCCGCGCGCCCACGAGCGAAACGGCGGGCGGCTGGTATCGCCTCGCGCATAGCGTCATGCGCCGCCCCGTCGCGTACGCCGCGGTGATCATCGTCGTCTTGCTCGCCCTGGGCGCGCCGTTCCTCAAGATCTCCTGGGGTGGCGACGACGCCCGCGCCCTCCCGGCCGCCGCGACCTCCCGCCAGGTATACGAGAAGCTGACGAGCGAGTTCCCGGCCAACTCGACCGCGCCGATCGAGGCGGTCGTCACCAACGTCCCCAGCCAGGACGAGCTGGCCGCCTACATCCACAAGATCGACGCCATCGGCGGGGTCACCGGAACTCAGATCACCGGGCGAGGCGGCTCGGCCGTCCGGCTTGACGTCGGCTACCAGCCGCAGGCCAATTCCCCCGCGGCGCGCCAGATCGTCACCCAGATCCGCGCCATCACGCCCCCGCCGCACGCGACCGTCCTGGTCGGCGGCGCCACCGCCGAACTCGTCGATGAGCTGTCCAGCCTCGGCGCCACCCTGCCATGGATGGCTCTGCTCACCGCGCTGGCGACGTTCATCCTGCTGTTCCTCGCATTCGGCTCGGTGGTGCTGCCGGTCAAGGCGATCGTGATGAACGTGCTCTCGCTCTCGGCGACGTTCGGCGTGATCGTCTGGGTCTTCCAGTGGGGACACCTGTCCGGCCCGCTGGGGTTCACGCCCACCGGCACGATCGACCCGACGATGCCGATCCTGCTGCTGGCGATCGTGTTCGGCCTGTCGATGGACTACGAGGTCTTCCTGCTGTCCCGGATCCGCGAACGCTACGACCAGACCGGCGACAACACGGCCGCGGTGGCCGGCGGCCTGCAGCGCACCGGCGGCGTCATCACCAGCCTGGCGTTCCTGCTGGTCATCGTCGTGGGCTTGTTCTCAGCCTCGGGGATCACGTTCATCAAGCTGCTCGGCGTCGGCATGATCGTCGCGCTCGTGGTGGACGCCAGCGTGGTGCGGGTGCTGCTGGTCCCGGCGACGATGCGGCTGCTCGGCCGGGCGAACTGGTGGGCGCCGCGCCCGCTGCGGCGGTTTTACGCCCGCTACGGCATCAGGGAAACGGAGGCTCCTGCCCCCGTCCGCGTTTGAGAACCCTGTGGCCCGAACGTACCGTTGCGACTCGCCACGCGTACGTTCGGACCAAAGATGTTCTTGACTCCTTCGTGGCGGCGTGCCGCCAGCCAGCCCAGCAGACCGATCGCGGGGAACGCGGCGGCGGCGGCGCACGCGCCCGCCCAGCCCCAGCGCTCGTACGCGTGCGCGGCCGCCCAGGAACCCAGCGAGCCGCCGATGAACATCGTGGTCATGTAGACGGCGGTCAGCCGGGAGCGGGCCTGCGGCAGCAGCTCGTAGATCACGCTCTGCCCCAGCAGGTTGGAGGACTGCACGGCGGCGTCCATGAACAGCGTGCCGATCACCAGGCACGTCAGGGCAAGCCAGAACGGGTGCGCGCCGCCCAGCCAGATCAGGCCGAACGAGACGAGCAGCGTCCCCTGCACCGCGCCCGTGGCGGGCCAGCGCAACTTCGGGCGCGCGTCGATGTGCTTGCCGGCGACCGCCGACACCAGCGCCCCGGCCGCGCCCGCGAGCGCGAACAGGCCGATCTCCAGCTGGTTGAACCCGTACCGCGGCCCGCTCAGCAGGAACGAGACCGTGGTCCAGAACGCGCTGAACGCGCCGAAACCGCAGGCGCCGATCAAGCTGCGCCAGCGCAGCACCGGCTGGGCGCGCGCGACGTTCAGCGTCTCCCGCAGCTGGGCGAAGTACCCCGTGTGGATCTCCGGGGGCAGGTCAGGCAGCGCGCGGTGGAGGATGAGAGTGGTCGCGGCCATCACGACCGCCGCGATCGCGTAGACGCCGCGCCAGCCCGCGATCTGGGCGATGATCCCGGCGAGCGTCCGGGACAGCAGGATGCCGGTGAGCAGCCCGGACAGGATGGTGCCGATTATCCGGGTGCGCTCGCTCTCGGCGGCAAGGGTGGCGGCGAACGGGATCAGCATCTGGATGACCACCGACGTGAGCCCGATCACGAGGGCGAGCGCCCCCAGGAGCCGCAGGCCGGGCGCCGCGGCGCTGGCGGCAATGGCCAACGTGTCGATGCTGAGCAGGACGGCGAACAGGACGCGGCGGCGGGTAATGTCCGCCGCCGGCACGAGCAGCAGCAGGCCGACACCATAGCTCAGCTGAGTGAGCGTGACGAGCAGCGCGGTGCTGGTCTGCGAGACGTGCAGGCTGGCCGCGATCGTGGGCAGCAGCGGCTGCGCGTAGTACAGGCTGGCGACCGTCGCGCCGGCGGTGAAAGCGAGGAGTCGCGCCTGCCCTCGGGTCATCTTCATGAAGATTCAATTATGCCCGACGTACGGATGCTGGCCGCCGTCGCGGCAGGTGGCGTGCTCGGCGCGATACAGTAGCGCGCACAGCGGATCCGCAGAGGAGAACGATCGTGTTTCAGTCCGACGATGTCCACCCCGAGGTCATGTCGGCGAGCTTGCCGGCCGGGGTGTTCCTGCTTGACGTGCGCGAGGACGACGAGTGGGCGGCCGGGCACGCGCCGGACGCCGTGCACGTCCGGCTCGGCGAGCTGAGCGCTCGCACAGATGAGATCCCGCGCGACCGCGAGGTGTACGTGATCTGCCGCACTGGCGCGCGCTCGTCCTACGCGGCGCAGGCGCTGGCCGACGCCGGCTGGAGCGCCGTCAACGTGGCCGACGGCATGACCGGCTGGGCCGTGGCGGGGCGCCCGATGATCAGCGAGACCGGGACCGAGCCGTACGTGGCCTAGGTCGTGCTGCCTATCCGGTGGTGACGGCCAGGACGAGCGGGAGGACGGCGGGGGCGCCGGCCTCGCGAAGGAGCTTGGCCGCGACGGTCAGGGTCCAGCCGGTCTCGACGCGGTCGTCGATGAGCAGGACCGGGCCGTCCGGGTGGCGGGCGATCGCGTCGCGCAGGTCCTCCGGCACGGTAAGCGCCTGCCACAGCGACTGGAGCCGCTGAGCACTGTTGTGGCGGCGCGGGCCGGCGCCGTCGCCGGTGGCATAGGCGAGCGTGCCGAGGTACGGGAGCCTGCCGATGGCGGCGATCCGCTGGCCGAGGCTGCTGATCAGCGCCGGCCTCGTCCGTGACGGCAGCGCGACGACGGCGCCAGGGCGCCGCTCCCAGCCCCACGCGGCGAGCACCTTGACCATGGCGTCGGTCAGCTGACCGGTGACCGGTTCGTCGGGCGACGCGTCGGCCAGCAGGGAGCGGAGCGCGGTGCCCCAGCCGATGTCGGTGAGGCGGCCGAGCGCGCGGCCAGGCTCGGCGGTGAGCGTGGCGGGGATCTTTCCGGTCGCGTCGTCGACCCCCAGCTCTTTCATGCCGGCCGGCCACATCTTGCGCGGTTCGATCTCGACGCCGGGGCGGAGCAGTCGCCGCCGCGCCGACTCGGCGCTGCTTTCGGGGACCGCCGCGTCCCAGCGCCGGCCGGTGCAGCTGTCACACCGCCCGCAGGGCGCGGCGCCCGGGTCGTCCAGTTCACGGCGCAGGTACTCCATCCGGCACGCGCTCGTCGCCTGATACGCCAGCATCGCCTGCTGCTCACGGACGCGCTCCCGCGCTACCCGCTCGTAGCGTTCGGCGTCGTAGGACCAGGGCTGGCCGGTGGCCGCCCAGCCGCCGGCGGTGCGGCGCACCGCGCCGTCCACGTCGAGCACCTTCAGCATGGTTTCCAGCCGGCCCCGGGACAGGTCGACGCGGGTTTCCAGGGCGGCCGTCGACAGCGGCCGCCCCGCGTCCGCGAGCGCGGCCAGCGTGGCGCGTACCTGGTGCTCCGGCGGGAACGCGAGCGATGCGAAGTACGCCCAGATGTCTTTGTCCTCATGGCCGGGCAGCAGCACTACCTCGGCCCGCTCCACCGCGCGCCCGGCGCGGCCGATCTGCTGGTAGTACGCGACCGGCGACTGCGGCGCGCCCAGGTGCACGACGAACCCGAGGTCGGGTTTGTCGAACCCCATGCCGAGCGCGCTGGTCGCCACTAGCGCCCTGACCCGGTTGGCGAGCAGGTCGTCTTCCGCTTGCAGACGCTGGGCCTGGTCGTCGCGGCCACTGTAGGCGGTCACGCCGATCCCCTGGTCGCGCAGGAACGCCGCGGTCTCGTAGGCCGCCGCGACGGTGAGCGTGTAGACGATCCCGGATCCCGGCAGGCTGCCGTCCGCGAGATTGGCGGCCAGCCAGCCGAGCCGCTGGTGCGCGGTGGGCAGGGCAACCACCCCCAGCCGCAGCGACTCGCGGTCCAGTGGCCCGCGGAGCACGAGCACGTCGTCGCGGGTCCCGGCGCCGAGTTGTTCCGCGACGTCCCGGGTGACCCGCGCGTTCGCCGTCGCGGTGGTGGCGAGCACGGGGATGCCCCGCGGCAGCGTCTCGAGCAGCGTGCGGATGCGCCGGTAGTCGGGCCGGAAGTCGTGCCCCCAGTCCGAGATGCAGTGCGCCTCGTCGATCACGATCAGCCCGGCCGCCGCGGTGAGCGCTGGCAGGACCTGGTCGCGGAACCCGGGATTGTTCAGCCGTTCCGGGCTGACCAGCAGCACATCGGCCTTGCCCTCGCTGACCTCGGCGTAGACCTGCTCCCACTCCTGTGTGTTCGCCGAGTTGATCGTGCGTGCGTGGATCCCGGCCCGCCCGGCCGCCGCTACCTGGTTGCGCATCAGCGCGAGCAGCGGCGACACGATAACGGTCGGCCCGGCACCGCGGGACCGCAGCAGCGCGGTAGCGACGAAGTAGACGGCCGACTTGCCCCACCCGGTGCGCTGCACCACCAGCGCCCGCCGCCGGTCCGCGACCAGCGCGCTGATCGCGGTCCACTGATCATCCCGCAGCCGCGCGTGCTCACCCGCCAGCGCTTTGAGGTGCCGCTCCGCCTCGTCGCGCAGTTCCCGGTCGTCCTGTGCCCCGCCGCTCGGGCTCGTCATCATCCCGTCCATACCCCGTAATATACAGATTGTCATCATTCGGCTACGAAACTGCGAACATTGGCGCGTCCCCCAAGGGCCAAGCGGCTCGCGTCAGTTAACGCGAAGGATCCTACGGCCCCTGGGCCGTAGGATCCTTCGCGTTGTCCTTGGCGGAGCGCGGGAGCCGGTGGTGGTTAGCATCGGTGGGGTGACGGACACCGTATCGATCAGGGACCTGCGCGTCGCGACGGTCATCGGGGTTTATGACTGGGAGCGCGAGATCGAGCAGACGCTGGTCTTCGCCGTGGATATGGCGGCCGACGTGACCGCGGCGGCAGCTAGCGATGACATCGCGAACGCGCTGGACTACTCGGCGGTCGCCGCGACGGTGCGAACCGTCGTAACCGAGGGGAAGTTCCAGCTCATCGAAACCGCCGCCGAACGAGTCGCCGAGCGCCTCCTCGCCGACTACCGGCTCGGCTGGGTCCGCGTCGAGGTGGCCAAGCCGCTACCCGCCGAGGGGTACACCGCCGTGGTAGCCATAGAGCGCGGCCGCCGCTAGTACCCAGACGCCGCATCGGGTTATTGCGCGATGTTTGACCCCCTCCAGGGGGTCAAACATCGCGCAATCTTCCTGATTGCGTCGCCGGCCAGCCGACGCCCGGAATGTCCGGTTTCCCTGCGTGCGGCGCTAAGCAGCCAGCCGGGGCCGTGGCCGGTTCCGGCGCTTGGGCGGGCCGCGGCTGTCGGGTGCGGAGCTGGTCTAGTAGCGTGCGGATCATGCGGATAGGCCTGTTCATCACCTGCCTGACCGACACCCTGTTCCCCGACACGGGCAAGGCCGTGGTCACGGTGCTTGAGCGGCTCGGACACCAGGTGGACTTCCCGGCCGGCCAGTCCTGCTGCGGGCAAATGCACTTCAACACCGGCTACCGGCGCGAGGCGGTGCCGATGGTCCGCGGCTTCGCGGCGGCGTTCGCCGGCTACGAGGCGATCGTCACCCCGTCGGCGTCCTGCGCCGCCATGGTGCACGAGTACCATCCGGTGCTGGCCGAGGGCGATGCCGGCCTTGCCCGCGAGGTGGCGTCGATCGTCCCCCGGGTCTACGACCTGTCGACGTTCCTGACCGGCGTCCTCGGCGTCAGCGACGTGGGCTCCTACTTCCCGCACCGGGTCACCTATCACCCCACGTGCCACTCTTTGCGCATGCTCCGCGTCGGCGACGCGCCGGTCCGCCTGCTCCGCGAGGTCCGGGGCCTGGACCTGGTGGACTTGCCGGACG
>Ga0306921_10010137_pt1 | contig 10007 bp, 10 predicted proteins | sample sta12Cox44000080_FD_203760 | JGI IMG/M metagenome (GOLD analysis project Ga0306921, IMG submission 203760) | Lab enrichment of tropical soil microbial communities from Luquillo Experimental Forest, Puerto Rico - statoxic.12C.oxic.44.000.080 (v2)... | ecosystem: Environmental > Terrestrial >...
CGGCGATCATGCCGGCCTGACGCGCGATGCCACCCGTGACGACTCCGCCCGGGCTGGCGGGAGCGCGATAGTTGTGCAGGTCGCTGCCGCACATGCCCGAGGCCTTGATCTCGAGGATCACGTCGCGCGGGCCGGGTGTCGGGTCGGGGAACTCTCTGAGCTCGAGCTTTCGGTCTCCGAGAAAGACGACGCCTTTCATGGCTTCCTCCGTGGCGCCATTCTGCCAGATTCCTTGACCGCCGTGGGCCCCCGCACTACGCTCGTCGCACTCGGAGAGCGAGGCACGATACCGCTATCATAGGCGCCGGCGGGGCCCCAGCCCCGCGACGGCCTGCGGCGCGCACATCCACCCGGGAGGATCGAGATGACGGTCTACGAGATGCGGACCTACACGCTTCACGTCGGCAAGATGGGCGAGGCGGTCAAGCTGTACACCGAGTTCGGGTATCCGGCGCTGCAGAAGGGCGGCCAGGACAAGAAGCTGATCGGCTACTTCCAGGCCGACACCGGCACGATCAACCAGCTCGTCCATCTGTGGAAGTTCAACGACGACGCCGACCGCCGCGCGCACTGGGCGTCGGTCTTCGCCAACAAGGACTTCGTCGAGGGCTTTGCGGTGAAGTTCCGCCCGCTGCTCGCCTCTCAGGAGGTCAAGCTGCTGACCGCGGCGCCGTGGGGCCCGCATCCGTAGCTGATCCGCTGGACCAAGGTCCGTATTGCAGACCGTCTGGGTGGGTCAACACTTGACCCATCCCTGGTCAGCGCGTCCGCTGGGATGGGGCCCGCTGATGGAGGTTCTCGCATGCGACACCGTGTCATCCATCTCATCAACCCCAAGACGGACTCGATAACGACCAGGCCGCTCTACCTGAATCGCGCGCTCTATTCGCCGCTCGCGGGGCTGCTCGCGGTGGCCGGCGCCATTCCGCGCGACCGGTACGAGGTCGTCCTCACCGACGAGAACATCGAGTCGATCGACTTCGATCTGCAAGCCGATCTCGTCGGCATCTCGGCCATGACGTGCTACGTCAATCGCGGCTACGAGATCGCGGACGCCTTCAGGGCGCGCGGCGTGCCGGTCGTGATGGGCGGCGTGCACCCGAGCTTCATGCCGCGGGAGGCGCTCCAGCACTGTGATGCGGTCGTCATCGGCGAAGTCGAGCTGGTCCTGCCCACGCTGCTCGACGACCTCGAGCGCGGCCGGATGCGCGGCACCTACAAGGCGGATCGATTGTTCGCGATGGACCAGCTCCCGCTGCCCCGGTACGACCTGCTCAAGAAGCATCGCTACATCAACCGCACGTTCGTGCAGACGTCCCGCGGGTGCCATCAGGGCTGCACGTTCTGCGCCGAGCCCTTGATGAACGGGCTCAAGTTCCGCTTCCGGCCGGTGGACGACGTCATCCGCGAGGTCGAGATGTGCGGCTCGCGGATGATCGCGCTCAACGACGCGGATTTCTTCGGGACGCGCGAGCATCCCACGAGCGTCATGCGCGCCCTCAAGGGGCGCGGCATCCGCTGGCAGGCGGGCGTGACCTCGAAGCTCGCCCAGGACGACGCGATGCTCGAGCTGGCGGCGGAGAGCGGGTGCACGCTCCTGAGCATCGGGTTCGAATCGATCACGCGGTCGACCCTGACGAGCGTGCACAAGCACGTCAACCGGCCCGAAACATTCGCCTCGCTCGTCGAGAAGGTGCACTCGTATGGGATCATGGTCTTCGGGCTCTTCATGTTCGGCTTCGACGGGGACGACGCGTCCGTGTTCGAGACGACGGCGCGGTTCAACATCGACGCCGACTACGACGCCTGCGCGTATTCGGCGCTCACCCCGTACCCCGGGACCCTCACGTGGTACGAGATGAAGAAGGCCGATCGCATCGTGTCCTACGACTGGTCGAAGTACGACCAGGCGAACGTCGTGTTCAGTCCGGCGAAGATGACACAAGATCAACTGCGGCTGGGTCACGACGCGGCGTACGACACCTTCTACGCCCCCTCGTCGATCCTGCGGCGCTTCCCGCTTCGCGGCGGGCGGAGCCGGCTGCAGTGGTCGATCTACAACCTGTTCATGAAGCGCGGCGCGGCCACCGATCGCAAGTACACGGTTCCCGAGCCAACCCCGGCACCCGAGGCCGCGCCGATGCCGCCCATCCTGCCGCTCAAGCGGGAATGGCGCCAGGCGGTCCTCGAGGCCTCCGGCGCTCCGGATACCGCCGCGCTCCGCTGAGAGCGGCTGAACGATCCCGAGGCCCCGAACACGACGGCGCCCCGTGGACGAGAGATCCACGGGGCGCGCCGGTCGGTCGATACCGCTAGCGTCGGCTCGGCTCGGTCGATTCGCGGATCGCGCCTCTCGCCCTGCGCTCGAGGTCGGGAGGAATGGCTTGCATGTGGTGGTCCTTCTTGGCGTGCTCGGCGGCCTTCTTCATGACCTCGTCGTCGTCCTTGCCCTTCGCCACGAAGTTGCAGTCCGGCATGCCGACGTCTTTACAGTGGAACTCACGCATTGATGCACCTCCTGGTTGCAGGATGCCCCCGCCGCGTGGCCGCCGGCGTCAGGCGGATACCTGAAAGAGACTGCAGGAAATCGTCGCGTCGACGCGAGCACCACCAGGCCGCAACTGCGCGATCCACTTATCGGTTCTGCCGCGCCGCTTTCGCAAGAGTCCGAGCGGTCGGTGGACGCGCTTCTGGTCGGCAACCGCCTCGTCGTCCTCTCGAGCCGATCTCCTGGTGCGGCCGTCAGCGTGTACGCGCTGCCCTGAGCGTCGACGACAGCCGCTAGTCGGACATCAAGAAGATGAGAGGCCGCACGTCCTCCTCGGGCGTCAGCTCCCAGTAGCGGAGCAGGATCGTGTACACCATCAGTCCGGTCTCGCCCTCGCCGAAGAGGAGGTAGCGGACGGCCTGCGCCATCAGATCGCGCCGGGTGAGCCCGATGAAGATCGAGATGGGATCGATGGCCTCGCTGACGAACGCGATCGTGTTCGCGATCGCGACCGCGCCGAGCACCTCCCCCACGTAGTCGTCGCCGTCCTTGCGCAGGCTCACCTCGAGCGGCGCGGAGAACTCGCTGCGGTTGTCGAGCAAGTTCACGTGGAGGAACAGGAACGGCCCGCGCACGTGGTAGTGCCGATTGATCTCGGCCCGCTTCCGGCGGCGGGCGTCGGCCGATGGGCGCGGGATCGGAACCAGGTGCACTTTCTTGCCGCGCACCTCCGGAGCCAGACGCGCGCTCTCGACATCCGCGAAGTATCCGTGCGGAATGCGGAGCTCCACCGAGCGAATGGATCGGCTGATCGCGCACGCCAGCATCAGCAGCACGGTGAAGACGGTGCCGATGATCAAGCCGTCGGGGCGCTCCAGGCAGTTGTCGGCCAGGGTGTAGGCGAACACCAGGCAGAGGAGTCCCGTGTAGCTCGCCAGCGCACGGTGGCGCTCGCGCCACAGCGCGAGCGTGGCCGCGAAGGCAGCCGAGAGGATCAGCACGAGCACGCCGGTCGCGTAGGCGCCGCTCTGCGCCTCGACATCCGCGCGGAAGATCAGCGTGATGACGACGTCGATGGCGAAGAGCACCAGCACGAGCGGTCGAGTGTGCGCGGCCCACTGCGGCGCCATCCCGAAGCGGGGCAAGTAGCGAGGGATCAGGTGGAGGAGGCCGGCCATCGCGGAGGCGCCGGCGAGGCCGAGAATGAGGATCGTCGACACGTCGTAGACGGTGCCGAAGCCGTGGCCGAGGTAGCGGTGGGCCAGGAACGCGATGGCGCGTCCACTCGCCTTGCCGCCCTCACGATAGTCCTCCGGCGCGATGAGCAAGGTGGTCACGACGCTCGAGAGCAGCAGCATCACACTCATGATGGCAGCCGCCGTCAGAAGAAGCCTTCGCGTGTTGGCCACGCGCCCGACCGGCGCGCCGCCAGCTCGTGGGCTGTACGCTCGATCCGCATCCCCGCCGTCGATCAGCGGCATGACGGACACGCCCGTCTCGAAGCCGCTGAGACCCAGGGCGAGCTTCGGAAACACCAGCAGGGCGCCCGCGATCAGCATCGGCAAGCTGCCGTGGGCGGTGAGCTCGGCACGCCACCCCCTCAGCAGCTCCGGATGCGCGATCACCTCCAGGAGTCCGCGCCCGAGGACGACCAGGCTGAGGGCGAGGTAGGGCAGCGCGGCGGCGGCCGCCAGTCCGATCGCCTCGCTGAAGCCCTTCAAGAAGACCGCCACGAGCACGGTGAGGATCGCGAGCGTGACGAGGATCTGGTGGTCGCCGAGCACCGGATGGAGAAACGGATTCTCGATGGCGTGCTTGGCGGCGTCGGCGGCCGACAGGGTCATCGTGATCACGAAGTCCGTGGCCGCAAAGCCGAGCAGGACCAGGACGAGCCCCTTGCCCTTCCAGCCGCTCAATAGATTCTCGAGCATCGCGATGGAGCCCTGCCCGGCATAGCTGCGCCCCGCCACCTGCGCATAGACCGGCAGCGCACCGAGGAGCGTGACGAGGACCAGGATCACGGTGGCGATCGGGGCCACCGCGCCGGCGGCGAGCAGCGCGATGCCGGGCTGGTAGCCGAGGGTCGAGAAGTAATCGACCCCCGTCAGCCAGATGACCTTCCACCAGGGATGCGTGGTGGCCTCGTGAGTGCCGTGGCCGTCCACGGACTCCCCTCGCGACAGCCACTTCCCGAAGGCGGTTCGGTACTCGACAGAGGGCTGCGGCACGGGCATGAGCGGTTGGTCCGGGGTCATCGCAGAGTGGTACGGAATGATAGCGCCCGCGCCCGGTCCGCGCGACACTGTCTCGCGGACCATGGCCTCGAGCCTGCTCGCCCTCCTGGACGACATCGCGTCCGTGCTCGACGACGTCGCCGTGCTCACGAAGGTCGCGACGCAGAAGACCGCGGGCGTCCTGGGCGACGACCTCGCGCTCAACGCCCAGCAGGTAGCCGGCGTGCGAGCCGACCGCGAGCTGCCGGTCGTGTGGGCGGTCGCCAAGGGCTCGCTGCTGAACAAGGCCATCCTGGTGCCCGCGGCGCTGGCCATCAGCGCCTGGGCCTCGTGGGCCGTGCGACCGCTGCTGATGATCGGCGGCGTCTATCTCTGCTACGAGGGGGTCGAGAAGCTCGCGGAGAAGCTCCTGCACCGCCGGGAGAACGGCGACAGGCACGACGCCGTGCCCGCAGATCTGGCGGCGGCCGAGAAGGCGAGGATCAAGGGGGCCGTGCGCACCGATTTCGTTCTCTCGGCGGAGATCATCGTCATCGCCCTGGGCACGGTGGCGAGCGCGCCCTTCTCGGTGCGGGCCGCAGTGCTCGTCGGTATCGCCCTCCTCATGACGGTCGGCGTGTACGCACTCGTCGGTGGCATCGTCAAGCTCGACGACGCCGGGCTCTATCTGAGCCGACGCGAGGGCCGTGCGGCACCCGCTCGGATTCAGCGCCGCGTCGGGGTGAGCATTCTCTCGGCCGCGCCCTATCTGATGAAGAGCCTGGGCATCGCCGGTACGGCCGCGATGTTTCTGGTGGGCGGGGGCATCCTCGTCCACGGCATTCCCGCCCTGCGCGCGTGGGCCGAAGGCGCGTCCCTCGCGATGGCGCTCCTGCTCGATGGTGTCGTGGGTGTCGTGGCCGGCGCGCTGGTCCTCGCGCTCGCGCGAGGCGTGCGGCGCTGCCTCAGCGTCGCGCGACGATCACGCTGATCGGATAGAGACAGTAGTAGTCCGGATCGGTCAGGGCGAAGGTCGGCGACGCCGCTTCGCAGAGCGCGGAGCGCCGCGACCAGTCGTCTTCGGTGAGGCGATCGCGCAGGCGCGGACCCCAGTTCCGCTCGAAGACGACGCCCTGGATGTAGTCGCGTGCGGCGTCCGGCAGGGGCGCCCGGCGCTCCAGCATGTAGGTCCGGAACCGCTCCACGGAGAGCCCGGCCGCGCGGAGCGACGCGAGCGTGCGCTGGCGCCGCTCCTCGAACGAGAACTCACCACCCTCGTGGCGGCTCCATTCCATCTCGGCCTGGCGCAGGCGGCGCTCGAGGGCGGGATTCCCGGGCAGGAACGCACCGTGCAAGAGCTGCGACTCCTTCACGACGATCCGGCCACCGGGGCGAACGACGCGGGCGAACTCGCCGAGTGCCCGGCCCGTATCCTGGACGTGATGGAGGACGTCGCCGCACCAGACCCAGTCGAAGCTCGCGTCGGACGCGTCGAGCTTCGTGGCGTCGCCCTCGCGAAACTCGAGGCGCCCGGCGAGCGGCCCGCGGCCGACGAACGCGCGGGCCGCGTCCACACGCTCCGTCGAGGGCTCGATGCCGACGACCCGCCCCTCAGGACCGATCGCCTCGGCGAGCCAGAGGGCGAACAGACCCACCCCGCACCCGACGTCGAGGCCGCGGGAGCCGTGGGGCAACGCGAGGTCGGCGATGAGCGCACGCGCCTCCGGCTCCTGGAACAAGTTCATGCGCTCGAGCGACTTCGTGAAGGGCTCCGTCTCGGGCTGGGTCATCAGCGCTCTCCTGTCGTCCTGGCCGCGGCTTCGGCGAGCAAGGTGTACTTGGCCAGCGTGCGTGCGGCCAGCGCGGTGGGCCAGCGGTGTTCGTCCACGATTCGCAGGAACTCGTCGAGGACGCGCGCGAAGTGGGTCTCGTGGCCGCCGTCGCCCGCGAGGGTCACCTCGTACACGCCTGGACTTGCCTCGACGAGGCCGACGCCGGGCAGCTCCGCCTGCCAGGCCGCGATCGCCTCGCGCAGCGCACGCTCGACCGCGGCGGTCTCGCCGCGGGGCTCGACGAACACCCGGCGGCGATAGCCCGTGCGGGCGCTAAGCTCGAGGCGGACGTCGGCGCGCGTGCCATGCGCGACGCTCCGCGACGTATCCCCAACGCTTGCGGACTGCGACAGCTCCCAGCGAGTGGCGGCGCTCGCGGTCACGCGACCGATCCGGTACACGAGCTCGGCGTTGCACCGATAGCTCAGCGCGTCGCCCTCGACGACACGCTCGAGCTCCTTCGGGATGCTCTTCTCTCCGGTGATCCGCCGGAACGCCTCGGCGGGCACTCGCGTCGACCACGCGCGCGCCTCGACCAGCTCGGGCGCGACGGTGTCGCCCTCCACGAGCCACTGCGCCTGGTCGACGATATGGGTGGGGATGTCGACCGGGCCGCTCCCCTGCACACGCACGTCGAAGTACCACCAGGGCCGGCGGAGCGGAGCGCCGTCGACCAGCTTCTCCAGCTGGTGCACGCTCTCGTGCTCGATCCCCGGCCCGTCGTCGCGGAACGCCCCGAAGATCGCGGGAGCGCCCACGAGTCGTTTGACCAGCCGGGCCGCCGCGTCGTGGCGCCCGGTCATGATCTCGGCGGTCAGCGGCCAGCCGTCGAGGCTCGTCCGCACGTGCTCGAGGTCGCCCGGCTCGACGAGCCACGGCTTGTCGGCGAGCACGTGAAAGCCGGCCTCGTGCAGCCGTCGCATCGTGCGCGCCTTGCCGCCGTTCTTCCCGGCGAGGATCACCACGTCGCCGCGGCGCGCGTCGACCAGCCGGCCCAGGGGGTCGTCGCACGCCGTCACGACAGGGCGCCAGCGCGTCGGGTCCGTGGAGCGCCGGTTGAACCGCTCGACGAGGGTGAGGAAATCGTGCAGCTCGGCGCCCTCGCGCGCGTAGACGAAGACCTCGTCGGCCGCGCGCGCCTGCGGCACGCGCAGGGTCAGCGCGCCGTGGAAGTGGCCCGGGTCGAGGAACAGCAGCGTGTGCATGGCGCCGAGCGATGGTACCGTACCATGCCATGGCGCACTGGCTCTTGAAGTCCGAGCCCGAGGAGTGGTCGTGGGAGCAGCAGGTCGCCGAAGGCCGCGACGGCGCGGAGTGGACGGGCATCCGTAATTTCTCGGCCCAGAACAACCTGCGCACCATGAAGAAGGGCGAGCAGGCGTTCTTCTACCACACCGGTAAGGAGCGCGCGATCGTCGGCATCGTCAAGGTAGTGGCCGAGGCGCATCCGGACTCGACCGACTCCGGCTGGCGCGCCATCGACGTCGCCGCGGTGAAAAAGCTCCCGAAACCGGTCACCCTCGATCAGATCAAGGGGGACAAGCGCCTCAGCGGCATGGTGCTGGTCAGGCTCGCGCGCCTCTCGGTCCAGCCGGTCTCCGACACCGAGTGGCGGATCATCTGCGACCTGGCCGGTCTTTGATAACCTCCAGGTAATTGCGCGCCGCGGCCGCCATCCTCCCGAGCCCGGGTCACTCGCCCGGTGACATCGACCTGATCATGCGCTTGAAACGGGCGCCGCCCTATTTGCCCGGAATCGCGACCAGCGCGTTCGGCACTCCCCAGCCGCGCACGGACAGGGTCATGGCCGGAAGCCTCACGACGAGCTGCGTCGACGGACCGCCGTCGAGATTGAGCGCGTCCGAGCACCCGAGCCCCCCCCTGACGGGCGCGTCGGACAGGAAGCGCGCGAAGTCGGTGGCCTCGATCTTCGTGGCGACGGCGATCGTCACCGTGCTGCCGTCCGCGCACACGGCCGTGCGCTCGGAGATCTGCGGCTTGAGCCGCTGAACCTGCCCGCCGACGACCAGACGCGGGATTCCCTGCACGATGAGCCGGTACGCGCGGTAATCCTGGATGTCGCCGCCGAGCACGATCCGCGCCTTCTTGCCCTCGACGACGAGGGCCCCCCAGCTCTGCCGCCGGCCGGCGGTCACGAGCTGCCCCTCGTCGACGCCCAGACCGATCGCGCGACCGTCGGTGTCGAAGAAGCTCGCATTGACGGCGACGACGGCAGGGTGCGGCGCGACGATCTGCTCGACGGTCCGGCGCCGGGCCGAGCTCCCGGCCGAAACCAGACGGAGCTCCGCGACCTCGAGATCGATCTTGAACGCGTGGATTTGAAACGGCTCGATGTCGTCGGAGTGGCGGTCGACGAACGCGTAGTCGATGCCGGGAGCCGCCCGTGTGAAGGTCGGCGGCTCGGCGAAGACGGCGCCGGCCGGCACGCTGCTCATGCCGAGGAGCAGCAGTAAGCCCCACGCTCGCGAGCGCATCACGCGGCCACCTGTCACCCGTCTTACCACATGACTCGCGACGGCCGTGCCACCTGTGCGCGAACGCAGCGCGGTGGGTTAGAGTAGCGGCAACTCGCTGAGAGAGGAGAACCGCCATGCCGTTCTACGAACGAGGCCCCGTCCGCATTCACTACACGGAAGTCGGCTCCGGCTTCCCCCTGCTGCTCATCCCGGGCGGCGGGCTCAATTCGGCCCACTCGTCGTGGCAGACCGCCTCGCCCTTCAATCCAATGGAGCGATACCGGGACGACTTCCGCTGCATCTGCGCCGACCTGCGCAACGCGAACCCCGGCCAGTCCAGCGGCCCCCTGGAGATCGATCGCCCGTGGGACGCCTACGCAGACGACCAGCTCGGGCTGATGGACCATCTCGGCATCCGGGAGTTCATGGTCATGGGCTTCTGCATCGGCGGGCCGATGATCCACAACCTCATCAAGCGGGCTCCCGAGCGCATCGTCGCGGCCGCGATGATGCAGCCGAGCGGCTACCGGCCCGAGATCCCCGACCTGTTCTATCAGAACAACATCAAGGGCTGGGGACCGCCGCTGTGCGCGAAGCGGTCGGACGTCACGATGGACATGGTCCACCGGTTCCTCACGAGCATGTACACCAATCGCGCCGACTTCGTGTTCACCGTGTCGCGCGATTTCGTGCGCACGATCAAGACGCCGCTGCTGATCGCGCCGGACGACGTGCCCGCGCACCCCTACAAGGTCGCGATGGAGGTGGCCACTCTCGCGCCGAAGGCCGAGGTGACCATCTACCCCTGGAAGGATTCGCCGGAGCACATCGACGAGGTCGTCGATCACGCCCGCCGATTCCTCAAGGCGCACGAACCGTCCAGGGTCTAGCACTCGTCGGCCACCGATCAGGGCGTTTCGGGAGGCATCAGGCACAACGCCCGAGAGAGCGTGCCCTGGCGAGGGCACTCACTCGTCCCCGGCGAGCAGGCTGGAAC
>Ga0306921_10010139_pt1 | contig 10006 bp, 14 predicted proteins | sample sta12Cox44000080_FD_203760 | JGI IMG/M metagenome (GOLD analysis project Ga0306921, IMG submission 203760) | Lab enrichment of tropical soil microbial communities from Luquillo Experimental Forest, Puerto Rico - statoxic.12C.oxic.44.000.080 (v2)... | ecosystem: Environmental > Terrestrial >...
GCTTTTGGTGGTTAGGCAAAAGAGAGCCTCGAAACGTCGAACAAGGTGGATGCCTGACATCCGGCGGGTAGCTTAGTGGACCATGCGCCGAACAATGCGCGTCATGCCTGCTTCTTCGGCGGCTTCGCCGTTCCGTGCGACTTGTGAGACTTCCAGGCTTCCGACTTGCTGAGCGGCTTGTCGTCGTAGTTCATGTGCGGATCGCCGCCGTACTCGGGGGAATCGTTGTTTTCCCGCCGCGGCAGGTTGGCAATCACTTCCGGTGCTGTGGGCTGCTTTGGCTTTCCTTCGTACTCGCTCATGACATCCTCCAATCGCTTACGGCTTCCGCGGGGCTTTCTTAACGACGTTACGCTCTTTCGCCGCGCGTTGTTGCACTTGAAGATTCCGCGCCTGTTTCCAGGCTGCGTAATCCACTCCTTCATCACTCGGAACTTCCGCCCGTTCGAGATCTTCCGAAATGTTCTCGGTGCGTTCCGCGGCATCCAGTGGATGCAGCCGGCAAAGGGCTTCCGGAACATCGGGGCAGAATCCGAGGAAAAGCGCAATATCCGGGCCGTTCTCCGAACGCACGATCTCATCCCTGACGCTCAACGGAATGGGAATATCCTGGCCGACATATTTTTCAAAGTCCGGATACCGCTTCTTAAACTCCTCGACTCGCTGCGCATAAAGCGCCATGTTTTGACGCAATTCTCGCCCCGGCGCCATGGCCTCGAGATTCTGAATGTCGTCCTCACCGTGCTCGATGCTTCCGTCCTCGCGCTTCACCGAAGGGCCCGAAGTTACGATCGTGAGCCGCAGGGCGTTGTAAGGCTGTGTCGCAGCGACTCGCCGGTCCAGCTCAGAATCCGTTGTGCTGTCGATTTTCACATTTCTCATCGATTGTCCTCCTGATTTGCTGCAATTCACTTAATGGTCGGGTGTACCAGCCGCCGCTCATGTAGGGCACTTCTTCATAGATCGTCTCGCACACGACGTACTCCACAGGCTGACCCGCTTGATACCGACACTTCAGTTTCGGAAACTCTGGCGGCGGTCCCGGCAACTGCGGCGGCGAAGCAGGCCGGTCGAATGCCCGCGACGCCTCCGGGTCCCGCGCTTCGCGCAGCAGATTCAGCAGACTCGCGTCGGTCTGCACCATGTCGCCGCGTCTCGCCAGCCGCGCCTCAAGCGCGGCTATCACCGCACCTATCACGGCGTCAGTTAATCCTTTTTCGTCCATTTATTCGATTCTCCTCTCCAAGGGCCAAACAACCATCCTCTGCTGTTTACGCGTTTTCTGCGAATATTTCAAAGGAAAACAGGGCATAATGTGTATGCATTTCGTTGTCATTTCGGGGAGCGGGCCATGGCCGATTACAGGCAGTACATCAAATTCGAGGGCAGTGGGAAGACACTCCGGCCCGATGTTCGAAAAACCCTTCGCAAAATCCCTATGGACAAACTTAGCGAGCAGCAAACCAGGGCTCTGGCTGTCGAAGGCTCCTACAATTCCGGCAATTTCCCATTTCCGGGCCGCATATTCGGCGACGCCATCGAGGTGGTCGAAACCATCGATATCGATGCCATCGAAGCCGCGTCGATCGCGGAGAACCTTGAGAAGATCAAGTCCGGCGTCACTCCAGAGAGTATCCGTAAGTTCATGAAGGAATGCCGTTGCGGCCGCCATGACAGCTATCGGAAGCTTGAAGAAGCGACGAAGATAGACAAATCGCTCATATGGCGCCATGCAAACGGGAAAACTCAGCCCCGGGCGGAAAATCTCGGACTCTATGAGCGAGAGTACTTGAAGTGCCAAGGCCACAAGATCACTGTCGCCGGCCTCGAATCCCCGAAAATACAACAGAAATAGCAACACGAAATAGCAACGATCTGCATATTCCCACGCCAAGAATAGTCCTTTAAAGTTCCTGAAAGTCTCATCGTTCAGGAGCTGCGACAATGCCGGCAATTACGGCTAAAACCAAGTGGCTTGCCACCAAGCAAGCGGCGAATTTCCTTGCTCTGCATCCGAAAACGTTGCAGCGATGGCGCCGCGGTAGCTATGGGCCGCCGTTCCACAAGAAAGATCGTCGCAACATTCGATATCTTCTAAGCGATTTGTGCCAGTGGAAGGAGTCGCGCAGGGTCGCCTAGATGTTTTTGTAGACACCCGTAGCGCATTTGGCGTGCGCTATGGGTGGATTCTGAAAGGAGAAAAGTTGTGGACAAGTGGCAATTTACACTCACCGTTGAATGCCGTCAAGGCGAGCCGATACCTCGAATACCTTTGGGTCGCGAAGAGCGGCGGCGACTTTTGGGGGCCTCCATTCGTTTGTTGGGCTATCGCTATGACGCGGGCAAACGAATTTCGAGGGAGGATTTTGCGCGCATCGCTTTGTTTGCGGACGACGGGGACACCGAGATTGTTCCATGCACTCGGCTTGTCCTTGGCGCGGACGACGCTGCGTCACCTGGCCCATAGCGCAAATGCACGTGGAGAATTGCGCCATCACCGGCGCCCGCGATGGCTCGAGGCGCAGAAACGGAGGCGACATGGAGCCACCCTTGCCGAACAACCTCGAGGCTGAACGCGCCGTGCTCGGCACTATCCTCCGCGGCGACAATACCCAGCTCGCTAGCGTCTGTCAGATTCTTCGTCCCGAAGACTTCGCCTTGAGCGAGAATGCATTCCTGTTCCGGACCATGCTGGGCTTCGCCGACGCGGGCAAGCCCATCGACCTGATCACCCTCACGGACTTTCTCGAGGGACAAAAGGAAATCGGGAAAGCCGGCGGCGTCCCCTATATCGCATCTCTGACCGATGGCCTGTATAAAGTCTCGAACGTCGTCGACTATGCGCGCATCGTGAAGGAAAAAGCCGTGAAGCGCAGCGTCATCCATGCCACCGAACTCGTGCAGCACAACGCTTTCAACGGCGAAACGGCCGAGGATGTGGTGAAGTCGGCGAAAGCCCGCATCGAGGCCATCGAAAAAACGCTGCCACAGGAAAACACCATCCGCACCGTGACGGCTAAGGAGCTGTGTCAAATGCAGGTAGCGAAACGGGAATTTCTGCTCGATCCCTGGATCACTTCGCGGAGCATCGGCGAACTCTTCGCCTGGCGCGGCACCGGAAAAACCTTCGTGCTGCTCGGTATCGCCCACGCCGTAGCCACGGGAACAAAGTTTCTTAAATTCGAGGCGCCCAAGCCCGCCCGCGTGCTCGTCATCGATGGTGAACTCGATCCCGCCACGCTCCAGGACCGCGCCAAGCTGCTCGGCGCCCACGAGGACGAAAACTTGAGCTTCCTTTGCGTGGACATGCTCGAAGATGGACTTCCGCACCTGGCCACGAGCGCCGCCCAGCAGATCATCGAAGCGGAAATCTCGAGGAGACAATCCCAACTCGTATTCTTCGACAACCTTGCCGCTCTCGCGCCCTCCACCAACGAAACCGAAGCCGAAGATTGGGTTTCCATCCAGGTGTGGCTGAAACATCTCAAAAAAGAAGGCATCGCCAGCGCCTTTGTCAATCATGCCGGGCACGCCGGATGGAGCCGCGGCACTACGCGCCGAGAAGATCTCCTGGACTGGGTATGCAAACTCGAATGGCCGAAGGACTACAACCCCGATCAGGGCTTACGGTTCGAACTGCGCTTCACCAAAACCCGTGCCTACATGCGCGATGCCGCCCACCCTATCGAAGCCAGCTTCCGCACCGATGTCGATGGCGATGTTACCTGGACGTTCGCCGATATCGAGGATGCCAGAATGGGACAGATTCTCGAATTGCGCAGCGCGAATACTTCTTGGCGCGAAATTGAGGCTTTGACCGGGATTCCGCGCTCCACAGCCGAGAGAATTTGGCGAAATGCAGGCAAGAGCAAGAAATGAGAACACTAAGAGCGCAAGTGTCCCAAGTGTCCCACGATTGTCCCATTTTTTGTCCCACGCTGTCCCACGAGGGGGGCATCGCTCGCCCCCGGTGTCCCACTGTCCCACTCTTAAAGAGTGGTGGGACAGTGGGACACATAGAGGGGGCGCGGAGGGCGAATACCATGCCCCCTGGCCGGGACACTCGAAATGAATGATGGCCTAAAACCTCTCCTCCTCCGCTGCCTCGAGGCGGCACGAACCGAACTGCCCCCCGAGGAACTGCCCGACTTCCTTGCCGAAATCGAACGTATCAAAGCCGTCGCTTGGGCCAGATTGCAGGCTCCCGTTCTGGCACCATCTGACCAACTGCTCGACGTTAATGAAGCGGCTCGGCGCTTAGGCATCAGCAAAACTAGGTTGTACCGCCATCAGCGACAGTACCCTTTCACCCGCCACGACGGGCGACGAGTCCTTTTTTCGGTCTTGGGCATCGATGCCTATATTCGGCAAAAAGAGCCGCCATCACTTTCCTTGTTGCCTACAATCAAGAAGCGCACAGGATGAACATTTGCGCAAAAGATTTTCATAAATGCCAAGTGAAAATCGATGGTAAGCCGCAGGAACGTTGGGGTGTCAACCCGAAGTGCCGCTGCAACTCGTTGATCGCAGTGATATTATTTTGACTGTCCGTGAAATGTACGTGAGTGGGAGGGCGACAGAAATGGAATTAGAGCAGCCGATCGCCGAGGCTTCTACGCCTCAAATCGTCCCGGTTGGCGATTCAATGCTAATCAAGAAGCAACATGGCGGTAAGCGACCAGGCGCCGGGAGGAAACCCAACCTGACCAAGATCCTCCTTAAGGGCGTGTCCCGTCAGACAATCCTAGCGGCCTGCGAGAATGTCGATGTGGGCGCCGTCATCATTGGCCTGCTTCGGAGCAAGCGCGAACAAAGCCGCATTGAAGCGCTGCATTTTATCTTCGACCGGATAATGGGCAAGCCAAAGCAGGATGTAAGCGTATCAGGCGGAATCATCCACACACATACCCGCGATCCGTTCCTGGTCTCGCTTCCCAAAGAAGCCCTCGAGGAACTCTTACGCGCTAATAATGAGATTCTGGCGAAGTACTCGACGCAAGTCTTCGATGTCGCCCAGGATGGCCCGCATAATCAAGTAAAATCAACTGTAGGCATTGAAGCAGCGGAGAGCCGGCTTACTGCCGCCGACGGCCGCGTGCGCGAGGACGGTTATCATCGGCTTCCGGAAGATCTGGAACGATAAACGGAAACCGGTAATCCTTCAGCTCGTCGAGGCGGGAATGCAGCAAGTCGCGTCGCATCATGTAGATGATGCGGTTGACGATCTCCCACTGTTGTTTCTCAGATCCGCTCTCTTCTTCGTAATTCTTGATTAAACGATCGACTTCCTGGAGTACCTCGGAACTGGCCATGAGGTTCATGATGTTGATGCTGTGTGTGAAAGCCAACTGCGCCTCGCGCGTCTGTAGTTCGACGAGCTCGAAGAACGATCTCAAGAACTTCTGATAGCAATCGAGCTTGAAGGCGTCTTGTTTCGCTCGTCTCTCGCTCCATCCGGTGAAGAAACTGACGGCAGGATAACCGATCAAGGCGACGAATCCGGCGATGATAGCAGCCCATACTTCTGGACTCATGTGTCCCCCTGCCGAGAGATTGTGGTGAGCGGAAGCCACTCAAATAGTTCCCCAAAACCCCCGTAGGATTGACATCTTAATACAGGAAGCGGTACCTCCCAGTAACCTCTATCTTCCCTTGGCCATCGCTACAACCTTGCGTTCTGCTCGAGCGGCAAGGTGTTGTTCAGTCCTGGCCAGCGCTTCGCGTTTCAGCTGCTCGTCAACGATGGCGTAGCGCCTAAACATGGAATCCGTCTTATGGCCGGTAATCTTCATCGCAACCGCCTGGGAGACGCCTGCCGAGATCATGTTGCGGGATGCGGTGCGCCTCAAATCGTGGAAAAGCCGCTGATCCACATTCGCTAGCTTGCAGGCCGTTCCCCAGGCCTTGCGGAAATCACCAACGGGCAGGCCATCCCGGTGAAAGACGTATTGGGCGATGCGCTTCGTGCCATCCTCAGCCTCGAGGACTTGCGCCGCTCGGCGCCGTTCGATGATGGCGGTGAGTTCGCCCTCGAGCGGAATTGATTCCGCCTTGCGGTTCTTGGAGTTTTGGGCCCTGAGGTACACTACGCCTTCTCCGACATCGCTCCAGCGCAGTGACTTGATGGATCCGCTGCGCCATCCGGTAAGGAAACCGAAGCGGCTGAAGTCCTGCAGGTATTCGGGCAGGTGAGCAGCGACAGCCTCGAAGTCCGCGGTTTCGAAAAATCCTTGCCGCTCATTCCCGATTTCCGACAACCGCGGGATGTAGGGAGATGCAGAGAGCTTCTTGTTCTGCACGGCCACTTTGAAGGCCTGGCCGAGAATCTGCGTACGCCTGTTAATCGTGGCGTTCGTATAGTCCTCGTTGCGAAGTTTCTCGATATACGCGCTGACGGCATCGGAATCGACCTCGACAGCGCGCCAGGTGCCGAAGTATTCGCGCAGCGGTTTCACGAGTGTAGCGACTTTGGCGTTCCACTTCCCGCGGAGCCGGTAATCAATCTCGAGGCTATCGAGCAGTTCATCGACGGTGATGCGCGCCTGCTGCGGGCCGACGAACGCGGGGCCGCCGTATTGCGAGGCCGCGAGCTGGCCGAGTTTTTGTTTCTTGAAGCGTTCGGCCTGGGGGCGATTCTGCTCAGTAGCCTCGAGCTTCTCCCCGGTGCGGACATGGCGAGCGACTTCGCGGACTTCCTTTCCGTGGGCATAGAAAGCGATCCAGAAAAACGGGCTCCCTTTGCGCTGGAATACACGGCCATCTCGGTTTCTCATTTTCCTGCCTTCTTTCCTGGCTTGCGCCTGGGAACGTTCCAGTAAGGGCTGTTGCAGTTGGCGCAGAATCTCGGGAGTCTCGGGGTCCGCGGATACCATGTGGCGCCGCATCGCAAGCATTTCACTGGCTTGATGACTTCCATAGCCCACACTATATAGACTGGTCTAAAGTCTGTCAAGCCCTAAATTGTCCGTGAATTGTCCGTGAACTGGGGGCAAAAGCGTGCAAAAGCAGGCTAAAGCGAGTTTTCCCGCGTGCTGATTCGATTGGCTTTTCGCGTTGATACTATTGGTGATTTAGTCTGGAATTGCGCTCGAGTTGCTTCGCGTGTCGGTAAAAATCTGACTACGAACCAGAAGGTCGGGAGTTCGAGTCTCTCAGGGCGCGCCACTTTCCCCTTTTTTGTCATCTAGTTACGAGCCGTCACGGATTAGTTGTTTTTCGTTCGAGCAGCAGTGTCACGGAACTGTAACGGCTCAGTGCCCTCGTACGACTTTTCATTGACTCGCTCGAGTTGCTCCCGGACTTGATGGTTTTGTTTCCGGGCTGCTGTGCCGCATTGCGCGTTGCACGACGGCATCCGGTGCAACCCAGCTAAGTCTTGTGCAAAAGGTATGTCGCAGGTTGTAGATCGGGAAGTAGGAAACACCTGCTCGCTTGAGCGTCGTCTTCCAGGCCCGCCTCACACTTCGAATCGGCTTGTTTGGGTCGCGTGGGCTGGGGAAAACATAAGGGCTCTGGGACCCCTGCTGTCTTCTCCATTCCCGGAGCACTTCACAAGCCAGCCGAGTTAAGGGAATGGGCTGTGCAGATTCGTCTGTCTTCAAACTGCCGCTGAGGTAGATCAGCAGATTGTCGAGGTCGACTTGATCCCAGCGAAGTAATAGCCCTTCGGTGTATGTTCTCCCACCCGTCTGTACGAGTAGTATGATCGCGACACGAAGATAAGGCGGCGCTGCGTCTAGGATTCGGTGCTCTTCCTCAACCGTAAGCATCCGCTTGATTGGCCGCTCGCGGCGTTCGTCGAAGTGCTCAACACCTGAAGCTGGACTATCAGGCACATACTTGCGAGAAACTGCAAATTGAAAGAGGCATTGCAAGCATTCGAGTTCTCGGTTGACCGTCGCCCCTTTGACAGTTGCCTTCGGGTTGCGCAGCGACGGTTGGCGTCGTCGGTATTCGCGGTATTCTTCGATCGTGCGCCGATGAATCTCTGTCAATCTGCGCTCTCCGAAGAAAGCCCGGAAGTTTTTTGCAAACATTCGATGGTTTCGCTGTGTGCTCGTAGACAGAGTCGGCGTGTACGAAGCAAGGAAGTCTTCGCACAATTGGACGAAAGTCATCCGTTCGCCGGGCCATCCAACCTTGAACAACCCCAATGCAATTTCGCCCTCCCGCTTTTTCCAAATCTTTTTGGCGACTTGCTTGCTGGTCGTCTTGGTTGATTCGAATTGGCGGCCGCTCTCCGCCGTATAGCTCATCCACCAAAACCTCGAACCTTCTCTGAGATACAGTCCCACTGGCGCTCCTTACTACTTGCCAGAGCCGAGCGCCGTTGGGATTATACCCGCCTTGGAGAACCAGCGGTGCGCTGGACGGATTTGGCGCTCTTTGAACTGGTCAAGGGTAGAACGGCGGTATTCAAGGCGACCAGCCAATTTACGGCACTCAATCTTCTGTTGGCAGGCGTATTGGTAGAGGGTGCTTTTCGAGATGCCAAGATAATCGGCAGCCTGTTCGTGGTTGAGCCATGGGTCGGCTGTCGCCGATCTGTAATCTGCTTCGCCGACGAAGGGTAAAGCTGCCGTGCAAGGGAAGGAGGCTGCAAGATTCCTCAGAAGCGACACGATCGGCTCTGCATCGCTTGGGAGAATGAGCAGACAAGCGAGAAGTTGAGGCGGCTCGGGTTCATCGACTTGGGCCTCTTGCGCTTCCGAGCGTCGATGAGTTTGCTGGCGAGTTGCCTTGCGCACCGTGTCGTCGTCCATCGGTTCTAAAGGTCTCAAGGATCCTAAGTCTCTTGATGACGAGCGTTGATTGCGCGCTATCGTTTCAGGTTCAATCACGTCTTCAACTTTTTCGTGTGTGGCCACGTGGTATTGCGCGTCGTTTGGGATGCGTTTAGCGCTACCGTCGGCTTGATCGGGACTTCGTGATGGCGCTCGGTTGTCAGTTTCTGCTTTTGCGACACTCGTTGTATCAATCGGATCAGTGATTGGGAGACGTGAGCCATGTCGTCGGTCGGACGCTGGGTTCTCACGCATACCGAATTGGAGACGGCGGTGCATGAGTTTCTATTTCAGTTCTAGCTGGAACGACTCTCCTTTCGTAGTTGGTTCGGAAGTTTTCGCGTGTTGGCCTGAGAGCCAGGACTGGAACTGCTTATCCTTGTTGCAGACAAGTTTCAGCGCCTCGCTAACGACGTAGGACGGTGAGCCATCAAGAAACTCAGCGTACTTTGTAAGCCTCATCCTTGCTTCGTCATCGAGCCGTAACTGGACAACTGTGGTTTTCGGTTGTTTGGGTGGTGCTTTCAAAACTGGCATCGAGCTTGTCTCCTCTCTGGATTTGAGATTCGTTCTTCTCCGCATTCCGAATTGCTTACTTCTTTGTATGCACGCGGCCAAACCACGGCCACCGTTACTCGGTGACGAGGCGGGAGCGACCCCCAGGGCCCTGAGACGCACCGTGCGTCACTGGACGGGGTCGCTCCCGCCTCAGGCAAGTTCTGGGCCGCGTGCAATTTCGTCCTTCGGGATCGTTGATCTGAATGATTTTCCTTACGTTGCGCTCGACCCAGGATGAAGTGGTCGGTGAAGTTGCGCGGGGTGAAGTTGGGGGGTGAAGCCCACTTCACCGGAACCGAGACCGTGCGGGCCAGAAGCGCGGCTGTTTCGTGCCTAGCGAAGTACACGCGCGCGCGACTATACGAGCCGAACGTTGTGAGGACCAGGCGAGGTTTGAAGGTGCAGAAGGCATTGCTTACGGTCTTCACTTTGGAGCACCCGTCTCCTGAGATCTGGCGATGGTCTGCAGGGACATCCGCGGGCAAAACACTGGACTGGAACGACCCCGCGGGTCATTTGGCCAAGGAGTCGGCCAAAGAAAGGGGTCGTTCCAGTCCAGTTCGGTGTTTTGCCCGCGTCCAAATTCTTCGTCGCGCACCGCGCAACCTCTAGCTCTTCACAACCTTCGCGTCACCGTGAGGTGACGCGAAGCGTGCCGGACACAG
>Ga0306921_10010140_pt1 | contig 10006 bp, 8 predicted proteins | sample sta12Cox44000080_FD_203760 | JGI IMG/M metagenome (GOLD analysis project Ga0306921, IMG submission 203760) | Lab enrichment of tropical soil microbial communities from Luquillo Experimental Forest, Puerto Rico - statoxic.12C.oxic.44.000.080 (v2)... | ecosystem: Environmental > Terrestrial > Soil...
CAAGCCTGCAAAGGTACGCAGGCTGCGATGGTGCACTTCATGATAGAGGATACTTCGCGTCTGCCGCTCGGCGAACCTGCCAAGATGTCGAGCTTCATGATCGACGCCGCGCCATGGCCCAGCGCCGAAGCGTATCACGCTCGGGAAGGGCCTGAAGAGACCGTCCTGCGGCGATGCACGGAATCAGTTCTTGCGTGATGGAACTGCGCGCGCCGTAATCGCCTTCACGTTATCGTCGGAAAATGAATACACAATGGCCCTCCCAACTTCACCTTCCCGCCAAAAACTTCGATAAGCTGAAAAGCAACCTAAAGGCGAAGACCGCGATCGATAAAGTCGGCGCGGCAGAGTAGCGCGAAAGGCAAGGGCGTCGCGCATGTCACTAGGAAGCGCGGATCGCCGGATTGTGCCGGGTCGGCTGATTTTTGACGCGCGAAGATTTTTCGATGCGAATCAGCGCCCGTCTGGCCATCGGCCGAACCGGGCAACGTATCCGGGGAGTCCTTTCGGAGCCTCCGTATCGAACAAGACAAGTTCCACAATCAGCAATCGACGACAACTGTTAGGCGCGCTGGCTTATCGGGCTAGAGCGCGCCGGCGCAGCGAAAGGTGAACGCCTGCGCAAGGGCGGTGGAAACAGCGTGTCCTGGCGCCATCGATCGGTCGACTGGAGGTTGGCAAATGAGTTCCCCGGACCAGGACGATTCCGACAAGCATACACGCGCAATCTTTGATGAGCGGCAGGATGAGACGCGCCGCTTTCAGCAGGATGTGTTGGAGTCCGCGCAGCTACTGAAGCGCAAATCCGCCGAGCAACCATCGCAAACGCGCACGGCGCCTCCCCTGCAAGCCGTTGGATTGCGCCTCGACGACTGCGAAACCGCAGAGGAGATGCATCGCAGGGTTTGGACCGCGCTCCAACCCGAGTTGATGCCACCTCCACCACGGGATCGATTCTTTGGCCCACCCGGCAGGGGCTTCCTTGTCGGCTTCTTTAGCGCAATTGCGCTGGGTGCCGCCGTTGCTCTCGTTGTGGTGACTGTGATCTGGATCCCATCGATCGGTGGAGACGCCTCCCGAGAAAACGAGGTCGGACGGCGGCAAGCAAACGCCTTCGGAAACCTGAACAGGGTCACAGCGTCGCCCCCGAAAATGCGGCCTGCTCGTGAACCGTCGGTGCCACCTGGAGCGCTGCTTGCAGCCGCTCCGAGCAGCTCAATTCTTCAGCCAAAGCCCCCTGCCCTGCAGCCTCCGGCTCCCGCAGCCCTCCAAACCGCGCGGCCCGAGATGGCGGTACCAACGGCCAGCAGGCCGCCAGCGCCGGCCGCGTCGCCGGAACCGCGGCCATCGCCGTCGCTGTCGCGTGATGAGGCCGCCGCTCTTCTCAAGCGCGGTCAGGATCTGATTGCTGCTGGCGACATCGCCACCGCGCGGCTCATTCTCGCACATGTTGCGGAAGCCGGTGTTGCAGAAGCCTCTCTGGCGATGGCGGGCACCTACGATGGGGCGGTGCTTGCCAATGTCAGAGTTGTCGGCGTGCGACCTGATCCCGCAAAGGCGCGCGCCTGGTACGAGAGGGCGGCCGAACAGGGATCATGGGAGGCCAAGCGGCGTCTCTCTGGCCTTCGCTAGTTTTCCGCGTCGAAGCGGTTTCATCAACAACAAGCCGAACACAGGGAGTAAGTCATGGGAAGCGCCGTCGACGTCCGTTGGCACGCGTTGGAGAATCTGCCGTCCGAAGTCCATGAACACCGCCCGCCGCGCTTGACGACGCTGCATCATGCCGCAACAGGTGCGCTCAGCCTCACACTGATGACGATCGCCCTCCTGCTTGGAGCAGCCGGCGCGCGCGCTGCCGACAATGAAATCCGGATCGGCAACACGATCGACTACAGCGGTCCAGTTCGCGCCGCCGGTGTGGTCGGCAGAGTGATCTCGGCCTATTTTGACAAGGTCAACGCCGAGGGCGGCGTCAATGGTCGCAGGATAAAGTTCATATCGTATGACGATACGTATAGCCCGGCCAAAACCGTGGAACTGACCCATAAGCTGATTGAGGAGGACCGGGTCCTCTTCATGTTTGCCAGCGTCGGCACGGCAACAAACGAAGCCGTTCAATCCTATCTAAACGCAAGCAAGATTCCGCAACTGTTTTCCATTTCGGGCTCGTCGCTGCTGGACCAACCGAGCAAGTTCCCCTGGAGCATGGCCTATACGCCCAACTATGAGACGGAAGCGCACATTTACGCGCAATATCTTCTGGAGAACCTGTCGGGCGGCAGGATTGGTGTCCTTTATCAGGACGACGCCTTCGGCAGGGACTACCTGAAGGGCCTGAAGGATGGGCTGGGTGGCAAGATTCCGATCGTGGCCGAGGCTCCGTTCAAGGTCACCGACCCCACCATCGAGCCGCAGATCGCCAAGCTCAAGGCCTCGGGCGCTGACATATTGTTCGATGCGACGACCCCGAAATTCGTCGGCATAGCGATCAAACGAACCGCGGAACTGGGTTGGAAGCCGGTACACATTATTTCCTCGGCATCAAAAATGATCTCGGCCGTGGTACCGGCGGCGGGCCTGCACGACGCGGAAGGGGTGCTTTCGGCGAGTTTCGCGTTAGAGGGTGATGATCCGTTGGTCGCCGACGAACCGGTTTACCGTGACTGGGCCGCGTTTGTGGATCAATATATTCCAAGCGCAAGCAAGGCGAACAGCCTGGTCGTTACGAGTTATGTGCTTGCCAAGATGATGGTTGAGGTCCTGAGGCGATGCGGCGATGATCTGTCCCGCGAAAACGTCATGCGGCAGGCCAGTTCGCTCAAGGGGCTGCCGCTTCCAATGCTGGTCCCCGGGATCGTGATCAATACCAGCACGACCGACCACGCACCGATCGAACAGATGCGGATGATCCGGTTTTCGGGCGAACGGTGGCAGCAATTCGGACCGGTGCGCAGCGGCGTCGACCCCGGCGCCGTCTCTGACTCCTTCAAGACCCTCTTCCGCTACGGCGCAGCCAAGCGCGATCTCGCCAATCAGCTTAATGCCAACACGGTCGCACTGGTGACGGGCGCTTTCGGCAGCACTTATGCCCAGATGGGCGCCGACCTCGCCTCGGTGCTCGATAGTGGCTCCGAATTTCGGCTGCTGCCGGTGATGGGCCGCGGCTCGGTGCAGGCCGTGGCCGACATCCTGCTGCTTCGAGGCGTAGATGCCGGCATCGTGCGCAAGGACACGCTGGCCTATCTCGAGCGCAAGGGTTTTGCCGACAACATCCGCAGCCAATTCGTCTACGTCACAAAAATGTTCAACGAGGAAATGCATGTGCTGGCGCCAAAGTCGGTCCAGACCATGAAGGACCTCAACGGCAAGACGGTCGCCGTGGATTTGCCTGACTCCAGCACCTTCGTGACCTCGATCAACGTGTTCGAGCGCCTCGGCATCCGGCCGCATCTGCTTTATATTGAGCCCCGGATCGCACTTGAAATGCTACGCAAGGGCGATATCGACGCGATCGTCGTCGTGGAAGGCAAACCGGTGCAATGGCTCAACGAAATCGGCGAGTCCAACCTGCATCTGGTTCCGGTTGACTACGATAAATCGTTGCGTGACGAGTATTTGCCGGCGCAGCTTTCCTCAGCGGACTATCCCAACCTGATCTCTGGCTCCGCGCCGATCGGCACCGTTGCGGCGGAAGCGGTCCTTGCGTCGTTCAATTGGCAACCGGGCAGCGACCGCTATCGCCGCCTGGCGCTTTTGGTCAATTCCTTGTTCACCCGCATGGCGCAACTGCAGCGGCCGCCGTTCCATCCGAAATGGCAGGAACTCGCGCCGCTTGCATCGGTCGCCGGCTGGACCCGCTTCAAGGCGGCGCAGGATTGGATCGACCACAACGCTCCCGTTGCATCGGCCGCCACGGCGGAAGCATCGGGCGCGCGTACGAGTACCTTGGTAAGCCCGGACGATCAGGCGCTGTATCGCGAATTCCTTGAATGGAAGGCAAATCGCGTCACGCCGCCGCGCCGCTGACGCGAGCTAGATCCGGAGTCGAATATGGTCCACACAGGCGCCGAACTCGGCGGCCGGATCCGGCGTCGCTTGTCTTGTTATGTCACAGTTTCGCGTTGTTCGGGATGAACTGATCATCCGTGCGCAGCAGGACATCGTCGTGTGTACCGAAAACCCAAACTCCGGCGCACAACCTCACCCCGCTGTTTCCGGACCAACGCTTCCGCCTCGAGCTGGAAGACCCGACCCGGAAGGACCTGTCGGCGCGGGTCATCGACATCGTGGCCCCAATCGGCAAGGGCCAGCGCGCGCTGATCGTGGCGCCGCCGCGGACCGGCAAAGCCGTGCTGATGCAGTTGGTGATGAAGTCCACCCGGCGATCCCGCCGTGCGTCTGATCTGCCTTTGGCGGCTCCTGTCGACGGATAGCGAGGTCGTCGCCGATCATGGTGACGGGTCGGATGCAGCGGACGCGAACAGCGACAGCAGCATGCCATAGTTTCGCAGATTGTTCTTGATGAAGGCAGGCGTCGAGAGGTTTTGCGGACGCCGCTTGTACGCCGATATTGAAGTCCAAGCGTTTCAGGGGCTAAACATTTGGGCTTCGGGCGCTAGAATCGTTCGGCCAATTCGGCGAGGCGGCGGTGCGCGGTCGCACGCGCTGCCTTGATCGGCTCGGCCGGCCCCATTGTCGGTCCGATCGGCACGAAGCGGACATCGCTGACACCAATGAAGCGCAGCGCCTCGCGCAAATAAGGCGTTGCCATATCCGTTCGACCGCGATTCATGCCGGTAATGAAGTCGCCGCCGCTTGCGACGATCACGACCGTCGGCCGATCCTTGAGCAGCGGCTGGTATCCCGTCGATGGATCGAAGCGAAAGGTAAGTCCGGGCTGAACGATGACGTCGAACCACTGCTTCAGCTTGTAGGGAATGCTGAAGTTCCACATCGGCGTCGAGATCAGCACGCGATCGGCGAGCGCGAGGCGAATCGCGAGGCGCTCGGCGACCGCGAAGGCGTCGCGTTGCGCGTCGGTGAAGGCCCGCCCGCTCATGCGGGCGTATTTGGCTTCCAGCACATTGCCCTCGAATTCGGGCAAATGATCGCGCCAGAGATTCATCACGTCGATGTCCCAGTCCGGCCGCACTTTCTGGAAGCCTTCAAGGAAAACCTGGGCACCGGCGGCCGACTCGGAATCGGCGCGCGGCGAGCAGTTCAGATGGAAGAGCTTGGGCATCGCCGAGCCTCTGTCAGCCCAGCGCCTTCACGACGGCGTCGGCGTTGGTCACGACGGAAACATTTTGCAGCGCGAAATTGATCGAGGCGTTGTGCCAGTCGGCATTCATGGTCGAACAGCAGTCCTCGGGCACGACCATAAAGTAGCCCTTGTCGGCTCCCGTGCGCGCTGTGTGCTCGACCGACATGTTGGTCCAGGCGCCGGTGTTGATGATCATGTCGCGGCCGGTCGCCTTCAGAATGGTCTCTAGCCGAGTGCCTTCCCAGGCGCTCATCCGCATCTTCTCGACAACGAAGTCGCCGGGCTGCGGTTCAAGACCGGGCACGGGAGCCGCCCCCCAACTGCCGCGCACCATCGCCTTGCTGTCGACAAGGCCTTCGAACAACGGCGCATTCAGCGTGACGCCGGGCGCGCCTGGCTCGACGATAAACCAGACATGGATAATGACGACACCGCGCGAGCGCGCTGTGGCGGCGAGACGCCGAACATTCTCGATCACCCGCTGTTGCTTCGCATGCGCCGGCGCGCCTGAATCGGCAAAGGCTCCGCCATCCATGATCACGTCGTTCTGCAGATCCTGGATAATCATGGCACAGCGGCGCGGATCGATCTGCATATCCTGGCCAGAGAGGATCGGCGCTGCGGTTGACGCAGCGGGCGCGGCAGCCGAACCGGCTGAGAGCCGCGCATTCATATAGGGCTCGTGGCGAGGGCCGATCCTGGTCGGGATCGCATAAACCGAATGGGTCGCGGTCAGATAGAGCGTGCGGAAATCCGGCCCACCCCAGGTGAGATTGGCGACGAGCTCGGGCACTCGCACCTTGCCGAGCAACTCGCCAACGGGAGAAAAGACCCAGACGCCGCCAGGCGCGGTTACCCAGATGTTGCCGCGCTGGTCGCATTTCATGCCGTCAGGAACACCTGGTTCGAGCTCGGAGCGAATTCCGCTCGCGAACACGCGTGCGTTGGAAAGCGAGCCATCGGATTCGACATCAAAGGCGCGGATTAGCGTCTGCACGGTGTCGTTGACGTAAAGCGTACGCTCGTCCGGCGAGAAGCAGAGCCCGTTCGGCTGCTCGAAGAGGTAGCGATCGACCAGCAGTTTTGACACGCCGCCACCCGGCGGCACACGGTAGACACCCTGGAAACCGAGTTGACGTGGCCGCTCGACGCCATAAACCGGCATGCGGCCGTACCAGGGATCGGAAAAATAGATCGCACCGCTCGAATGAACGCAGACGTCGTTCGGGCTGTTCAGCTCCTGGTTCTCGAAATGCGAAGCGATGACCTCGCGTCGTCCATCTGTCCGCTCGCGGATCAGGGATGAGGTCGCATGCTCACAGACGATCAGATTGAGCTCGGCGTCAAAAGTCATGCCGTTGCATTTGTTGGACGGACGCTTGACCTCGACCACGCCGCGCCGCGCATCCCAGCGCCGACGCACGTCGCCCGGCATGTCCGAGAACATGAGACAGTGCAGGGTTGGGTGCCAGATCGGCCCCTCTGTGAAGTCGAAGCCGGTGCAGACCTGGCCGACCGGCGCGTAGGGGTCGATCAGGCTTTCGAATTCGCTCCGCACCGTCACATGTGTCATGGTTGCGCCCTTCCCTTTTCGTTCAGGCCGGGAACCAGCTGCGCTGGGGCAATGATTGCACCACTGGACCGGGCACCTGGTCATGGAGCCGGCCGACCACATTGCCACCTTCGATCTTGGCCGGGCGGTCGTGGACCGGCAGCAAATAGCGCGAGCCAGTGAGTAACTTCTTGATCGCAGCCTTCTCGGCGCGCTTGCTGGTTCCATGATTTCCTGTGGTGCGCGGCTCCCAGTCGTGAATCTCGTTGAAGGGCGTGACAATCTGGTCATTGAAATCGTAGATGACATCGCCACAGATCGTGGCGATGCCGTCGGCGGTATGAACATGGATGTTCATCGAGCCTTCGGTGTGGGCGTTGGCTGCTTCGCAATAGACGCCGGGCATCAATTCGACCGGACCTGTGACTTCGAGGTCGAGGAAGCGGAGCGCGCTCTTGGTGTGCAGGCGGTCAACGAGATGCTTGATGTCGGGTGCCGGATATTGCGGATGCATCAGCCCGGAGACTGAATATTCAAGCTCCCTGCGATTCAATACCACCGTGGTGTTCATCGGGAACAGATCGTCCTTGCCGGCATGGTCGATGTGCAGGTGGGTATGACACACGAAGCGCACGTCACCCATGCGCACGCCATGGCGCATCAGCTGGTTCTCGATCATATTCTCATGGAACTGCAGGCCGCGCATTCCGAGCGTCTCCATGATCTGGTTGGAACGATAGCCGGTATCGACTACGACCGGGTACTGCCCACCGAGAATCAGGAAACCCAGCGTGAGGACGCGGCGGGTGCGGCCGCAATCGCGGCCGAGCACGAGAAAGCTCGATTCCAGCTCGATATCGCCATAGTCCAAAATCTTGATTTCCAACGGCATGACCTCCTCCCAACTCGATTCTTATGCTTTGAGACGATAGACGCGCGCAGCGGTGCGCCCGAAGATCGCATCGCGCTGTTCGGGGCGAAGTGAGGCGGCGGCAGTGCGATGGGCGTTCACCAGGTCGCGATAAGTCGTCCAGAGCTTTTCGATCGGAAAATTCGATCCGAACAGGCAGCGCTCGGGACCGAACACCGCGATCGTGTCATCGAGGACTTTGGCGATATGTTCTGGATCGTTGCGATGAATGAAGGTGCCGAGCCCTGAAAGTTTTGAAACGACATTCGAACATTTGGCGAGTTTTGCCATGCCGGACCGCCAGACCTCACGACCCTGCGGCGAGAGATCTTCCAGCATGCCGGCATGCTGCAGAATGAACGTCACGTTCGGGCAGCCTTCGGCGAGACCCGCAGCTTCCGCCATCTGCGGCGCGAACACCTGCAGGTCAAAGCTCCAGCCATAATCAGCGAGCCGCGCGATGTTGCGCTGAATCTTCGGATCGGCGCAAAGATCCGGCCGCGCGGCGAAGCGGTAGAGCCGGTTTTCGTGCCAGTGCAGTTGCATCCGCACGCCGCGTACCAGCGGATATTTGGCGAGGCGGTCGAGCTGTGGCCGAACGTCGTCGACGCTGAAATCGGCAAAGGACACGATGGCATGAGGCCAGCCATGTTCATTCGCCGTTAGCTGCACCCAGGCGGTTTCATCCTCGAAGCGGTCGTTGGCCCAATTGGTCTGCACGTAGACTGACCTGGTCACGCCGGTGTCGGTGAGATCGGCGATATATTCCTCGATTGGGTAGTCGCGCCGGATCAGCTCATAGGGGCCGAAAATGCGTGGCTGCATGGGACCAAGAAGCCATGGCAGGTCCGCCTGACGCCAGATGTGATGATGCGCGTCAACGAATTCGCTCACGCAGCCTTCCTTCCAAGCGACAATAGATGCGAGACGACGGCTGCACTTGAGCCACCGTCGACGAGATCATCGACCAGGCGCTGGATCGCGATCAGCGCCTCGGTCTGCGGCCGGAAGCCCGGTCCGCTCGCCAGCGGTGTCAGCCAGCTCAGCCGCCACGCCCGGCGCGAGAGTTTTACGACGGCCTCGCGCAACGCGGAAACATCGCCGCGCTCCAGTCCATCGGAGACGATGATGACGGCAGCGCCGCGCGCATAGCTGCCAAAGCGCGGCACGGCGAGGAAAGCCTGCAGCGCGTCGCCGATGCGCGTGCCGCCATCCCAATCGCTCACCAGATGGGCTGCCGCATTGAGCGCCTGCTCGCGGCGCTTCAGGCGCAGTGCGCGTGTCACGCGCGTGAGCCGGGTGCCGAAGGTGAAGACTTCGGCCGTGTGGATAGCCTGCAGCAGCGCATGGGCGAGCTTCATGTTCTCTTCGGTCCGCGCCTTCATGGAGCCGGAGACATCGATCAGCAGCAGCAGCCTGCGCGGCCGCAGTCGTCGCCGCAATTGTCCGAGCCGCAGCACCTCGCCGTCATTGCGCACAGTGTCACGCAGGGTGCGGCGCAGGTCAGCGAAAGGACCGCGGCGAGCGCGCATGCGGCGATGGCCGCGCCGCCGTGGCAGCCTCGCCGGTGCTTCACGCGAGAGACGGCGCAGCGCATCGCTGGTCGACGCTTGCGCAAAGCGACGCTCGACCAGGGCTTCCTCTCGCGCCGCGACGAGGCCCGATTCGTTAGCCTCATCGGATCGCAGCGGCGCGTCCTCGCCGCGGCCTTCCTCCTGCAGGCGGACGGTTTCCTCGTCTTCGCCTTCCGCCCCCTGGATAGCCTCGCTGCCGCGGAAATGGATATCGAACAGCCGGTCATATGTTACGCGCCGCTCCGGTGTCGGTGCGAGCGTAGCCAGCCCCGCCTGGCGGATATGTTCGAGGCTGCGCGGTCCCAGCAACTCGATTGCTGCAAGGAAGGCGGTGGTCTGTTCCGGCGCGACCAAGAATCCATTGGCCCGCAAGAGAGCAACAAAGGAGACGAATACTCTTGCCGCACGCGGTAACTGACGCTCGAAGCTCACGCGGCCGCCTCCGCTATCAGCGCATCGAGCCGGGGCGCGATGAAGTGCAAGTCCTCCTCATCCTTCAGCGCGACACCGATCGAGCGCTTGAACGCATCGGGCCAGCGCGCGCCGCCCTTGTGCAGGAGCGTGGCGGCTTCTGCCCAATCGACGGCCTCGGCAATGCCGGGCGCCTTGCTGAGCGGCTCACGCCGGAGTTTTCCCACGGCGGCGACGACCGCACGCGCGGTCTGCTCGGCGACGCTGGATGCGCGCATCATCACAATACGAGCCTC